>Ga0207670_10000008_pt1 | contig 303208 bp, 236 predicted proteins | sample KBSS23HmetaG_FD_184339 | JGI IMG/M metagenome (GOLD analysis project Ga0207670, IMG submission 184339) | Switchgrass rhizosphere microbial communities from Kellogg Biological Station, Michigan, USA - KBS S2-3H metaG (SPAdes) (version 2) | ecosystem: Host-associated > Plants > Roots >...
GCGGCGGAGGTTGCGCACCTGCCGGTGGACGAAGATCCCCTCGTCGGGGTCGCCGGGCCACGGGTAGATGGGGGAGACGACGAGGACGCGCGGCCTGCGCCCCGCGGGGCGCGGCGGCGCGGGCGGGGCGGGCGGGGCGGGCGGGGCGGGCGGGGCGTAGCTGACGGCGGACGGCGCGCCGGTCTTGTGTTGGCTTGGCGCGGGCGATCTGCGCTTTGCGCGGGATTTTGCGCTGGCGCCCGAAGGGGGCTGCGGGCCGCGCAAATGCGCTCCTCGACGCTGGCCGCGGACGGCCAGCGTCTGCGGTGCGCTCTTTCTTTCAGAAGAGGAAAGGGGGCGCGGCGGCGCGTTCGACGGCGCGGGGGCGCGGCGGCGCGTTCGACGGTGCGAGGGCGCGTTCGATGGCGCGGCGGCGCGTTCGATGGCGCGGCGGCGCGTTCGATGGCGCGATGGCCGGCGCGGTCGATTCGTCAGCCCAGGGAACCCAGGGCCCCTTCGAGCTCGCCCCGGGCGTGGGCGTCACCCCGCCGAGAGGCGGTCGCGATACCGGTCTCGTAGACGGTCCGGGCTTCGTCCTTCCGCCCCATCGTCACCAGCAGGTTTCCCGCGTGCAGATAGGTCGCGGTGTAGTCGGGGTCCTTGCTCATCAGGTCGCTGAACAGCGCGGCCGCCTCTTCCAGCCGACCGCCATTCTTGAATTCCAGCGCCAGGGCGTACCGCGGGAAGGGATCGGCTGGTTTCTGGGCGATGAACGCCTGAAGCATCTCGATACGGGAAGGCAAAGGTTCGTTCCGCTCCTTTTTCAGACGGTCTTCAGATGGTGGGCGACGCGCTGAGGCCCAGGAATCTCTTCGGCGGGGCCCGCCACGATCTGGTTCCGGTCATCCACCCGCACGACGGTTGGTTTCCAGTTCGCGGCCTCTGCCTGCTCGACGTCGGCGAAGGTGGCGATGATGACCCGGTCCCCGGGCTGGGCGTGCCGGGCGGCCGCGCCGTTGATGCAGACGACGCCCGAGCCACTCGGTCCCACCAGCGCATAGGTCTCGAGGCGGCTGCCGTTGGTAACGTTCCAGATGTGGACGCGCTCGTAGGGCAGGATGTCGGCTGCCTTCATGAGCTGTTCGTCCAGGGTCACTGAACCTTCATAGTCCAGATCCGCGTCGGTGACCGTGGCGCGGTGGATCTTCGATTTGAACAGGGATCGTCGCATGTTGACCTTTCGTCCCAGCCGGAAAGTCCGGTCCAAGCGTTGGGCTCTGAACGGCAAAGTATAGGGGCCGCGACCCGGGTGTCAAAGCACCGGACGCGGCTGGACGTGGTCGCACGTGCCTCTGTTGACGATGTCCTGGCTTTCCGTCACGCTAGGCGACCACTTTGAAAAAGCCCGGCTTTCTCCACATCGTTGGCGTGGACCTGGGTGGCGGCAAGGGTAAGACAACCGCCACGGCCGCTCTACGCGTGGACGCTCACGGCGGCGCCACGGTGGTGGAGCTCGCGCCGCGACCGACGATGGCCCCCCTTTATGACGACGCGCTGCTGGCGTGCTTGCGGGGCTACGGGGACCAGACGCTGCTGGCGATCGACGCGCCCCTGACCCTGCCGCCCTGCCTGCGCTGCCAGGTGCCGGTGTGCCCGGGTCAGGCCGCCTGCGTGTCGCCGGAAGTGGTGCTGATGCGCGAGATCGTGGCGGCCGGCGATTCGGGCCGGGCGCATTCCAATCGGCGCGGGAAGCCCCGGCTGACCCCCTACACCCAGCGCGCCACCGAGGTGCACTTGCTGGTCGAACGCGGCATCGTCCCGCGCGAAGCCCTGGGTCAGGGCACGGGGCCCTTGGCCGCGCGGGCGGCGCACCTGACCCGGGCGCTGGCCGATCGGTTCCGCTTGAACGACAACCTGATCGAGGTTTCGCCCAAGGCCACGCTGGGCGCGCTGGGCTTCACCCGCCCGACGCGCAAGCACCTGGACGAACGGCTGGCGCGCGCCGCGGTGCTGGAAGGCCTGTCTCCCGAGCTTCGCTTCGGCCCGGGGGTCTGGCGCGAGCTGTGCGTGCAAAAGGATCATCTGTTCGACGCCGTCATCTGCGCCTTCACCGGCTACCTGTGGGCACGCGACGGCTGGCGCGAACGCGAAGGTCTCGACGAAGCGCGCGCCCGCGGGGGCTGGATCTGGGTTCCGCCGTCCACGCCCAAGGGCCAGATGCGCGAGCCGGGCGTCGGGTAGGGATATCGGGCGTGGGGGGCTTTGCCGCTCACGCCGCTTCGGGCGACGGACTGGCGGGCGGGGCGCTTTCGGGCACACCACCTGCGGGCAGACCGCCTTCGGGCACGCGCCCTTCGGGCGGCGGCGGGGACGGCAAGGGTTTCACGGCGCCGCCGCTGCGGTCGCGAAGAAACTCCAGGAAGGCGATGGCCGACGGCAGCTCGGCGGCCGCGATCACGTCCAGCAGCTCGCGCGCCTGTCGGCGCAGGGCCTCGCCAGGCGGCTCGGTCCCGCTGGGCAACGTGCGCGGAATTTCCTGCGGCTCGGCCGGCTCGGGTAGCCGTCCCCACGGCGGGGGATTGGCGACCTCGATCTTCATGTGGTCGATCCAGGTCTGAATATGGAAATGCAGGACCTCGGAGCGATAGGCGAACCAGCGTTCGCGCTCGCCCGGGAAAGCCAGCAGCACGTCCTTGAACCGCCGGAAGGCGCCTTTGCCATCGATGGACACCAGCAGGCGTTCGCGCAGCGCCAGATCGGTCACCGACGGAACGAAGCGCTCCATCCAGCGGTATTGTTCGCGCGACGACGCGGGATCGACGCGCAGGTAGCGTTCGGGATGGGAGGCCACCTTCGCGCGGCGCGAGGCGGCATCGGGCTCGCCCTCGACGATCGCCAGCAGATCGCCGTTCTCCAGATCCAGGAAGCTTTCCTGGTCGGGGGAGTTTCGCTCGAACGCGATCTCGAGATCGCTCCAGTTGAGGTGAATCGCCGGCATGACTGTTCTCTCCGGCTGCCCCCCTCGACTAGGCTACGCCGCGGAAACGCCAGGCAACCAACAGCCAGTCTAGGCCGCGCCGGATCTCAATGCAACCACTCGGAGACGTCAGACCTTCACGGCAATCGCGAATTTCAGGTAGTTCCCCTCCGGGAATCCTGGAGCGACCGGATAGTCGGGCGGCAGGCTGATGCGATCGATGATTCGCAGTTCCGCCTGACACTGGGCGGCTCCCTCGGCCATCGCGCGATCCAGCTCGGCCGACGATACCTTCGTCGAGTTGGTGGCGAACGCCAGCAGGCCGCCCGGTTCCAGGACCGCCGTCGAGACCTCGGCCAGCTTCGCCAGGTCCTTGGCGACCGAGAAAGTCCCGGCGGGGCCCTGCGAGAAGGACGGCGGATCGCAGACGACGATGTCGAAGCGGCGGCCGCGATCGATGAAACGCTCCACCGCCTTCACGCAGTCGGCGGTGACCGCTTCCATCTTGGCGGGATCCAGGCCCGACAGCTCATAGTTGCGGCGCGCGCGGGCGTGGACCTTGGCGGCCAGATCCACCGCGACCACCTCGGCGGCGCCCGCTTTCGCCGCGGCAACGGAGAACGCCCCGGTGTACGAGAACAGGTTCAACACGCGGCGGTCGGCGGCGCGGGCCGCGATGGCCGCGCGACCAAGGCGCAGGTCAGGAAAAATTCCAACGCCCAGGGGCGCCGTCACGTCGATGGCGAAGCGGCAGCCGGCCTCTTCGACGATCAGCTCGATCGGGGCCTCGGCCCCACGGGCTCGGACCGCGGGCTCGGGGGGGGCCTGGCCGGCCAAAGGGCGAATGCGGCGCTGTTCATAGATGCCAAGCGGCTGGATCTGTTCTTCGATCGCGTCCAGCAGCTCGTCTCGCCACGGGAGCGCGCCGCCCGACAGCCACTGCACCACCACGAAATCTCCGTGGCGATCCACGTTGACGCCAGGCAGGCCCTCGCTGTCGCCGGAAAACAGGCGAATCGAATCCGAATGCTTGGGTCCCAGCAACAGCCAGCGCAGCTGCACGGCGCGCGTGAAGCGAGCCGCGATGACACCCAGCCCAGGGGATACGCGCTCGGCCGGATTGCGGGTGAGGACGCGCACGGCCACCGGGTGGTCGCGGTCGACGAAGCCGCGTCCCACGAAGTCGTGATTGCCCGAGAACAGATCGATGACCGCGCCGGTTTCCTCGGTCAGCTCGCGCCCGCCCAAGGCGTCGCGGAACACCCAGGGGTGGCCGCAGCGGACGCGGCCGGCGACGTCGACGGTCAGCCGGTAGGCGCCCACCCGTCGGGTCATCCCCGAGCTGGCTGGCCGCGACGCCACGCCTGCCCGACCACTGTTCGCGCGCCTGCCAGAAGAGGGTGCCATGAAGCGCGCGCACCATGACATCCGGCTCGATGGCTTGTCAACGGCGGACCGGTGCCGCGGCCCGCGCGGGCCCCGGGTTTTCCTGGTTTCCGCGATGAACCGCGAGGCGTCGAGCTTTCCAACTACTCGGAATCCTTTGGGTGGCCCTTGACTTCCGGCCCCCGAAAGGCAAGCGTGAGGGTTGATTCGGGTTTAGAATCTCCCAACTTTTTTTGGCGAAGCGAGATTCGCGAGGAGCACGTTCTACATGACGGCACGACCGCCAACGGAGACTCTGGAAGCCTTGTCAGATCGTTCTGGGGAGTCACCGGCCGGACAGGCAGGGACCGGACATGAGGCGAACGGAGCGGAGCCTGAGCACCCCGATCGGCCCGCTACCAATTCCAATTCCGAGCCGTCGGAGGCGTCGATCTCGAAGACGCTGGAGGCGATCCTGTCGAAGAGCGACGACGAGGAGTCGCCGTTCGGCGCCACCGGTCAAGGGGTCGGGACGAAGACGCTGCTGGGAATGAGCGCGGCGGACTTGCTGCCCCGGGGCCCGTCCCATGGCGGGGACGACGGGCATGATGGAATCGACATCAAGTCCGAGGATCCGGTCTCGGGCGTCACCATCGACGACCTGTTCCCCGAGCAGGAACCGGCGGTGGCCAAGCCGCGCGCTTCGGACGACACGCAGGTCGGCACTTTGTTGGACGAGGTCGCCGAGGCGTTGAACGTGCAGGCCGCGGCGTCGCGGCAGCGGGCTCTGGGGCGCGCGTCGGGAGCGCCCGCCCGCCGGCTGAAGCCGAAGCCGGACGAGCTGGAGTTCGAGGATCCGGACGACGGGCCCACCTCATTGAACGCCAAGGGAGACGCGGGCGGCGATGACCGGGACGTCGGCGGTTCCTCGGCGACCGACGATGACGAAGAGGCGGTGGTGCTGGGACCGGCGCGAAACTCCGGTGCGCATGCCGTCGCCGCCGCGTCGGACGCGCGTGCTGCCGAGTCGGACGCAACCCGTCCGTTGCCCGGAACGCGGAAGCCGACCCCGTTTGCGGGATTGCCCTCGGCGACCTTGCCGACCTTCCCGACGCCCCCCGGGGGCCGCTCGCGCCTGCCCACCCCGGCTCCGGGACAGGCGCGTTCGACGCTTCCTCCGGGACGGCCCTCGGGAGCGCACCCTACCCTGGACGGGGCGAGCCCGACGGCGACCGCGTCGGGCAGAGATTCATCGCGTCGCACGCTGCCGCGGGGGTCCACCCCCGCCAGCGGTCTGAACCGGCTGGAGGGAAGCGGCGCCGTGGTCGAGTCGCTGGCGGCGTCGGCGATGAACACGGCGTCGACGTTCCTGAAGAAGGACCTGCGCCTCAAACAGGCGAGCCTGGCAGCGATCGTGGTGGTGACTTTCGTGGGGGGCATGCTGCTGGGGGGATTGAGGGGGGGAAGTGCCAAGGTCGGGTCCGAGGTGGCCGGCGTCAAGCCGGCTCCCGAGTCCGCCGCGCCTGCCGCCGCGCCCGCGCCGCGTCCGGTCGTCGCCGCGCCAGTGGCGGTCCCCCCGCCCGCGCCGTCCAATCCGGTCGAGAGTCCTCCGGCGGCGATCCCACCGGTGGCTGTGCAGCCCGTGGCCGTCGACCCCGGCGCCGCCGCCACCGCCGACAATCAGGTGCCCCGCCGACGCCCGGTTCGACGGGTCACTCCCGTGGACGTCGCCAAGGACGACCTCCCCGCCGCCAAGGTTCCGGCACCAAAGTCGGCGCCTCGGCCGCCCGCCGCCTTCCCGAGCCCGCCGCCGCTCAAGGTGGCCTCCAAGCCGGCCAACGGACCCAAGAAGGTCAAGGCCGCCTGGCACGACCCGTTCGCCGACTGAGAACGTCGCCACAGCGGCGCGGGGCCGTCCGGAAACCCTAAAGATCCAGCCGCGATAGCCCGATTCATCCGGGGTCATGATCCGGATCGGGGAGCTGTTGGTGCGTAACCGGCTGATCTCGAGCGAGCAGCTCGAGAAGGCCGAGGAGGCGACCCGCAAGTCGGGTGAGCGCCTGAGCTTGGCGCTGGTGCGAAGCGGTGCGCTGTCCGAGGAAGAGCTGACGCACTTCCTGTCGCGGCAGTACGGCGTTCCGGCCGTGAACCTGGCCGAGTTCGACATCGAGCCCGAGGTGATCGCGCTGGTTCCGCGCGACATGGCCAAGAAGCACCAGCTGATCCCGATGAGCCGCGCCGACAATACGCTGATCGTCGCGATGAGCGATCCCTCCAACCTGGTCGCGCTGGATGATCTGAAGTTCCTGACCAACTACAACATCGACGTTGTCGTCGCGTCCGAGGCTGCGATCGCCGAGGGGATGGCCAAGTACTACGACACCGGCCACGACCTGCAGAACTACAACCTGGACGATGTGATGGGCGAGCTGGACGAGGACGTCGAGTTCACCAGCGACGCCGCCGAGGACGAGAACCTGATGGAGCTGGAGCGCGCGTCAGCCGACGCTCCGGTGGTCAAGCTGTGCAACGTGATCTTGATGAACGCCGCCAAGAAGGGCGCCAGCGACATCCACATCGAGCCCTACGAGAAGAGCTACCGCGTTCGGTACCGCATCGACGGCGTGCTGCAGGAAGAGATGACGCCGCCGTTGAAGTTGAAGGCGGCGCTGACCAGCCGGATCAAGATCATGGCCCGGCTGGACATCGCCGAGCGCCGCCTGCCGCAGGACGGGCGCATCAAGATGAAGATGGGCCGCGGCAAGGAGATGGACTTCCGCGTGTCGGTGTTGCCGACGTTGTTCGGCGAGAAGATCGTCCTGCGTCTGCTGGACAAGGGGAACCTGCAGCTGGATATGACCAAGCTGGGGCTGGAGCCGGCCCAGCTGGCCGAGTTCAAGCGCGCCATCGAGGCGCCCTTCGGCATGGTGCTGGTGACCGGCCCGACCGGGTCGGGCAAGACCACCACCCTCTACTCGGCGCTGCAGGAACTGAATCAGATCTCGGACAACATCAGCACCGCCGAGGATCCGGTCGAGTTCAACCTGGCGGGCATCAATCAGGTGCAGGTGCGCGACGACATCGGGTTCTCGTTCGCGGCGGCGCTGCGGTCGTTCCTGCGACAGGACCCGGACACGCTGATGATCGGCGAGATCCGCGACTTCGAGACCGCCGAGATCGGAATCAAGGCGGCGCTGACCGGCCACATGGTGCTGTCGACCTTGCATACCAACGACGCGGCGTCGACCATCACGCGCCTCTTGAACATGGGCGTCGAGCCGTTTCTGGTCACCGCGGCGTTGAATCTGGTCGAGGCCCAGCGCTTGCTGCGCAAGCTGTGCGCGGCCTGCAAGCAACCGATGGCGACGCCCAAGGATGAACTGCGGACGCTGGGCGCGTCCGACGCCGAGATCGATACGGCCCAGTGCGCGCGCGGTGCCGGCTGCAGCGTTTGCAACAACACCGGCTACAAGGGCCGCATCGCGATGTACGAGGTGATGACGATGACGGAAAAGCTGAAGCAGCTGGTCTTGCAAGGGGTCTCGGCGGCCGAGTTGAAGGCCGAGGCCGTTCGCGGCGGTATGCGCACGCTGCGCATGTCGGGCATCACCAAGATCTGTCAGGGGACGACGTCGGTCGACGAGGTCGCCCGCATCACGGCGGCGGACTAGCCATGGCGGTCGCACAAGCTCCTCAGACGGTCTCGCTGCAACAGCTGTTGAAGGCGATGGTGGACAAGGGCGCGTCGGACTTGCACATCACGGTGGGGTCGGCGCCGCAGCTGCGCATCGACGGCGATCTGGTGCCGTTCCGCGTGCCGCCGTTCGGTCCGGTCGAGACCAAGCAGCTTTGCTATTCGATCCTGACCGACGAACAAAAGGCCCGCTTCGAGGAGGACCAGGAGGTGGACCTGTCGTTCGGGGTGAAGGGCGTGTCGCGGTTCCGCGCCAACGTCTTCATGCAGAAGGGCGCGGTGGCCGGCGTGTTCCGGACCATTCCGTTCAAGATCCGTTCCTTCGACGATCTGGGGCTGCCGCCGATCATCCAGGACCTGTGCAACAAGCCGCGCGGGCTGGTGCTGGTCACCGGGCCCACCGGCTCGGGCAAGTCGACCACGCTGGCCGCCATGATCGACAAGATCAACACCGAGCGCCACGAGCACATCGTGACCATGGAGGATCCGATCGAGTTCATCCACCAGCACAAGAACTGCGTGGTGAACCAGCGTGAGATCGGCAGCGACACCCAGTCCTTCAAGCGCGCGCTGAAGTCGGTGCTGCGGCAGGACCCGGACGTCGTGCTGGTCGGCGAAATGCGGGACCTCGAGACCATCGAGGCGGCGTTGACCACCGCCGAGACGGGACACCTGTGCTTCGGGACGTTGCACACCAACTCGGCGGTGCAGACCATCAACCGGGTGATCGATGTCTTCCCGGCGCACCAGCAGTCTCAGATCCGGGCGCAGCTTTCCTTCGTGCTGGAGGGGGTGATCTGCCAGTCGCTGTTGCCGCGCGCCAGCGGGCAGGGCCGGGTGGCGGCGCTGGAGATCATGATCCCCAACGCGGCCATCCGGAACCTGATCCGCGAGGACAAGATGCACCAGATCTACTCGCAGATGCAGATCGGCCAGGGCGTGAGCGGCATGCAGACGCTGAATCAGCACCTGGCGCAGCTGTACCACGCCCGCACGATCACGCTGGAAGAGGCCATCGGCAACAGTTCCGACCCCAACGAACTGCAGCAGATCATCGCGTCGGGCGCGGGCGCACCCAAGGAACGCCGTCCGTGACCGCCTTCGTCTGGGAAGCCCGCGGCCGCGCCGGAGAGCTCAAGACCGGGGTGATGGAGGCGGACGATCCCGAGGCGGTCGAGTCGCGCCTGAAGGGGCAACTGCTGGTGCCGACGTCGGTGCGCAAGCAGCCGCGCGAGCTTCACATGCCGTTCGGCACCGGGGTCAAGACCACCGACGTGGTCATCTTCACGCGCATGTTTGCCACCATGATCGACTCGGGCTTGCCGATCGTGCAGTGCCTGGAACTGCTGTCGAACCAGTCGGAGAACAAGCGCTTCGGGAAGATTCTGAATCAGGTGAAGGGCTCGGTCGAAGGCGGGTTGAACCTGTCGGACGCGCTGGGCAAGCATCCCAAGGTCTTCGACGATCTCTTCGTGAACCTGGTTGCCGCCGGCGAGGCGGGCGGCATCCTGGACGGCATCCTGCAGCGGCTGTCGGTCTACATGGAAAAGGCCATGAAGCTGAAGCGCCGCGTGAAGGGCGCCATGGTCTACCCGATCTCGATCATCGGGATCGCGGCGCTGGTGGTGACCATCTTGCTGACCAAGGTCATCCCCGTGTTCGAGAAGATGTTCAAGGACTTCGGCGGCGGCCAGCTGCCCATGCCCACCCGGGTGGTGATCACCATTTCGCACGGGCTGGCGCACTACCTGCCTTTCATCATCGCGTTCTTGATCGCGGCTTCGGTGACGTTGAAGATGGTGCTGCGCACCCCCAAGGGACGGCTGGCCTTCGACGGCATGTTGTTGAAGCTACCGGTGCTGGGGGCGGTGCTGCGCAAGGTGGTGGTCGCGCGCTTCACCCGCACCATGGGGACGCTGCTGACCGCGGGCGTGCCGATCCTGGATGCGCTGGAGATCTGCGCGAAGACGGCCGGCAACACGGTGGTGCAGGCCGGCATCATGTACGCGCGCGCGCAGATCTCGGAGGGCAAGGACATGGCGACGCCGCTGGCGACCACCGGCCTGTTCCCGCCGATGGTGGTGCAGATGATCGGTGTCGGCGAGCAGACCGGCGCGCTGGACGCGATGCTTTCGAAGATTGCCGACTTCTACGAAGAAGAGGTGGACGTGGCGGTGGCCGCGATGACCAGCCTGATCGAGCCCATCATGATGGTGTTCCTGGGGACGGTGATCGGCGGTATGGTGGTGGCGATGTACCTGCCCATCTTCGAGATGGCGGGCAACATGAAGCAAGGCTGAGGGGACGCGAGAGGGCAGGCCCCCTCGCGGGCTCCCCCGGAAAGTAGGCCGACGGTGCCGGCGCAGCCCGGGGTCCCCACGCGGTTCCGACCGCGTGGGGTGGAGCATTGCTGCGCCTCCCGGGTGCTTGGACCCGCTCGCTTTGCTCGCTCTGGCGTTGTGGTCGCCGGCAGAGGGCGATGTGGCGCGGGCCGGCTGGGCGTTGCCGATCGATTCGGGTAAGACGTGGCCGTGATCTACATTTTGGGACTGCTGGCTCGGGCCGGGCATGGCAAGACGACGGTGGCGCAGCACTTGGTGGCGAACCACGGTGCGGAGGTGCAGTCGCTGGCGGGGCCATTGAAGCGGGCGGCGCAGCGGGTGTTCGGGTTCACCGATGAACAGGTGTGGGGAGCGCAAAAGGAGGCCGTCGACCCGCGGTACGGTTTTTCGCCGCGCTGGCTGTTGCAGCGGCTGGGCACCGAGGGGTTGCGGGCCGAGTTTGGCGATGACATTCACGCGCGGGCCTTGTTGCGTGGGTTGCGCCAGCGGCCCCCGGAGGGGCCGCCCCGGTTGGTGGTGGTCGACGATGTTCGCTTTCCCAACGATGCCCACTTCATCGCCCAGGGTGGGCCGGATTTTCGCGGCGCCGTGTTGAAGTTGGTGTGCACCGACGCCGGCGGCGCGTCGGCCGGGGCGCACGCGTCCGAGGACGCCATCGACGCCGTGTCGCCCGAGGACGTGGCGTTCACCGTGACCTCGTCCCGAGCCCTCGGGTTGCCGCATCTCTACCGTGCGGTCGACGACGCCCTCCGCGGGGCGGAATTCGCCAGCTTGCAGCCGGCGCTGTCAGTCGGCGTTGACGGTCGGCTGGCCGGACGCGCTTGACGAAGGCGACGTTAACCGCGATCGTCAACGGCTCGGTTCAACCGACGACGCCTCTCTTCCGACCAACCCCCCGCCGGAGATTCACTATGTCCTATCTGCACAAGCTGTCTCTCCCGGTGTTTCTTGCGGTGGCGTTGATGGCTTGCGGCGGCGACAAGGCTCCCCCCGGCGACGCCGGCGCCGGCCACAGTGGGGGCGGTGCGGTTGGCGCTGGCGGCAAAGGCGGCGGCAAGGGCGGGCACGGTGGTGCCTCGGCTTCGGGCGGTGCCGGTGGTTCGACGGATCTGGTTCAGGTCTGCAAGAACGGCTGCAAGACGTTCGCGATGGTGTGCGCCCCCAACGGGGGGGCCGTGGCGACCTTGGCAGAGAGTACCTGTCAGACGATGTTGGCCTGCGACATGTTGAACACCTGCACCAACAAGGCCGCCATTCTTGCCGGCGCGAACGTCTGCCTGGCCAAGACCATTTGCAGCGAGCTCACGACGTGCTTCGGCACGGTTCCCGTCTGCGCCAAATGAGGTGGCGGACCGTCCCATGACGAAACTGGTGGGCGGCGCCGACCTTCCCCCCGGGGTCGCGCGGGACGTCGGGCTGGCCCCGTGGACGACGCTGGGGCTGGGCGGCGCCGCCGATTACTTCGTCGAGGCGCGCGCGGAGGACGACGTGGCGCGGACCGTCGCCTGGGCCAACGGGCATGGATTGCCGCTGGTGGTGCTGGGGGGCGGGTCGAACGTGGTGGTGGGTGATCAGGGAATCCGCGGCGTCGTGCTGAGGATGGCCACCCGCGGGCTGCGCTTCGATCCAGACGGCACCGCCGTCGCGGCCGCCGGCGAGCCGTGGGATGCCTTCGTCGACGCGGCGGTCGCGCGCGGCCTGGCGGGCGTCGAGGGGCTGGCGGGCATTCCTGGCCTGGTGGGTGCGACGCCGATCCAGAACGTGGGCGCCTACGGGCAAGAGGTGGCCGAGACGATTCGCGAGGTGCGGGTGCTCGATCGCGCTTCAGGTCGGATCACGACCCTGGCGCCGTCGGCGTGCGCGTTCGGCTATCGCGACAGCGCCTTTCGTCGCAATCCGCTCGCGTACGTCGTGCTGACCGTGACGTTCGCCTTGCGGCCCGGCGGCCCGCCCAGCCTGCGCTACCGGGAGCTGCAGGAGGCGCTGGCCGGCCACGTGTCGCCGTCGCTGGCAGAAGTGGCGGCGACGGTCCGTGCGCTGCGCGGCAAGAAATCGATGTTGCTGGACGCGAGCGATCCCAACCGTCGCAGCGTCGGCTCGTTCTTCACCAACCCGGTGCTGGGAGCCGATGGGTTCGCGGCGTTGGTCGCGCGCGCCGTAGCCGCGGGCGTGGTCCACGCGCCCGCAGAAGTCCCGCGCTTCGCGACCGAAGGGGGGGCCTACAAGGTACCGGCCGCCTGGTTGATCGAGCGCGCCGGCTTCTCGAAGGGCCTGCGGCGCGGCACCGTGGGAATCTCGTCGGCGCACGCGCTGGCGTTGGTTCACCACGGCGGCGGCACCACCGCCGACCTGATGGCGCTGGCCGAAGAGATCCGCGCTGGTGTCGCCGCGACCTTCGGCGTGTCGCTGTCGCGCGAGCCCGTGTTGCTGGGGGCGGACCCCGCGGCGGTGCCACCCATCGCGCCCCCTGCGTAGGTCACTTCGTCCGCAGCGCCGCAACCTCGTTCAGCCGCGTGCGCGCGAAGGAAAGCCGATCGCGCTTCTCGACGTCGTCGAAGGTGTACGACAGCCGCATGTCAGGGGTCAGCTTCCAGCGGCTGCCCTTGGCCTGGACCATGCGCATCACCCGCGCCGGCTCCAGCGGCGAATCCGCGCCCAGCGCCAGCATCAGGCGCAGGGGGCCCAGCTCGTACGACAGGGCGCCGATGTGTCGTGCCAGCAGCTTCTGGCCCATGACCTCGCCCAGCAACCTGGCCTCGTCGGGAAGCGGCCCGTAGCGATCTTCCAGCTCGACCAGCGTCGCGCCGATCTGTTCGTCGTTCTCGGCGCGCGCCAGCCGCCGGTAAAAATCCAGTCGCTGGCCGGTGTCGGGGACATAGTCGTCGGGGAGAAACGCCGGTACGTCCACCGCCACTTCGGGATCGCGATCGCGGCGGATGGGCTCGCCCTTCAGCTCCGCCACCGCTTCCTCCAGGATGCGCGCGAAGGTCTCGAAGCCCACCGCCGCCACCGCGCCGGATTGCTTGTCGCCCAGCAGCTCGCCCGCGCCGCGGATCTCCAGATCGTGCGTCGCCACCTGAAAGCCCGCTCCCAGCTCGGTGAAGCGTTGCAGGACCGCCAGCCGCTGCTTGGCCTCGGGGGTGATGCGGGCTTCGTTGGGGACGACCAGGTAACAGAACGCGCGTTCGCGGGCGCGGCCGATGCGCCCGCGCATTTGATAAAGCTGGGCCAGCCCGAAGCGATCGGCGTGGTTCACGATCATCGTGTTGGCGCGCGGGATGTCCAGCCCCGATTCGATGATGGTCGTGCAGCACAGGATGTCGATCTTCCCGTCGACGAAGTCGACCATGACCTTTTCCAGCGCGCCCTCGGCCATCTGACCGTGGGCCACCGCCAGCCGGGTCTCGGGCGGTGACAGGTCGCGCACCTTGCCCATCCACTCGGCCAGATCCTCGACGCGGTTGTGCACGAAGAAGAGCTGTCCGCCGCGCGCCAGCTCCTTTTGAATCGCCTCGCGCAGCAGCAAGGGATCCCAGCGGCACACGAAGGTTCGGATCGCCAGGCGATCCGCGGGTGGCGTGGCAATGATCGAGATCTCGCGCAACCCGCCGATCGCCATCTGCAACGTGCGCGGGATGGGGGTCGCGGTCAGCGTCAACACGTCGACCTGGGTGCGGAGTTCCTTCAGGCGTTCCTTGTGCGTCACGCCGAAGCGTTGCTCCTCGTCGATGATCACCAGCCCCAGATCCTTGAAGCGCACGTCACGCGACAAGATCCGGTGCGTCCCGATCACCAGATCCACCTTTCCGGCGGCCAGATCCGCGATGGTCTTCTGTTGCTCGGCGCGCGCGCGAAACCGGGACAGGGCGGCCACGCGCACCGGGAGATCCGTATAGCGCTCGGAGAAGGTCACGAAGTGCTGCTCGGCCAGCACCGTCGTGGGCGCCAGGATCGCGACCTGCTTGCCTCCCAGCACAGCCAGCATCGCCGCGCGCAGGGCGACCTCGGTCTTGCCGTAGCCCACGTCGCCGCACACCAGGCGATCCATCGGCCGGCCGGCTTGCATGTCGGCCAGCACGGCTTCGATGGCTTTGGCCTGGTCGGGCGTCTCCTCGAACGGAAAGGTCTCCTCCAGCTCGCGAAACACGGCGTCCGGCGCGGGAAAGGCGTGTCCCGACAGGGCCGCCCGCTGCGCGTAGAGCTGAAGCAACTCCTCGGCGATCTTGCGCGCTTCCGCCGAGACGCGGCGACGCTTCTCGGCCCAGGTCTTCCCGCCCAGCTTGTCCAGGCGGATCGTCTCGCCCTCGGCGCCGGCGTATCGGTGCAAGAGGCCGATGCGATACACCGGCACGTAGACCAGCCCACCGTCGTATTCCAGGTGCAGAAAGTCTTGCGTGATGCCGCGGACCTGAAGCTTCTTCAGGCCCCGGTACCGTCCGACGCCGTGATCGTCGTGGACGATCACGTCGCCTTCGGCCACCTCGCCCAGATCGCCCAGCGCGGGCGCCTTGATGGTGCGGGTCTCGCGCGTCTGGTGTTTGCCGAAGATCTCGTCCTCGGCGACCAGCACCAGGCGCGAGGCCGGCAAGCGGAAGCCGTGGGTCAGCGTTCCGATCAGCACCGACAGCACCGCCTGCTGGGACGCGCCGCGCTCGGGATCGAAGGCATCCGCCAGCGGATCCGCGACCAAGCCCCGCGCCTTGGGCGTCAGGCCCCACGATGTCAGCAGCGCGGACAACCGATCGGCATGGGTTCGGTTGGCCGCCACGACGCCCACGTGGTACCCGTCGCGCAACCACCCCGTGATGCGCTCGCGCAGGGGACGGCCGAGATCGGGCTCCTCGCCCGGATGCTCGGTGCGCGCCTGGTGCAGCTCCGCGCGCAAGGTGGCGTTTGACTCGGCAGACAGACGCACGCGCAGCGGACCCTGTTCTCCGACGGGGCGCTCCAGCTCGACGTCGTGAAGGGCGACCTGGGGTCGGCTGGACAGCGTCGCTCGAATTTCCTCGTCCGACAGCAGAAATGCCGTCGGGTTCAAAGCCAGCCGATGTTCTGCGTGGCGCGCGGTCGCGGTCTCGCGCAGCTTGACCAACGCGCGGTGGGCGTCGTCCAGCACGGTCTCGGGGTCTTCGACCACGAACATCGCATCCGGCGGCAGATACGCCGTCAGCGGATCGAGCTGCTCATGAAAGATGGGGGCCAGCGCTTCGATGCCGAAGAAGGACTCGCCGGACTCCACTTGCTCGACCAGCAGGCGCATCTTCGACGACGGGAAAGCGGCCTTGTCTGCGGCCGCCAGCACCTGGGCGCGAGGGTCGGCGCCCTCGGTCCGTATGGTCTCACGCACGGGGTGGATGTGAACCGCGTCGATCGTGCGCAGCGTTCGCTGCGTGGGCGCATCGAACAAGCGGATCGATTCCACCTCGTCGCCGAACAGCTCCAGCCGTACCGGATGACGATAGATGGGCGGGAACAGATCGATCACCGCGCCGCGCACCGCGAAGGTGCCGGGGTCCTCGACCAGCGATGCGCGTCCATACCCGGCCGCCAGCAGCGCCGCGACGGTGGCGTCGCGGTTCAGCGTGGCCCGGGTGGTGATGACGGTGCAGCGCTGGTCGAAGGCGCGTCGCGGAAACACGCGGCGCACCAGTCCAGCCGCCGAGGTCACCAGGACCAGCGGCGCGGGGCCGCGCGCCAGCCGGTACAGCACCGCCATGCGCGCCATCAAGCCGCGGCGATCGGGTTGCACCTCGGCATAGGGTGAGAGGTCCGGGGCGGGCAGGTGCAGCACCGGGCTGGTGGCGATGGGATTGTCGCTGGCGTGGCCATGGCTCGACGCCAGCGGCGGGAGAAAGAAGCCGATGTCGCCGGCCCTGGACTCGGCCAGCTCGTCGTCGCCCACCACGTAGACGACGGTCGGCAGGGCTGCGCCCCTGGGGGTGGCGCGTGCGCTGGCCAGGCGCGCCGCCAGCGCGCCGCCCAGGGCTCCCACCGCGCCATAGACTTCGACCAGTCGGCGGGAGCCCACCGACGCATCGAGCGCCAGGTGATCCTGGATGACGGTCAGCGCGTCGGCGATGCGGGTGGCGTCCTTGCCAGTTCCATCGTTCATGAATTGAAGCCCGTCGCTATTTACCGCAAACTCGCCGCCGATGGCGTCGCCACTTCTTGCGCTGGTCGGCGTGTTGGCCGCCGGCTCGCTGGTGTGGGGACCCACCCTGTCGGGCGCGCACGTCGACGCGATGATGACCAAGATCGTGAACGACGAGGCGCGGGTCCTGGCCGCGGCGCGCGGGTTGGCGCTGGGGCGACCGCTGGTGGTGCGCGTGCTGGATCGGCCGCATCTGGCGGCCGAGCGCGAATCGCTGCAACAGAAAGCGCGTTCCGCCGAGGAGGCGCGCGGCGAGGATGCCCTGTGGGGGGCCTTGGGTCTCGGCGCGCCGCACGCAGCGACGTCGGCCACCGCCGACGTCACGGGGATCTACGACGTGGTCCAGAAGCATCTGCTGGTCGGCAACTGGGAGCCGCTGGCAGCCGGGGCCTTCGCCCGCACGCGCGACATCGCCCAGGCCCTGCTCGACAACCGTTTCCAGGTTGGACGGTGGCTGCGCGACGCCGCTCGGGAGGCCGACGACGGCGTTCAGTCGGACGTGGCGTTGGCACGCCAGGCCTTGTGGGAGGGCGACGCCACGATCCAGACTTTGGAGCGCACGTCGCCGACGGGGACGCTGCCGCCCAGCCGCGCCCTGCGGACGCAGGTCGAGGACCTGCGCCAGACCATCACCAATGAATCACCGGGCAGCGCGCCGCTGGCATTGGCGCGCCGCCTGGTCGTGCAGCTGGACGGGACGACGTTCGTGGCGGCCGCGCGTGTGCGGCTGCCGTGGTCCGCCGTCGATGGCATGTGGGCGCGGCCGCCCGCATCGACCGAGCAGATCCTCCACCCGGACAGGTACGAACGCGGGGACGTGCCCGACGCAGTGGGCGCGCGGTTGCCGCGCCGGTGGTCGCCAGCCTGGCGGGTGGCGTTTGCTGACACGCTGGGGGAGCTGGGTGTACGGGCGTTTCTTCTGCGTGCGGTGGGTGACTATCGCGCCGAGCGGGCCGCGATGGGCTGGGGCGGCGATCGCGCGATTCTCTTTCGTCAGCAAGGAAAGGGCGATGCGGTTGCACCTGCCGAGTTCGTCGTCTGGGTGACGACCTGGGACGGCGTCACCGATGCGCAGGACTTCGCCGAGCAAGCCAGTGTCAGCCTGGCGGCGCTGGCGGGGGCCCCGCTGGAAAAGGTCGTCACGCGATCGCGGCGACCGGTTCCTCGTCGCTGGCGTGGGCTGGACGCCAAGGGGCGCTTGTTCGCGCTCGAGGAACGCGGAGGCGCCGTGGGAATGCTGGTGGGAGCGCCGCCGGAGGCCGAATCGTTTCTAGCGAAGCTGATGACGGCGGCGCTGCGCGCGGGCGGTGGGCACGGGCGCGCCCATGATTGAGTGGAAATCAATGAATCCCGCGTGGCCCGGCCGCTGTTCCGCTCCCGTGACGTTTTCTTCGCCGTGATCTCGAATTTTGTCGCACGCAATGGCGTCGCGGCCCGATCGTTACAGATCGGAAACGGTTTCTCGGCTCAGCGTCACGAAAAGGGCCGCGCGTCGCCCCCGCTCGTAGTCCGCGTGCGGACTTTCGCGTCGGATGGGCATGGCTCGCGGCGTGCAAGTCCGTCCAGTCAAGCCCACGGCGCAGAGTCGCGCGCCAACGGATCCCATGAACTGGAAGACGACACATGCATCACGAACCACGCAGAGCCGGGAACGCTCGGCTGAGCGGCGCGCTTCGCCGAGTGGCGTCGGTGATCTTGGTCGCCGGATTGATCGCCGGATTGATCTTGGGGCCGCGGGCGGCTCGCGCTGCCGAGGGCGAAGAGGAACGGACCAGGGGCGAGTGGGCGGCGGTGATGGTGGTCTACGGGGTGCTGGGGGCCCTGACCGTGGGTAGCGCGTACGCCATGCGCGACAACCTGATTGGACGCAGCGTTGCCGTCAGTGCCGCCAGCGTAGGTGGTCTGGTGTTGGGCGCGGCCGGCGGATTTGGACTGGGCCGCTTGCACTCCTGCACCGGCGGCGATTGCGAGACGGAAGAAGCGGTGCCCGTGCTGCTCGGCGGCCTGGTTGGGGCGGCCGCGGGCGGGCTGGCAGCGACGATCCTCACGTCCACACCGGGGATGTCGCGGCCCACGGTGGCCGCAGCCGGAATGGCGCCGGGCCTGCTGTTTCTGGGCCTGGGAACAATTGCTCGTTGGTGACGGAGAAGAACGCATTCACAAGACGGAGACCATCATGAACTGGAAATTGAACTCGATTGTTTCAGTGGCGCGTGGACAAGGCACGGGGGCGGGCGAACGAGCGCGTCGGCGGCACGGGTGGCGGTCCTTGATCGCGCCGGTGCTGGCGGCCTGCCTGTGCGGACCGATCACGGTTGCCTGGGCCAGCCCGACGATCACCCAGGCCGCGCTGGCTTCGGGCGCATCGCCAAGCACGCAGCCCTCGCGTTCGTCCCCGCAGACTGTGGGCAGCGGCACGGCGCAGGATAGCGCGTATGCCGCGCGCGAGGGCGAATCCAAGGACCTGGAGACCTTCAAGGGCGGTGAACCCGTGGTGATCGTGACCAGCACCGCCGTGCTGATCGTTGCCATCATTCTCTTGATTGTCCTCATCTGACCCGTGGTGCAGCGGGTCAGCTCAGCCGTCGGTGGGCTGGCCACGCTGTGGGCGTTGGCCTCCGCCGGCTGCTACCACGGCTCGGCGCACAGCGTTTCGCCGAACGAACTCAAGGCGAGCGCCGGCTGGCGGATCATCGATGGCATGAAGCTCGTCCGCCAGCAGTCCGACCGCGATTGCGGTGCGGCGGCCCTGTCGATGGTCCTCGAGCGGTGGGCCACCGCCGCCCCCACCAGCGCGGACATCCTGCGAGACGTTCCGCTCGATCCGCAACATGGCATGGCGGCCGGTGCCCTGCGCGATGTGGCTCGCCAGCGGGGACTGGCCGCGTTCTTGATTCACGGCCAGCTCGAGGATCTGATTCACGAGGTCGACGCGGATCGACCGGTGCTGGTCGGACTGATCCAACGTTACGGGCAGAAGGCGTACGCGCACTATGAAGTTGTGGTCGGCGTGAACCAGCGGCAGCGCCGGCTCTTGTTGTTCGATCCGGGCCGAGGCGCGCGCGAAGACGACTTCGACGGCTTCGCTGCCGAGTGGAAAGGCGCCCAACAGCTGACGCTGGTGGTGACCGGCAAGGCGACAGGCGCTTCGTGAAGCCATGCATGGCGTGGCTCGGGGTCGTGCTGCTGGGGTTGGGATGCGGCACGACCTACACCCCGCGCCGGACGTCGCGCATCGGTCTGCTGATCCGTAACGGCGGGCCCTACTATGTGAAGGACGGGCAACAGTTCCCCATCGGACCCCTCGGTGGTGATCTCGTGGCGCTGGTCGCCGAATCACCAGCCGCGATGGCTCACGCCCGCGCGGCTCGCTCCGATCTGGCAGTCGGAGTTCCCTGCTACATCACCGGCCTGGGGACCGTGGTGGTCGGAATCCTGGCGCTCTCGGGACCCGTGGGCTGGGTCGTGATAGGCGCCGGCGGTGCCATCGGTGGCACGGGCCTCGGATTGATGGGAGCTGGCGTCACCCATGCCGTCGACGCCGTGAACATTCACAACGACGCGACGGCCGGTCCGTAGTCCCGCCGTTTGCCCATCCCGCCCAGCCGGCCTGCTGCGCATGCCCTGACGCGCGCGCCAGCTATCGGGCCGTCGTCGAAGGCGACCCGTCGGGTGACAGGTACCCGCCGACCTGCGACAGCGCGGCCAGGCTGGCGACGTCGTGGTCCAGCCGGGGAACCTGCAACAGAGTGATCTGGGGAGCGGCGGTCCGCAGGCGGGCGAGCTCCCGGTCTTCACCGTCGCAGACGTGCGACATGTCGATGGCCGCGCGGCCCAGCGTCGCGGCCAGGCGCTCCAGATCCTCGTCGGACACACCGGCCAGCGCCGGGCGCACGCGCAGATGTTGGGTCAGCTCGTCGACGTCGGTCAGCCCCGGGCGCTCGTGCACGCGATTGGCCACGAACGCCTCCAGGTGCAGGCCCGCCTGGCGCAGGCGTCGTTCGAAGAACAGCGCCTCGTCCACCGCCGGCGTCTCGGGCGCCAGCACCAGCAGGAACGCGACATCCGCGCCGCGCAGGCGTTCAGCCACGCTTTCCGCGCGCGTCAGGAATCCCCCCAGCACGCCTTGAAAGTCACTGAGAAACGCGGCGATGTCTTCCAGAAACTGACTGCCCACGAACTGGGCCAGGCGCTTCAAGATGATCGCGCTTCCCGAGCGCAACCGGCGCAGCGAGAACCGCCCCTCGTCGGCGGAGGGACGCGCGAACCATTGCAGCGCCGGGCTGGCAATGGCCTCGGCCAGACGACGCGGCGCTTCGAGAAAGTCCAGCGCGTTGGTCGTGGGTGGTGTGTCGAGAACCACCAGATCGAACTGGTTGCCCCGGACGATGTCATACAGCGCCAGCGTGGCTGCATATTCCTGCGAGCCCGTGAGCGTCGTGGTGATCTGCCGGTAGATCGGATTCTCGAAGATGCGGCGACGCATCTCCGGGTCGGTGACCTGCTCCTCCACCAGCTTGGCGAAGGCCCGTTCGGTATCCAGCCGCGCGACGTGAAGCTTGTCGGGTGCGATGCCCAGCGCGCGCGCCACCGGCGCGGGAACCTCGGTGGGCTCCGACACCAGCGCCACGCCCAGAGCGTCGGCCAGACGCGGCGCCGGATCGATGGTCGTCACCAAAGTTCGCTGACCACGCTTGGCCGCCAGCGCCGCCAGCGCTGCCGCGGTGGTGGTCTTGCCCACGCCGCCCGGGCCCACGCACACGACGATGCGCTTCTGCGCCAGGAAGTCGCTCATCGCGCGCCGCGCGCCGGCGGCATCATCCCACCCGGACCAGCAGCACCGTGATGTTGTCGGGGCCGCCGGCGTCGTTGGCCGCGTCGATCAGCAATTGGCAAGCAGCCTCCAGATCCGTCATGGGATGCAGGATCTCGGCGATGACCTGATCTTTCACCACACCCCACAACCCGTCCGAGCATAGCAGGAACAGATCGTCCTTCTGGAATCGCCCCACGTACAGCGTCGGATCGACCTCGGGCTTGCTGCCCACCGCCTTGGTGACGACGTTGCGATGGGAGAACGCCGCAATCTCTTCTTCCTTCATGTCGGGCCGCGCCGCGATCATCTCCTCCAGGATCGAATGATCGCGTGTCAGGCGCTTGATCTCTCCGCCCCGCAGACGATACGCGCGCGCGTCACCGGCGTGTGCGATCGACAGCTGGCTGTCTCCGATCGCCATCGCGATCACTGTGCAGGCCATCCGCTTGCGCGACCGATCTTCCTCGGCGGAAGCCCGGACTTTCTGGTTGGCGACCTGGATTCCGACGGTCAACAGGTTGGCGCCCAGCGAGCGATCGCGATTGACCGGGAACGGCCATTCTTGCCGGGGATCGTCGTGGAAGCTGCGGAAGAACGCGGCGATCTCGTCGACCGCCATCTGGCTGGCCACCTCGCCGGCGTTGTGACCGCCCATCCCGTCGGCCACCACGAACAAGCGATCCGGCACCAGGCACGCGAAGGCGTCTTCGTTCTGGTCCCGGGCGCGGCCAGGATCCGTCAGCGCGAATGCGGTCACGGGCGGCGGCGGATTCGTCAGCGGCGGTGTGCTCATGTCTGGCGGGGCGGGTCCCCACACGTTGGCGCAAGACCGCGGGTCGGATCAACAGGAAAAACCACGACGCTCTTCAAGCCTTGGCCACGGCTGTGTGCCATCGTTGGAGCCGCTCCTGGCGGGCGGCTGCGTCCAGGGTGGGGTGGAAGATGGCCATCTGGGTGGTGCGGTCGGACCGGGGCACGACCTCGAAGTCCACGCCGCGGGCGGCCAGCTTGGCTGCTCCCAACGCGGTGGCTTCAACCATGTCGGGCCGGAACAGGATCACGCCCAGCAAGTCCGCCTGGATCTGCAGCAACAGATCGTTGGCGGCCGCGCCACCGTCGACGCGGACTTGCGTGATGGCGCGACCGGCGTCGGATTGCATGGCCAGCGCCAGATCCACATTCTGGAGCGCGATGGCCTCGAGGGCAGCTCGGCACAGGTGGGCACGGGTGGTGCCCCGGGTGATCCCCGTGATCAGCCCGCGCGCGTCCGGGCGCCAGTGGGGCGCGCCCAGGCCCACCAGCGCCGGGACGATCGTCACCCCTCCCGCGTCGGGGACCGATCGCGCCAGAGCTTCGACTTCGGCGGCCGCCGAAATGATCCCCAATCCATCCCGCAACCATTGCACCAGCGCGCCCGCGATGAAGGCACTCCCCTCCAGGGCGTAGGTGGTCTTGCCATCCAGGCGCCACGCCACGGTGCCCAGCATGCCTGCGCGGGACGTCACCGGCCGGTCGCCCACGTTCATCAGCATGAACGCTCCCGTGCCGTAGGTGCACTTGGTATCACCCGCGCTCAAGCAATCCTGGCCGTAAAGGGCTGCCTGCTGATCGCCCGCGATGCCCGCAATCGGGATGCCGTCGGGCAGACCGTCGACCCCGCGGGTGGTTGCCACCACCTCGGCCGAGCCGCACACGCGGGGCAAGACCTGGGTCGGGACGTTGAACAGCGCACACAGCTCGTCGGTGAAAGTTCCCGCCTTCAGCTCGAACAGCAGCGTGCGCGACGCGTTGGATGCGTCGGTGACGTGCGCCGCGCCCTGCGACAGGCGCCAGACCAGGAAGCTGTCGACGGTGCCAAAGGCGATCTCGCCGCGCTCGGCGCGTGCGCGCAGGCCCGGCGTCGCGTCCAGCAGGAACCGGATCTTGGTCGCGGAAAAATAAGGATCCAGAACCAGCCCCGTGCGCTCGCGCACCGATTGTTCCAGACCCGCCTCTTTCATTTCTGCGCACGCGGCGGCGGTGCGCCGGTCCTGCCAAACGATGGCGTTGGCCACCGGTTTTCCGGTGGCGCGGTCCCACAGGATCGTCGTCTCGCGCTGGTTGGTGATGCCAATGGCGGCGATGTCCGACGGCGCGACGCCGGACGCGCGCAGCGCCAGCTCAATCGCGCCCACCACCGACTGCCAGATCGCCTCGGGATCGTGCTCGACCTCACCGGGGCGGGGATAGATTTGCGGGATCTCACGGTAGCCCCGCCCGCGCACCGCCAGCGCGCGATCCAGCACCAGGACGGTCGTCCCAGTCGTTCCTTGGTCAATGGCCAGAAGGGACTCGCCGCGCGCAGGCATGGGGGCAATCCTACCAGCGCGCGTGGTCTGCGAAAAAGCGGTGAATCGCTTCGATCAACAGCAACTGGTCGACGTCCAGGCCGACCAGATGAAACGAGTTCTCCAACCAAAGACGCTCGATGGTGACGGCGCCGCCCAAACCGCGACAGAGCTCGAGGGAGGCGGCGATGGGAACCGTGTGGTCTTGGCGCCCGTGGGCGACCAGCGTCGGCGCCAGCACGCGCTGCAGATCCAGGCGCGCGGTGGCCATCAGATCCAGCAGACTTTCCAGCGCCAGGAGCGGCATGGCGGGCAAGCCCAGGATCTGTCCGCGCAGGGCGGGGTGGGCGACATCCGAACCCATCGACTTGGGAATCGCGCGCAAGCGGCCGCGGCGCCAGCGCGGCGGGATGAGCCCGAGCAGACGGATGCCTCCGACTTGGGCGCGGCGCAAGCGCAGCGGCGCGGACAGCACCGCCAGCGCTGCGACCCGTTCGGGCGCCGCCTTGGCCAGCTGCAACGACAGCAGACCACCCATCGAGAAGCCGACGATCGCGATGCGACCGGTGACCCGGCTGGCCAGCGCGTCGAAGGCCGCCTGCGCCGAGTCCAGCCAGTCGGTCCAGCGGGTGGCCTCCAGGGCGAGCGGATCCAGGCCGTGCCCCGACAGCAGCGGGGTTTCGACGTCGTAGCCGCTGGCCTGGAGCGCGTCGGCGATCGGGCGCACTTCCAACGGGGTCCCGGTCAAGCCGTGCAGGCACAAGACGCCACGAACGGGAGAAGACGTCGACATCGATGGCCGCTCTAGGCTAGCGCCCCGCAAGCTTTCGCGCGAACGGGCGCGGTGAGGTCGGGCCAAAAAAAAAGCGCCGGGATGACCGGCGCTTCTTCTTGCGAGAAACGGGGTTGGCTACTCGACGACGCAGGCGATGGAGGCGTTCTTCTCCTCGCCCGAGGTGCTCATCATGGCCATGCAGGTGGGCTCGTTGCAGACCTTGAACAACGTCTTGGCGGTGGCCGACGTGCACTGGTTAGAGTTGAACGTCAACGCAAAGCAGGGGGCGTTGGCCATGTCGGCGGTGCACTCCTCCAGCTGGGTGGTCGTGATCTTGTTGGTGGTCTTGTCCGTGACCTTCTGCGTGACCTGGCAGTTGTGACCCTTGCTGTGGTCCATGGGATCCAGCCACGCGATCTGGGACGAGATACACGACGCGCCCAGCTTCTGGTGGATCTTGTCGGCGATGCCGACCATGGCCTTGTTCAGCGTGTCGGCGCAGATCGGGTAGAAGACGCCGTTCGGTCCGAACGTGTCGACCCACTGCTTGATGCGCACGGCCGGATCGGCGTACTCGTCGCCGGCGCCCCCTTGGGTGCACGAGTGCTCGACGGCGGGATCCGTCTCGCCCATCGCCGCGCCATTCACCTGCGGGACGACCTTGTACGGTGTCGGGGGACCGGCGATGGCGGCCACCAGGATGTCGTCAGAGTTGGACTTGAAGCCGCGGACGTACTCACTGAACTGCTTCACGGTGGGCCACAGGTGGCCGTGCGTCGGATCCGGGTCGCCGTTCGGATCGGTGACCTTGTCGTCGGTCTTGCCCATATCCTCAGCCGACACGCAGTTGTTCAAGACCACGCCGCCCGCCGGGGGCGGGTTGTGGGGCGGCGGTTGCCCATCGCACAGGTGACCGAACTCGTTGCAGCGGTAGGACCACAGGGGGCCCAGGCCCGTATCGTCCATGACCGAGTTGACCGATGGGTTCAGCAACAGCGATTCGCCGGAGACCGAACAGTCGTCTTCGTTGGTCAGCATGACGATCGCCAGGACGGCGTCGGGGCGCAGGAAGCCGCCGTTCTGCGTGTTCCGATGGATCACGACATCGCCCTCCTTGCGATCTCCCTCGCCGTATTCCTGAGACGCGTAATAGAGAGCGTAGTACGTGGATTCGAACTGGGACTCGAAGCCGCAGCCGGTGTCGCCCAGGAGCGCGATGCACTTGAACGCATCGCGGATATCATTGTCGAAATTGGGGGGCGTGGTCCCGTCACCATTCTTCAGGTACGTCTCTCCCGGATGCAACATGGCGCACTTGCCGTTGCCCGCGCCGCCCGGCCCCTGCTGGAAGTAACCTCGATCGTCGCCCGGATGTGATCCCGATCCGCACTGGTTGACGTTGCCCCACGCGCCACCACCGAATGACGAGGAAATGACCGCGACGTGCAGATCTGGCAGCTGGCGTGTCGTCGGATCGACCAGCGCGTCCATGAAGCTTCCCAGCTGTGCGGCCATCTTGGTCTGCAAGGGCTGCATGGACTGCGAGTTGTCGACCATGAACAGCAGGTCCAGCTTGTGGTTGACCGATTGAATGAATTTCCGTGAATCGAGCACGGCCGGCGCCGGCTTGGGGACCGCCAGCCGGTTCGCATTGCAGGCCCAGAGCGCGGGGAGGACCGCGGCGGTGGCCACCCAGCGGAGATACCGCCAGCGCAGCAGTCGGGGCACTTTGGAGTTCAGTCGATCCATGGGGTCCTCCTCATCGAGCGAAACGAAGGGGCGAAAAACGGTACGGGGGCGGGCAAAAACCGGCCGATTATAGGGAGTCAGCTTCTACCTGGCAATCGGCCCGAGCGATCAGAATTTCTTGCGGGATTCCGATATTGGCAGCAAGACCCAGGCCGTCCCCACCCGCCGCCGCTTGGCCCCTTCGAGAAACGGAGCGGCAACTTGGTTGGCGCCGGCTCCAATCAGATTGGCGCCGGGCGGGCTCAGCTCCAGGGACGCGATACGGCGCAAAGGGTTTCGCCGGCCAGCAAAGGCTGGGGGAAAGGATCGCCGACGCGTGCTGGCCGCAGAAAGCTGTTGTGGACGCGCCCCTCGGCGTCCCGTCGCAGGCTGGGGTGCAGGGGATCGACATAGCTGGTCAGCTTGCGACCGTCGCGAGCCTCGACAAAACCAATCTTTCCCTGGGGATCGACCGCTGAGACGATGCCGACCCGGTCGGGTGCATCGCAGGGGAGTGGATCACCTGATTCCCCCGGGGTGACTCGAAACAGCACGATGTCCCCGGGGCGCGCGGTGGTCGGATCGACCGAACCGTGGACCGACCGTAAGTACTGCCACAGCGATCGGACTGTCCCGTCGGTTCCGAACCGGAGGCCGGCGCCTTGCAACGCGGCCACCACGAAGTCCGAGGCTTCGCTGCGACCCCGGATTCCGCCGTTCGGCGGCGGATGATCGCGCCGGTTGGCATCGAAAACCCAGACCGGTAGCGGCGGCGGCTGAAGAATCTTGGGCCCGCAGCCACTCAGCAGGCTGCTGGCCATCACCACGCCGAAGAAAACGACAGTCCGCCGGTAAGACATGTAGGAGAAGATAGGTCAATGGTTTACATGGATCCAGAAAAGCGTGCATCGGGAACCGGTCGGCGGGGATCACAGCCGGGAGTACAATCCCCACGATGAGGAATGTCGTCGTCGTGGCTGGCGCCCGTACACCGATCGGATCGTTTCAGGGCGAACTGGCGTCGCAGACGGCGTCCCAGCTGGGAGGCATCGCGATTCGCGCCGCGCTCGGAAGGGCAAACGTGGCCGCGGACGCGGTCGGCGAGGTGTACATGGGCTGCGTGTTACCCGCCGGCCAGGGCCAGGCGCCAGCGCGTCAGGCCAGCATCCGGGCCGGCGTCCCCCCGTCGGTCGGAGCGGTCACCGTCAACAAGGTCTGCGGGTCGGGACTGAAGGCGGTGGTCTTCGGCGCCAACGCCATCGCGGTGGGCGAGCACGACCTGGTCGTGGCGGGCGGGATGGAGTCCATGAGCAACGCGCCCTATTTGCTTCCGAAAGCGCGCGAGGGCCTTCGGTTGGGTCACGCGCAGGTGATCGATTCGTTGATCCAGGACGGCTTGTGGGACGCCTACGGCAACGTGCACATGGGGGACTGCGCCGAGCTCTGCGCGCGGGAGAAGAAGATCTCCCGGGAAGAGCAGGATGCCTTCGCGGCATCGTCGTATCGACGCGCGCTGGACGCGCAAGCGGCCGGGTCCTTTGCGGGCGAGATCGTGCCGGTGGAGATCGCCCAGCGCAAAGGCCCGCCCAAATTGGTGTCCGAGGACGAGGAGCCGCGGCGGGGCGACGTCGGCAAGCTGGCGACGTTGCGGCCGGCGTTTCAAAAGGACGGCACGGTCACCGCCGGCAACGCATCGTCGATCAACGACGGCGCCGCGGCGGTGCTGCTGGCCGGCGAGGACGTCGCCACAACCCGCGGCCTGGCGCCGATCGCCCGCATCGTCGGAGCGGCCACCTTCGCGCAGGCGCCCGAATGGTTCACCACGGCGCCCGCCGGTGCCATCGAGCGGCTCTTGAAAAAAATTGGCTGGCGAACCGCCGATGTCGACCTGTGGGAGATCAACGAAGCGTTTGCGGTCGTCAGCCTGGCCAACAATCGCATGCTGGGGCTGGATCCCGAGAAAGTGAACGTGTGGGGTGGCGCGGTCGCGCTGGGACATCCGATCGGTGCCAGTGGCGCGCGCGTGCTGGTGACCCTGCTGGCGGCGCTGGCCGCGCGGGGCGGCAAGCGGGGTGTCGCCTCCCTTTGCATCGGAGGCGGCGAGGGCATCGCGCTTGCCGTCGAGCGCCTGTGACAACCATCGAACGCCTGGGGGTCATCGGGGCGGGGCAGATGGGACGTGGCATCGCGCAGCTCGCGGCGGCGCACGGGTTGGACGTGGTCATGGCGGACGCCAATCGCGAGTTCGCCGAGCGGGGCAAGGCCGTCATCGCCGCGCAGCTGGGCAGCCTGGTCGAGAAGGGGAAGCTGACCGGCTCGGAGCGGGAGGCCCTGCTGACCCGCATCCGCCCGGCGGATCTTTACACCGATCTGGAAGCGGTGGACTTCGTGGTCGAGGCAGCGACCGAGTCGTTCGAGGTGAAGCGCGAGATCTTCGCGGCGCTGGATCGCAACTGCCGGCCTGACGTGGTGCTGGCCACCAACACGTCGTCGATCAGCATCACCGCCATCGCAGGCGTGGTGACGCGGCCCGGGCGGGTCATCGGGATGCACTTCATGAACCCGCCACCGCTGATGAAGCTGGTGGAGATCATTCGCGGCCTCACGACCAGCGACGAGACCTTCGAGGTGACGAAGAACCTGGCCGAACGCCTCGACAAGACCACGGTGGTTTCGCGCGACGTTCCCGGGTTCATCGTCAACCGCATCTTGATGCCCCTGCTGAACGAGGCCTGCTTTGCGCTGTTCGAAGGAATCGGCACGGTTGCCGACATCGATCTGGCGGTGGGCCTGGGGCTGAAGCACCCGATGGGACCGCTGTCTCTGATGGATCTGATCGGCCTGGACACGACGCTGGCCATTCTCGAGGTGCTGCACCGGGAGCTGGGCGACCCCAAGTATCGTCCGTGTCCGCTGCTGCGGCAGTACGTCGCGGCCGGCTGGCTGGGGCGCAAGACCGGGCGCGGATTTCACGTCTACCCGCCGGTGCTCGGCAAGACACCGACGCCGACGCTGGTTCCGGGCACGGGGCGGGCATGAGCGATCCGGTCACGGCGGCGGTCCGCGTGGAGGACGAAGCGGGGCCGGAGGGTCGGACCGGCGCGATCCGGGTGGTGACGATTGATCGGCCGCGCGCCTTGAATGCGATCGACGTGGCCACCATGGCCGAATTGCTGCGGGTGTTCGAAGCGTGTGCGGCGGCGCCGGGATTGCGGGTGGTCATCGTGACCGGCGCGGGCGAGCGCGCGTTCATCGCCGGAGCCGACGTGGCCGCCCTGTCGACGATGTCGCCCGAGCAAGCGCGCGCGTTTTCCGAGCTGGGCCACCGGGTATGCAACACGATGGAGGCCTTGCCGGTGCCGGTGATCGCGGCGGTGAATGGCTTTGCTTTGGGCGGAGGCTGCGAGCTGGCCCTGGCGTGCGACTTCGTTTACGCGACGGCCACGGCGCGCTTCGGTTTTCCCGAGGCGCGCCTGGGCGCCATCCCGGGGTTCGGCGGCACGGTTCGGCTGGTGCAGCGGGTCGGCCTGGCGCGTGCGCGCGAGCTGCTGTACACCGCCGACACCATCGACGCCGCTGAAGCTTTGCGGTTGGGTTTGGTCAACCGCGTGGTCGAGCCGGCGACCTTGCTGGCCGAGGCGCGGCGTGCGGCCGCGGTGATCTGCTCCCGGGCTCCGCTGGCGGTGGCGACCGCCAAGCAAGCGCTGCGTGACAATGTCGCCGTCGTAGCGGGCGAGGCGCTCGCGCGCGAAGTGGATCGCTTCGCGGACCTTTTCGCTACCGACGATCTGCGCCTGGGAATGCGAGCTTTCCTGGAGAAAGCTGCCGGCAGTCCGGCGTGGCAAGGCCGCTGAAGATTGCTCGTCCACGCCTGAGCACTAATATGAGGACCGGATGAACCTAGACCTTTCCCCCGAGCAGACCCTGATCCAGCAGATGGCGCGCGATTTCGCCACCCGCGAGGTGTTGCCTCACGCCGCCGCGATTGATCGCGAGCACCGTTACCCCGCCGAGATCATCGCCAAGATGGGCAAGCTGGGTCTGATGGGCATGATGGTGCCACAGGCGCTGGGCGGTGCGGGCCTGGACGCCGTCAGCTACGCACTGGCGCTCGAGGAAATTTCTCGGGCGTGTGCTTCGACCGGCGTCATCATGTCCGTCAACAACTCGCTGGTTTGCGCACCGATCACGGCTTACGGCACCGACGCGCAGAAGCAAGCCTGGCTTCCCGAGCTGGCCTCGGGGCGCAAGCTGGGTTGCTTCGCGCTGTCGGAACCGGCGTCCGGCTCGGATGCGGGGGCATTGCAGACCACGGCTCGCCGCGCTGGCGACACGTTCATCTTGAACGGCACCAAGAACTTCATCACCAATGGGCCCGTGGCTGATCTGGCGATCGTGCTGGCGCTGACCGACCCCGCCGCCGGCGCCAAAGGAATCTCGGCGTTCGTCATCGACACCAAGGCGCCGGGCCTGTCCTTCGGTCCTGTCGACGGCAAGCTGGGCATTCGCGGGGCACCGTCGGCCCAGATGTTTCTGACCGACTGCGCGGTCCCCCTGGACGCGCTGCTGGGAATCACCGGCGGGGGTTACAAGATCGCGCTTTCGGCCCTGGATGGCGGGCGCATCGGTATCGCGGCGCAAGCGCTGGGGATCGCGCGCGCCGCGTTCGAGGACGCCACCGGATATGCGTTGCAGCGCCAGACTTTCGGGCAAGCCATCGCGCACCACCAGGCGATCCAGTTCAAGCTGGCCGACATGTGCACGGAGATCGACGCGGCTCGCTTGATGATCTGGCGAGCCGCCGTGAAGAAGGATCAGGGCGGTCGCTACACCTCCGAGGCGGCGATGGCCAAGGTCCTGGCCTCCGAAGTCGCCAACCGCGTGGCCAAGGAGGCGGTGCAGGTGTTCGGTGGCTACGGCTACCTGACGGACTTCCCCGTCGAGCGGCATTTCCGCGACGCCAAGATCACCGAGATCTACGAGGGAACCAGCGAGATTCAACGGCTGGTGATCGCGCGCCACGTGCTCGAGGCCTGAGGGCGCCGTTTCGTCGACCCGGTCGCCACTTGCCGCTCGGCCAACCCAGGCGATATGGTGTGACCCCAAGGAGGATTCCCCAATGAAGTTTTCACGGCAGGGACTCATTCAGGTGCGAGCGGTGGTGGTGAGCCTGGCGCTGCTTCCGGTCCTCGGATGTGCCTCGACCGGAGAAACCAGCGACGAACGCGTGCGCGTCGTGCGTCCGCAGGAGCAATCCTCCGAACAGGGTGGCATTCCGCCCGACAAGCAGGCCGAGATTCAGCTGCTGCTTCAGCAGCGCGATCCGTCCACTCTGAAGTGCTACAGCGACGTGTTGAACGAGAAGCACGATCGCGCCTTCAAGGGTTCGGTCGCGGTCATCGTGACGCTCGAGCCGACCGGCGAAACGTCGAAGGCTTCCGACGTGAAGATCGCGAATTCGACCTTGAACAACCAGGAAGTCCACGACTGCTTGATCGAGAAGATCAAGGGCTTCGAATTTCCCAAGCTCGATCACGGCGGATCGATGCAGTACGTGTATCACTTCCAGCCGGCGTACTGATCCTGGTGCTACCAGGTCTTCGCCAGCAAGTGGACGCGGTCGTCGGGTGAGAGGTCGCAAGTCACGAACTGGGCGCCCGCGGCGACGCATCGCCCCGTGGGATTGAGGGACGCACAGACCGGGTCGGCCTGCCAGCCGTCGACGGGACAGGCCACCTGCAGCGCTTCCGACGGCCCCACGAAATCTCGGTGCAGGATCGCGAGAGCCTCCTTTCCACCGACGGCATAGCCGTTCAGAAGCACCCCCGACCAGTTGTTGGCATTGGCGCCTCCGGGAACGAACACGGCCCGGCACCCGGCAAAGGGATAAAGCACCGACCTCGGGACATAGGTGGGCCGTGGCGCCTCGAACAGACGCGCGCCCGCGGAGGTACGGCAGTCCACAGTATTCGTGAACCAATCATCCGGGCTGCCGATACCGGTTCGAGCCCAGTAAAACGTGCTGATCGCCGAAATCAGCAGGGCGCCGATAACAGGAATCCGTTCCCAGCGTCCCGCAGGAAGTTGCGCCAGAAGCACCAACCCCGCGAGAGGAAACATGACCATGCAGATGGTCATGAAGCGGTGGTTTTCGATGTTCATGCCATTCATGTCGACAGCGGTCAGCGCCAGGGTCGCTGCAAGCAGGACCACGCCGAGCCCGACCGCCATGTAGCAGTTGCGTCGCGTCCTCTCCTGAAACGAAGTGCCCACCAAGGCTGCCATCACCAGAAGAAATGGCGCCAGGTCCAACAAAAGTGCCTCGCGTCCGGTGGAGGTTTGCAGAGACAAGGGCGGGTCCGCGAACCCGGGCGAACGCAATGCGACCAGGCTCAGCTTCTGAACGGGTCCACCCGGGACGAGTGCGGCCTGGAACAGGAGGTTGGGAACCGCCACCGCCGCGGCGAGCGCGAACAAGATCGCGATCCCGACTTTGCGGCTTGGATGCAACACGGGTGGGTAGATCAGCCAGACCGCGCCGATGCCCAGACCGAGCAACCCGGCCGATGGCTCATCGCTGATCGCGAGGACGGCCACGCACGCCAGCAGGGCCACCAGCGCGTCGCGGGGGGCCGCCTGCGGTCGTGCGATGCGATGAGCGAGGGCCCCGAAGGCTCCCACCAGCAGCAAGATGGTGATGCTGATGGACGGGCGATAGCTGAGCGTCAGCAGGTTCAGGTAGGAGTACCCCGACAACGCGGAGCCGAGTCCGATCCGTTGCAGCGCAAAGGGACCGCTCATGAGCAGCGCAAGTACCCCGGGAATGATCCACACCTTTCGGGCGGCGATGGCGGTCAGCCCCGCCGCCACGCTGACTCCCGTCAGCGCGAACAACAGATCGTGAGCCAGGGCCAGGGCCAGCGATGCGTGCATCCTTCCGAAGGAGAACGTCTGGAGCGCGGCGGCGATGACGTCGCCCGCGAAGTGAAAATGCAGGATGGTGTGCGCCTGGAAGACCGTCAGAAAGGGGACGTGCTGACCTCGCATCATGGTGACCAGCGGCACATGAAACTGCCGGTCCCAGATCGAGTACGGGCGGGAGATGGAAGTGCTGAGCCACAGGGCTGCAATCCCGGCAGCCAGTAGGATGCCGAGTCGCTTCAGGTCCGGACGCGCCAAGCTGCGGCGGTGACGCCGCCGTCTAACGAGCTCGAGGCCGGCCGCCAGGTAGAGCACCCGCGAGGCGATCAGCACGACGTCCAGCGGTAGAACCCGACTGGCCAGCAAGCAGAGCAGGAGATCCAGGGCGATCGCGGCCGGTATGCCGACGGCGCTGTCGGCCCCGAAGGTCTTTCGCTCCGACAGCCAGAGCAGCATGACAACCACGGGCAAAAGGTAGAGGAGGGCGGCCTGGATTTGGGTCGGGAGGCCGATCATCATGGGCAGCGCCTCGCGACGAGCGGTCGGGGACCACGCCGGTCACGAGCCCGTACTCTGCCAAACGCGTAGCGAAGAAGATAGCCGTGACGGAGGCCCGGCCACGGTTCCCGCAAGCAAACCGGGCACCGCGGCGAGTCGCCGCAGACCAGGGAGTGTCTGACCGATAGCGTCGCGCACGACCACTTCGTCGATGCCGTCGGCATTCTGATGTTGACTTGTCACCCCGTGAAGGACGAGTCTCTGGACCATGGCCTTCTCTCATTCTCGGGGTTTGGTCCAGCTGGTCTCCCTGGTATCGCTCGGGGTCATCGTCGGCTGCGGTTCGGCGACGCCCTCGTCCACGGGCACCGGCGGTGCCTCGGCCAGCGGCGGTGCTTCGGCGTCCGGCGGGGCTACCGCCAGCGGCGGCGCGACGAGCAGCGGCGGTTCAACCAGCAGCGGCGGCGCTTCCGCGTCAGGCGGGACCACCGCCAGCGGCGGCGCGACGAGCAGCGGCGGCTCGACCGGCAGCGGTGGCGCTTCGGCGTCCGGGGGCTCGGGCAGCGGTGGTTCGGGGGGGGCGGCGGGCGGAGCGAGTGGCGGCGGCAAGACAGGCGGCGGCGGCAAGACCGGCAGCGGCGGCAGCGGCGTTGGCGGTGCGACGAGCAGCGGCGGCGCCAACGGCGGCGGCGGTACCTCCGCGGGCGGCATGTCGGGCGGTACGTTTGCCATCACGTCGCCGGGGTGGGTCAACATGGCGGGCTGCGGCCCTGACATGAAGAACAGCTGCGCGCCCTTGCCGGCCTCGATCGTCGGCAACTCGACGGGAATGTCTCCCGAGGTCCACTGGACCGGCGCTCCTGCCGGAACGAAGAGCTTTGTGGTGATGTTGCAGGATCTCTCGAACATGACCGCGCATTGGATCCTGTGGAACATCTCGTCGTCGGCCACCATGGTGCCGGCGAACGTCGACAAGACGACCGCGATGCCCGCCGTGCCGGCGGGGTCGCAACAGTGCGGCAAGGGCACGGCTGCCGGCACCAGCGACGGCTACTACGGTCCCGGCGCGCCGTGCAATTGCTACGAGCTGGTGGTGTACGCCCTCAGCGTCGAGAAGTTCTCCCCCACCATGGCGACGGATCAAGAGATGGTGCGGACGCAATTGAAGGCGCTGGGGACCAGCATCCTCGGCACGGCGACCCTGCGCGGGAAGACCAACACCGGCTGCAACTGACCGGTTCGGTCTCGTTCGTCTGATCGACGTTACCGGGGCTCATGGACGCCCGCGTCGGGTGCTGGGCCAGCGATAGGGGGCGTCGGCGTTCCGGGTATTCCCGGGCCACAGTCGCACGGACCGAACGCCGTGCCGTCGGGCAGGCACGGCTGGCCGCCGCGACAGGCGCCGGGACCGACACACGCCTGCGTCGCGCCCGGAACACACTGCAGCCCAACCGGCTTTTGCGGCGCCGCTACCGGCGGGCTCGCAGCGACCTCCACCTTGATTTGGTCCCCCTTGCGACACCGAGCGATCGCCTCGCTGGTCACGATCGCTTGGTTGTACGCGTCAGGTCCGTAGAAGCGTCGGTCCTCTTGGGCGTGAACCAGCTCGTACCCTTGGCCGCAAACTTTTTCGATCGCCATCAGGCACCGCACCAGCGGCTCCTTGCAGTCGATGCGGTAGCTTCCGTCCTGTTCCTTCTTCGGTTCGCTCGACGCTGTGTGCGCGCACGCCGTGGCGAGCATCGCGCCCAAAAAAATTAACGTTCCGGGTCGACTCATCCGCACAGATTAACCCGACGGCGATAGACGGCGGGCCTGATCGGGCCGGCAGGTACCTTTAAGGTGCGGGCCCGTTCCGGCGATGAAACAAACGGCTTTCCGATCTCCCGTAGATCGGGCGGTCCACCGGAGGCATGCGCTTTGCCTACAGCACGCGCAGAAGTTTTCTATCGGAGCTTTCGACCAAAACGCTCAGCAAAAGCACCTTTGTTGGGGCAGTTGTAAGGCCAGTCGCATTTTTTCTACAGGGCTCTGGGGATGCCGATCTTGGTTCTTCCCACCGCCGCCTCACCGATCCTGGAGGAACCGAATGATGAAGCAGGCCCTGCTCCTGAGTTGTATCGCTGGGTTCGGGTTCGGTTGTGCATCCCAGCAAGGAGCGACCATTGCGCCGGCGTCGTCGTCGCCGCGCGGGGGAATCCGGAGCGCCGATGCGGCGTTCGAAAATTCGGCCGGCGCGCGTCAGATGGGCCTGGAGAACGAAACGGGCGTCTACGAGAGCCGCGACATCGAAGACACCATGTCCGCGCACATGGATGAGGTGCGCGATTGCCACGGTCGGGCCGGCGATGCGCGCCGCTACGTGGCCGGCAAGGTGACCTTGCGGTTCACCGTCGCGGGCGACGGCATCCCCCAAGACGTTCTGGTGGTGGCCACGGATCTGGGCAACTACAACGTCGAGCGCTGCCTGGTGGAAATGGGTCGGAAGGTGAAGTTCCCGCCCCCCCAGGGGCGCAAAGCCGCCACCTTCGAGTACCCGGTGGAGTTCCGCGCGACGCCCGAGATGACGCAAATTCAGGATCTGGACGATAGCCTGAAGGTGGACCGCGACGTCGCGGCGCTGATGCATTCTCTGGCCGCCTGCGGTCCCGTCACCGAGAGCGGCGCCTCGGCGAGCTTCTATATCGGACCCAACGGCAACGTCACGTCGGTCGGGTTGGCGTCCGAAGCGCCCCTCGACGAGGAGGCGGGCCGCTGCCTGGTGAAGGAGATGCACCGCTGGAAGATGTCGGCCACGCTGCCGGGCCGGGTGTTGCGCTGTCGGGTGGACATCCCGGCGGTCATCGCCTCGGCCGAGCCGCTGGCGAAGCGGTCGACCGCGCGCAAGCGCCGCCACTGATCGAGAGCCAACGACCGCCTCGCGAAATCTCCGGCCGGTCGCCCGCGCCGACGGTGGGTGATAGATTCCGCGGTCGCGCCACCGCCTTGGTGAGCGATCAAAGAGAAAGGCGGCGACGCCATGCAGAGCGGGATCTTTGCGACCAAGTCGATCGAGCACCTCCATGACGAGGCTGACCAGGCGTGCGGCCTGAAGCGGACGCTGGGGGCCTTTGATCTGATCACCCTGGGAATCGGTGCGATCATCGGCGCCGGCCTGTTCGTGCGCACCGCGGCGGCCGCAGCCAACAACGCAGGCCCCTCCGTCACCTTGGGCTTCATTGTCGCGGCGGTTGGGTGCGCGTTCGCAGGGCTGTGCTACGCCGAGTTCGCGTCGATGATTCCGGTGGCGGGCAGCGCCTATACCTATTCGTACGCGACCATGGGGGAGCTGGTCGCGTGGATTATCGGGTGGGATCTGGTGCTGGAATACGCGATCGGCGCCGCGACCGTCGGCATTGCCTGGAGCGAATATCTGAACAAGCTGCTGGAATACTTCGGTTGGAGGGTGCCGTACGGCTGGTGCCATTCCCCGTTCGAGTCCTTGCGCGACGCCGCCGGAACGGTGACCGCCCACGGCATCATGAATGTGCCGGCGTTGTTCATCGTGCTGACGCTCAGCCTTCTGCTCATCCGCGGCATCAAGGAGTCGGCGCTGGTGAACGGGCTGATCGTCATCGCCAAGGTCGCGATCGTGATCCTGTTCATCGCCTTCGGGTGGGGCTACATCAATCCGGCCAACCACGATCCTTACATCCCGGCGGTGTCGACCTTCGTGGACAGTCAGGGCGTCTCGCACAACTTCGGCGGACTGATGGGGATCCTGGGCGCCGGCGGCGTGGTGTTCTTCGCCTTCGTCGGATTCGACGCCGTGTCGACGGCTGCCCAGGAATCGCGGAATCCGAAGCGCGACATGCCGATCGGGATCCTGGGATCCTTGGTCATCTGCACGGTGCTGTACATCCTGTTCGCGCACGTGCTGACCGGTGTGGCATCGGTGGAAGACTTCCGGACCCAGGGGCGCGAAGCCTCGGTGGCCTACGCGATCACCACCTACATGCACGGCAACGAGTGGTTGGCGAAGTTCGTCACGGTGGCAATCTTGGCCGGCTTCTCGTCGGTGATCCTGGTCATGTTGCTGGGCCAATCGCGGGTGTTCTTCTCCATGAGCCGCGACGGGCTGCTGCCCAAGATCTTCTCGGAGGTGCATCCCCGCTTCTGCACGCCCTACAAGTCGAACCTGATCCTGTTCGTGTTCGTGGGGGCCTTTGCGGCGTTTGTCCCGGGCGACATCGTGGGCGACATGACCAGCATCGGGACGCTGTTCGCGTTCATCTTGGTGTGCATCGGCGTGTGGATCCTGCGCGTGCGGCGGCCCGAGCTGCCGCGCCAGTTCCGCACACCGCTGGTGCCGTTGGTGCCGATCCTGGGCATCCTGGTGTGCGGCGCGATGATCGTCGGTCTGGGGTGGACCAACTGGACGCGGTTGGGCGCGTGGCTGCTGATCGGTCTGGCGGTCTATGGCGGGTACGGGTGGCGGCGATCGAAGCTGCGCCACCCGAACGGCGCGTAGGCGCAGCTGTCGGTCAGGCGGGCGATTTCTTGGCGGCCAGCGCCGACCGGATCATCGCGACGGCGGTGTAGATCACCACGATCACGATGAGCCACTGGACGGCTTTCAGCGGCAGCGATTTCACCAGATAGGCCGCGATCAACACGGCCGGCACGCCCCCCAGCGTCAGCCCCAGCGATGCGCGCCGGTCGTAGCGGCCCGAGCGCACGAAGCGCAGGCTGGCCACCGGCATCAGGAAGGCGCACGAGCCCATCATGACCGGGAAGGCGGTCTTGGGATCCATCCCCAGCAGGCTGATCAGGATCATGCACGGTGCGAACAGGCCGATGCCCAGGGTCATCATCGCGCCCAGCACGAAGTTCCCGGCGACCGCCACGCCCAGCTTCATACCGTCCACGCCGATCGCGGTGCCGCCCGAGACCAGGGCCAGCTGGCGTACCGCGATGATTGTCGCGGCGACGACCAGCAGCACGCCCATGCCCACCTGAATGCGCCGCCGCGGCCAGCGCGCCACCAGTCCGGCGCCCAGGTAGGCGCCCGCCACGGCCGCCGCGATCATGCTGACCAGTGTGGTCATGTCCACCGTGACCAGCGCGATCGAGATCAACGCCTCGGCCAGCGTCGGGAACGTGTGACCCACGTTCAAGGTGCCCGGGATGTTCTCGTCGTCGACGGTCTTGGTGAACTTGAACAGCGAGGTGGTGGTGGCGAACGATCCGATCCCCAACATGTCGAAAAAATTGGTCAGGAAGCCAATCAGGACCAGGGCCCAGGTGGGACGTCCGCCGCGCGTCCCCGGGGGCAGGGCACGGCTGGCCGCGTACCATCGCGCACCGAATCCGACGCAGACCAATACCAGGAGGGCAAACAGAGCCGCTTTGGCAGACACGCGGCTACTCTAACAGCGACCGAGGCGACCGGCGCGGGGCGCTCAGCCGTTCGAACCCGTGTCGGGCTTCTTTTCCTTGGTGTGGCTGGCCTTCTCCATCTTGCCCTTCTTCTTGTTGTTGCTGCTGATCTTTCTCTTGCTGGGCTTCTGGTCCTCGTCGTCTTCGCCGTCGCTTTCCTTGCCGACTTTGGAGGCTTCCGCGCCGGTGTCCTCGGCGTCTTCCATTTCACCGGGAGCCGGGGGAGGGGGCGCGTTGGCTTTGCGTTCCTGCTCGGCCCGCTCGTCCTGCTGCTTCTTCTCGATCTCGCGGGCACGCTTGGCCTCGATCTCGATCTCTTTCTCCATCGACTTGATGCGCTTTTCCTCGCACCCCTTGGGCTCGCATTCGCCGGGGCAGACGCACTTGCCGGCCTTCTTGCCGCAGTAGCAGCTGCCGACCGAGTCGCGATAGCAACCGCAGGCATTCACGGAGGGGGCTCCGGCCTGCGCTGGGGAGGTTGCGCCCACTCCCAGCTTGAAGGCCAGGGCCGCCGTCAGCATCAAGAACGGCAACAGTCGCAGGTTGGTTCGCATCTCGCTTTTTCTCCTCGTCGGTACTTTGTTTCTGGTGGGCGTCCTGTGGCTACGTCCGTCTACACCCGGTGGGACCAAAGTGTACAGTCCAGAATGGAGGTGCCCTCTGCTTCTGAGGTGACCGTCGGGGCGCCGAATTGCCGACAAAAATGCGAAATCGTCGCGGGCCCGCCCGGTATATATTTCGCCGCCCCATGACAGCCGTAACGCCAGCCGCCCAGCCTGCCCCCAAAACCGTTCCCGCGGAATACCCTCTGTCGCGCCTGGCCGACCAGCTGGGAACGCCATTTTTTCTCTATGACGGCGGTATCTTGCGTGATCGGCTGGCGGCCCTGAAGGCGCTGACCGAGGGTCCGGATCTGCAGGCCCGCTATGCGATGAAGGCCAATCCGTCCTGGAAGGTGCTCGAGGCGGTGCACCAAGCGGGGTTCTGGATTGACGCCGTCAGCGGCAATGAGGTCCTGCGCGCCCGCCGGGCTGGGTTCGCCACCGGGGCGGAACCGCCGGTGGTGATGCTGACCGCGGACGTGTTTCGGGACAACGCCCTGACCGCTCTGCTGGAGCATCGGGTGCTGCCGAACATCGGCTCGCCGGGGATGATCGACGAGCTGGCTGGTGCGGGGTATCGCGGCGCGATCGCGGTGCGCATCAATCCCGGGTTCGGACACGGCCACGTTCAATCGTGCGACACCGGCGGTCCGTCGTCGAAGCACGGCATCTGGTCCGACGATCTGGCCGACGTGGTGACCCGCGCGGCCGCAGCGCGCTTGCCGATCGTGGCGCTGCACGCCCACGTGGGAACCGGCCCCGGCATACGTGAGTTCGACGCGAACATGCGGCGGCTGGTCGATGTGTTCGTGGAGATGTTGCCCCGTTTTCCGGATGTACAGGCGGTGAACTTGGGTGGTGGCATCCCCCATCCCTACCGCCCCGACGCCGACCCCTACGATCTGGCGTGGTATCGACCCGTGCTGGTGGACGCGGCCCAGCGCCTGGCGACGGCCGCGGGACGGCGCATCCGCGTCGAGATCGAACCCGGACGTTACGGCGTGGCGGGGATGGCCATCCTGGTGGCGCGCGTGAAAGACTTGAAGCGCACCCGCGCGAACCAGCGCGGCCCGGGCCACGAGTTCGTCATGGTCGACGCCGGCTTCGCGGATCTGGTGCGTCCGGCGATGTACGGGTCGTATCACCACATTTCGATCGTGGGCGGGGGCGCGACCCGTCCCCCGGAGCCGTTCATCGTCGCGGGGCCGTTGTGCGAAAGCGGCGACGTGTTCACGCGCGACGACCACGAGCTGCTGGTGCCGCGTGCCTTTGGACGTCCGGACGTCGGAGATCTGCTGGTGCTGCACGACGCCGGCGCGTATGGCGCCGCGATGAGCTCGAACTACGTATCGCTGGGACGCGCGCCGCAGGTCTTCTGGGAAGGCGGGCGGGCCACGTTGATCTCCCGGCGCGAGACGCTGGACGATCTGGTGCGCACCGAATGCAACGAGCCGCTGTAGGCGCCGCCTAGGCGCCGAAGTCGACCGGCGCGGCCAGGGCGTGGCGGATGGCCGGTTCGATCTGCTCGACCGTGAACCCGCGCCAGAACACGTGCCAGTCGGGAAAGCGCGCCACCCCGTCGCAGTTCTTCACGTACCACGACACGATCGGGTTGCTGGCGCGGGCGCGCCAGAAGAACGACGGGAACTCGCGCGTCATCACCGACCACAGATCGCCGCCGATGCCTTCGCCCTGGGCCTGGCGATCCACGGCAAACTTGGTCAGGTAGGTGCCGACCGGGGTCTGCGACAGCAAGGCCGCGCCCAGGTAGTTCTCCTCGACGAAGATCCGATCCAGGTCGCGCTCCAGCGCGCCCTCCAGCAGTTGCCGTCCGAACGCCGATTCGATGAGGGTCTGCAGGCGCGCCCGATCCACCGAGGCCAGATCGGGGTAGCTGTCGATCCGCGAGCCCTTCCGGATCAGCGTGCCGGCGCCGTTGACCGTGAACAGCTCGCGCAGCAGCTGCAGGGGGTTGACGACGGTGGCGGTCAGCCGGTGGGGCGTCTGATCCAGCAAGTTCTTGCCGTGGCGCAACAGCGAGGCGTGCTGGCGGGTCAGCACGTTGGGCGCTCGCAGCCGTTCGTAGTCGGCGCTCAAATTGACCACCGAGATCGGGGGCGCGCCGTCGCGCTCCAGGCCGGCGCTGGTCGACAGGAACACCACCTTGCGCGACTCCAGGCCCGTCACCAGATCGCGCAGCAGCGCGAAACGGGTCTCCAGGCTGGCATCGCGGGAGGGTTCCAGGGACAAGAGCGGGATGGTGTTCATGTGCACGGTCTCGCGCACCACCTCGGTCATCGCCGGCGACAGCGTCTGTCCCAGCGGGACGATCTGGGCGCGGACCCCGTCCTCCAGCAGCCATTCGTGCACGCGGGTCGCCTGCTTGTCGGCGTCGCGAGGCTCGAACAGACCCACCACCACCACCGGCGTCAGTCCCAGTCCCGTCAGGATGCGCAGATCGAAGTGAAAGGAATCCAGCGCGTCGCGCACGATGCGGGCGCTGGGGCAGATGACGGCGAAGCTCTCCTTCTTCTGCGAACGGAACAGCTTCAGGTACAGATCGACGTCGGCTTTCTGCCCCACGCTTTCCAGGAAGCGGGTGATGATCTCGGGCTCCATCACGGCGTCAGCTCTCCTTGGCCAGGCGAGACGGCCGGCAGGCAGCCACGAAAGACAGTCAGGAAAGCCTGAAAGGCCGTCTCCAGCTGGGCCTCGTCGACGTATTCATCCGCGGCGTGGGCTTGCTCGATGAAGCCGGGGCCGAACACCACCGCGTCGATGCCGGCCTCGGACAGCAGGGCCGCCTCGGTCCAGAAGGCCAGATCCAGCGGCTGCGCCACACGGTTGCCCAGCCAGGTTGCAAAAGCGGGGAGATCGCGGGTCTGAAAGGGGGGATTCTCGTTGGCGACCGACCAGGTGACTTGGTCCGGGGCCGTCGCGGCGCGCGCGGCGGCTTCGCATTCGGCCAGCAGCGCGGGCAGATCAGCGCCAGGCGCCGGGCGCAGCGACACGCGCAACGTCGCGCGCGTCGGCACGATGTTGAACGCCAACCCGCCGTCCAGCGACGCAACGTTCAGGCAGATCCCTTCGAAGCCGGCAGGTCCCGTTCCGCGGTAGCGGCGCCCGAGATCATCCAGCGCCACCGCGGCGCGCGCCAGGATCGCAATCGGGTTCGGCAGCACGTCGGCGCGCGAGGAATGCCCCCCGGGCGACGTCGCGGTCATCTCGGCGGCGCCGATACCGCGATGGCGCCAGCCCACCGCGCAGCCGGTGGGTTCGCAGACGATGGCGCATTCCAGGCCGGCCGTCAGGGTCGGGTTGGCCAGGAAGTGGCGAATGCACGTGCCCCGGCGTTCTTCGTCGCCCGAGAACAGGATGGCGACGCCGGTCGGTGACTGGCCCGCCGTCTGCGTCACCGCCAGCGCTTCCAGGATCGCGGCGATGGCGCCCTTGGTGTCGGCGGCCCCCAGCCCCACCAGGCGTCCGTCGCGGCGGACCAGCGTGTGCGGCGACGAGGTGTAGCCGGTGTTGGCCGGGACCGTGTCGATGTGCACGTTCAGCAGCAACCGGGGTGGCCCGGCGCCGAAGCGCGCGTAGACCATGGCGTGCGCGCCCACGTCCACGATTTCGACGGTACGCGCACCGAGCTCGGTCAGCTGGCGGGCCAGCGCATCGACCATCGGGCGCTCGTGTCCCGACGGATTCTGAGTGTCGAACGAGACCCATTCGGCCAGGCGCGTGAAGAGCGACATCGTGAACGCGACCCTCTTAGCATGGCCCGCGCCCGGTCTGTGCGGATAGATCGGGAAGGGGCGCGCCGTGGTGTCGGAACGCCCCGCGCCGGTCTGCCCGCTGATCTTCCTGGGCGACGGGAACGTCTTCGGCAGCCGGACCGGGATTCACCTCGGCGACCACAGGCTCTGCGGGGGCCGCGCCTTGGTCGGCGTTGCCCTCGGGCGCCGCGTCCGGCCCTGGCGCGCCGATTGCTGACCCATCGGAATCGCAATCACGCGAGCGCAAAGGCAAGGAGCCGCCATTCATGACGATAAGCGAAACGGGACTCCCTTCGGGGCGATCGGCCAGCCTCTTGCTGCGGTGTCCATTGCGCCTGGGACTGGCCGCCGAACTGACGCAGCTGATCTACTCCACCGGCGGTCACATCCAGTACCACGATCAAACCGTCGACTCCGAGACCAAGCACTACTACACCTGCCTCAAGTGGGACGCGAGCGGCATGTCCACCTCCGACGCGCAGATGGCCGAGCGTCTGGCAGCGCTCATCGGCAGTGCAGCCGACACCGAATGGTCAATTCGATATTCGGACCGGCCCATGCGCATGGCCGTCTTCGTCTCGCGCGATCCCTGGTGCCTGTACGACATCTTGGCCCGAAGCCAATCGGGCGAATGGAATGTCGAGGTGCCACTGGTGGTCGGCAATCACGCCGATCTGGAACCGATTGCCCGCCAGTTCGGCGTCGAGTTCCGGCGGTTCTCGATCGATTGCGACAACAAAGGCGAGGTCGAAAGCCGACAACTGGCCCTGCTGCGGGAGCGTCGCATCGACTTCGTCGTGCTCGCCCGCTACATGCAGATTCTAAGTGGACGTTTCGTGACGGCTTTTCCGAGTCGGATCATCAACATCCACCATGCTTTCCTGCCGGCCTTTCCCGGCGCTCGGCCGTATCACGCTGCGCGTGGACGCGGCGTCAAGATGATCGGCGCGACCAGCCACTATGTGACCGAAACGCTGGACGCGGGCCCCATCCTCGAACAGGACGTGCTGCGCGTGAACCATCGCCATTCGGTTCAGGATCTGGTGCGACTGGGACGCGACCTGGAAAAGATCGTGCTGTCGCGGGCCATCTGGAGCCACATCCAGCGCAAGGTGATCGTCCACCAGGGCCGAACGATCGTCTTCGACTAAAGGGAGCGGGCCCCGTGCTGCTGAGCAGCTAGTGCTCATCAGGTTGCGCACTGGATGCTCAATCGGGCGTCGCCCGACGGCAGGAACCTGCGAAATTCACCGGCCCCCCCTTTGCAGCGTCGAAAATGCATGTTTGCCGACGCCTGGAATGGGGGGACCGCGACGGTACCAGTTGCACGACCGGGCGCCTCTCGGGCCCAACTTCAGGAGGCGCCGGGCGTGTGTCGGTGTGGGGGCAGGCTCGTCGTCCTCGAGCCCGGGCGTCCGACACTCGGGGGTCGTTGGACGTTGGTCGATGCTTTCGACCGAGACGGTGTGCGCTACGTCGTGGCTCGCGAAAACCGGTCGAAGAGCGATGGGCTGGCTGCCCTATCGGAACGCGAACGGCAGGTCGTCGAACAGCTTGGCAGGGGCCTGTCGACCAAGGAGATCGCGTACGCGCTGGGCATCGCCGGTGCCACGGTGCGGGTCTTCATTCGTCGCGCGTCGGGAAAGCTGGGCGCTACGTCGCGGCGCTCGCTTCTGGCGCGGGTGGTGGCCCAGCGATCCACCTCGACCTCGACGGTAGGGTCCACAGTCGGCGCACAATCCGAGATTGACCAGGACGGCTCAGAGAAGGGGCGGGCCTGAATGCACGGCCTGCGTTTACAGGATTTCGTAAACACGGAGGTGCCGGAATTTTTCCGATCGCGATCGTTAGGCAGTGGAAAATGGTCGCGACAGGAGGCGAGAAGGGGCGAGAAGCAGGGGAGTGAAGGGGGGACGGACTGCTCAGGGCGCAACCAGATGGCTGTCGCGACTGGACCAGCCGTCGGTAGTTCTGAGGGGGGACGGCGGTCGGGCGCGGACAGTTCGCGCCCGACCGCCGTAGGGGGGACGCGCATGACTCGCTCGCTTTACGCTGCTGTCGCCTGGGGTTCCCTGGGGACTGGGTTCGTCGGGGCCCGTCGGGTGCGGAGGTTTGACAATCCCTTGACCGCAGCCGAAGTTCTCAAGCTCGTGGATCGGCGCGGCAAAGGCTCGAGCATCACCACCGCCACCGGCGGCGGGGTGAGCAGGCGTTCGGCTCGCATCTCCGATGATTCGATCTTCGTTCCTGGAACTCTGGTCGCCGGCCGCTACCGAATCATCCGCCTGGTTGGCAGCGGCGGGTGTGGACATGTTTACGAGGCGCTCGATACAGGGTTGGGTGGTGTCATGGCCCTCAAGACCGTGCGGGCGAACATGGAGACCAGTCCCCTGGCGGTCGAGCGATTCCGGCGCGAGGTTCACAATGCGCGGAAGGTGACCCATCCCAATGTGTGCCGCATCTTCGATCTGGGGATCGAGGCTTCACAGGGACACAACCGGTTCTTTCTGACCATGGAGATGCTGCATGGGACCAGCCTGGCCGAGCGTCTGGAGAGTGGCCCCCGCTACGACCTGGCGGAGGCGCTTCCCGTGATTCGACAGATCGCCGACGGCTTGCAGGCGGCCCACGATGCGGGCGTGGTGCACCGCGATCTGAAGCCCGCCAACATCATGCTGCTTGAATCGCCGGGGAAGCCACACCCCCGCGCGGTGATCACCGATTTCGGCATCGCCATCTCGCTGGAACAGGACGACACGCGCCTGACCCAGAGCGGTGAAATCGTGGGCACCCCCGAGTACATGGCGCCCGAGCGGGCCGACACTGGCCCCGCTTTGCCGGCCAGCGACATCTACGCCTTGGGGCTGGTCCTGTACGAGATGCTCAGCCTGCAACGACCATTTGACACGTCGGACACATTGCTCGGTACGGTGCTGCGTCGACGGCGCGAGGATCCGCGGCCATTGCGCCAGTTTCTGCCGGACATCGATCCGGTGTGGGAAGCCATTGTGCTCCGTTGCTTGGAGCGTGATCCGCTCCGTCGGTTTGTTCGAGCGGCTGATGTCGCAGTCGCGCTTTCCGAAAGCGGTCCGCCGCGGGCATCCGTAAACATTGGAAGCTCCGGACCGATCGTGGGCGAACGAGTTCGACAGACGCCGACGGCCCGGCTGAAGAAGTGGCTTGGTCGCTCGGGTAACGGCGAAAAGTAGCTCGGGCGATCGGGCCCGATGTGTCGCGCGTCTGCTTCTGCGCGCCACAGCGATCCCACGTCACTGCCGACCAATGCCGGAGGCGGGCCGCCGGCGGATCGCTCAGTACGAGAACGAGAAGCTGAACCGCTGGGACGTCTGCTTGCCGGTCCTAGAGTCGGTCACGGTGAGGGTGCCCTTGAGGGACACCGATCCATGCGGCGGCAGGCCCTTCGGCGACGGCGCTGGTGCGCAGGAGATTGCGAATCCCAGCAGATTCAAGACGTGGATCGGCACCTGCTTCGTGACCTCGACGTTGCCGGCCCTGTCGGTCGCGTAGTACGAGACCGTCGTTGTTCCTGACTTGGTCACCGTGAAGCTGGCGCTGCCGCCTGACACGGTGGCGCCGCCCGTCTGCGCGCCGGCGACGGCATACGTCACCTGCTTGAGCGCGCAGGAGTCGGTCGCGCTCAAGCTCACGGCGACCCCCGATGTCGACCAGCAGGTCGCGCTCCCCGTGAGCGGGGTGCCGCCTCCCGTCGGCGTAACGGTGTAGCTCGTGACCGCGATTGTCACCAGGCGGCTCGGCGTGCCGTTCGGTCCTTCCGTCGCGGCGGTGGCCGGTGCCACGCTGTCGATCACCGTCACCGACCGCGTCGCCGAGCCGACGTTTCCTGACGGATCCGACGCGGAGTAAGTCTCGACGTATGTGCCGACGTGGGTGGGATCGATGGTGCCGCTGACGCGCACCGTGCTGGAGACGTCGCCGACGCACTGATCAAGCGCCGTCGCTCCCGGTTCGGTCCACTTGTCCACGTTGCACTGCAGCTGCGCGGGCCCGGTCTTCGGGGTGACGACCGGCCCCTGGCCGTCGATCACCCGGACGTACGCGGTGCAGCTCGCCTTCGTTCCGTCGAGCCCGGTTGCCAGCAGCGCGACAGGATGGTCTCCCGCCCCCAGCGTCTCGGTCGCGACGCCGTCCACCGTGCAGGACGCTAGCCCCGACGTCCCGCCAGCGCAGGTCCCGACGAGCCCCGGGCTCACCGCGGCGCCGCAAGTCCCCGGCGCGGTGGCGGCGACGACCGGTGCGCCCGCCGTCCCGAAACAACTCACTCTGACCGGGTTAGCCGGCGGATTGACGGTCACCGTGAACGTGCCTTGGGCCTCGTTGCCGGCGCCGTCGCGCGCCGAGCAGCTGACGACCGTCGTGGCCGCCGTCGTCTCGGAGGTGAAGAACCTGCTCCCCGAGGCGGGGCGACAGGCGACGGGAACGCCGCCCGACACCGTGTCCGTGGCCGTGGCGTTGAAGGCGACGACGGCGGATCCGGTGGCGTCCGCGGTGGCCGTGATCGGGGCGGGCAGCGACAGCAGCGGCGGCTTCGTATCGCGCACGATGACGGTGACGGTTTTCGAGCCGGTGTTGCCCCGCTTGTCGGTGGCTGTGCAGGTCACCGGGTCCGCGCCGACCGGGAAAGTCGGGGGTGGGCTCGGAGAAGCTGTCACGGGCGACGATGAGCCCGTGCCGGCATTGAGGACGCAACTCACCGGGACCACACCATCGACCAGGTCTTGCGCCGAAGCGGCGAAGACGACCGGCGCGCCTGACGGTCCGATCGCCTCCACCGTGCCGGGCGCGGAGACATTGACCGACGGCGGACTGGCGTCGACGACCCGCACGGTGAAGGAGCCGCTTGACTCCAACCCCTGCGCGTCGATCGCGCTGCACCACACCTTCGTGTCCACGTCGATCGGCAGGTACGTCCCGCTCGGCGGCAGACAGTCGACGGGCAGGGCGTTGCCGGCCGCGTCCGCGGCCTTGGGCGCGGGGCTGTAGGTCACGCGCGCGCCGAGGATGTCCTCCGCCTCCACCTTGGGCATGTCGGTGAGCACCAGCGTCGGCGGCAACCCCTTCACCGTCACCTTGAATGACTTGATGGCTTTGTTGCCGCGGCTGTCGACGGCCACGCAGCCGACATCGTTGGTTGTTCCGGCCGCAAGCACCGACCCGCTGGCGGGCGAGCACCAGCACGCCGGGGTCCCTGCCGGGGGCGTCGAGCCTGGTCCGGCCCCACACGCTATAGCCCCGTCAACCGCGTCGGTCGCCGTGACGGTATAGGTCAGGGTCGCGTGTCGCGTGGCCCCGGGATCCAGCGAGAAGTCCACCGGCACCGTGATCTGCGGAGGGGTCGAGTCCTGGACCGTCACCTGAAACGATCCGGTGACCGTCAGCGTGGCGCCGGTCGCCGCGCAGTTGACGGCCTGGCTCCCGAACGCGAACGTGCTTCCCGAGGCGGGCGTGCATTGAGGCGCCAGGGCGGTGCCGTTGGCGTCCGTGGCGGTCACTGCGTAGTCCACCGCTGCCCCGGCGCTGCTGGTGGCCTCCATTGTCTGGTTGTCCGGGAGCGCCAGCGTCGGCACAGCCGACGTCCCAACTTGCACGAAGACAGTGAACGTGGCGCTGCCTTTGTTGCCGTGGCTGTCGGTGGCGCCGCAGGTCACCGGCGTGCTGCCAATCGGGAACGGCGAGCCCGAGGCATGGTCGCAGGCAGGCGTCAGCGGCCCGTCGACCAGGTCGTCCGCCGTTGCGGTGAACGTCACGGCGGCGGTGCTTCCAGCCGGCGCCGTCGCCGACGCTGACGGGGGAACGGTCACGGCGGGCGGCGTGGTGTCTTGCACGGTGATCGACAGGTCGCGCGTGGCGGTGTTGCCGAAGGCGTCGGTGGCGATGCACGTCAACGTCGTCTCGCCCAGCCGGAACGTGGAGCCCGGGGTCACAGCGCCGGGCCCATCCCCACCCTTGCGCCGGCAAGTCGGCCGCAGATCGCCGAGCACGACGCGCGCGCCGGGTGGCGTGCCGGTGGCAGCCGTCCGCTTCCAGAGCATGCCGGGCCAGGCCACCACCGGGAAGGATGTCTGCAACTCCGAGTCCGGATAGAACTGTGATCCGATCGACTCGTTGGACGCGGTCGCGGTCGCATACAGCGACCCGTCGACGGGAGACAGCCAGGCCTGACTCAGGTTCACCGAACCATCACGCCGCCAGCTATGACCACCGTCGCGGCTCTCCCACAGTGTGTCGAAGTTCGTGGCGATCGTGTTTCCGACGCCGATCGTGTACATGACCTGCCCGGCGCTCGCGGAATCGATGAACAGACGGGTGAAGTCCGTGAATGGGGCCGTGCCTCCGCCGGATTGAAGGGTGGTCGTCGCCGGCGGCGTGTTGAGCTGCTCCCAGCTCGCGTCCTCCGGGTGGCCGGCGCGCTGGGCGAGCACGCGATCGACCCTGGCGCGATAGAGCACCGGGCCGTGCCCCTTGGGATAGGTCGAAACTCCGTCGCCGCCCGCGAACAGGTAGCTGGTCCCGGCCGACGCGTCGGCGAAAACGAACCTGGTTGGCAAGCCCGTATCGTGCGGGAGGATCTGGAGCTGTCCGGGGGCCTTGTCGGCCGGAAGGAAGAGCTGGGCGCTCGAGGTGTACGCACGGGTGGTGGGCACATACCTGATGAACGTGAGCAGGCTGGTCCTCTGGCGATCCGGCAGAAACGAAAGCGCTGGCTGGAAGAAGTAGTTTTCGAAAGTATCGGACGTCTGGTTCCACTGATAGGCGACCAGCGTCTGGTCAGGAACGCCCGCCCGCAAGCGGGAGAGCGCGAACTGCGCCGGCCCGACACACGGCCAGAAACCCGTGTTGGATTCAGTCGCGCAACCGCCGTTCGGGTTGCGTATGCCGAGGACGTAGGGAGCGTCGGCCGACAGCGGGTCGCTTCCGATGAACTCGGCGGACGGAACCACCGCCCAATCCGCGGCGCCGTCGGGTGAGCGCCAGTACGCTTCGTAGCCAGCCGCGTAGGCTTGTCCGCCCGTGTAGACGCGGTTGCTGCTGAGGCTGTCGACGACGATCTTGGACGCGGACCAAGACATGTACGAAGCGGTGATGCCTGCCCGACTCGATCGCCAGGTCGCGCCGCTGTCGGTGGTCTTGGCGACGCCCTCGCCCGTCAGCACGTAGGCAGTGGCGGGATCCACGGGATCGAACCCGACGTCCTTGATGGTCGCCCCGGGCAGATTCATCCCGGGTGCGAGCACGACGTTCCAGCTTTGCCCGCCGTTCGCCGTCTTCCACAGGCCCAGGTTGTATCTGGGTACGCCCAAAACGCCACTCGTCGTGTAGAGCGTGCTGGAGTCAGCGGCGTCCTGGACGAATCCGGTATAGCCGACGACACCAGTGCTGCTCGAGACGCCGACGCTGAAGGTCTTGCCGCCATCAGCGGAGTGAAGAATTTCGCCGCCTCCACCGGTCGTCCAGATACTCCGGGGGTCCTTTGGGTCGACGAGCATGGCATACATGGGGTACCCCCCTGGGTACCCGGCTTCAGTCCAGGTGATGCCGCCGTCGCGCGAAGCAAGGGGTCCCGCGAACACGGTCGGGTACGTCTGCCCGGCCACCGGTACGATCGCGATCAACGGAGCATAGGAATAGGCATAGGTGTAGCTCGGCACAACGCTCGGAAAGGGAGGGATATCGAGAGGCCGCCAGTCGGCGGAGCCCACCTTCAGGTACATCTTCATGTGGTTCAGTTCCGAGGTCCACGGATCCACGCTGGCGTACAGGCGGTCGTGATTGACCGGATCGATCGCCACGCTGACGATCCGAGAGCCGGACAACCCCGCCGTGCTCAAGGGGTGCCAGGTCGCCCACGCGTCGTGGGTCTCCTGTATCTCGCTGGGGACTTGATAGCGACTGCTGCTGGTGATCGCCAGCATGTGGTTGCCGTCGGATGGATCCGCAAACAGAGCTTTCCCGAAAGGGCCAGAGACGTTGGCTCCGGAGAGTATGGTCGTCCAGGTTGCTCCGCCGTCGCGGCTTGCGAAGACGCCCGGGTTGAAGCCGTCGGTGACGATGTACAGGGTGGGTTTGACCCCAGGCAATTTCGCTGGAACCACCTCGATCTGGGAGAGGTAAGCGAACGTCGAGCCGGGGCTGGGCAGTTGAACCCAGGTCGCTCCCCCGTCCGTCGACCGGAGGACTTGAATGGCGCCGAACGGGTTGCCGTTAACGAGGGTGCCGAGGGCGGCGTACAGCGCGCCGTGCTGCTTGCCGTCGGGAGCGACGGTCGGGTCCGTGGGATCAATCGCCACCACCTCGGGCGCAAAGCCCAGGCCGGCGTAGGCCGGCTTCCACGACGTGCACGGCACGATCGTGCCCGAGCCTGGATCGGCGCAGTTCGCGACGTGGCCCGTCGCCGTCACCTGATACGGGACGGCAGCCCCGTCCGGGGCCTGGGCCTCGGCGTTGAGGTTCGACACCGCAATCTCGGGCGGGGTGGTTGATTTCACGGTGACGACGAAACTGGTCCACGCCTTGTTGCCGGCCGCGTCGGTCGCCCAGCAAGAGACGGTCCTGGAACCGAGATCGAAGGTCGATCCGGAAACCGGATCACAGGTCGGCGGCAGCGAGGCGCAGTCGTTGTTGGCGTCGCAGTCACTCGCGGTCACGTTGTTGGCGAAGGCGACGGCTAAGGCGTTGTCGTCCGGGGAGACCACGGCGATCTCCGTCGTCGCCGCGCCGTTCGCCCCGACGACCTGCAGCGTGGGCGGCGTGATGTCGCCGACGCTGACCAGGACATCCAGGGTGGCGGCGCTCGTCGCGCCCGAGAGCGTCTGCGTCGCCGCGAAGTGGTGCGTGCCCGACGTGGTGAAGCTGACGGTGGTCGAGAAGGAGCCGTCCGCGGCGGCGGTGACGGTCGGGGCGCAGTTGCTGGTGGTCGCAGGGTTGCAATTGCCGGCGTCGATCAGGATGGTGACGGTCGCGCCCGGGTTTGCCGTCCCCGAGATCGAGACCGTGAGCGGTCCCTGCGTCCAGCCCGTCGGGGGCGAGGTGATGATCGGGGCCTGCGGGTAGACGACGATCGGGATCGTGATGCGCGGCCCCTCGGCCATTCCCCCGCCCGAAAGCGAGCTGGCTGTCTGCGCGACATCGATGCTCTGGCCGCCGACACTTGCCAGCGTGATGGCCACTGTGAAGCTGCCGTTGGCGACGATCTGGGCCTCACCAAGCTTGGTGTTCGTGCCGCCTTGATAGACAACAGCGGTTCCGGGCAGCGCTGCGCGGGGAAGTCCAGTCCCTCTCACAGTGAAGCTGGCCTGGACCTTCGCGCCGCTCGCCGGAGAGCCGACGGTCACTTTGGGGGGCGGCACCATCACGGTGCGGACAATCGGGTCGGGATCCGAGCCGTCAGACGGCAACGTCGCCTGGGACACCTTGATCCTGTGCTTGCCGTAGTCGAGCGCCGGCGCCGTCCCCGAGAACGAGCCGTCGGCCGCCGGAATGAATGTCGCGCTGCCCATGAAGTAGGAGCCATCGCCATCGGAGACCTGGACCGGCAGCGACAACGCAGCACCCGCGCCCACCACAGGCACGGGATCCGACGGCGCGAGCGTGAGCCCCTCCGCCGGCGCCGTGACAGACAAGCGCGGCAGCGAGACCGACGCCTGCACGGTTGTCGGATCTCCTGCGACGCCGTTAACGGTCTGGGTGATCGACAGGGAAGACGTCCCAGGCCCGCCCGAAAGCGTGATGGTTCCGCCCCAGTTCCCGTCCGCGCCGGCGATGAACACCCAGGGGGCGGCCTTGCCGTCGCTGACGGTCACGGTCGCGCCCGGCACCGCCGTACCGCCCACGCGCAAGTTCCCGGTGCCCGAGACCAGCCCGCCGCCCGGCACGGTGACGGTCGGAGCAGCGGGCGCGGCCGGGTTGGCTGCAAAGAACGCCAGCGGCGCCGAGGCGGCGCTCTGTGCCCCGTTCGAGATCGTCTGGCGCGCCGTCAACGTGTGGTGGCAGTGCCCGAGCGGAATCGAGACGCTGAAGGTCCCTCCTTCGTTGGCGCCTCCGCGGATGGTCGTCGCGCCCGCCGCGACGTCGAAGCTGGTCGAGGCAGGCGCCGCGCCGCTGCAGTCCGGGTCCGGCAGATCGACGATGGTGACCGTCGTCCGGGCCGCGCCGAACGAGGCCGCGTCGACCACACCGCGTCCGATCACGTTCACGCTGATCAGCCCACCGCCGACGCTGACATTCTGTGCCGCCACCAGCGCCGGGGGCGTGGGCGGAACGGTCGCCGCGCACGTCGTGCAGATCCGCTCCGAGGCCAGGCTGGAATCCGGCGGTGTGGACGCCCCGCCGGCCGCGAACGCGAGCGGCCCCTCGACGCGATCGAGGAACTCGGTCTTGAATGCGGCGTCCGAGAAGTAGGCAGCGTTCAGACCGACGCCCAGTCCCACCCCGTGCGCAGGGTTCGCGTTGCTGTTCGCCACCCCCGCCAGCAGGCGCTCGGCGGGGATCGGCTGGCTCAGCGCCCCGGGGACCGACCAGAGCAGCCGCAGATGCCCGCCGCGAACGGGGGTCAAGGCTGTCCTCACGTCGTGCTGGTACTCGACCCGGAGTTGCACCTTCGCGCCTGCGCTCAACGCGATGGCGATCGGCGCGGTGGGTGTGCAATCCAGCTGGCAGACGTCCTTGACCTTCCGCACGCAGTTCTGGTCCCAGGTCACGCCGCAGCAGTACGCATCGCCAGGGGCCGATGGGGTGCCGGCGCAGATGGTCGCGGCGCAGAAGTTGCCCTGCTGGCACGTCCGGGATACCGCCGCGCCGGCGCGACAGATGTCGTGCGAGCACGTGTTCGAGTCGGTGGCTGGCGGGCCCCGCCCGGCGTCGGTCACCAGTTGGCCATTCACGAAGATACGCGCCACGCCGTCGGTGTCGGCGGTGAACGTGTAGTCACCCGAGATGGGCGGCACCACCTGCCCCTCGAACACGGCCGCGAACGAGTTGGAGACGGCGATCCCCGCCGCGGGCGGGTTGTTCCCGGTCCACAGGAGATCCACGGCCGCGGGCGGCGCGCTGGCCGCGGGCGTGTTGCTGGCGTCGGCCACCAGGTGCGTGCTGTCGCCGGTCGCGATCCCCTGGTAGTAGGTCCCGGCCAGCCCCGAGCCCACCGACTGCGCCATCGGATACAGCGCGCTCGTCGGAACGGCCACCGGTGCGGCCAGCCCGGAGACGTCGGGCGAGCTCCACAGTAGCTTGAAAGCCGACGTCGAGCTCGCGGAGGGGCGCTTGTACTCGACCCGAACGCCGTAGCGAACGCCGGCCCGCAAGTACTGCGCTGGAGAGCCCGACGGCGGGCCGAGCGTGAACGCGCCGGGCACGGTCGGATCGGTGTCGGTCCAGTTTCCCGCCACATAAAGCGCGTTCACCCACAGGCGGTAAAGGTCGGCGTTGGCGGGATTGACCGGTCCATTCGCGAGGCACTGCCCAAGATTGCTCGGATCCTCCTTGCAGAAGGCGTAGGTTCCAGACGCGGTGGGCTCGACCCAACCGGTCCAGATCGCCGCCAGCGGCGCTGCCGCCGGCGTCCCCCCCGGAACGGTTTTCTTGCCGCCGCGGAGAAGCGAGAACGGCGCCCCCGGAACATCGAGATCGATCCCGTAGACGTACACGTCCTTGCCCTGCGACCCGGCCGGCAGCGCGAACCTGAACCCGTGCCGCCCCGGGCTCGACGGATCCCCGCACTCCTTGGCCACTGTCTCGTTCCACCCGCCGGAGACGAGGACATCAGACGCGGTCGTCGTGTAGAGCGTGGCACCTGCGTCGCCAAGCGCACCACCGACGGAGATCTGCACCGGGATGCCGGACGTGGGGTAGTCCGGATCGCAGGCCCATCCCTCTGCGTAGGTCTTCCCCGTAGAGTCGGTCAAGAAACCCTCGAAGGATCCGATCGCCCCGCTCCTGAAGACGACGGAATGGCTGCCGGCGGGCGGCGCCGTCTGCCCGAGCGGCCACACCGTGCTCGAGCCCGGCGAGCTCTTGCACACCGACTGCCGGATGTCCGAGCACTTCTGGTCCCAGACCAGGCTGCCCGGGTAGTAGGTCGAGCCCGGATCCCCGCAGCAGGTCGGATCGACCTGGCACACGCGATTGATGCACTCGTTGCAGAGCGGATCGAGCGCCTCCCCCTCGTGGTCCTCGTCGTGCGAGCAGTGCCGTGGTGAATTGACGGCCAGGAACGCCCCGTACCCGTTGACGTTCAGGTCATTGCGGTAACACGCGTAGGGCTCCCTCGGATCGCAGCGATCAATGAACGGCGCGGCCGCGCAGGTCCGCCCGGGATCGAGGTCCGCGTAGCGCGACGACTCCAACCCCGAGCGTCGCAACGACGCCACCAGCGCCTGCTGGTCGGCAGGCATGCTCATGAGCTGATTGGGCGTGAAGTTCTCGCTCACGAAGTGGGGGCCCGGCTTTCCGGAGCCCAGCGTGCCCAAGTCGAGCGCGGAGACCTGATACTCCTCGTGCAGCATGAAGCCGTGCGAATATGGCGCGTAGGGGAGACCTGCCGTCGCGTTGATCGACGTGAACCCGTCGAGCGTGTCGAAGAGATCGACGGTCGTCCCGTTCTGCGTGTAGCTCTGGTCGTCCTGACAATAGTCGGCGCGCGCGGCGACGAGGCACGCGTTGTAGAACGGCGCCAGCGGAATGGTGGTCGGCACAAAGGCTGATCCGTTCCAGACGGATTCGGTCACGGTCTTCCACGGCTTGTATCCCCAGTTGCGGGCGCATTTGGCGGCTACGCCGGAGGCGGTGCAGGCGAAGGCGAACTTGGCGCGTGAGGCAGTGCTCTGCCAGTCGTTGGGATTGACTGGAATTGCCATTGCGGTTGCCTGCCCGTAGATGTCGAGCGGGCACATGGCCGACCATTTTCCGGTCGCCGGTTGCTGATAATAGACGGTGTAAAGGTATATGTCGTCGTTGGCCGAGTATTTGGACGAGTTTTGATATGTGTCCTTCCGAACGTCAGCAATGTAAAGAGTGATCCCGGCGTCGGGCGCGCCGCAATATCCATTTGTGCAGGTTGACGGCGACGGGCATTGCGTGTCGGCGTTGCACGAGTCCGACAAGGTAAGGTTCCACAGCGAGCCCTTGATGTCATTAGGTGTGCCGGACAGTCCAGGAACGAAGATGTAGCTTCCGGGCGACGAGTCGCTGGGGCTGGCCTGGAGGCGGGCCCCACTCATCGGATTGCCGAGCTGTACGTATGTGAGCGGCGCCCCCGGCTGCAGTCCCTGAAGCTGCGCACCGGGAAGTTGGGCGTCGGCGCGTGCGATCCCGTCCGTTCGGAAGACCGAGGCAAGGCCCCGCGTCCGATCAGCCCCGCGCTGTGGTGAGGTTTGAAATGAGGTCCCAGGGAGCGAAAGGCCCTGCCAAGACAATCCCTGGAACGAAAGGCCCTGCCAGGAAAGGCCCTGCCGGGACAGGCCCTGCCAGGACAGACCTTGCCAGGAAAGGCCCTGCCAGGACAGGCCTTGCCAGGACAGACCTTGCCAGGACAGGCCCTGCCAGGACAGACCTTGCCAGGACAGACCTTGCCAGGACAGGCCCTGCCAGGACAGACCTTGCCAGGACAGGCCCTGCCAGGACAGGCCTTGCCGGCCTGTGCCGGCCACTGCCCAGCCGCCTCCGCTGAGTAGCAGATACAGCAAAATAACGCTCAATGCTCGTTTGTGTAATTTCGATCGCTTCATTGCGTATTCCCTGAAGTCACGTCAGCGCACAATCGAAGACCCAGTGACTGACCTCGCGATGTTGCGGTCATGATCGTCCGGTTCGTAACCCGGGCCGTGTTGGCATTCTGGTAGTAACTTCCCCCCCGCATCACATAGCGGCTGTCTCCGAGGGAGCCGCTCGTGATTTCTAGGGCATTTCCCGCCATGTCGCTGACACCGAAAGGGCTGTCGGAGGTGGGGTGAGAGCCGACCATGTCCAGGCCGAACAACTCGACCCGGTGGCCGTAGCTCTCGTCGAAGTTGGCGTCGGTGGGGGCGAGCAGGTCGCCATTTGGATACAATCGGGCGTCCGCTCCTCGGGCGGCGTGCTCCCATTCGACCTCGCTACAGAGCCGCGCCCCAGGGACCCTTTCCGTCGCCTGCAGCCAATGCGCATATGCCTCGGCCGCTATGGCGCTGACACCGGTGACTGGTAGTAGCTCCCAGGACTGGACGGCGTCGTGCAAGCGGCCGCGGTACACGAGCGGGGCGCCTCGACCGACCTTGTACGATACGGACCAGGGCGTGATCTCGTACTCCCAGCCGTGAGCGCCCCGGTGCAACGCGACGTGGCCCCCGGTTGGATCGCCACCCGCCGGCAGGTACTGCTGTTTGCCGCGCCCTGCATCCGATTCAAGGAACGCGATCCAGTCTCCAAGCGTCGTTTCCCGTTTGGCGATCGCAAACCCGTCGACGTGGAGCCGGTGGATCGGGACGGTGTCCAGAAATGAGGTGCGTAGCGGCTCGTCATAGTCGCCGTAATACGTATCGCCCGCAGGAACATAGACGAATCCATCCGGAAGAGTTTCGGCTTTGGGCAACGTCAGTGTCGCGACGTCCCGGCTACCGCGCACGACGGAGATCAGGGCGACGATGGATGTTCGTCCGGGCGCCTGAACCCGGAAGCGGTACGTGCCCGGCGCGAGATCTAACGAAGTCGGAATCGCTCTTGGCGCGCCCAGAGATCGATATCCGTATGGCTCGCCGACTTTGGGCAGAACCTCGTCGATCGAGACCCGCGCCCCCGCGGCGTCTGCCCGTAGCTCAAGGTGTCCGGGCTGGTTCCAAGTGGACGCTAAATCCGAGGACGTTCCCAGCGCGGCCAGGCGAGTGAGGATACGCTTCGTCTCTAGTATCTGGAACTGCTGTTCGGTCAGCAGTGCCTGGTCCAGCAGAGTCCGAGCCAGATCCCGGCGCAGCGAAGGCTGCTGCTTGTCGAGGGTGAGCGCGGCGTCTAGCGAGGAACTGGCTTGGCCGAGCGCGCGCTCCGTCGCCTCTACCACGGCGCGCGCCTCCTTCCAGATGCGTTCGCCCTCCTCACGGCGACCGTGGTCGAACTCTTGAAGGGCCCGCTGGCGCAGTCCGGCCGCGCGGCCGCCCAACGCGTCGGCGTCCGCACGGGCCTGGGTTGCGGCGCTGACGTGGAGGGCCAGTGCCCTCTCCAATTCCACTCGCCGGAGGTTCGAACGGTGTTGAACGAAGACGACGGCTCCCACGATGGCGCCAACGGCCACCCCGACGCCGAGGCGTCGCTTGAGCCTCCCGACCGGGTCGTTGCGGAGGGCGGCCAGCAGGTCGTCGAAGCCCGGATATCGCACGCCCGCGTCCGTCCGCAGCCCCTTGACGAGGCATGCGCGGACCCAGCCGGGGATCTGGGTGTTCTTCGGCGCGGGTTGGATTCGTCCGGCCGTCACGGAATCCGCGATCGCTATCATGCTATTGCCTGCGAATGGCCGCTCGCCGTAGAGGGCCTCGTAGAGGGCAACGCAGAACGCAAACTGATCGGTACGCGCGTCGACGGGCTTGCCCAGAAATTGCTCGGGAGCCATGTATGCGGGCGTGCCCGCCAGTGCACCCGTGCGGGTCAGGGCCACGGCACCTGCGGCCGAAGCCTCCGGGACGGCCTCGGCGACGGCCAGATCGCTGTCATCGTTGGGTCCGCTGTCCGAAACTTCAATCGCTCCGCTGAGCCGAACCAACCCGAAGTCGACGACCTTCGGCTTGCCTGCCTTGTCGAGCAGGACGTTGTCCGGTTTGAAGTCGCGATGGATCAGGCCTTCGGCGTGCGCGGCCGCCAGGCCATGGCCGACCCCCTCGAACATATTTACGATCTGCCGCCAGGGGCGCTTCTCGGCGGCGAGCCACTTGCTCAGCGTTCCACCGGGCAAGTACTCCATCGCCAGGAAGACTCGGTTCTCGTGGACGCCGACGTCGAAGATGGAGCCGACGTTCGGGTGCGACAGCTTTGCCATCGCCTTGGCTTCGCGGACCAGTCGCGCTTGCTGGCGGGTCGGGTCGCGGCCGTTGGTTTGCCGGAGCAGGAATTTGAGCGCCACCTTTCGATCGAGCTCGGGGTCGTACGCGGCGTAGACGACGCCCATCGCGCCAGCGCCGAGGCGTTCCAGGGTCAGGTAGCGGCCGACCGTGGCACCGCGCTCGAGCACGTCGACGTCGCTGCTCGACGGGGCGTGCTCTGCAGGTCCCGACTCGTGCGTCGTTTTCTGCGAACCACCCGCGTCGGTGTTATTGCCTTTTTCCCTTCCGTTGGTCGACGACGAATCGGCCATCGGTCCCCCCAGGCGCATTTCTCGCCTATCGGCCCGCAGATAGCCAATAGGAAATCCGACAATGCGTCTGTGGCGGGTCGAACGGCAGCGCGAGCGGCGCCGTTGTCGCGCCCTTGGCCGGTCGAAAGACAACCACGGCTCACGCCGCCACGACCCCACGTCGCGCGGCATCTCCCATAGCTGTTCGTCCGGCTTGCACCCGTTGGTCGAGCAATCGGCCATCGGCCCCCCTGTCTTCCGGACGATCCAGCCACGGCCCGCCCCAGACTCTCACTTGTGCCGCGGATGACTCCGCTACCGCAAGCGAATTGTCGTTTACGTCTCACGAACCGATCGGGTAAACGCTGTCGAGCACACGTGAACGACGTGCGGCCAATTCGCCTTCTTTGCCGAACGGAAGTCCCTTCGTGTCAGAACGGAAACAGTTCTTTCGGACGCGCCTGGGCCCCTAACTAACATTCCAGGGCGCGGGGCTGCTGGCTCGACGTTTCACACTCGCGCTTCAAAACGGCGGCACGGATTCGTACGAGACGACCAGCGACACGCTCCAATCAAAATTTGAGCGCGGAAAACCTCGGCCTGAATTGTGAGAGCGACCCCCGGCCGTGCCGTTACGCCCGCCTGCACTGCCTCCCGATCCGCCGCGGGTGTCACCAGCAATGGTCGAGCTTGGAGCAAGCCAGCCATCCCACCACCAGGGCTCCAGAAAGGGCGAACGGCAAGAATGATCTGAGGGGCGTCGGTCCATCGCGTGTAGGCATATCCCGCGCTCAGTGCAGGGCGTGTGCCGTTCCAAGACTCGTCGGATGCACGGGGACTGCGGGTGAGGCTGAGCCCCATTGTGCATTGACTGCACAACCAGGACGCCCGGTTGAGCATGACCTGCACAGGCCCCGATCCCGTCGCTGCGAACGCCGAGGGTGTCCGACGCAAGCGACGCTGGCACGGCCCCTGCTGCAAGCGGAGACCAGCTATCCGTCGGTTCACAGCCAGGAATGGCAGAACCATCCACCCGTAGGAGGTCGCCAACGTGAATACTTTCGCGCCGTTTCTTCGCGCACAGGTCGCAGCGCTATTGCCACAGCCGGTCAACTTCAGAGAGGGCGTGGCGCTTGAAATCGAGGGTTTCGACGAATTTGAGACAGGCCTGACGGACGCCTCGGACGTCGCTCCGGCAAAAGATAGTGCGGCAAGGGCACAACACAAGAAGGAGATCGAAAACCTGGCGGTGAAGATCATCAAGAGCAATAACAGCGGGAACGACCCGATTTTCGGCGTCCGTGTCGAGGGACACGCCGACATCGCCAAGAGAGGGGCCCCGATTTCCGCCGCAACCCGAAAGCAGATCGAGGATCAGATCAGCTCCGAACGGGGAGTCGCGGGCCTTAACGAACTTCTCAACGCCATCCTGAGAAAGAGTGGAAATGACTTCGCGCTCGTCGCCAAGATAGCGAGAAACTCCAAGTCATTTGGATTGGGCACTCAGCAACTGAAGGTGAAGAACGCTTCCACCGAACCGCAGTTCAAGAAGAACCGACGGGTTGTCTTCATTGCCAGGAAGGTGACGTTTGTGCCGCGGCCTCCAGTAGCGCCGCCGTCGCCAAGCTCGACCATCGAGGATCGGTTTGCGGTCAGGCTGATAAATGCCGGGAACCTCACGGTTACGATTGGGCGCGTGGCCCAGAGCTTCAACCTGAGCGCTGTCTTGGAGATAACCGACAAGGTGGAGAAGAAGAAGGCGAGGTTCGATGTCTTGGCGACCGGAGGGGGCCTCGCGTCCTCGCCTACCAAGTTGGGCGGTTCGATCATCTCTTCTCCTGGAGCCTTCGTGCCGTTCAAGACGTTCCGGTTGCTGTCGGGGCCAGGTGCGCGAGGCGTAGCACCGCTCATCAACCTGAAGAGTTTCGAAGGTGGAGTCACCGTATTCGTCGATCCAAGCTCTTCCAAGGGCGGGACGCAGTCTGACGGCGGCACGCTATCCTTCTCATTCGACGCTTTGGAGGCAGCTGGCGCCAACACCTTGCCGCCCATCGTCAGGGTACCCAGCGGCAACGACAGCGTTAACACTCCAGGTGTAGGGAGCCCTCAAGTCCTACCCGTGGGCGTCATGCGGATGGCCGGAGAGCCATCCACGCTGTAGCCCGATACGTCCCAAAAGCCCGATCGCGGCCCCGAGCAGCCAGCCGAACGCCGACAAGGCACTAACCTTCGCGTCGTCCCTGCGCTAGGGTGGCAGAGCCACCATGGCTATCACCACCATCGCCGACGGGACCGCGAAGGCCGGCAGAGAAGCCGCCTCCGCTCGGTATCACGTCGTTGTTCTTACCCCTGACGGCGCGATGCCGCGCGCCTTGCCCTCCGAAGGGGCAATCCTGATCGGGCGCGACGAGGACGCGGATCTCCGAATTCCCGATCCGCGGGCTTCGCGCAATCACGCGCGCCTCACGTTGGGGACCAGGATCGAACTGGAGGATCTTGGCAGCGTCAACGGCACGCGTCTCCGTGACCAGCCGTTGCTTCCAGGTAAAGCCGAGCCGCTGCGCCCGGGCGACGCCTTTACGATCGGAAGCACCATCGTGATCCTCCAGGCGGGAGAGCCAGAATCAGAGGCACGCCGTGTGTGGGCCCACGGGTATCTGGAAACGCGCCTGATCGAGGAGTGCGCGCGGGCCCAGGATCGGGGGTCGCAATTCGCGCTGGCGCGCATTCACGTCGAGGGGACCGCGCCGGCCGCGATGATTGAACGTGTGCTGGGCGATCAGCTGCGCCATGGCGACCTGCTGGCTGCTTACGGACCGCGCGACTACGAGGCCCTGTTGCTGGAATGTGGGCGCACCGGCGCGGAGCACGTTCGCGACGCGATCGCCGCAGCGTTGACCGAGCAAAAGATCGCGTCTTCCTCCGGGTTGGCGGTCTTTCCCGAAGACGGGACCTCGCCGCAAGCCCTGGTGGGCCGCGCCTCCGAACGGGCGGTCGCGCAATCCGTCCAGAGCGGTCCGGCCGGCGGCATCGTGATCAAGAGTGCGGCGATGCGGGCGTTGTACACGCTGGCCGAGCGCGCCGCGGCCGGGGTAAGCAGCGTGCTGATCACAGGCGAGACCGGTGCTGGTAAGGAGATTCTGGCCGAGGCAGTGCACAACCGATCGCCGCGCGCGGCCGGGCCATTCTTGCCGCTGAACTGCGCGGCGTTCAGCGAGACGCTGGTCGAAAGCGAGCTGTTCGGCCACGAGCGGGGCGCCTTCACCGGCGCCAATCAAGCCAAGGTGGGCTTGATCGAAGCGGCCGCCGGGGGAACCTTGTTCCTGGACGAGATCGGCGAGATGCCCCTGTCGATCCAGGCGAAGCTATTGCGCGTCATTGAAGCGCGGCAGGTGCTACGCGTGGGCGCGACCCGACCGCGTGACGTGGATGTCCGCTTCATCGCGGCGACCAACCGCGATCTGGAGGAGGAGGTGGCCGAGAAGCGCTTCCGCGAGGATCTGTATTTCCGGCTGGGCGTCATCAACCTGGCCATCCCGCCGCTGCGCGAGCGTCGCGATGAGATCGAGCCGCTGGCGCAGATGTTCCTGCAGAGGTTTGCCGGACCGACCGGCCGACGTGCCCCGACCCTGTCCGTCGAAGCGTTGTCACTGCTGCAAGATTATCTGTGGCCTGGCAACATCCGCGAACTTCGCAACGTGATCGAACGGGCGCTGGTGCTGTGCAGCGGCCCGGTCTTGCTGCCCGAGCACTTCCCGGTCGAGAAGATGCGGCGCAACCCCGGGACGCAGTCGGATGCGGCACGCCAGGCGCTTCCTTCGCCGGCCATGTCCTCGGGCAAGAGCCTGAAGCAGATCGAACAGCAGGCTATCGAGGACGCGCTGGAGCGGTGCTGCGGAAACCAGACGCGCGCGGCGGAGCTGCTGGGGATGCCGCGCCGCACGTTCTGCAAGCGCCTGAAGGAATACGAGATCGCGCGCCCGCGCGGGTGACGCGCGGCCAGCCTACAGTGACGAGCAGGTTTGGCCTACGGGAGTGGCCGAAACACCCGTCCGAAGACGTGCGTGGCCACCGCTCGACCCTGGTCGATGCCCGCCGTTTTGTCGAAGGACCAGTGGATACCCAGGTAGATCCGGCTTTGTCCGTTCTCTTCTTCCGCTTGCGAGAGGGAGGTGAAGCTGCGCGGGGTGAGGGGGCGGACCAAGCCGTCGCTCCCTCTCGTGACACCGTTCCACTCGTCCGAAACGAAGGTGAAGGCGATGGCGTCGGTTCCGTAGAAGGTTCGCAGCGTCTGGAACAACGCTCCCCCGAAGCCGGCGTGTCCGGACGGGTAGGCGGGAAACGGCGGCGTGAAGTTCGGACCTGCGAGGTTGCTGGCGGGAGCGCCGAGCGGGGTGAAGGTCGGATCGCCCAGCGTGGCAGGGTTGCCGTCGCCCGCGCCACTCGGTCCGGTTCCCGGCTCCGACTCACGAATGCCGGTGATGGGTCGCCAGAAGTTGTAGAAGAACTTCGACTCCCAGACGGCGATGGCGGCGTCTGCCATGGCGACGTTCACGAGCGCGAGCAAGCGCGCGAGGTCGAGCCCTTCGGTGCCCCGCTGCTGCGCAATGGTCCTGGTGAGCTGGTTGTAGAGGCGGGGGGGCGCACACAGGCTGGGCGTGCCGTCGTAGGCCCAGTAGATGCCGACGAAGGTTTGGTTGGGCGTGCGCACGGTGGGGGTGACCACTCCATCCCCCCCGAGACGTTGCACTTCGGCGAAGGCGTCGGCGTAAGCGCCGCTCGCGAGAGCCGGGGGCGGCGCCACCCGAAACTGTGAGGCCGAGCTCAAGACGAAGGGCCGCACCTGGCTCCAGAAGGCGCCGAGGGCAATGGGAATTCGACTGATTGGATCCTGCCGCCAATCTCCGGGCGCGGTGCCGGTGATGTATTCGATGCCGACGCGCGGCTCGGCGCGTGCCGAGCCGTCGTTGGAGCGCAGGCCGAGGATGGCGGTCGCGGCGGCGTGTCCCAGGGCGATACCGCCGTCGCGCTCGGCGGGTTTGGTGACGAGCGCGAGGTCTTCCGCGAGCGCGCGGTCGAAAGCCGGCGCTTGCGAGGGAAAGAGCGCGACCAGGGTATCGCGCGCGGCTTGCGCCACCGCCGCGTCGGCGGAAATCTTCTTGGTCTTGTCGGCTGCAGGTAGGCCGACGTAGCTCGTGAACCGCCGCTCGAGAGCGTTCAGTGACTCGAACATCGCGACGTGCACGATGGCCATCGCGCGGCTCGCGCGCGTCGGCCCCAGTTGCTCGCCGAAGACGCGCACCTCCCCCGGCCCCACCGGCGTGTGGTCGAGGCCACTGGCGTCATTGGCAATGACGTTCCAACGCTGAAGGGCCCGACCGACCTCGGGCTTGGGCTTCCTCGCCTGCTCGGTCGGTATGCCGGAGACAGCGATTCTGCCCAGCGCGTCGGCTTCGCGGGGGGCCACGCTTTGCGCGCGGGCGGTGGCGGGGGCCGCCGCGCAGATCAAAAACACCGCCCACCAACAAGCAGAGATCATGGGGCCCCTACGACTCGTCGTTTTCGACATTTTCACCCTCCTTCACCATCATCCAGTGGCTCGTCACCGCCCGGCCGGTCTGGCGGGCCAGTCGCGGCGCGAGCCCATACTACTCCTTATCTCGGTCCCGTTGGCCGGCTGCGCCTGCGCCGGCTGCATCCTCGCCGGCTGCGCCCGCCGACATTGATTGCCCCGCTGGAGGGCTGCGCCCTCGTGCGTGCGCCCTCGCAGACGTTGATTGGTTCGCCGAACGTCGTGATATGACGTCCGTCGTGCCGAAACTCGCGATCAAAATCGGCGTGGTCGTGGTGGCTGTGGCGGGACTGGGCGTGCTGTTCGCGCGCTCACTCAGCAGCACTCGCGCCGAGCCTTACCCGGTGGCGCCGGAGCATCTGCGCAACTGGACGCTGACGCTGGAAGCGGAGGCCGGACCGCGCGAACCGCTGCTGGTTCTGCGGCCCCCGGCAGACCTGGTGAACAGTCTGTTCAATCTGGTGTTCAAGCGCACCATGGAGTCGATGAACCCGCCCGCGGCCGCCGGCATCCCGCTGTTGCTCCGGGACGAGTACGAACGGGCCTTCGCGGGCCGCGTAACCCCGGAGGCTCTGCTCGGCGCCGCCCGGGCCGCCGGCCTCGATCGGATCACACCGGTGCCCCGCTGCCTCGCGCATCGACGCGAGAGCGACACCCGCGCCAACCAGCAGCTCTTCTTCGTCATCTTCGACCTGCCCGAATACGGCCGCTTTCGTCAGCAGGCGGCCGGTCTGCTCGGCGCCGACCCGTCCCGCGCCAACTTCGACCCCGACGCGCAGTCGCCCATCCTGTTCGTCGCCGTCGCCGAATCCACCTTTCAGCGCTGGCTGCCGTTGCGGGCCGATCCGAAGGCGGACTGCATGGCGCCCATCGAGGTCACCGCGGCGGCACGCCCCTGACGGATCCGAATTCTGGTGAGAGGGAATTGTCGGCTCGCGACGGCGTGACGCTCTGACGGCGAACCGCTAGTCTCGGCCGACGGCCGGAGACATGTCGAACGTGGCCAACCAGCAGGAAACGCAGCGCCTAGCGGCGCTCTTGCGCTCGCACCAGCGAGGGCGCTGGGTCATCACAGCGCTCGCTGTCCTGGCGCCGCTCGCGCTGCACGCGCTGCTCGAGCGTCAGGCGCGTCGTCTCGATGTGCTCGCCGAGCACGGTCGCGCGGGACTGGCCACCGTCACCGCGGTCGATCGCGATGCAAGCGGCACCGTTGACTACGAGTACACGGTGGGCAACGCTCGCTACGACTGGTCGGTGCGCGCCGTGGATGCGCCGGGGCGACCTGGGGAAACCTTCCCCATCCGCTACTTGCCCGAAGATCCTTCGTTCAGTCGTCCTGGCAGCGACGGCGGACAGGCCGCGCGCGAAGCTGCCTCGAACCGGGCTTTTGCGCGGAAGGCCGAACTCGGCGTGTTCCTGTTCTTCCTCCTCAACCTCGGGCTGCTCGAGCTGAAGGCGCGCAAGCTGCGGCAGAACCGGCGTTTCGCCGTTTCGGCACGAGCCGCGGGCCGCGTGTTCGCGCTGTTGTTGATGGGCTGCGCCGTGGCGGCCGAGTCCGCACCGGAGGTTCGCGGGGTGCTCGTGAAGGCTTTCGGCGAGACGCCCTTTGGGATCCCGGTGGTTCCGCTGGTGTGCGGCCTGAACGTGCTGGTGCTCGCTCCCTATCTCTGGGTGTGCGACCACCTGATGCGCATCGTGTTTCAGGCCGTCGCCGATCGCGCTTCGATTTCGAGAGGCGGAATCATTCTAGCGGTCCTGTTCTCGCATCGGGTTCATCCGGAGCTTGCGCGCTCGCGGAACATCGTGCTCGCCGGGTTCGGCTATTTCATCGCCCTGGTCGGCAGCTGGATCGCGTACGCCGCGAGCCGGGGGATCTGAGCAGTTTGATTCGGGCTACGGCGGCTCAAACGCCCGGTCCCCTTGGGCGATTGCGTATGAAGTGGAAGGGGCAGTGTCCGCCGCCATAGCCCAGGGTGGTCTCGCGCTGGAAGCGGAATCCATGGCGGGCGGGATCGATGGCGGTGAACCAGGTGCTATCGAAGTCGCACAACACGACGGTCAATTCGGGCCTGCCAACGTCGACGAAGAAGTCGTTCCACAGACAGCGCCGAACGTCGAGGAGGTACTGGTGGTCGTCATCTTGCACGCGGGCGAGATCGAACCCCGTCCCGAATTGCACGGCCTCGCGCGCCTTCGATACGTTGACCAGCTCGCTGAATGGGTCGGCCGACGCGTCGAGGCCGGCGCGGGTCTTGTAGCGCACGAAGTCGCCGGCCGCGCTGAACGCTTCGCGCAAGATCGGCACGGCGCCGTCCGTCTGACCGCGTTCGATCAGCGCCTCGTGCGCTGCCAGGATCGCGCAGGCGTAACGCAGGTTGTGCGCCGACACCTGGTCCGGCGTCCGAGCCGCGTGCTGGTGAGCGAGCTGGTGGGCGCGCTGCCTGATCGTCGTCACGTCCAGCGCCGCATCGCCCAGGGCCCGCTGGCCGAACTCGCGCAGGAAGCCATCGACAATGACGTCGGCATCCGCCCCGGGGTCGGGCTTGTAGATGTCTTGATGCTTGGTCATCGCGCATCTCTCCTTTTGGTAGCTCGACGCCGGGCCCTGAGGTCGCCGATGAAGGAACCCACCGCGCGCCACTCGGCGGGGGACAACACCTGCCCGGCCAGCGGGTGGGGTTCCTTACCCAAGCGCAGTTGGGCCTCCGCGCGCTGCCCGTCGTCCAGGTAGCCCGCCAGTTGCATGAGGTCCAGATAGGGAACGCCCAGGACGGCGGCCAGCCGACCGAGCACGCGCGGCGACGGTGTGTCGACGACGCCGCGCTCGAGCTTTTGCAGATAGGCCGCCGATATGTTGGCCGGCTCCGCCACCGCTTGTAGGGACAGTCCACGCCGCCCTCGCGCGTCGCCAAGTTCCCTCCCCAGCTTCACGAGCATGCGTCGGTTATAAACTATAGTGTACAGATTTGTAAACTATAGTTTATGGCGCTCGCGATCCGACAAGGCCACTGCCCGGCCGAGGTCTTCTCGGAATTGGCGTGGGGCGGGGCACCCCGCTCACTCGTTGGTGAGAAACGGGGCCAGCCAGCGGCAGAGCCGGCCCATGGACACCGCGACCATCAACCCTTGAGCGGGCACCTGCGTCCTCGCTCGCACGAGCTTCAGGTCGAAGGCGCCGAGCATTCCCCAGAAGTGGGCGGCGTGGGTCCCGTCGTGGAGATCGACCTGGACGAATTGAGGGTTGGTCCCTTCCACGCACCGCAACCGCGCGCTGCCTGGGCGCAACCTCAGCGTCGCCGTCTCGCCGTCCGCTTCCACACGGATTGTCTCGTCACCCAAGATGGTCAGCCACCCCGAAGCCTTCCGGCGAGCCCGCCAGGCCAGGGCCCCCATCAATCCAAAGACGAAAGCGATGGCGAACCAGCCCAGCGTCGCGACAAACAGGGCCGGGCTGCCCATCGGAATCAGCTTCCAGCTGAAGATGGCATAGAAGATGGGCACCGGCACCACCAGCGCACCGAGCACCACGAGCAGCGTGCCACCACCGTAAGGACCGGGCACCAGTGGCAGCCGCCGCTCCCGCCAGTCGCGCCGCATCTGCTTGACACCCCAACGGACCAGCAGACCCATCGCGGTGAAACCGACGAGCTGGGTGATGAGGTGTTTGGGTTCCATGAAGAAGAGGTTACCCGCCCCTCATCCGGGGGCGCGAGGCTCCCGTGAGATGCGTATGCGTATTCACTCCTGTCGGCCGTAGCGGTGAAGGGCCGCGTCCAAGCGGGCCTCAGTGCTCGCGATGAAGTTGCCTTCCATGTATCGCAGCCCGAGCGAAAGACCGCCGATGATCAGCATCGTGGAATGATGCTCGAGGTGCAGAACGGGCACGTCACCGTCGTGCAGCACTGCCAAGGTGCCCACCGCCAGGGACGTGCCATCGACGGCGGCGGAGCCATTGGCGAGGAAGAGGGCGCGCGCGCCGCGGGTCGGCCCGAGCGGGATCTCGGCGATCGCGTCGGCGGTGCGCGCCTCCGCAACGAACACTGGAGAGCACACCTCGATCGGCGAGCGACTTCCGCCCAGCTCTCCGACGAGCACGCGGAGAATGGCGCCGTCGACGACCACCTTGGGGATCTCGTCCGCGCCCGCCAGCTGGAAGCGCGGCGGACTGGTTTCGTGTTCTTCCGGCAGGGCGACCCACGCCTGGATCCCGTGACCCACGCCGCCGCGGGCTCGCCATTGGTCCGGGGTTCGCTCGGAGTGGACGATCCCCGATCCGGCGTGCATCCACGCCACGGCCCCGGCGTCGACCACCACGCGATTGCCGAGATCATCCTCGTGGAGGGACGCGCCCGAGAAGAAGTAGGTGAGCGCGGCGAGGTGCGCGTGCCCGTGCGCGGCGATTTCGACGCCCTGCCCGGGCGCGAGGCGTGCCGGACCGAAGTGGTCGAACAACACGAAGGGCCCGACCATCGGGCGCTGCCGCGCCGGCAAGAGCCGGCGGATCGGGTGGCCCGCCTCGTAAACATCGTACCCGCGCAGTTGCTGCGCAAACGGGCCCTCACGCATGGCAACCGTAGGCGACGTGCCGGTCTATATGCATTGTCCCCTCGGAGCCCTGTTCAGCGGAGGATCTGCCCGGTGAAGCAGCGGCGCCACCGCCGGAGACGCAGGCCACCGACAAGCAGATGACGCCCAACCAAGAGACGACCCACCAACCATGGACCGACCTCTGCATCACTTCAGGGTAACATTCCCGCGCTGCTGCCGCCCAACGGATGCGGGACCAGCTGCGCGACGAAAATGAGCGCAATGCGAAGCTCTAGAGGAGCCGCCAGCTACAGATTTAGGGCTTCGGTACGTAGGGGCCGCCGACCTCGCCCCAACCCCAGTGGGGCATCGGGGCGTCCTCGGTGACGCTCGCCCCGGGCTGCGAATTGAGGACGGCCAGGCGCGTGCCCCATTCGAGATAGGCGACGAACGCCGAACGGAACTCGGGGTCGTCAGGCAGGCCGAGCTCGTCACCACACGAAAGGAGCAACTCGATCCAACGCCGTCGCTGCTCATGCGTGAGACTGCGCGAGAGATGGTGGCGCATCATCTCCGGATGACCGCCTCGCTGACCGCTATAGGTGGCGGGGCCGCCAAAGACCTCCGCCAGGAACTCGGCCACATGCTGGGGATGCTGCGCCGACATGTTCGCGAACACGGGGGCCAGGAGCGGGTCGTTGGGAACACGCGCGTAGAAGAGCGAGGTGAGCCGCTGGAGCGCGGGCATGCCTCCAAGCCATTCGTAGAGCGTGGGGACGTTACTCATCGGTTCTCGGGCATGTGAACGTCTGCTTCATGCAGCAGACCCATCATAGGGGACCGCCCCGGCGCGCTCAACGAACCATCTGGTTCGTGCCGTGCGTCCGTTCATCGAGATATCCGGAAGCTGCCCCACGACGCGCTGACGCCGATCGCAAGTCGGAAGGCGTAAGATGGCTCCCCCGATGACCAGCAAGCGCACCGCGATCGTGCTCGGAGGCTCCGGGTCGGTGGGAGCCGCGCTGCTCCGGGAGCTGTTCCACGATGATGGTTTCGACGCGGTCGTCACGCTGTCGCGTCGATCGCTGCCCGAGGCGGTCGCGATGGCTCGAGCCGCCGGGCGCAGGCTGGTGGAGAAGCTCGTTCCCGACATGGAACCCGCGGCGCTCGCCGCGGCGACCATCGATGCAGCGAGAGAGATCGACGGCGATCTGGAAGGATTCAGCGTGCTCGGCGTGGGAGCCGGCACCGCGAAGCTCACGCTCGAGCAGCATCGCGCGGTGGACGTCGCGCTGAACCAGGCGTTTGCGCGCGCGCTGCGGGATTCGGGCAAGGTCCGGCATCTGGCGTTCATGAGCGCGGTGGGCTCCGACCCGACGGCAAAGGAGAGCGGCGGGGGCGCCGCGGGCACGTCGCGGTACCGCCGGGTGAAGGGTGAGTCCGAAGAAGCCGTGCGTGCGGTTGGGCCGGCGGTGGTGAGCGTGTTCCGTCCCGCGATGATCATCGGTTCGCAGCACACGCCTTGGCTTCTCGAGAAGGCGCTGCCCTTGTTCTCGTTTGTCACCCCGGCGAAGTACAAGTCGATCCGCGTGGAACAGATCGCCAAGGCGATGATCGCGACCGCGAAGCACCACCCCGCGACGAGCGCGACGTACCACTACCCCGAGATGATGGCGCTGATCGCGAGCGGTTAACTTGCGGTCGATTTCGGGCGCACCTGATCCGCGTCGGGCTCAAGAATATCGGGGCCTTCCCTCGTTTGAAGCCTCATGAAGCCGACCAACGTCCTGTCTGCCGCGCTCGCCGGCGCGATCGCTCTGTCGTCGTGTAGCGCGGACGACCCAGCTTCGACGGATTCTGTGACTTTCCCACCCGCATCGGACATCGGGCCGGCTCCGGACCCCACCCCGGGACCTGTCCCGCTTCCGATGCCGATCACGGGATACGTCGTCGCCGAGCTGCCGCCGCGCGCGGGAGGCTCGACGGCCACGGTTCATGCCATCGGCAGCGACGGTCGGGCCGTGGGCGAGGCGGAGGGATGCGTCTTCTATCTCGGTCAGATTCACTGCGGCGTCGTGGCTGTCTACTGGGATCCCGGACAGGCACCCACGGTGATTCCGCAACTGGCCGGGACGACTTCGAACAAGGCCACCGGTATCACCGACGCGGGTGTGATTGTCGGAGCCAGCACGGACGGGAGCGGGCACCGTCACGGATGGCGGTGGTCCGCCGCGACAGGAACCACCGAGATGTTCTCCCCCGTCGACGGGACGTCTCTGATCTTCAACGCCGCAACGGCGGGCGGCTGGACCACCGGCATCCACTTCCCGCCCGGCAAGCTGGGCGCGCACGCGTTTCGGTACCACCTTTTTGGTGGCGCCTTTCAAGATCTGTTTCCGCCTTGCGTGCGCACCTTGCTCAACGAACTGGGTCTACAGGGCAGCATTCCGCCCGGTCATCCGGTCACCGACTGCCTGAACGACAGCGAAGATCTCATTGCCACCCGGGGCGCATCCATCGACGCGATCGGAAACGTCGCGGGCCAGTTGCAGGTTGGCGTGGGTCAATCGGTGTACGCCTACTTCTGGCCGGGCGTGGGCGGCGCCGTGAATCTTCGCGCCATGAACCCCAGCGTCGACGCCAAGCAAGCCACCGCCGTCAACGGAAGCGTCCTCGGCCCCTACCTCGCGTCCGACGGCTCGACCCGCGCCTACAGCTGGTCGGGCCTGAGCGGCGGCGGTCTCGGCGACATGGGCCTGAGCATCGGCGTGTTTCCCAACGGCCTCAGCAACATGGGTCGGCTGGTCGGGCACTCGAGCACCGGCAACCAACGGGCGGTCACCTGGTATGCCAACAAAGTGATCTATCTGGGCGTGCCAGGCGGCATGACCTTCGGCGACGCCGTGGCTGTCAATCGCTGCGGCAACGTGGTGGGCAATGCCCAGGACGCAGCATTCAAGCAACGCGCCTTCCGCTGGACCAAGACCGGCTGCGACTGATGCGCGACCGGTCGCCGCGACGTCAGTTCGTCGTCGCAAAAACCGACGTGCAGATGTCGCCGCTGTCGGCAACCGCGCACCCGCCGCGCGCGCCGGTAGCCGGACAGGCGATCGGGCAGACCTTCGACGTGCACCCCGCCGCGGTGAACTGTGCATGAATCTGATCCAGCTCGGTGGTGTCGTTGACCCAGCCTTGACAGCCACAGCTCAGGGAGATGACGACCAGGTGCGTGCACTGCGCAACGCTCAGGTTGGCATGACACGTACGCGCCCGTAAATACGCCGCGGAGTAGGCGACCTGGAACTGATTGCAGGTCTGTTCGTTCCCGCCTGCTCCCCCTTGGCCCACTGTACCGGCGCCTCCTCCGCCTCCGCCGCGACCACCCCCGCCGGTACCGCCACCGTGACCGGCCCCGCCGTGACCTGCGCTGCCTGTCGCGCCACCCTGCTGGCCGCCTGGACCGCTGCCGCCCGCGCCTCCCGTGGAGGCGCCGCCGTGGCCGCCAGCGCCGGAGGTTCCGGCGGCACCGCCCGTCGTGCCCGCCTGGCCGGCGCTTCCGCCGCTGCCGGTGCTACCCGCCTGGCCGAAGTTTCCTCCGCCGCCGGTGCCACCTGAGCCGGTGGCGCCGCCGTTGCCGGCGCTCCCCGCCGCACCGGCTTGACCGCCCCCGTGGCCACCCTGGCCGGAGCTGGCACCGCCGCCCGAACAGGAAAGGACCAGCAGACACCCGAAGAGCAAAGCGAGGTTCTTCACCGCCGCGGTCACCAGCAATTCACGTGCCGCGCCTGGTGACGGCCGGCCCCCGACTGTGCGCCGGCCCGCTGCCCACGGGGCTCATTCGCCCCTCGAATTTCCGAGGGCCCCGGGGTGGCGGCGTCACCAGACGACAGGACTCATCGGCGCGGCGCGTGTCGCTGCTGCGCGCTCAGTCGAGCGAGAAGAACGATCTGAGCGTCTGGTTGCCGAGGATGTCATCGACGATGCTTCCACCGCCCACCTGCAGGGGATGCGTGGTGAAGATACGCTCGTGAAGGTCTTCTACCGTCTGCAGGGCGCCCGCGGCGTCTCGCTTGGTCAGTGATTCGACGCGCAGCACATAGTCCGTGTTGAACACGAGGCGCTCCGGGTCGACGACCCCCAGTCGTACGTAGCCGGTCGTCTTCTTGCTGCAACGGCACGGATTGGCCTTGTTGACCAGGCCGCAGCGCGCGTTCATCCAGTTGTAGAGATCCTGCCGAGCGCGGTGGAGGCGAACCCGAAAATTCCCAGGCGATATGCCCAGCGCTTCGGCGCCCACCTGATGTGAGACGCCGAACATGGCGCCGAGGATGAAGGTGATCCGTTGCTCGCGCTCGAGACACATGAGCATCCCGGACGTGCATCGCAACCGCAGCTCCTCGACCGTGCCGTCCATCGCAGCGAGCACCGCAGGCTCCTCGTCCGGGACCAACGCAATGGAATCGAAGTAGGACTGGAAATCATCGACCACCAGTTCCTTCGCGCGACGCTTCGTCTTCAAGAAATGGTTGACCGTCACGCGGTACAGCCAGGTGCGGAGCGCGCTGTCGTGGCGAAAGGTCTTGAGCGACGTGATGACTTTCACGAATACTTCCTGAGTCAGATCCTGCGCATCTTCGTGCCCGCCGAACATCTTGATCGCGAGGTTGTAGACGAAGGGTTGGTGTCGTTCGACGAGCAGGCGGAGCGCGTCTCGACTCCCGTCGATGGCGCGCTCCACCAGCGCCCGATCCGTCGCGTCGTCATCGTCGGACGTCAGCGGGCTGCTCGTCGGCGTCTTCATGCTTGTCGGAGTCCGCCGTCGACCTGGAGCTCTGTGCCATTCACGTACGACGAATCATCGCACGCCAAGAAGAGCGCGGCGCGGGCGATCTCATCGGGTCTGCCCCACCGTTTCGCCGGAATCTGCGCGGTGATCCCTTCCCCGGCTGCCTTCAGCACGTCGGGAGGAAGGCCCAGCTTGCCCCAGAGTGGCGTCTCGGTGGCGCCAGGGCTGAGGGCGTTGACCCGGATGTTTCGAGGACCAAGCTCGGCTGCGGCGACGCGCACGAGGGCGCGCAGCGCGGCCTTGGTCATCGCGACGACGCTGGCGCCCGCGAAGCCCATGCGGTTCAACCACGACGTCGTGACCACAATCGACGCCCCGTCCGCGAGACCTGGGATGGCGTGGCGAACCGTGCTGAACACCCCTTTCAGGTTGGTCGCGACAATCTCGTCGAAGGTCGCATCGGTCGTGTCGGCGATTGGCGCCAGCTTCACCACCGCCGCGTTGGCGAAGACGACGTCGACCTTTCCGAAGCGTTCGTGCGTCTCGCGGAAGAGGCGCGCCAGATCTTCGCTGCGCGTGACATCGCCGCGGACGCAATGCACCGCTGTCCCGAGCGCCTGGCGGGCGCTGGCCAGCCCGGTCTCCCCGCGCGCGAACACAACGACACGGGCACCTTCCTCGAGAAACAGGCGCGCAGACGCCAATCCGATACCGCTGGTCCCGCCGGTCACGACGGCCACCTTACCTTCTAGCTTTTTCATGGGTCCTCCTTGTTGGACCGCATTTGGACCCAGCTCCCCCCCGGGTGTTACAGAGCCGAGTGATCGGGCTCCGCTGTTTCCGCGGACGCTGTCGAGACCGGCGTTTGCACGCCGGGAGGGAACCCGCGATCCTTGGGCAAGAGGGACGGCACCAGCGGTTGAAGCGATCGTGCGTCCGACTTCGGTGAGGGACCGGCCAAGGAAAACCAATGTCCGTGACGACCAGACCTCGCCACCAAGCACGAGCAACCCACCGACGACGAGACGTCGACGCGCTGGCTCTCTGTCCTGGGCCGACTCGACGACAGTTGTAGTTGACACGGCGGCGGCGCGGACTACAGTCGTAGTTGCAATGGAACAACTGACGGATTTGCAGCTGGCGGTGATGACGGCCCTTTGGGCCATCGGTGAGGGCACGGTTTCTTCCGTGAGCGAGGAACTGGCGCGCAGCGGACGCAAGCTGGCACCGACCACGGTCGCGACGCTGTTGCAACGCCTGGCCGCGCAGGGGTGGGTCGCCCTCCGTCGCGAAGGTCGTCAATTCGCCTACCGCGCGAAGGTCAAGCAGAAGACTGCGGCCAAGGGAGCGCTGGCGCGTGTGGTGCGTTCGTTCTTCGGCGGCCGCCCCTCCAGCGTGGCCGCACAACTGTTGGAATCAGACGACCTGACCGTCGATGATCTGCGCGAGATCCGCAATCTGCTGAAGAGCCGCGAAGGGGGGCGGTGATGGGTGCCCGAGAGGGCCTGGCCTGGCTGCTGAACTATGCGGTTCACGCTGCGGTCGCGGCCCTTGGCGCAGAGCTGCTGGTGCGCATCACGCGCCCGTCACCAGCGGACGCGCATCGTCTTTGGAGGCTGGCTCTCGTCGCTCCGCTCTTGACGTCGTCGCTCTTCGCCTTGTTCGGAAGTGGTGGGCTGGCGGGAACGCTGGTTCCCGCGTCACCTCTCGTGCTTCGCGTCGAGGATTCCGCTGCCGCCGCCGCGTCGCTCGCGTCTTCGACGGACGGTCGCGCCACACGGGTGGCGGCCGTCGCCGTTGCGCTCAGCGTGTTGGCCGGCGCGGCCCGTTTTGCCATACGGATTGGACGCCTTCGGCGAAGGCTGGCCGGCGACCGAACGCCCGCTGATCGCCGCCTTCGGGCGGCCTTGGTGCGGCTGTCTCCGCGCTTTGCTCTGGGAGAGGTCCAGCTGACGGAAAGCGCGCACCTCGCCTGTCCGACTGCGCTCGGCGCGCGCGTCATCGGCTTTCCGGCCGGCGCGGCGGCGCTCATCGGAGACGCCGAGGTTGACGCCGTCCTCGCCCACGAGCTTGCGCACCTCGAGCGAGGCGACCCTCGGTGGTTCTTCTGGGCTGGCCTGGTGCAAGCCGCGCTTTGGATACAACCGGTGAATCACCTGGTGGTCGCGCGGCTGCGCCGCAGCGCCGAGATTGCCTGCGATGAACGTGCGGTTGCCGTCACGGGCGACCCCCAGGGCCTGGCGCGGGCGCTCAGCTGGTTCGCGCACGCGGTGCTGGGGCCGCGCGCGTGGAGGGGCGCAGAGGCCTCGCTTCCGGGGGCCGTGCCGGCCTCGAATGTGGTCGTCGAGCGCGTGCGCCGGCTGGCGACCTCCACGCCGTTTTCGGTTTCCGCGCCCACGATCAGGTCGCCGCTCGGAGCAGCGGCGGCTCTTCTCTCCCTGATGGCCGTCGCTGGCTCCAGCGTGGGCGTGACCTTCGGCCCGAGGTATCCGTCGCCGGCACGGGTGGCGAACCCTCCTGTGATCGATGCGCTCGACCTGGCGACGGCCAGCCGGCGTGTGGTCGAGCTCGAGTCTCAAGAGATTCGCCTCCAGGCAGAGATCGGCGCGGCCCAGCCGCTGGCAAGCGAGCCACCGACGGACGGAGCGGCAGCGCGTTTGCTGACGCTCGAGCAAGACCTCCGCCACGTGCGTGCCGAGCGCGCCTGGTTGGAACAGTCGCTGCTGCGTCACCCCCGGACACCATGAATAATCCCGCACGCTTCCCGACCCTGAAGATAGCTCTCCTTGCGTTCGCTGCGGGAGGCCTCGGCGGATGCCGCGGCACGGGCGCCGCGACTTTGTCACGTGAGGCGACGTCGCCGTCGGTGGTGCGCACACTGCTCGAGCGGCGAGACATTCCCGGCGCGCCCGGGATGGAGTCGCGGATCTACCTCATCACGTTCCCGCCGGGGGCGGCCACCGCTCCGCATGTGCACACGACGCAGGGAACCGGCTACGTTCTCGAGGGGGCATTCGAGTCGTCGTTCGACGATGAACCGTCGTCGACCAAGCGCGCTGGCGACGCCTTTGTCGACAGGCCCGGGCAGACCCATCACTTCAAGAACGCGCACGCGGATCGCCCGCTGCGTTTCGTGTTTTCCGGAACCTTCCCCCGGGGAGCGCCCATCTTCCGCCGGCCCGACGCGGCGGTTCAGTTTCGCCCTGGAGCTCAGGTGCGCCCGATCCACAAGCCCGGTCTCTTCCCCGAGACCATCGACTTCGATCCGGTGCGGGGCACATTCGTGGTCGGCTCGTTCCGGGACGGCGCGATCTATCGCGTCGATGCCGAGGGCCGCGCCACGCCGTTCGCGGACGATCAGCATGGGGCGTCGACGCTTGGAATCGCGGTGGACGCCGCGCACCGGCGGCTGTGGGCCGTGAGCGCGGACGTGGGGGCGGGCGCTCGTGGTTCCGCGGCGGGACCCCAGCGCTCGGCTGATGTGACCATGTACGATCTGGTGACCGGTGCGGCGCTGGTTCACGTCGACCTTTCCGCTCTGGTGCCCGGTCCCCATCTCCTGAACGGCGTCGCGGTCGATGGAGCCGGCAATGCCTACGTCACGGACAGCCTGGCGGCCGTGATCTACATGGTCAGCGCCGACGGCCGTGCCAGCATCTTTGCGCGCGACCACCGATTCACCGGGCCGGGCATCGGACTCAATGGCATCGTCGTTCACCCGCATGGTTTCTTGCTGGTGGTCAAGAAGAGCGACGGGGCGCTGTTCAAAGTGCCGCTCGTCCATCCCGATCAAGTGTCACAGGTGAGAGTCGACGGCACCTTCGTTGGCGGCGACGGTCTGACGCTGGTCGGCCCGAACGACCTGGTTGTGGTCGCCAACAAGACACCGGCAACCGTGGTCAATGCCGCCTTCGCGGTTACCACCGTCGATGACTGGGCCACGGCCCAGATCTACGACGCCCTGCCGCTCGGCGAGGACTACCCGACCACCGCCGTCGTACGCGACGGAACGCTGTTCGTCGTCGCGACCCGCCTGGACACCCTGCTCCAGGCCGCCGCTGCAGGGGCTAACGTGGGCGAGTTGCGGCCCGAGGCCACGATTCGCCCCATCGGGGTCGTGGCCTATCCTGTTTCGGTGGCGCCGTAAGCTCTGGACGATTGGGCGTGGACACAATCCCTCCCCGCGAAGGAATGATGTCCCGAAAAGGCTACGCTCGAAGGACAGGGCACGGTTTGGTTACGCCGTTGAATGAGATCGGCGCGCGCATCCCCGAGGAACGGCTGTGGTACGTGCCTTGCGACATCCACGGTCATGATCCTCGGCAACCGCATGGTGCGTGCGTGCCTGCTGGTCATGTCCATCGGTTCTGGATGTGGCTCAGGGGGTTCGACGAACAGTCGGCCTGGGACGGGGGCCACCGGTGGGGGGGCCGCCGGGGCGACCGTCGACGATCCGTGGGGCGCGGGGGGCGCCGCGGGGAAAACCGGCAGCATGGTCCTCACGGTGTGCGCCGGCGGTGGGGCCACCTTCACCACGCTGGGCGAAGCCATCGCGATGGCGCCCGCTCGGGCATCGATCCAGGTCTGTCCCGGTGTCTACCAGGAACGGCTGTCGATCGACGGAAAGCCCCTGTGGATCATCGGCACCGCCGGCGCCGCCGAGACGATCCTCGACGCGGGCGCTGCTGGCAGCGCGGTCACCGTCAGGGGAACCGCCGCCCCCGGATTGAAGTTGCAGGGGTTCACGATTCGCGCGGGGGCGACCCCCGCCACGGGGGCCGGCATCCATTGCGAGGGAAGTACTCTCTCGCTTCTGGCTGACGTCGTCACGGGCAACCACGCCGATGCGGGCGGCGGTGGCCTTTCCGCCGACACCTGCGCGCTGGATGTCTCCACGACCCGCTTCGACGGCAACCAGGGCTTCCCCAGCGGCGGTGGCGCCCTGCTGGTGAACAGCACGGGCGAAGTTCGCGACAGCCAGTTCGTCGGCAACCACGCAGAAGCCGGAGGCGGCGTGGCGGTGGTCGAAGGCACCGTGGCGCTGCGGCGGAATACCATCGAGAGCAACATGTCCGTCCTGCGCGGCGGCGGCATCAATCACGCGAGCACGGGTCCCATCGCGGACAACGCCATCAGGGACAACATGGCCGGCTGGACAGGAGGCGGTGCCTACCTGGCGTTTCACGCTTTGCAATTCACGGGCAACACGGTCAGCAACAACACCTCGGCCAACGATGGCGGCGGCATCTACATCGACACAGCCGAGGTGACTGTCAACAACAACACGGTCTCCGGCAACCGCAGCCAGGACGATGGCGGAGGATTGCGCATCTTTACCAGCAAGGTCCACGCCGAGGGCAACGTCATCGAGGACAATGTGGCGGGAGATAGCGGAGGGGGTCTCCGGGTTTCCCACATCGCCAGCCTTTTCCTCAACAACGTCATTCGCAGGAATCAAGCGGTCAACGGTGGCGGCATGGACATGGACAATGACTCCAGCATCGTTCGGGGCGGCGAGATCTCTGCCAACCTGGCCGACCGGGGCGCCGGTATTCGGGCCGTTCTGGGACCCTGGGATGGCGCGGCGATCGAGGATGCGGTGATCAGCGGCAACAAGGCCACCGGACCCGGGGGCGGTATCGCACTCGACGACAACTTCCAGCCCGTCACGCTGCGACGACTGACCATCACCGGGAATACAGCGGCATCGGGCGGGGGAGTGTCGGTGACGTCGACCGACTTCAGAATGTCGAATGTGCTGCTGGCGGGCAACACGGCGTCGGGGAGCGGGGGCGCGATACACGTGACCCCTCCCGCGGCGTGGACGGCCGCCTGTCCCTGTCCTCCGACGCAAGCGACCGGCCAGCTCGACTTCCTCACGATCTTCGGGAACACGGCCCCAATCGGCTCCGCGCTGTTCACGGCGGATACCGGCCCGCTTTCAATCCGAAACTCCATCCTGTTTCAGAACGCCGGCACGGCGGTCCGAATCGAGACCGGCGCGCCGCGGCCTGTCTGGGCCTACGACGACACCTCGCCCGAGTCGCTTTCGGGCATGCCCAGCCCGACCGGCACCAACGGGAACATCGCGCTCGATCCTTTGTTCGTGGATGCCGCCGGCGGCAACTTCCATCTGGCCGCGGCCAGCCCCGCGGCAAATGCGGGGGATCCCGCGGTCCTCGATCGCGATGGTACCCGCTGCGATCTGGGCAGCACCGGCGGCCCCAGCGCGTCGTCTCCGTAACGGGCCCGGCCCATCACCACCGTGCGCCTTCTTTGTTGCGCCGGGGCGGTGAACCGAAATAGGCGCGACGGCGCCTGTCACGACCGCTGCCCCTGCACTAGACTCCCCGCGTGCTCGCCCCTTTCTGGGCTCTGCTGGTCGCGATGGCACCGATCGTGCGCCTCTCCGGGCCCAACGTCGCGTGTCCGTCGGCGGACCAGGTGGATGCGAAGTTGACGGCACTGCTGCCGGGCGTTGCTGGACCCGCGATGCCCGACACGGCAACTCTGGAGGAGGGGGATGGCCGGCTGAGAGTGGTGGTCACCCGACCAGACGGGTCGATCCTCGGGCGACGAGACTTCCCTCGGGCACACGCTTGCCCGGATCTCGCCTCGGCGGTGGCGCTGGCGATCGCGACCTGGGAAAGCAACGTCCATCCAGAATTCGTGCTGGGGCTTCCCCAGGACGTGGAGACGCCTTCCGGCGTTGTCCCGGCCGCGTCCACGCCGTTGCCGGCCGCTCCCGTCAGCGCGGCCGTTCGAGCAGAGGGGGACCACCGAACGCTGGGCTCGCCCCCACCCGGTAGGAGAGGGAGCTTCGATCTGGGGGTCGGCCTGCTGCTGCAAGCCGGGCCTGACGGCGCCAGCGACTCATTCACCGGCGCGCTATCGGTGGGCGCCACGGTCCTTGCCGATTGGCTTCCCGAGGGGCGTCGACTGGGAGCTCGCCTCGGGGGCGCCGCGGGGACCGCGCGCGCGCTGGCTATCGGAGCTGGCGAAGCGCGCTGGCAACGGGTCACCATCGCCGCGGGCCCGCTGCTCCGATGGGTCATGCGCGGTCCCCTCACGGCGGTCGATCTGCATGCGGAGCTGCTGGGCGCGGCGCTGGACGTCCAGGGCAGCGGCTTCGTCACCAATGCGGATGCGTGGACCTTCGACGCGGGCGGCGGGGCGGGCGCGCGGCTCTGGCTCGGGACCGGGCGCTGGCGCCCGTGGCTGGATGCTGGCGTTCAGGCTTGGTCCCGGCGCCACCTGGTGTACGCGCGCCCCAGTGGGGACGAGGCCTCGCTGCCCCGGGTCGAAGGTCTGCTGACGTTCGGGCTGGCCTTCGTGACGGCGCCGGCCGCCGACGGGGCGGGCCGGTAGGGCCCCTCCGCGCAAATTTCGCAAGACTTGTAAGATTCTGACCGGCCGCGGTCACGTACCCTAGATAGCCGTATGTCGTCGCCCCTTTTACGCCCGCGCGTGACTCCCAGCTACGCGGCCCCAAGGGCCGATGTCCTTCCGGACATCGAGAGCCTCTACCGTCAACATGCCGAGGACGTGGGACGCTGGGCAGGTCGTCTGGCCGGGCAGGGATTCGATATCGAGGACCTCGTGCACCAGGTGTTCCTGGTCGTGCAACGACGGCTGCCCCAGTTTCGTGGCGAGGCGAAGGTCACGACGTGGATGCACGAAATCACGATCCGGGTGGTGCAGGAGGCGCGACGAAAGCAGCGCCGCTGGATCGTGTGGCCGCGGTCCCGCACCCACACACCCTCGAGCTCCGATCCGGGGCGCGACGATCAGGTCGCGTCACTTTCTTCGGATCAGCTCACCCCCCTCGAGCTGCTGGAGAAGAAAGAAGCGGGCCGGCTGGTTTACGAGATCCTCGATCAGCTGGACGAGAAGTACCGTACGGCGCTGATCCTGTTCGAGATCGAGGGCCTGAGCGGTCAGGAGATCGCGGCTGTCACCAGGACCTCACTGGCGAACGTCTGGGTTCGTCTGTTGCGTGCGCGGCAGCAATTCTTGAAGCGGTTCCTGGAACGCGACACGGCGGCGGGGCGCACCGCAAAGACAGCGAAGACAGAGAAGACGGGCAAGACAGCCAAAACGGCGGAGAAGGCAGGCGACCGATCATGAGCCAGCACCAGCACGATCGTGACGACGAGAATGCCAGTCCTCCCGAGCTCGTGCGGTGGTCCGAGGAGCGCGCCCAGACCGGGATGGCCAGGGAGGACGGCGCGCGCTCTTCGAGTGCCCCCGCCGAAACGTTGGAACAGAGGGTCGGCGCGCTGTTCCGGATCCTTCCCGAACCGCCGGCTTTAGGGCCGGTTGCGCAGTCGCGGGTGCTGGCCCGGTTGCGAGCGCCGGGACGCCGGCCGTGGTTTCGCCCGCTGGTCATGGGGGGGAGCCTGGGCGCCGTCTTGTGGCTGCTGAGCGGGGCCGTCATCGCCGCAGGCGGCGTCGGCACCTGGTGGAAGCTGGCTCATCCAAAACCAGCGGAGGTCGCGCCGGCTCCGCCACGATCCGAAGCCGCCGCGGGCACCGGTCGCATCCGGAGTGGTCAGCGCCGCGCGGGGCGCGCGCGCCTGGCGCCCGATACCACCGCCAAGGAGGATCAGCAGCCAGCGCCGGTAGACGCGCCGGAGGCGCCGGCTGGCCAACCTGTCGCCCCAGCGCCGCAAGAGGCCGCCCCGACGCAGTCCGCGCTCCATGAATTGCCCGCGGCCAGTCTCCGGCCGCCCTCTCTCCTCGCGTTGGTTGACAAGCCTCGCGCCTCCCGTACCCGGCCCGCTCCGCCCGCCGCCTTCAGTGGGCTGGGCCAGGAGACGCGCGTCCTCGCGAACGCGATGGCCCACCTGCGCCGCGACGAGGACGCGGGTGCCGCGCTGGTGGCCTTGGACGGCTATCTGCGACAGTTTCCGGACGGCATGCTGATCGACGAAGCCCGTCGAGCGCGGGTCGACGCCTTGTTGATGCTCGACCGGAAGGACGACGCGCGACGCGCGCTGGATGAGCTCGAGCTGGAAACGGAAGGTCGCGGGCTGGAGCTGCGTTTGATTCGCGGCGAGCTGCGCGCTCGAAACAGCTGCTGGCAAGCCAGCCAGGATTTCGACGCGGTCCTGCTTCATGCCCCGCCGCCGCAAATCGCGGAACGAGCGTTGTTTGGCCGCGCGGTGTGCCGCAACCGCCAGGGCCAGAACCAGGGAGCGCGCGCGGACGCGCGGACCTATCTGGAGCGTTTTCCCGCCGGTCGGTTCGCAGCGGCTGTTCGTCGTATCGCCAGCGGCGCGTCGGTTCCGGCACCCTAGGGATCGCGACTCTGTAAGTTTTGGTCGACAAGTCGCACTCATCGTCCATGAAACTCACTGCGATCCGCCTGCTGCTGGTCCTTGCTCCGTCTCTCGTGTCGTGCGACACGCGCTATCACCTGGCCGGCGAATTCGATGGCGGAGAGGGTGGTGACGCCGGGCTGACGGGGACCGGTGGCGTCCCCGCTGGCGGCGGACACGGCGGTACGGTTCCCACGCCCGGCACAGGCGGCTCCGCCACCACGGGCGGCACGGCGGTCCCATCAGGAGGGAGCAGCACGGGTGGCAACGCCGGGCTGGGAGGCGCGCCTGCTCCCTTCGCGCTCCCCATCTCCGCACGTGAGGCAGTGACCCGGGTCGCCCGGGTTCTGTGGGAAAGCCCGCCGGACGCTGCCCTGGTCGCGCTGGCTGACTCGGGCACGGTGACCACGGACCGTGACGTCCGCGCGATCGCGAGGAGCATGCTCGCCGATCCTCGGGCACGCGTCGGCGTCGGACATTTCTACCGGTGGTGGCTGGAGCTCGACAGGTCGCAGTTCGTGGTCAAGGATCCCGCTCTCTTCCCCGAATACTCGTCGGCCGTGGGGCCGTTGATCGGCACGGAGACGGAGACCTTCGGGACTTACGTGACCCTGGATGCCGACGGTCGATTCGCGACCCTGATGCAAGCGTCCTACTCCTTCCTGAACCAGACACTGGCCCCGTTCTACGGAATTGCTGGCGTGACCGGGCCCGAGCTGCGCAAGGTGGATCTGGACCCCACGCGCCGGGCCGGCATTTTCACCCAGCTGTTCATGCCGACCGTCAGCGCGACACAGACGGACTGGACCAGTCCAACCCGCCGCGGAGCTTTCGTTGGGGCCAAGATGCTGTGTCAGGTCATTGTGGCTCCGCCCGCGAACATCATGACGACGATTCCCCCCGGGCCCGATCCGGAGACGAACCGCCAGCGCATCACGCGCGAGACTTTCCAGACACCATGCTCGGTGTGCCACAAGGCGATGGACCCCATCGGCTTCGCCTACGAGAATTACGACAGCATCGGACGGTTTCGCCTGATGGACCATGGCTTTTCCATCGACGCGACCGGCAGCCTGACCGTCGCCTCCGGCAGCTACGATTTCAACGGCGCCGTAGAGCTGGCGCAGCTGCTGGCCAAGCTCCCCGAGGCCCACGACTGCATGGGGACCCAGTGGTTGGGCTACATGCTGGGTCGGAACCTTGCCGACGCCGACGGCCCGTCGTTGAACGCCGTTCATGCAAGGTTCGAAGAGAGCGGGCTGGATCTGCGCGAGCTGATCGCCGCGGCGGCCTCATCGGCGAGTTTCCTGGCGCCCAAGGGGGGAACGCCCTGCGTTCCGGGCGACATCTGCAATGACGATCTCCGCCTGTCGTCCATCCACGGCACCTGCAATGCGGCCGGAAAGTGTGTGTGCGCTCAAGGCTTCTCCGTGAATCCGCAGACCGGCCGCTGCCTGTGAGGCGGTTGGCAGCGCCGCGAACCGAACCACGCGCAATACGACGTCTCACCGGGGATCGACGACCCGTCCGATGAACAACACCACCCCGGTCGTCTTGTCGCGAATCAGATAGAGGAACGGATGGTCGGCGTGAAACGGGATGGGTGGAACCGCTGGAAGCACGGCCGAAGCCTTGACCGTCACGACCGCCGTCACCGCGGCGGCCTCTGTTCCGCCCTCGTCGACGTCCACGAAGGCCTCCTGCAGGACGTGCGCAATGAAGAGTGGCTGGCGCGAAATCCCCGTGAAATTGGCCACCTCAGGGGAAAAGGCCCTCGGCATGCCCATCGCCTTTAGGACTTCTGACAACTTCAACGACGAACTGCCTTTCCAGCGAGGCAGCGCAAGCTCAACCCGCTTGGAGCCGAGCGCCTCCAGCCAGGCCCGATAGTTGCCTGCGAGCCGTCCTTCGACTGCCTCGAGGTCGTTCGCGCTGTCTGGAAGGACGACGACCATGGACAGATCGCCCCGGTAGTCGAGCTCGAGGAGCTGGGCGTCGCGAACCCGCGCGTATCTGTAGTTCCCCTCTTTGTGCATCATCTTGGCGACGACCTGGCCCGCCGGCGTCGTGAAGTAACCGTCAGCCGTCTGTTCCTTTTCGAACTTTTGGCCCCACGCCGCCTTCAAGTAGACGGCGTTGGTGAGCACCAGGCGGGTTTGGTCGTCGAGAATGCCCGGTTGCAGGATCTCGCGGACGCGATCGTGCGTCTGAGTGGCTGCCCATCGATTGATGGCCGTGCGCGCCTCTTCCGTGGCGTCAATGAAGTCCACCAACTCGAGGGGAGCCCGGTATCGATCGCTCAAAAGCCGGAGAAAGTCCGGCCTGAAGGCGAAGTGCCTCTGCCCCCACAGTCGGTCGGCCACGTACAGGGTGAGACCCTCGTGCCCGTTGCGCCTGTTCAGCGTGTCGAGGAGGGCCGCGAAGGCGGCGTGGGTCGCCTTTGGATCGCGCGGCCCGAGCGCCAGCACGCGGGCCATCTCGCGTTCGGTCTCGCCGCGAGCACCGGCCCAGGTCATCGTCAGCGCGATCGAGGCGCTGACCGGCGAGCAGATCACGTTCCCCTGGCCAGCTTTGACCCGAGCGTAAAGCTCGAACCCAAACCGGTTGCTGGCAGCCACCGCGGCCGCGCGAGACGCCCGCTCGGGCGACGTCGCGCCGGCGACGGTAGGCAGCCAGAGGCAAAGGCACACCGCCGCGCGAGCCGCCCCGGCCCCCCTGCTTCGGCCCATCGGTCGATTATCCACCGCTGTCGTCGTTCAGTCCTTCAAGCGTCATCGTCGCTGGCCGTCGTGACGTCAGTCAGATCATCGGACGGCTCGGACCCGAGTCGGTAGACGGCGATCGGCCCGCGCGACCGGGCGGCCTTCCTCGCGGCCACGTCCTTGGGATCCGATGCCACGAGGGCCATTCTACTCGGGGACCCGGTTCCTGGTCGATTTCCTCGGTCGGCATGTCTGCCGGCGGTCGCGGCGATGATGTGATCGCCTTCGGCTTCTGGCCCGATCAAACGGCGATCGCCTGGCTGGACGGGACGGGCGGGGCAGACGCCTGGCCGTGAAAGCGCGCCCTCCTTCAGCCTAGCCACGACGACCTCTCCCGACGTCAGCGCGCGCCCGTCAGAGTCAGCCGGGCGCGACTGATCGTCGTCTCCGGCACACGCGAGGGCAACCAGAACGAGATCGCCGTTCCTGACCCTTCGCGCCTGCCGATACGCAACTGGCCATCGTGGGCGTCGACGATCTCGCGACTCAGGGTCAGGCCCATGCCACTGCCACGCTCTTTGGTCGTGAACGCGGGCAGCAGGGCCTTGCCCATCATCTCGTCGGTCATACCCGGACCTCGATCGAGAATCGTGAAGCGCACGCCCCCCTCGGCTGCGGCCTCGACCTCGACAGCCACCCCGTCACGGGGACCGCCGGCCTCATGGGCGTTCTTCACCAGGTTGATGATGACCTGTTGGATCTGAGCAGGGTCGAACCAACCCGGCTCGGCAAGCGGCGCCGAAATGGCAACGTCCGACCACAGGATCCGCAGACCATCCAGGAAGGCCTGCCATGGTACCTCTCGCTTCTTTGGCTTCGGCAATTGGCCAAGGTCCGCGAGACCAGAAAGAAACCCCTGCAAGTGCTGCAGCCTTTCCTCGACCGTCCGCAACGCGATCTCGATCTTCGACGTGATGTCCGGCGTTCTCTCGGGCCGCTCCAACATCGTTCGCACCGAGCGGAGCAGCGAAGATGCTGGGGCCATGGAATTGGCCAGCTCGTGTCCAATGATTCGCAGCGTCTTCTTCAGGACGGTGATTTCCTGCCGAGAGATCTCCCGGGTCATATGCCGAGCGCTGATGAGGGTGTGCAGTTCCGCATCGAGGACGAAGTGACTCTTCGCCAAGTGAAACGTCTCTGATACGCCGTTCTCCTCGAAGGTAAAGATCTGGTCGGTCTCAGACAGCAGGGCCCGACGGAGGGGCTCTGCAACGTTTCCCAGCATCTGTAGAAAATTTTCGCCCTTGGCGTCGCGGTCGGCGAAGAACAACGTGCGCGCCGCCGGGTTGGTGAAGACGATGGTGCCCGTCTCGCCAACCAGGACCATCGCCATCGGTGTACCGTCGACAATGAACTGCAGCATCCGCTCGCGCTGCTGGCGCGTTTGGATATCGGCACCCAGGGCAGCGTTCAGCCGGGCTATCTCTCCGCGCAACGCGATCGGATCCCCCTCGGGGGATACAGCGGCAAAGATTCGTCGGAGCAGATTCATCGGCGACGCGTTTGAAATTGACGACAAACTATAAGCGGGACCACCGCGACCTGGTCAACACTACGGACGCCGATGACGGGGAACGCGCGGCGATCGGGCGATCGCGCCCCCGATGTCAAGGACTTCGAGACAGCGTGCAGTTGCCGCTTAGTTGACCTGCTGAGTCGTTCAGGTGGGGCGCGCCGTCGAGCGGCGGGGTCTGCGATGGGCGGGCTTGACGATCACGCTGTCCGGACCGGACGACAAGCCCGCGAGGTGTTCACTCCGCCAGGCATCGACCCGTCCCTTCGCGTCGATCCACCACCGCTGTGCCTGCGCGTCGGTCCACGTCTGGGCGTCGGCACATCCATCGAGCGCGCCGGCCAGTTCGGCTGCGCTCGCAAACCGCGCGGCGGGATCCTTGTGCAGACAGCGCATGACGACGGCTTCCAGGTCGGGCGGGACGGGACGCTCGGTGCGCTCGTGGAGCAAGGGTGGTGCGGTGTGCAGGTGATGAGCGCAAACTTCCAGGGAGGTTCGCCCTTCGAAAACCGGACCTCCCGCGAGCAGCCGATAGGCCACCGCCCCGAGCGAATAGAGATCGCTCCGGGCATCCGGAGGCGTCGCCTGGTTGATGCATTCTGGTGCCAGATAATGGGGCGTTCCGAGCAACGCGCCGGCGATCGTCATGTCGGCACCCTGGACGACACGGAGGTCCTTGACCAGTCCGAAATCCAGAACCTTGACCAGATCGGCGATTGTCAGCGCATGACAGACGAAGATATTCGCCGGTTTGACGTCCCGGTGGAGAAGCCCCCCCGCGTGTGCCTCGCCGAGCGCGCCACACACCTGACGGAGCAGGTGGATGACCCGTCCGCTCGGTAGCGGCCCTTCCATCTCGGAAAGCTGCTGCAGGTCGAGTCCGTCCAGATATTCCATCGCGTAGTAGAAGACGCCGTCCTCCGTTCGACCGTAGTCGTGAACAGCGACGGCGTTCGGGTGGCGCAGGCTCGCCATCATCTGCACCTCGCTCTCGAAACGTTCGAGGCTGGCGGTGACGCCCCCGCGCAGCAGCTTGATGGCGGTCGGGCGCTTCAGCATCGCGTGGCTGGCGCGGTAGACGACGCCCATTCCTCCTTGACCGAGCCGACTCTCCAGCGTGTACTGTCCCAGCCGACGAGCTTCGCGAACCTGTCGCCGCAACCCATACAACGTCGACGACGCCACCGTAGAGAAGGCGATGGCCACGACGCAGCGATTCACCACCTGCATGGCAATGATCTTTGGCGACAGGCTCGATCCGAAGTGGGCAGGCCATGCCATGATGGTGACCGCGCTGGGCAGGCTCATGAGAGATCCCATCGCCAGCGTCCACCGCGCGGAGCTTGGGACGAGGAGCGCCCGCAGGGCCAGCACGACGGTGAGGGCCAGGCCCATCTCCCACACGCTGATGGCCGGAACCGGGTGGGTCAGGGTGATGCCGGCGAAGCCGATGCCCAGGGTGACGACCGCGACGAGCTCGATCAACCGCAAGGCCCGGCGGCCCCACGGCCGGGCCGCGGCCGCGATCCAGAGCCCGGCATAACCGGCAGCAGTCAGGACAGAGCCGACGGAAAGGGTGGCACGCCAGGCGCCCGCGGCGCCCACGGAAGGCTCGCCGCTCCAGAGCACCTGGAACCCAACGAAAAAGAGCGTGTTGACGACGGTCGCGACCTTTCCAAACAAGGCCAGCCGGGCTCCCAGGAGCCGCGGATAGCGCTGATCGTAGTCGCGCTCGGAGGACGGCGTCGATACGAATTCGCGCGGCGTGCTCGTGGCACTCAAGCGAGGGACCATACCTGAGTCGAGACGTGCCCGCATCTCAGGCAGGCGCTCGTTCACCAATCGGGTTGCGCCCATTTGCGGCGACAGGATCTTCATCGCGGCGGGGTGTTGGCCCCGTACAGGGGCGCTCGAGATCGAGGCGCCGAAAGCGACAGCAGCCCCGCGACGGCCTACCATAGGAGCCCAGGCGGGCTCTCCGCTCTTCTCTCCCTCTCCCATGCTCGCTTCCCTCGTCGCCGCCGTGCTGGCGCTGCCCAGTTCCCAGGTTCTGGGGAATCGGGCTGGTGGCCTGCCGCACTTGACGGCCGCGCGCGCTCCGGCCGCCGTGACGCTCGATGGCCGGCTGGACGACCTAGCTTGGGCGGCGGCCCCGGTCTCGGATGTCTTCACCCAGCAGTACCCGCGGGACGGCGTTGCGCCCACCCACCGCACGGAGGTCCGCGTCCTTTACGACGATCGTGCGCTGTTCGTGGGCATCCGCTGCTTTCAGCCACCCGAGTCGGTGGTTGCGCCCTTGACCCGCCGGGATCGGGTGGTGCCCGGGGATCGGGTCACCGTCGATATCGGCAGCCGCGCCGATCGGTTGAACGCCTTTCACTTCGGTGTGAACGCCGCCGGGGTCCTGGAGGACGGCCTCTACTTCGACGATTCCAGCTATTCCGCCGACTGGGACGAAAACTGGGAAGCGCGAACGTCGGTCGACGCCTCAGGCTGGAGCGCCGAGATCCGCTTGCCTCTGCGAATCCTGCGTTTCGATTCAGCGCCGACGCAGTCGTGGGGGCTGCAGGTTCAGCGCTACACCGAGGCGACGCACGAGTGGGACCAGTGGGCCTACCGTGCGCGCCGGGTGGGGGGCTATGTGTCTTCGTTTGGGGTGCTGGCGGGGCTGGAGGGCCTGAGCCCGCCGTTGCCGTTCGAGCTGCGCGGGACGGCGCTCGGGCGCTACCGTCACCGCGATGCCGACGTCCTGCCGAGTCCTTCTGCGCCCGGGCAGGACTGGACGGCAGCGGTGGGGTTGGATGCCAAGACCCATCCCACGCAGGGGACGACGCTGGATCTCACCTTGAATCCCGACTTCGGCCAGGTCGAAGCGGACCAGGCGGTGTTGAACCTGTCCAACTACGAGATCTTCTATCCCGAGAAGCGGCCCTTTTTTCTGGAAGGCATCGACACGTTCAGCACGCCGCGCACGGTGCTTTACACACGTCGAATTGGCGCCCGCCCGGAGACGCCGACGTTGACCAGCGACCAGCGAATGGTCGATCAGATCGAACCATCGCGGATCTGGGGCGCCGCCAAGCTGGTCGGCGCCGCCAATCGACGCACCAGCCTGGGCTTGCTGACAGCGCTGACCGGCAGGAACGTGGCCGACATCGAAAGCAAGGACGCGAATGGAGCCGCCGTGCCGGGATCGCGTATCTCGCGCGACGTCGATCCGTGGGCGCTGTTCAACGTCTTCCGCCTGCGACGGCAGTGGGGAACCGGCGGCGACCTCGGGTTGCTGGCCACCGCGGTCAATCGCTTCGAACGCGCGGGGCAGCCGCGCCTGACCAACGACGCGTACACCGCCGCGCTGGACGGTCATTGGCATTCGCCGTCAGCCAACTACCTGGTGTCGGCCCAAGCCATGGCCGCGATGCTGAGTGGCGGGCCGGGCCGGACCGCACCCGACGGAATAACGACCCAGCCCGGGCATCCATCGTCGGGGGCGACGCTGACCCTGGCCAAGCAGGGTGGCCACTGGTTGGCAAACACGATCCAGTCATTCTCGGGGCGGCAGCTCGATTACAACGATGTCGGCTACCTGGATCGGAAGAACGACTACAATGGCTACGCCGATGTCTCCTACCGCACGTTCGAGCCCTGGCACGGCACCACCGATACCAGCACCACCCTGGCGGTGGCGCACCGGCAGTCCCTGAAGGGCCTGTCGTTCGGCGACAACCTACGCCTGCAAAGCGCGGCGACGTTTCAGAACTTCTGGGCCGTCAGCGCGTCGCTTTACTACCATACGGCCTTCTTCGACGATCGCGAGACCAAGACCGGGACGGCGCTGGAGCGGGCGGCGCTGGTGGGGGCCGAACTCTGGGTCGGGGCGGACTCGCGTCGCAGGGTCACCGGTGCGCTTTGGTTGCAGGTGAAGTCGCTGGCGAATGGCGTGCAGCTTCAATTCAATGTCAGTCTCGTCGCGCGGCCGACCCGACGGCTAGAACTGGAGTTCAATCCCGGGGTCGAATACGCCAGCGGCGAGCCGCGCTTCATTGTCGCCGAGGAAAACACTTATTGGTTCGGTCGCCTGCGAGCCGCCAACGTGGGGGCGGTGGTGCGCGGCACGGTGGGGCTGTTGCCGACGCTGACCTTTCAGCTGTACAGCCAGATTTTCCTGGCCTCGAAGCACCTGTCATCTTTCAGCACCGCCACCGGCGGCGGCGAGGGATCGTCGATTCGCCTGACCGACCTGGTGCCGACGGGCGGTGGTCCCCCGATGACCAAACCCGATCCCGACAGCCTGACGGCCGTCTTCAACGTGAACGCGGTGCTGCGCTGGGAATACCGGCTGGGCTCGGTGGTCTACTTGGTTTACACGCGCGCGCAGAGTCCCAGCTTGGAAGTGAAGTGGCCGGCGGTTCCTGGTCTGGATGCCGGATCGCTCGGCGGCAACCGCGGTTCGGTGGACGCTGTATTGCTGAAAGCGTCCTATTGGTGGGGCTAGCGCCGGGTGCCCCCCCGACGCGTTTCTGCACCAGGGGAGTTGGTGACTGGGTTGGAATCCATTATCCTCGCGCGGAACTAGAATGCGGCGCGGCCGGGACTGCCCCAAGCAAGGTCAGGTCCGTTTCCGTTTCCGCTCATTCCTTGGATGTGAGGAGAGCCAATGAGAGTTGTCCCCCTTCGGCGAAGTTTCTTCAGTCCTGTCCTATTTGGCCTTCTGGCCCTGCCGGTTGCCGCTCAGGCCGCCCCCCACAAGGAATCGTCCAGCGAGACCGTGAAGGACGAGGCCGCCGATGAGCCGAAGGAATTTCGTTTCGAGTTCGGCCTGACGGCTGGCTATCACTTCTTCAACAAGAAGAGCGGCCTGGGTCGCCTGACCAGCGATCCTTCCGACTTTTCACCCAAGTCGGCCATCGCCTTCGGGGGCCGGCTGGCTTTGAACTTCAACCGCTACGTGTCGGTCGAAGGCGAGGCGCTGGGAATCCCCACCCACTCGCGGCTGTCCGACGCTGACGGCGGGGGAAAGATCTTCGCCTTCGCCTACCGCGGCAGCGTGGTGGTTCATCTGGTGGGCAGCGGTCCGGTCCGGCCGTTCCTGCTGGCGGGCTACGGCGCCACGTCGTCGATTGCCAATGCGAACATGGCGGGCATTCCCAGCGACACCGACGGCACGCTGCACGCCGGCCTGGGTTTCAAGATCGCCATGGGCGATTACGTCGGACTGCGGCTCGACGGGCGCATCCTGGCGCCGGCGGCTTTTCTCGGCAAGCAAATCCCGGTCGGCAACGAGACCGGCTATGACGGTCCGGATTTCGAAGTCTTGGGCGGTCTTTACCTGAACTTCGGCGAGATCGAGAAGGTGCGCCGCACGATCGTGAAGAAGGAGGTCGTGGTCCAGGCGCCTGCGCCCAATCCCGATCCGGACGGTGACGGTATCGCGGGCAAGGCCGACAAGTGCCCCGACATCGCGGAGGACAAGGACGGCTTCGAGGACGAGGACGGTTGCCCCGAGTCGGACAACGACGCCGACGGCATTCCCGACGCGCAGGACAAGTGCCCGAACCAGCCCGAGACGAAGAACGGTATCGACGACGAGGATGGCTGCCCGGAGACCGATCCGGATGGCGACGGCATCTTCGGTTCGCGCGACAAGTGCCCGGATGAGCCGGAGACCAAGAACGGCTTCAAGGACGAGGACGGCTGCCCTGACGAGCTGCCGGCCGCGGTGAAGAAGTTCACCGGCGTCATCGAAGGCATCAACTTCAAGACGGCTCAGGCGACCATCCTGCCCGGGTCCTACTCGATCCTGGATCGGGCGGTGGCGGTCTTGAAGGAGTACAGCGACCTGCGCATGGAGATCTCGGGTCATACCGACAACAAGGGCAAGGCCGACTACAATCGCGACCTGTCGCAGCGCCGCGCCGATGCCGTGAAGATGTACTTGATCGGCAAGGGCATTGACGCCAGCCGCCTGACCTCGGTTGGCTACGGGTTCGACCGCCCGATCGCCGACAACAAGACCGAGGCTGGTCGCGCCAAGAACCGCCGTACCGAGTTCCGCCTGATGATGGCGGACGAGCCGGGCGGCGGCGCCGCCGCCACCCCGGGACGTGATGCGCATGACTCTGGTCCGCCGCCGTCGAACTAGGCGACGCGCGCAATAGAAAGTGAAAAGGGGGCGGCCGACGGGCCGCCCCTTTTTTTCGGCCGTAGGGGCGGGCTGCAAACGTTGGCGAGACGGCCAGCTGGCGTTCGCGATGGCCCCCCCAGGCACGACCTTCACCGTAGGGTCGGCATCACGTTGGGGTCCAGGCCCGTCACGACTTCGTGCCACAGTCCGACCCGACGTATCAGCTCCGAAACAGCCCTGGCGATTTAATCCCGACGTTACGAGGCGGTAATCTGTCGGGAGCTCCGGGCACGTTTCTTGTACCGCACCCGGCCAAATGATTCGTGCCCGCGAACGGTCGCGTTCGCTTGGTGAGGCTGTTGACCCGCCTTGGTCCGCGGAAATCTTCAGCTCGACGCAGCTGGAGGAACACGCGGCTTCGCTGGCTGCCACGCACCCAGTGTCTCCCCCCGACGGATCGATCCGCAGCAGTCTCCTCGCCCGTCTGGCGGAGAACGCGGCCGCCCTGCGAGAGGCGCATCAGTTTCTCACGGCCACGGCGACGTCGGGAATCCGACTCACGCCCGCGGCTGAGTGGTTCATCGACAACTACCACGTCATTGAAGATCACGTGCGGACGGCCAAGCGGCATCTACCCCGCGCCTACGATCGCGAGCTTCCGCGACTGACGTCCTCCCGAGGGGCGGGCACGCCGCGGGTATACGACATCGTTGTCGAGCTGATCTCCCATGCAGGGGGTGAATTCGACCTCGAGCGCTTGCGGACGTTCATCGAGGCCTACCAGCGGGTCACGCCCCTGAGCCTGGGGGAGCTGTGGGCCATTCCCATCATGCTGCGGCTGGCGCTGATCGACAACGTGCGGCGGGTGATCGCAGCCGTCACGTCCGGGCGGCAGGACCGGGAAGCCGCCCGTAGCTGGTCCGAGCGGCTGCTGAAGGCGGCGCGGACGACGCCCACCAGGGTGGTGTCCGTGCTCGCCGAGATGATCGACGCCTGGCCCGACCTGACGGAGCCTTTCGTCGCGGAGTTCTTCACACGCATCCAAGGGCAGGGCTCGTCGCTGATCATCCCGACGGCGTGGCTCGAGCAGCGGCTGGCCGAACGGGGTCAAAGCATCGAGCGGATCTTTCAGCTCGTCAGTCAGGGCCAAGCGAATCACCAGGTCTCCATCGGCAACAGCATCAACAGCATGCGGCTGCTGGGCGCCACAGACTGGCGCCCTGTTGTGGAGAGCATCAGCGTGGTCGAGCGCGAGTTGCGGGCCGATCCCGCCGGCGTCTACGGGCGAATGGATTTCGCCACCCGCGACCGGTACCGGGCCGTGGTCGAGGTTCTGTCGAAGCGCGGCTCGACGTCCGAGGCCGAGGTGGCGCGGAAGGCGGTGGAGCTGTCGCGGGCGTCCGTGCCGGGGGCCGCCCCGCCCGATGCGCCGACCAGCCCGGCCGACCGGGCCGCTCACGTTGGGTATTTCCTGGTCGACGAGGGGCGGCCGCTCCTCGAGCGTGCCGTCAACGCCCGGAGGTCGCTGTCCATGCGCCTCGGCGGCATCAACGCCCGGACGCGCTTTCGCGTCTATGCCGCGATCCTCGTCCTCGGCACGGCGGCGGTGACGGTGGCGGGCGTCGGCGCCGCTCCCGTCGCACCGGTCAGCACGGCAGCTCGCGCCGGCCTCATCCTGGCGCTCGCTCTCGCTGCCAACCAGCTGGTGGTTGCCATCCTGAACTGGGCCGTCACTCTGTTTGCCCGGCCGCGCGTTCTTCCCCGCCTGGACTTTACGGGGGGAATTCCTGCGGCTCACAAGACCACGGTCGTTGTTCCGGCCCTGCTGACGGACCTGGGCGAGGTGGAGGCGCTCCTGCAATCGCTGGAGGTCCACTATCTGGCGAATCGGCACCGCAATCTGTTGTTCGTTCTCTTGACTGACTTCCGCGATGCACCGCACGAGACGATGCCCGAGGACTGCGCCCTTCTGGAGAGGGCCAAGCAGGGCATCGGCGAACTCAACCTGCGACACGCTTCCGGCGATCCGGACCCGGAGGCGCGCGAACCGTTCTTTCTTCTCCATCGCGCGCGCCGCCTCAATGACCGCGACGGGGTGTGGATGGGATGGGAGCGCAAGCGCGGCAAACTCGAGGACCTCAACGCCGCCCTGCGCGGCGACGCCAGCGCCTTTGCCGAAATCGTGGGCGACCCGGACCGACTGCGCGACGTCGCCCACGTGATCGTGCTCGACAGTGATACCGAACTGCCGCGCGACGCCGCCCGCCAGATGGCGGCGACGATGGCCCACTGGCTGAACCGTCCGATCTATGACGGCACCAAGGGCCGCGTCGTGCACGGGTATTCGATTCTGCAGCCACGGGTGGACGTCACGATGGCCAGCGCGAGCCAGTCGCTCTTCGCGCGGCTCTATGCTGGGGAAGCGGGCATCGATCCCTACACCCGCGCGGTTTCGGATGTGTATCAGGACCTCTTCGCCGAGGGGTCGTTCATCGGGAAGGGCATCTACGACGTCGATGGTTTCAGGACGGCCACCGCCGGTCGGTTCCCCGAGAACCGCATCCTCAGCCACGATCTGCTGGAGGGGGCCTACGCGCGTTCGGGGCTGATGAGCGACGTGACGGTGCTGGAGAACCAACCGTCGACGTACGCAGCGGAGGTGAGCCGGCGGCTGCGATGGATCCGTGGCGACTGGCAGATCGCGTCCTGGCTGGGGGGGCGTGTGCCGGGGGCAGGGAGGACGACGATCCGAAACCCGATCTCCGGGTTGTCACGCTGGAAGATCCTCGACAACCTACGTCGCTCTCTTGTGCCGGCGGCCCTGTTCGCGCTCCTCGTGGCCGGCTGGATCGTCCCCGAGGCGGCCTGTTTCGGGGTGACCGTGGTGCTGGCTGTTCTGTTCGTTCCCGCTCTGGCCGCGGCAGCCGTGGCGGCCACGCGCCGCCCGCGAGACCTGCCGTGGTCGCGCCACGGAACCGACGTGGCCCTGTCGCTGGCAAAGCACCTGCTGCGCGAAACGTTCGCCCTCGTCTGCTTGCCCTTCGAAGCTGCCAGCGCGCTGGGCGCCATCATTCGGACATGCGTGCGGCTGGTGTTCACCGGGCGCCATCTCCTCGAATGGCGAACGGCGCGCGACGCCCAGCGCATGCGAACGACGTTCGTCGGGAGCCATCTGGCCATGATTTGGGCGCCCCTGCTCGCCATTGCGACGGGGGCTCTCCTGCTGGTGACGCGGCACACGTTGCCCGCGGCGTCCCGGGCTCTGCTGGTCGCGTGGTTGCTGGCTCCGGCGCTGGTGTGGTGGACCAGTCGGACGGCGGTTCCGAAGCCGCCGGCGCTGGCCACCACGGATCGCGCTCTTCTGAGGAGGCTGGCGCGCCGGACCTGGCGGTACTTCGAGGAGTTCATGACGGTGGCCGACAACCAGTTGCCCCCGGACAACTTCCAGGAGGATCCCCCGCGCGGGATCGCCAGCCGGACGTCGCCCACGAACATGGGCCTGGCCTTGATCGCGAACCTGGCCGCATACGACCTCGGGTACCTCACCGTGGGCGGTGTCATCGAACGCGTCAGCGCCACCCTGGATACGATGGAGCGACTGCCCAGGCACCGGGGACACTTCTACAACTGGTACGACACTCGTTCACTCGAGCCCCTGCAACCGATGTACGTGTCAACGGTGGACAGCGGCAATCTGGCCGGTCATCTGTTCACGCTGGCGAGCGGCCTGGCCGAGCTCGGCGACCGTCCTGCGTTTCCGCGCGAGCTGCTCGGCGGTGTGAGCGACGAACTCGACGTTCTGGAAGAGGACGTACAAGCGGACTGGCGGGTGAAGGGCGACGGCCTCGCCGCCGTTGCCGCTCTCCGAGCGCACCTTCACCGCGTGGCGGAACCAACCACGCTCTCCGGGGCCCGGAAGACTCTGCGGTCTCTGCTCGACGAGGCGGCGGTGTGGGAGGTGCGGGTCCGCGATTCTGGACAATCCCCTGCCCGGGTGACCGCGGTGCGCGCCTCGTGCGAGCGTGCCCTGCGGGAGCTCGCCTGGATCGCGCCCTGGACGGAGGTGGACGCGTCCTGGCCCGAGGGCGCGCAGTTCGCCGAGCGACGGGCCGGCTTGGACGACGGACCGACGCTAGCGGAAATCGCGCGGTTGAACGAGATGGGAGAGGTCGACTGGCCGCTCGCGTGGCGGGAATGCTTCGCTCGGGCGGGGGAGCGGGCCCGCGAACGCATCGGCGCGCTCGGCGCGCTCGCTCTCCGTTGCGAGCGCCTCGCCGATATCGAATACGACTTTCTCTACGACGCCGATCGCCGGCTGCTCGCCATCGGCTTCAACGTCAACGACAACCGGCGGGACGCCAGCTTCTATGATCTGCTGGCGTCCGAGGCCCGTCTGACCAGCTTCATCGCCATCGCCGACGGCAAGCTGCCGCAGGAGCACTGGTTCAGCCTGGGGCGTCAGGTGACCACGACCGCCACCGGAGGCCGTCCCGTCCTGCTGTCATGGAGCGGCTCGATGTTCGAGTACCTGATGCCGTTGCTGGTGATGCCGACCTATGATCGGACCCTGCTCGACCAGACGTATCGCGGGGCCATCACCAGGCAGATCGCCTACGGGGTGGAACGCGGAGTCCCGTGGGGCATCTCGGAATCGGGCTACAACAAGACCGATGCCCACCTGAACTATCAATATCGCGCCTTTGGTGTGCCAGGCCTGGGATTCAAGCGCGGCCTGCGCGACGATCTGGTGATCGCGCCCTACGCGACGGTGATGGCGGTGATGGTGGATCCGGCCGCCGCCTGCGCCAATCTGAGAACGCTGGCGCGCGCGGGCTTTCAGGGCTCCTACGGGTTTTACGAAGCGATCGACTACACCCCCGAACGTTTGCCCCAGGGAAAATCCTGCGTCACGGTGCGGTCGTTCATGTCGCACCACCAGGGGATGGCGCTGCTGGCACTTGACCACGCGCTTTGCGATCGACCGATGCAGCGCCGATTCGAAGCGCGCCCGGCGTTCCAGGCGACGATGCTGATGTTGCAGGAGAAGACGCCACGGGTGGCGCCGGTGGAAGCCGACCGCAGCCAGCGCACCGGTTCGACCACGGGCGAGAGTTCCCTGGAGCCCGGCCTGCGCGTGTTCACCACCCCGAACACGCCCACGCCCGAGGTTCATCTGCTGTCCAACGGGCGGTATCACGTCGCCGTCACGAACGCGGGCGGCGGCTACAGCCGGTGGAACGACCTGGCGGTTACCCGCTGGCGTGAGGACCCCACCCGCGACCACTGGGGGCAGTTCATCTACGTGCGGGACGTCAAGACGGGAGAATTCTGGTCGGCGGCGCACCAGCCGACCTTGCGGCGCGCGAACAGCTACGAGGCGATTTTCTCCCAGGGGCGGGCCGAGTTCCGCCGCCGGGACGGAGACGTGCAATCCCACCTGGAGATCAGTGTCTCGCCCGAAGACGACGTGGAGGTGCGCCGGTTGACGCTGACCAATCGCGGCCAGGAAGAGAAGACGATCGAGGTCACCACGTTTGCTGAGCTGGTGCTGGCCCCGCCGGCCGCGGATGCCGCGCACCCGGCCTTCAGCAACCTGTTCGTCCAGACCGAGCTGCTGCCGCACAGGCAGGCCGTCTTGGCCACCCGCCGTCCACGCTCGCCGACGGAGAAGCCCCCCTGGGCGATCCATTTGCTCACCATCGAGGGCGATGGTCCGGCGGCCGTTTCGTACGAGACGGACCGGGCCGCGTTTCTCGGCCGTGGGCGCTCGCCAATCGATCCGCAGGCCATGCATCAGGACGCGCTGTCGGGAGGAGCCGGGGCGGTCCTGGACCCCGCGATGTCGATCCGGTGCACGGTCACCCTCGCACCGGGGGCCTCGGCGCGGGTCCACGCCGTGATGGGCGTGGGGGCCACGCGTGTGGTCGCGGAGGCGCTGATCGAGAAGTACAGCGACCGCCACGCAGGCGATCGCGTGTTCGACTTGTCGTGGACCCACAGCCAGGTCGTGCTTCGTCAGCTCGACGTGGGCGAAGCGGACTCGCAGCTGTACGGACGCATGGCCGGGCGGATCATCTACTCGAGCGCGGAGACGCGCGCGCCTGCCACCGTGCTTGCCCGAAACCGGAGCGGACAGGCGGCGCTGTGGTCGTACGGCATCTCGGGCGATCTGCCCATCGTGTTGTTGCGGGTCTCCGAGCAGGGCAACCTGGACGTCGTCAGGCAGCTGGTGAAGGCGCACGCCTACTGGCGCCTGAAGGGCCTGTTGACCGACCTGGTGATCTGGAACGAGGACAGTTCCGTCTACCGCCAGGCGCTGCACGACGAGTTGATGTCGGTCATCGGCGTGATCCACGACAGCACGACGCTGGAACGACCGGGCGGTATCTTCGTGCGACGGGCGGAGCAGGTGTCAGAGGAGGATCGCATTCTGATGCAGACGGTGGCCAGGCTGGTGATCACCGATGCGGCGGCCCCCCTGGCCGAGCAGTTGAATCGGCAAGCTCACGCCGAGCAACCTCCCCGATTGAGTCCCACCCGACGCGCGGCGAGCCCGAACGCCTCCGCCCTTGTCTCGCTGCCATTGGAAAAGGCGGGCGAGGGGTTGCAGTTCTTCAACGGGCTGGGCGGTTTTTCCCGCGACGGGCGCGAGTATGTGTCCACCACGGGGCCGGGTCGGCGAACGCCGGCGCCGTGGGTCAACGTTCTCGCCAACCCCTGGTTCGGCACCGTCGTCAGCGAGAGCGGCAGCTCCTACACCTGGTGCGAGAACGCGAACACCTATCGTCTGACGCCCTGGAACAACGATCCCGTCGGCGATCCGAGCGGCGAGTGTCTGTACGTGCGTGACGAGGAGACCGGACGGTACTGGTCACCGACGCCGCTGCCGGCGGCAGGAGCCGCGCCCTACGTCACCCGGCATGGGTTTGGCTACACCGTCTTCGAGCACGTCGAGGACGAATTGCGGACCGATCTGCGGACGTTCGTGGCCATCGACGCCCCGCTCAAGTTCTTCACTCTCCGTATCCGCAACCTCTCTGCTCGCGCCCGCCAGCTGTCTGTGACGGCGGTGTGCGACGTGGTGCTGGGCAACACCCGCGCGGTGAACGCTCCTTATATCGTCACCGAGATCGAGCCAACGACGGGTGCCCTGCTGGCCAGGAATGCCTACAGCAGCGAGATGCCGGGCCGGGTGGCCTTCCTTGATTGCAGCGAGTCCGCGCGCACGGTGACGGGAGATCGCGCCGAGGTCCTGGGGAGAAACGGCAGCAGCGCCGCCCCCGCTTGCCTGGAACGGCAACGTCTGTCGGGGCGCGTCGGCGCCGGCCTCGATCCCTGCCTCGCCGTGCAGATGCCACTGAAGGTGGGCCCAGGACAGGAACGCGAGGTTGTCATCACCTTCGGGTCGGGACGCGATCAGGCGGACGCGCGGACCTTGCTGCATCGGTTTCGCGGGGTGGGCGACGCGCGGGTGGCTTTCGCGGCGGTGGAAGAGCAGTGGTCACGCGCGCTGGGGGCGGTGTCCGTGGAAACACCGGACCCGGCCCTGAACGTGATGACCAACGGTTGGCTCCTCTATCAGATTCTCGCAGCCAGGATGTGGGGGCGCAGCGGTTTCTATCAATCGGGCGGCGCCTACGGGTTTCGGGATCAGTTGCAGGACGCGATGGCGTTGGTCCATTCGGAGCCGGCCCTGCTGCGCGAGCAGATCCTGCGTTCTGCCGCCCGTCAGTTCCGCGAGGGCGACGTCCAGCACTGGTGGCATCCCCCGGCGGGCCGGGGCGTGCGGACGCGCATCTCCGATGACTATCTGTGGCTGCCCTACGCCGTATGCCGGTACGTCTCCGCGCTGGGGGACACGGGTGTGCTGGGCGAGCGGGTCGCGTTTCTCGAAGGCCGCCTGGTGAACGCGGAAGAGGATGGCTACTACGATCTGCCCGCGCGGTCCGAGGAGGCGGCCACCCTCTACGAGCATTGCGTGCGCGCCATCAGGCACGGGTTGCGCTTTGGACGACACGGTCTTCCGCTGATGGGGAGCGGCGACTGGAACGACGGCATGAACCTGGTCGGCGATGGCGGCCACGGTGAGAGCGTGTGGCTGGCGTTCTTCCTCCACGACGTGCTGACCCGCTTCGTCGAGATAGCGCGCATGCGCGACGATCTCTCTTTCGTCGATGAGTGCCGGGCCGCCGCCGACACCCTGCGAAAGAACATCGACGACCACGGCTGGGACGGGGCCTGGTACCGCCGGGCCTACTTCGACGACGGCCAGCCGCTGGGCTCGGCGACCAACGTCGAGTGCCAGATCGATTCGCTCCCGCAGAGCTGGTCGGTCATGACCGGCCTGGCTTCTCCCGAGCGGGCGCGGCTGGCCCTGGACGCGGTCTACCGGCGGCTGGTCCGACGCCCGCTGCGGGTGGTGCAGCTGTTCGATCCACCCTTCGACCAGTCGGATCTGAAGCCGGGCTACGTGAAGGGCTATGTGCCGGGGGTGCGTGAGAACGGGGGACAGTACACCCATGCCGCCATCTGGGCGGCGATGGGATTCGCGGCGCACGGCGACAGCGCGCGCGCCTGGGAGCTCTTCGACATGTTGGTGCCGATCCGGCACGGCGACACCCCGGAGGCGATCGCCACCTACCGGGTGGAACCCTACGTGGTGGCGGCGGACGTCTACACCAATCCCCAGCACGCCGGGCGCGGCGGATGGACCTGGTACACCGGCTCCGCGGCCTGGATGTACCGGCTGATCTTGGAATCTCTCCTTGGTCTGCGGCGCGAGGTCGATCGGCTGTTTGTGGCGCCCTTGCTGCCGTCGGCATGGCATGAACTCCGCATTCGCTATCGCTATTTCCAGGCCACGTACACCATCACCGTCCGTGGCGTCGGCGGTGGCGATCGGCAGGGCGTCCTTCGGATGACCTGTGACGGCGTGGTCCAGCAGGGTGGTTTCATCGAGCTCATCAACGACGGCGGCCAACACATTGTCGAGGTCGAAGTGGGCGGGACAGCCGCCCAGGCGGGGGTTGCTTGACATGAACGGAATGACACAGTCACGACGAATGCGGATCCTGGTGGTGGACGACAACGTCGAGGCTGCAGGAGCCCTGCGAGAGTTTCTCGAGGAGATCGGCTATGACGTCAGGGCAGCCACCGATGCCTCATCGGCGCTGGCCCTGGCGCGAGAGTTCGTTCCGGATGTGGCCATCCTGGACATCGAGCTCGGCGCCATCGACGGGTATGAGCTGGGACAACATCTGCGTGCCGACGGGCGGCTGGCGGGGTGCACACTGATCGCTTGCACCGGGTACAACCAGCAGGACAGCCTGGCGCGCAGCCGTCAGGCTGGATTCCAGTACCATTTTCTGAAGCCGCCCGACCTCGATCGGCTGCAAGGGATTCTTCGCGAGCTGTCCTCCGGGTTGTCCGCAGCCGAGGCACGCCCCAAAGCGGCTGGGTCCGGCGGGTCCGACTAGAGCGTCTCCAGGTACGCGACCAGGTCCGTGATCTGCGACGGCATCAGGCCTGACGTCACCCCGTGTTTGTCGCCGCCCCCGCAAGCCGGGTTGAAACGGTCGGCCAAGGTCTTGGCGCACCCGTTGTGCATGAAGGGCGCGCGGGCGCCGACGCCTCTCAGCGAGGGAACCTGAAACATGCCGCCGGTGCCGACGTCAGTGGTCAGGTTGTTGGTCAACTTCGCGCCCGCATGACAGGTGGCGCACGCCAGCTTGGGATCATCGTGAAAAAGGACGCGTCCGCGTTCCACCGCGGCGGGATCGCCGGGCGCATCTGCTGCCGGGCGCGGGCGGCGGTCGATCCAATCGAAGGTCGCATCGACTTGTTCGGGCGCCAGCTTGGGGCCGGACATGCGACCCACAAAGACGTTGCTCATGATCTGAGAAAAGGTCTTCATGTCACCGCCCCAATGGAAGGGCTCGGTCCCGGCGATGGGAAGGCTGAGCGACTGGGTCCGACGCGTTCCCTCGCAGGAGAAATTCCAGACGCGACCGTCGTCAGTTCCTTCCGGGTGGCAGGAAGCGCACGCGACGAAGCCCCCTGCGTTGCCGTGAAAGACAGTATGTCCGGTGTCGGCGCGACTTTGCGTCGACAAGCTGACCTTCACGCCGGAGGCCAGGAACAGCGCCGCGGGTTCACGGGTTTGCACCAGCACCGCGCCCGCGCCGTCGAAGGCGACCGCGATGGGTTCGCCCTTGACGGTGGGCACCCCCCCCGCAGGTCGGGTCGAATCACAGGCATCGCCACCGCTGGCTCCTCCCTTCCCGGTCGCTCCGCCCGTGGATATCGGCATCGGCTGGCCGGACGTCCCGCCCGAGCCGCCTGATACGCCGCCGCTGGCAGCCCCGCCGGTCCCTTGCCCACCGGTGCCAAAGAACGGCGTGGGCAGACACGGTCCGTGTTTTCCGTCGGGCCGACAGCCAATGGTGTGATCGGTGAGGCTTTCAAGGTCGGTGACGAACACGCGCGGCAGCTCGGGATCTGCCCCGGGCGTCTGGGCGTTGGTGGCGTTTCCGGTGGCGATGATGGCCACTCGCTTCCCGTCGGTCGAGATGGCCATGTCGGTGGGCAGCACCATACCGGCGATGGCCGGCGTCGAGAGCGGCGCCTCGCCGTTCTTCACGACGGTGATGGCGGAATGCACGATGGCATCGCAAGGGTTGCTGTTGCCGTAACCACCGGGCTGCGACACGACCTGGTCGTCCAGTCCGCGCTGGTGCATGATGGCGGCGCCGCCACCGGGCATCTCCACCATCCGCCAGGACACGGATGCCGAGAACAGCGAACCGAAGTGCGCCTCCGGCGATCGCAAAGGTGCGGGGGTGAGCCGCTCGGTCACCTTACCTCCCGCGTCGACGGTGAGCACCTGCGCTGACCGAAATCGGCTGACCAGCAGACGGTCGCCGTCAACGACGACGTCGCGCAGATCCCGGTCCAGCTTCAGGGTCCGCGTGGCCGTCCCGCCCGCCGCGGGCAGCGAGACCAGCTCGCCACCCGCGCACGCGACGTGGAGCTGATCCAGCTTGGCGTCGTAGGCGAGCCCGCGCGGTGCGGAACAAACGGGCCGCCGGTCCGTCGCCGTTCCCTTGCTGGGATCGATGGTGACGATGACCCCGCCGCCGCGCAGGGAGACGTGCACGCGGCCGGCACCGTCCTCGACGACGCGCCCGGGTTCGTCCCCCTTCGTGAGCGCGATGGTCGCCGAGACCTTTCCCCCATCGAGATCGATGACGGAGATCTGATCCCGATCCGGGTCGGCAGCCACGGCCGTATGACCGTCGCGCAACACCCGCAGGGTGCCGCCGCTGACAGGTGGAGGCGCGGCCGAGGGCGTGATGGTGGCCCCCAGCTGCAGGGGAAACGAAAAGCTGAAGCCGCCGGAAGAGCCACCCGAGGCGGAGCCCAAGAACTCACCCTCACCAAGGGCACAGCCATCCTCCCCTGGATTCCCGAAGCCTCCGGTTCCTGTGACGGCGGTCCCCCCAGTCCCTGGGATCCCGTTGGGGGGAGGCTCATCAGCATTGAGACAGCCGACGCCAGCAGCCAATGCCAGGGCCAACGGAACGAGTTGCCGCCGTCTGTTGTTCGTCATCATGGAGCCTCCAGGTTCCGGTGACAGCAACGGTCATGCCGGCCTCGGCCCCGCCGCCTCCGCTATTTGGCAATGATTTCAGCGCTCGCCTGGAGCGTCAACGCCATCGCGACCGCGGATCCCTGACAACCGTGTCTCGATCTGGTCGGCTGCCCTCGCTTGCCCAAGCGCCCGTCGTTACGGCACGATGACGTACGCCACGCCACCCTTCGATGGGTGGGCGGGCGCGGCGCCGAGTTGACCAGACGCTTGACGGGACCGGCCCGCTCTTGTTGCACTTGCCATGACGATGGTGGGTGGTGGGACCGACCGGGCACCGACGAATCCTCCGCCATGGGGACGGGATCTGGTTCGCCCCGCACCGTTGGCGGCGGTGGCGCTGCTGGTGCTCAATGACCACGTTTTCAAGCGGATGGTCTCAGCTCCGACCAGTCTCACGGGGAAGCTCAGTGACCTCGCGGGGCTGTTCTTCTTCCCGGTGCTCCTGGTCGCGTTGGTGGAGGCCGTCCGAGCGGTCGCGAGGCGGCCGCTCGCGCACCCGCCGCCAAGTGGCGCGGGGACGGCCACAGTCGCGGCGGTGGTGACGGCGGTGGTCTTCGCTTGCTTCGAGCTGATGCCGTCCCTGGCCAAGGCCGTCCGGCCCTGGATGGTCACCACGCCCGATCCGACCGACCTGCTGGCGCTGCCCATGGTGGCGCTCTCATGGTGGTGGCTACGGCGTCAGGCCAGCCCAACCGCACCGGGCGATCGCAACCGTCCTGGTGGTCACGCGTCGCCCGGAAGATTCTGGCGGCTCGCGGGCGTCATCGCAGCTGCGGCGGCTTCCGTCGCCACCAGCCAGACTCCGACGCCACCCTTGCCGCCGCCACCCCTGTGGATGATCGGAGGGCGGCCGATAGGCCGGGCCGGTTGTGCCGAGGTCGAGCCTTGGATCAGCAAGTCCGGACGCCAGGGGGTCGGGGCAACGTTGCGCCTGCGGGCGGTGCAGGAAGGCTGTGTCGTCACCTTGAGCAGCGCCGCCCTGATCGTCGCAGGCGCCGAGCATCGGGCGGCGTCGCTTCCGGCCGCGGTCACGGTGACGACCAAGGGGCCCTCTCACATGTACCTGGCATTCGCCTTCGACAACCTGCGCGCCTGGAAAGATCAGAAGAACAGCGGCGAGCTGGTTCTAACGTTCGCTGACGCCGACAGGAGCCAACCGGGCGTGGCCGCTACCCTGCGATACCCGATGATCCAATGGCAACCGCCGACGCCCGCGTGGGCCGTTTCGGGCCCGACGCGTGAGTGGTCGTGCTCACGGGTCGAGCTGGTGATCTCCGGAGGCGAGCCGGACCGCTTGACCGCCACCTTGCGGTTGCAGCCGACGTCGACGTCTAGCGGTTGCACTCTGACGATCACCGGTGCGCGATTCCACAATGAGGGCGCCATGACGGAAGCGGCCGAACTGCCGGTGCCGCTGACGCTGACCAACGATCGCGTGGCGACGGTCGAACTGGAGTTCAGGCCGGTCAGACCGCCCGCCCGCGCCGCGAGCCGGTTGGTGGTGGAACTCGACAACCAGGCGGGTCAATCGACTTCGCTGGAGTGGTCCCTCAGCCCCTTTCCCCCTCCGGACCGAGCCAACACCTTGCCCACCTCGTCCGGGCGCTCCGACGGTGGAGAGTCCAAGGAGGCAGCCCCTTGAAGCCGCGGCGCCCGCGTCGTCCACGGTCCTCGGTGTCTTCGCTATGGCTGTTGTCCGCGCTGTGCAGCAGTGGGTGCGTTCACTGGCACGTCGGCAACTGGATGCCGTCTGCGGAGGATCTGCTGAAGCCGCCGTATCCTCTCGACCGGCGCGGTCTGCACCCGGAGACCGACCCGCGCGAGGACGTGCTGGTTCTCGACGCCGGCCCCTCCGCCTCGGCCGACGTTGTCTTCGTCCACGACGACGAAGCCACAGGAGGGCGCACCCTGGGCGGTGAAGTCAGCCTGCATTGGGCCCGCAACGTCCCGGGCCACGCCCGTGACGACCGCGATGTCCTGCAATTTCCCGAGCGGACCTGGGCCTTCAACCTGGGGTGGACGTCGACATTCGTGCGGCGGGCAGGGGTGGGCCGCCTTCGGTCCGACGATGTCTACCTGGAACTGCAGCGAACCGGCCGCATCTACCAGTTCGTGCCCGCCGGTTTCGCCGCCGGTCCCGTGCTGCGACTGGGCACCGACGTGGGAGGAGGCGCGCAGTTCACCGGATTCGCCGGACCTCTCTTTGGACGAGCGACCTTCGTGGAACGCGAGGCCATTCTCTCGTGGGGAATCATGGTGAAGTTTCCCGTGGCCTGGGTCTGGCGCCGCCCGCTCTAGCAGGAAACCCGAATTCGACGCAGGTCGGCACAACCCGTGCGACCTGCCGGCTGCTCGGCGGGAAGCATTGTGTCAACCGCAATCGGATCTGGCACAAAGAAGAGAAACCGGTATTACAATTCCTTCCCGTTCGTGAGAGTGTAGGCATTCCTTTTCTGCCCAGGTCGCCGCGCTGAAGGAGCGGCCTCCCGTAAGGGAGAACACGGCAACAACGATGGAGGCTTTATGAAGCGCGCTCGATTTGTCCATCTCTTCCTCATCACATCCGTCGCTGTTGGGACGTCTCTTGCCGGGTGTGTGTCGGCCGACAATTCACCCGACCAGCCCGGCTCGGGAGGCGGCACGCAATCCGGATCCGGCGGAGCGTCGGGAACCGGCGGCGCCTCAACCGGTAGCGGCGGAAGCGGCTCCGGAGGGAAGGTGCCTGACGGTTCGGGCGGGTCGAGCTCAGGGGGCTCGAGCTCAGGCGGGTCGAGCTCAGGCGGCTCGAGCTCAGGCGGTTCGGGCTCGGGCGGCGCGACGACAGGTTCCGGCGGCGCGAACAGCGCTGGCGCTGGCGGCGGGGGTGGTCACACCACCGGAGGGGGCGGCCGCGGCGGCGGAATGGGTGGCCGCCCCGGCGGAGTGGGTGGTGGCCCGGCATCGTCGGGCGGTTCGATGGGCGGTGGAGGCGCGGGCATGCCGTCGCTGTCCGCGGGATGCGGCAAGGCGCCGACCATTCCGGCCAGCATGTACAACAACGGCAACCCGATACCGATCACGTCCTCGGGCAAGCAACGTCGGTACGTGCTGAGCGTGCCGACCGGCTACGACAATACGAAGCCGTACCGGTTGGTCATCGCCTGGCATCAGCTGGACGGCAACGACAAGCAGATGTACTCGCAGAACTTCTACTGGCTGAAGGACATCGCTGACGCTGCCAGCAGCACCATCTTCGTGGCTCCCAACGGCGAGAAGAACGGCGCGCCGTGCACCGGGACTGGAATCGCGGAAAGCGGGTGCGGGTGGCCGGATTCAAATGGCACCAACGTCGTGCTCGGTGACGATGTCGTGGCCCAGGTCGAAGAGAACTTCTGCATCGACAAGAACAAGATCTTCGCCAACGGCTGGAGCTATGGCGGCAGCATGACCTTCCGGACGGCCTGCTCGCGTCCCTTGGGTGGGAACATGGGAACCTTTGGGGTCCGCGCGATCGCGATCTACAACGGGGCGGAAAACCTCAGCAGCGGCGGCTGCAAGGCGTCCAAGCCGGTTGCGTTTTACGCATCCCACGGCACCAACGACACCGTTCTCTCGTACGACGGCGGCATCTCGATGGCCAACACCTACGCGAAGCTGAACGGATGCACTTGGGCGACGCCCGCCAAGGCCAGTGGCAACCACATCTGCACCAACGTGATGGGGTGCCAGGCGGGCTACCCTGTCGAGTTCTGTTCCTACGTGGGTCCTCACACCCCCGACCCGCCGCGGGAGGGGGGCGCCCGGTGGCAGCCCGCCGAGGTCTGGAAGTTGTTCAGCAGTTTCTAGGCTGAGGCGCAGCGTTTCCTTCGTCCCTGGGGCCTGGACGGCCGGCCCCAGGGGCACGCCGCGCACGCGGCGAGTATGAAGAAGCATGGCGAACCTCGAGCCTGATCGGAACCTGCTGCTCCGGTTCATGGAGGACTATGGCAAGCATGCGGCGCTGAACTTCGGCCAGGCGCTGCAGGGGGCTCGCTATCTGTTCTCGCATCCCGATGTCGACAGCCGGGCACGCCGAGGGAGCCTGGCCCACGCCGGTCTATCGGTCCGGTTGCGACTGCGGCGCATCGCCAACGACCTGTTCTTCGCGGTTGTTCCTCCGCAGTCGCACCACACGGCCGAAGAGCTGCGCGCGATGAGCCCGGTTTCGGTCTCGCGATGGTTTCGGTACGGGTACTGCGCCTGGCGATTCGACGACTCCGGCCAGCCCAAGAGTGACTTGACCGGGGTGGACCGCCGGTGGGATCCGAGATGCCAGGCGCCCCCGACGCGCGAAATCCCTGAAACGCCCGGTTGACCCCACGTTCGAGGACAGCCGGCCGCTAATCGCTGCGACGCGCGCGCCGAGCCTCCAGCGCGGACCGCGCCTGGGGCCAGCTGCGAATGGCTTTGATCATCACGACCACGAACGCCAGGCCCCACACCGCCCCTATGACCGCTCGCCAGTAGGGGAACGCGAAGTGGCTCTTGCCGCCGAGGACCAGCGCGGTCGGAAGCTGGTTCTTGTGCTCCAGCGCCAGGATGTCATTCAGGATCGCGACGGTCACGTGCACCAGCACACCCGCCCAGATGCTGCGGGTCTCGATCGCCAGTGATCCCAGCACCACGCCGGCGATGATGGCCGAGCAGGCTTCCAGGTACGGCTTTCCGAAGTGAATCATCGCGTAGGGCACGACCATGCTGAAGATGGCGCCGACGCCGAAGATGCGGGTGGTGCGAATCCACCAGCCGCGGAAGAACATCTCCAGCGCGACGAACTGCCCGACGTACACCAGCTCCCAGCCCGCGAATTCCAGCCACGACCGCCCGGCCGTGCTGCAGATCGGGTAGTACGCGCCGAAGTCCGGCTGGCGCGACACGATGAACAGGATCGGGATCATGATGACGATGAACAGCGCGTACAGCCACGCGTGCCGCCGCAAGCCCCGGACCCGCAGGCCCATGTCCAGCAGGCTGTCGCGGGGGAACGCAAACCGCCACACCAGATAGGGCAAGACGTAGCCGGCGATGCGCGTGACGCCCCACCAGGTGCGCCCATAGGCTTCGCCGTAGACGGTCAGGTGGGTCAGCACGGCTGGGCGGCTGTCGGCGTGAAACACCTTCATCAGAAACGGTGTGACGCTGGCCTCGTAGAAGCGGATCTGTCCGTAGTAGTCCTGCATTGCGATGATCAGGACGCCCAAGGTCAACGTCAGCAGGGGGCGATAGTCCACCCGTCCCGCGGCCGCCAGCTCTTGCCGCAGCGCCGTCGCCTCCGCTTCCAGGCCGGCCCAGGTGCGGCGGAAAAACCAGAAAGCTACGGGCGCCACCGCGGCCAGCATCACCACCGGGAAGAACCACTTGACGATGGGGATCTGCAACCAGCCAAACACGGGTGACGAGACATACCAGAAGACAGCCGTTCGGCGCTATGTTCCGGGGCCATGGCAGACCCATCGTCCGGCTCGGGACACGACGGCCACCGCCCGTCGCGCCTGGGCTACTTCATCCAGACCTATTCGGGCTTCCTGTCGAGCTTCGTCATCGGGGTGGCCGGGCTGGTGGCCACCTCCATCTGGCAGTACCGGCAATCGCTGAACGCCGAACGGCAGGCGATGTCCGAACAGGCCATCGCCAAGACCAAGGCCGAGAACGACTGGCGCATCGCGCGCGCCGAGATCCTGGCCAAGAACCTGAGCATCCTGTCGTCGCAGGGACCCGACTCGGCCGACCAGCGCTTCGGCGTGTTGCTGTCGCTGACCCGTGGCGCCATCCTGGATCCGGAGCTGGCGGTGTCGTACGCGCTGGAGCTGGGTCGGGTGAACCCCGACTACATGCGCAGCGTCCTCAACAGCACTGCCCAGAAGAACTACGTGCAGCTGGAGCACGCCTTCGCCTTGACCTGCCTGCAGCGGTTCGGGGTCCAGCGGGCGGCGGACATCTGCAAGGACGACAAGCTGGCCGATCGGTCCGACGCGATTGCCACTCTGATCGAAGACGAGCTGGAGGCCGCTACCGCCGCCGGAGGGGTGGCGGTGGGGCCGCTGGCGTTGCTGCGCGACGAGCGCGAGGTGCAGGCGCGCCCGGCCAAGCTGCTGTGGCTGTTCGAGCCCTACCTGCAGGATCTTTACGAGCGGCGGCAGTGGAAGCAGATCGAAGCGTTCGAGAGCGCCAGCGTCGGGGCGCGCCTGATCGCGGCGCTGGTGCTGGCCACCGCCCGCACGGGCGAGCTGGTGCCCTCCGCAGAACAAGCCGATCTGGTGCGCTTCCACACCGCGCGCCGCCAGTGGCTGGTCTCTTACATGCTTGGTCGCAGCTGCGACCCCGAGTGTCGCGGCAAGCTGGTCGACGTGATGGTCTCGACCTACGGCGAAGCGCAGGGCGACTATGACGAAGCGTTGCGGAAGCTGGTCACGCTGCCGCGCGGCGAGTCCGGTCCGGCGGTGGCGCAGCTGCACGCGCGCCTGCTGTGGTGCCAGGTCGACGCAGACGATCTGAACGAGTTCCGCGATCGGGTGGTGGTCCCGGCGGTGACGGAGGCGCTGGCCAAGCCGGACCTCGATCGCGCGGTCCTCGACGATCTGGTGGGCCTGGCCGCGTTGGTGCCGGAGCCCGCACCTCCGGTACCGGGGGACTCCGACCCCAACCGGGTGCGCCTGGCCACCGAGCGCGCGGCCGCCTGGAAATCGTTGGGCGCCGCGATCGAGAAGGCCGGCGATCGCCTGGCGCGTTCCTTCGGGGCGCGTCGGGCGGCCGTGAAGCGCGAGCGCGGAAATCCTCCGCCGATGATCAAGCGCGTCAGCTTCTGCGGCGCGCAGGATCTGACCGACCGGACCGTCGGAAACATCGACAAATGAACGAGGCCAACGCTCCTGTCCGTCCCCTCCTGTGGGGCATGACCCGCTATCAATGGACCGTGTTGTTCGCCGCCTGGCTGGGCTGGGGCTTCGACGTGTTCGACGGTCTGCTGTTCAACTATGTCGCGCCCAACTGCATCCCGACCTTGCTGGGGCTGCCGCTCGGTTCGGTGGCCGCCAAGAAGGCGACGCTGTTCTGGGGCGGCACGCTCACGTCGATCCTGCTGCTGGGGTGGGCGGCCGGCGGCATCCTGTTCGGGATGATCGCGGATCGGGTCGGGCGTACGCGCACGTTGCTGCTGACGATGCTGCTGTATGCGCTGGGCACGGCGGCGTGCGCAGCGGCGCCGAATCTGCCGATGCTGATCCTCTTCCGCCTGATCGCCAGCCTGGGCATTGGTGGGGAATGGGCCGCCGGCGCGGCGATGGTGGCCGAGGTGGTGCCGGAGCGGCGGCGGGTCGAGGCGGGGGCGTTGCTTTACACCTCGGCGCCGGTCGGACTTTTTTTGGCCACGTTCGTGAACTTTCAGATCGCGGGCGTGTTGTTGAAGGGGTCGCCCCAGACGTCGTGGCGGTTCGTGTTCTTGTGCGGCCTGATCCCGGCGGTGGTCGCGTTCGTGATCCGGATCTTCGTGCGCGAGCCCGAGCGCTGGAAGCTTGCCGCGGCGGGCGCGCCGCCTCCGCGCATGCGCGAGCTGTTCGCGCCAGGGATTCGCCGCCTGACATTGAGCGGCTTTGCGATGGCGCTGACGGCGTTGATCGCCTGGTGGACCTGCGCGGCGTTCCTTTCGATTGTCGCGACCGGTCTGGCGCAGGTGGAGGCCAAGGCCCACGGCCTGGACGTGGCCGCGACGCTGGCAATGGTGGAGAGCTGGAAGGCCCGGACCACCAACCTGTTCAACCTGGGCGGCTTGATCGGTACCTTGCTGACGATCCCCGCGGCAAAGGTGCTGGGGCGGCGGAAGATGTTCACGATCTATTTCGCGCTGTCGGCGGTGGCCACCTACACGACGTTCGGTCTGGACCTGCCGCCCGAGACGCGCCAGTACCTGTACTTCTTCGAAGGGCTGACGGTGTTTGGCGTGTTCGGCGCGTTCACGTATTACCTGCCCGAACTGTTCCCGACGCGGCTGCGCGGGACGGGCGCGGGCTTCTGCTACAACATCGGCCGGATCATCACGGCGCTGGGTCCGTTCCTGGTGGCAAACATCGCATCGCGCGGCGCCGATGCGCTGGGCTCGGCGCTGAAGGTGTTGACCGCGGTGGCGGTGGTCCCCGCGTTGGGTGCGCTGGTCGCGCCGTTCATCGTCGAGACCAAGGGCCGGGAGCTCGACTAGAAACCGGCCTCTTCGTCGAGGACGGCCGCGACCGACGGGGCATCGATGGCGCGGGAGAGCCAGCGCTCCAGTTCTTCTGCGTCCTCCGACGCGTGAATGCGGGCCCATTGTTGCGGGGTGGGCTCGAGGCCACGCGCGCGCAGGAAGGTGACGAGGACCTGCTTGCTTCGCAAGTTCGCCCGCCCTGGTCGCGTCGTCTTCGGCAGGTTGGAAGCGATCGCGGCTGGCGCGTCCGGGTCGGCATCGGCCGTGAGTCTTTCGAGCAGGATGCCCACGTCGGCGTGCCAGGCGCTGTCGGAGCCATTTTCGTCCCACAGCGCTCGCAGTTCGGAGCCTTCAGCCAGGACGCGCTTCACCGCGCGATTCGCCAGCTTCAAGTCCTCCGTATCCAGGGCGCCCTGATGAGCATCGAGCCAGGCGTTTGCGGCCATCGTCAGACGATCCTTCCCCTGGCCGAGGGCTGCGGCGACGATCTCGGCGGCCGCGATCGCCGACGACCCGTCGTCTACATCCACCTGGTCTTCCTGGTCGCTGTCCGCGACGCGCGATAGCGTGCTGCGCAGCGCGGGGACCCCGCCGGTCGCGAGCTCGGCCAGCCAGTCCAGGGCAGAGTCGTTCTGAAAGGCCTTCTCACCCCAGGCACCCATGACGAACAAGAATAGTTCTATTCGGTCCGCGGGTGAACGGCGGTCGATCGGAGGTCTTTCGAATTGAACGAGTTGAACGCGTGTCCGGTAAAGTGCGGTCCGCACGGAATGAGGTGGATCGTCCCACAGGCGCTCGTCCTTCTGGCCGGTTGCAGCTGGTCGCTCAGCATGCCCGGCGAGAGCTGGCGGGGTAGGCCGCCGACGCCCGACGCGGCAGCCCTTGCCCGGCAGCGGGCATTGAGGCGTACGGTCGAGACCCTGGCAGGGCAGGTGGGCATCCGGAACGCGCAACATGCGAGCGCGCTGACCGAAGCGGCCCGCTTCATCGAGGCCGAACTGTCGGCCGTCGGGCTGGTGGTTGAACGGCAGTCGTTCATGACCGACGGGGTCGTCACCGCCAACCTGATCGTGACCATCGCGGGAGGGGGCGCCGCGCGCGAGATCATCGTGGTGGGTGCGCACTACGATACCGCCGCACCGACCCCCGGCGCCGACGACAACGCCAGCGGGGTCGCGGCGGTGCTGGAACTGGCGCGTCTGGCGGCGCGGCGCCGACCGGCGCGCACGCTGCGGTTCGTGTTCTTCGCGAACGAGGAGCCTCCCTACTTTCAGACGGAGAAGATGGGCAGTCTGGTGTACGCCCGCGCGTGTCGCGCGCGCGCTGACGACGTCGTTGCGGCCTTCAGCATCGAGAGCGTGGGCGTCTTCAGCGACGCCCCGAAGTCCCAACACTATCCGTGGCCGTTCAGCTGGTTCTATCCGAGCACCGGTAACTTTCTGGCCTTCATCGGCAACCCTGCCTCGCGCGAGCTGACCAAGCACGCCACCGTGGCGTTCCGTCAGCACGCCACCCTGGCGTCGGAGGCCGCCGTGCTGCCCGCGTCGATCGATGGCGTTGGCTGGTCAGACCACTGGGCGTTCTGGCAGGTCGGCTACCCGGCCGTCATGGTGACCGACACCGCCGTCTTCCGAAACACCAGCTACCATCGGCCCACCGACACGCCCGAGACGCTGGACTACGATCGTCTGGAGCGCGCCGTGCGCGGGCTGGACGCCGTCGTCATCAGCCTCTCAGGCGGGTAGCCTTCGATTCCGCGGGTCTGAGAAACGCGGTTCGAGCCCGCCCGGGCCGAGCGTGAGTGGCGATCTCTCGCCAACTCGCGCTCGGTCTCCGAACGGGCTCGCTCCCGCCGCTCTCGTGCTTGGGAACGTCGCCGGCTTCGTTAGAAGGCGGTGAAGAATGCGAACGACTGGTTCCCGGCCGTCGTCTGGATACAGTAGCCGCCGTTCCTGGCGGCCGGGACGGAGGCCCAGTTCTGGTTGTTGCAGATCTCCGTCGTTCCGTTGACCTTCAGGGTCCGCGGGCTGACGAAGTTGCCGCAGTTTCCGCCGTGAAGGACCGACGTGGTCTGGTAACAGACCGCGCCCGTTCCCAGGTTCCCCGACTGGAAGCTGCCGTTGATGGTGAAGTTGGTCGGGTTGGTGCACAGATTCGCGCACGGGTTGTTGCCTCCACTTGCGTTCACGGTGATGGCGACATCATCGCTGGCCGAAAGCGCACTGTCGCTCGCGGTCAGGCGCAGCACGTAGCTTCCAGCGACCGAGAAGGTGGCGGTCGTGATGCGTGCGCTGGCATTCCCGAACGTCACCGTTCCGGGTCCGCTCACCTTCGACCACGTGGTGGTGACCGTGGCGGGTGGGTTGGGAAGTCCGTCGTCGGTCACGGTCCCCGATAGATTCGCCGCGCTCGGCAAGGTGATGGTCTGATCGGGACCCGCGTTGACCGACGGCGCGGTGTTCATGACGGCCGGGTTGACGGTCACCTGGGCCGTGTCGGACGAGCTGAGCGTGCCGTCGCTCCCGGTGAGGCGTACGACATAGACGCCGGACAGCGAGAAGGTCGCGGTCGTGACCGCCGCCGTCGGGCTGGCAAACGTCACCGTGCCGGGACCACTGACCTTCGTCCACTGCTTGGTCAGATTCGGGGGCGTCGGCAAGCCGTCGTCGGTGACCGTTCCGTTCAAGGTCGCGTTGGCCGGAAGGGTGATGGTCAGATCAGGACCGGCGTTGACAACCGGTGCCTGATTGACCTGCTGGACCGTGACGGACACGACCGCGCTGACGGTCTGGTTTCCCGCGACGTCAGTCGCCCGCGCAGAGAGCATGTGGGTGCCGGGAGTGACCATGGCGGTGGCCCATACGACGCTGTAGGGCGCCGAGGTGTCGGTCGCGATCACCGCGCCGTCGACCAGGAAGGCCACCGAAGCGACGCCGCTGGTCGTGTCGGTGGCGGAGGCGGTAACAGTGACGTTGCCATTGACCGTGGCGCCGGCCGGCGGCGAGGTGACCGCCACCGTCGGTGCTGTGTTGTCGACCGTGACCGTGATGGGGGCGCTTTCACCCTCGTTCCCAGCCGCATCCACGGCGACGGCCGCGATCTGATGGGGCCCGTCGGGCAGCGCGGTCGTGTTGAGCGGCAACGTGAAGGGTGCGTTCGCAGCGTTCTTCGGCGGCGTGCCTCCCGGCAACGGCGACGCGAAGATCAGCTCGTTGCCGTCGACGAGAAGGCTGACCTGGGAAACGCCCACGTTGTCGACGGCGGTGAAGTCGACGTTGATGTTGCCGCGAACAACGGCATTGTTCGCGGGCGCTGTGATGACCACGGTCGGCGGCGTCGTGTCGGCGCCGGTCTGGTAGACGAACACCAGGTCGTCGCGATCGTCGAAGCCACTGGTGGTGCAGGTTCCCGCCGAACCGCCGAACCGAAAGTTCGCGCGGATTGCCGGCAAGGTCGCGGCCGGCAGCGTGAACGGCGTCGACAACACAGTCAGGACCTGCGATCCGGTGGTGGGGACCGTCGCAACCAAGCTCCAAACAGGAGCCGTGGCGTCCGGCGCGAAGTAGACGTCCAGAAAGTCAGACGAGTTGAAGACCCACACCACGGCGTCGATCTTGACCTGCTTGCCGGCGGCCAGCGGCGAACCGTCGGTCGTGGAAATTCGGAGGCGATCGAGGGACTCGTCGCTGTGGAACGTTCCAGAAGATCCATCGGCGCACGTGGCATTGATGGTGTTCGGCTGGTTCGATTCCACGCCTCCCGACATGGTTCCGCGGCCCTTGACCAGGTTGGCACCCGTGTCGCAGACGTTGCTGACGGCGGTACAGCGGGGCACCTTCAGCGTGGCGTCGAAGGTCGCGTTGCCCGCCGACGTCAGAACCCCCAGCGTCGCGGTGCGGGTGATTCCGTTCAGGCTGGCCGAAATGTCGGCGGACGTATCCGAGATCTGACTGAGGGTCGTGACCGAGAAGGTTCCCGTCGAGACGCCTGCGGCGATCGTGAGCGTGGCGGGAACGGTGGCCGCCGATGGGGCGCTGCTGGAGAGAGCGATGACAGAACCGCCCGCCGGGGCCGGCCCAGAGAGGGTCACCGTCGCGGTCGCCGGCGTCCCGCCGGTGAGACTGGTGGGGCTCAACGTGAGGGATGCGACCGTGGGTGACGCCAGCACCGTGACGTTGGTGGTGGCGGTCGTCGCGTTCGGGAACGTCGCGGTGATGGTGACGGCGGTCTGGGTCGAACTCGAGGTCGAGGTGACCGCGAACGTCGTGCTCGCGCTCCCGGCGGGAACGACGACCGACGCCGGCACAGTGACCCGCGCGGAATTGCTGCTGGCCAGGGTCACCACGGCCCCGCCGGCCGGGGCCGGCGCACCCAGGAAGACGGTGCCGGTAGCCGTGGTTCCGCCTTCAAAGGCCGCGGGGCTGACCGAGACGGCATTCCCGATGACGATGCGGTCATGATAGACGTCCGGGTTGGGTCCGGTCGCCGTGACCCGCCGATCGTCCGACCAGACCACGTGTCCGACGTTGGTGCTGACCGCCACCTGATCGTAGTCACCGTGGTAGCAGGTGGCCAATCCGTCGAAGTTGGGATTGGTCTGCGCGACCGGCGAGCTGACGTCGCTGACCCGATCATTGGGCGTCCAGGTGAGGCCTTTGTCCACGGAGATGGTGGCGTAGCGGTCGAAGGCGAGGTTACTGGCATCCAACCGGCGGTCGTACCAGCTGACCACCATGACGCCGTTCTCGCCGACGCCGATCGCGGGCACGAACTGGTCGGTGCTGGTGGCGTCGTCGTTGAGCTTGACCTCAGCCGCCCAGGTCGTGGCCCCGTCCGTCGAGCGGCGGTAGAAGACGTTCGACTGATCGGGGCCCGTACCGTCAGAATCGTAGGCGTAGACGCTGTGGATGACGTAACCAGCGGATGCGCTCGCGTCGGGAAAGATCACGATCTGCGGCGAGGGGAGGTGGCGAATGTTGCCATTCAGAGCGGACCGGCCACACGACGAGGTGGCGGTGGCATTCTGCGGAATGAGCTGTCCGCTACCAATATTGGTCTTCTGGACCCAGGTCGCGCCGCCGTCGACTGACTTGTAGATCCATTGATCCTGGGTGCCGCTGACCGCGCCCAGGCGATTGAGCAATGCAAAATACACGTCCCCGTTGGGGGCCACCGCCGGATACATACCTTGGCCGTTCGTGCCGGACCCGGGCAGGGTCGCTGGCGCGGACCACGACACGCCCCCGTTGTCCGAAAAGCTGACCATGTTCAGATTCGAGCCGGCCCCGAAGTTCGTCCAGCCGACGTAGATCCGTCCAAAGTGTGGGCTGGTTGCGGTGTTATCGACGGCCATCAACTCCTTGTCGTCGCTTCCTCCGGCGTGGATCGGACCGACATATTGGAAATTCTGGCAGTTGTTGGTCGACTTCCACAGGGACAGGCCGATGTTGCTCAGCGCCGCGTAGTAAAAGGTACTGTCACGCGTACTGAAGGCGAGGCTGGGATCCCCTCGGTTGCTATCGGACGGCCCGTTCGGGAAGGCGCCACCGTCGGTGAACGTCAGGCCTCCGTCGGTCGAGAAGCCGAAGCCGCTGAATCCGTTGGCGCCGAAGTTCTCACCGGCGTCGTTCCATGCCGAGCAAACGACGGAGCCCACCGCCACGGTTGAGGTTTCGCTCTGCGTGGTGTGGCCACCCACGTCCAGTGCGGGATTGCTTGCGGGGACGTCCGTGCCGCCCAGGGTATTGGAGACAGCCTGCGTGGCGGCCGCGGGCACGTTCCATTCGGGCAGCGGCCGTACGCTGGGCAGGCGAGGGACTTGCCCGCAAAGAAGCTGGAGCTTCGTTTCCAGCGCGGCGCTCATTTTCGCACGCACCACTGGATCGTTGAGTAGGGCGCACGACGGAGATCCCGTCAGTGACGAAGCCACCTTCGCTTCTGTATCTCGCGAGCCAGGACTGTGCGACTGCGGTGAGCAAGAAGCGAGAACGAGAACTGCGAGCCCAGCGGATTTGAACGAGAACGTTTTCATTGACGCACCTCGAATTGTGAGTTCTAGAAGAAGCTCCCAATTCGAATAGCGCACAAGGACAAAGATCACTCAAACGCCGATAAATTGAAGATTCCTTGTTCGAGCGTGCACTCGCCGTGTGCTTTATCACGACGGTCAATGGGTCTCTGGACGAATCCGTCCACAATGAAGCGGTCCCGCGGTGGGGCAAGAAGCTCGACGGCGGCGCGAACCTTCGCCTGCGGACGCGTTATCCAAGAACTCTCGTCTTAGTCTAGGGCGCGCACTCTGCCGGCTTCACGCACCCCTCGAAGCAAGTCGTTGTGTACGACACCACGAAGGCAGGGTGGTCGCAGAAGGGAGTTTGGATCGTGCATCCCAGTGGAATGGGCGCGGTGCAAACGGCCAGCTTCGCCGGTGCGCACTTCTCAAACCGGGCGCAGCAACCGACGGTCACACACGTGCACGTCTGCGGATCTCTGTAGACCGAGTGGCAGTCACTCCGCGCGTCGCAATCACTCTCGACGGTCACTTGCGCGCAGGTTCCCGCCGCGCCGCCGCCTCCCGCTGCGCCTCCGCCTCCGCCACTGCCCCCAGTTCCCCCGCCGCCGCCGCCTCCGGCACCAGTTCCCCCGGCGCCGCCGCCTTCCGCTCCCCCCGTTCCAAGGGTTCCCGCTGCACCACCGGCAGCACCCATGCCGCCCGTTCCTGGAACTCCCGCGGCACCACCCGCTCCGTGAGTTCCCCCGATGCCGCCCGCGGCGCCACCGGCCCCAGCCGTTCCCTTTGTTCCCGCGAACCCGCCCATCCCGGCTTTCCCTGCTCCGCCTCCGCCGCCGGACGTTCCCGCCGCGCCGCCCGTGGCTGCCCCCGCGCTCCCGGCTTGGCCGCCCGCGCCGCCACCGCTCCCGTTCGCGCCGCCAGTTCCCGTGATGCCCGCGACACCGCCCGTCCCTGGCGAGCCCGCGAACCCGCCCATTCCATGGCCGGCGGTTCCTTTGCCTCCTCGTCCCCCCGGCCCCCCGTCGATGGTTTGATTACCGCTTCCCGAACCGCAACTCGCGCCCAGTCCCCACAATAGAAAGGTCACCAATGGAAGCGCCTTCAATGTGCCTCGGAAAGAAAAGGTGCCCATGATTCAACCCCCTCGCGACAGAGTGCCGTTCGGCCATTTTAGCCTCAATACCCCATTCGAAGCGCGTTCGGCGGACGTTGGCAGGTTTAAACCTGTAGTTCGAAGACGACACGAGGGTCAAGTGAAATCCATGCCGGTGAAACGTTGGCGAACGAACACAGCGTTCACCGTACGCCGACTTCCAGGCGTACGAATGCGGGCGCGCCGACCACGTGACACATTGGTTGGCTGGTCGACCGTCGGATCGGCCCGCGAGGCGCTGAAGCTGGCCGAGGGACTGGGCGCGACCTAGGGCGTCGTCGTAGCAGCTCACTCAGCGCGGGGAAGCCCGGAAATGCGCTAAGTTGGTTCCCGAGATCAGTCAGCCGTGCGCATCCTTCTCCTCACGCCGCCCATGATTCAGCTGAACACGCCGTATCCGGCGACGGCCTATCTGACCGGCTTCCTGCGCCAGCACGCCGCCCGCTTGGACCTGCAGGTCACCCAGGCCGATCCCGCCATCGAGCTGTTCCTGCGCGTGTTCTCCGGCACCGGCATCCGCCGCATCCTGGACGAGCTGAGGTCCCGCGCGAAGCGCTTGCGCCGCGGGGACGCGCCGCCGATGCCGCCGTCCATCGCGCACTTCCTGGAACACGGCGAGACGTACGTGGCGACCATCGATGCGGTCGTTCGATTCCTGCAGGGACGCGATCCCGGGTTGGCGCTCCGTATCTCGGGGCGGGCCTTTCTTCCCGAGGGGCCGCGCTTCGCGCCGCTGTCCGAGGGCGGGGGCGACGACGATCCGCTGAGCTGGGCCTTTGGCGCGCTGGGCACGGCCGACCGCGCCAAGCATCTGGCGACCCTGTACATCGACGATCTGGCCGACGTGGTGCGGGACGGAATCCAGCCACACTTCGAGCTGTCACGCTATGGCGAGCGGCTGGCCGCCAGCGCGCCCACCTTCGATCCGCTCGACGAGGCGCTGCACGCGCCGCCGACCTTCGTGGACACCACCCTGGACGAGATCGCGCGCGATCTGTGCGCGCAGCATCGTCCCGAGCTGGTCGGGCTCAGCGTGCCGTTTCCCGGCAACGTTTACGGCGCGTTTCGCATCGCCCGCGCCGTGCGCGCGGCTTCACCCACCACGCGGCTGGTGCTGGGCGGCGGCTTCGTCAACACCGAGCTGCGCGAGCTGACCGACGCGCGCGTGTTCGACTACGTCGACTTCGTCACCCTGGACGACGGTGAACGCCCGCTGCTGTCGCTGATCGAGCACCTGCGTGATGCGCGCGCGCCGCTGTTTCGGACCTTCGTGCGCGAGAACCAGCGGGTTGTCTTCCGCACCGATGCCACGCAGCACGACGTTCCGCTCCGCGACGCGGGCACGCCCACCTACGAGGGTCTGGCGCTCGACCGATACCTGTCGCTGGTCGAGATGCTGAACCCCATGCATCGCCTGTGGTCTGACGGGCGCTGGAACAAGCTCACCATCGCGCACGGCTGCTACTGGAAGAAGTGCACCTTCTGCGATGTGACCCTGGACTACATTGCCCGCTACGATCTCGCGTCGGCGGATCTGCTGGTGGACCGCATCCAGGCGCTGGTGGCAGAGACGGGCCAGACTGCGTTTCACTTCGTCGACGAAGCCGCACCGCCCGCGGGGATGCGGGCGCTGGCCGAGCGCCTGATCGCGCGCAACGTGGTCATCACCTGGTGGACCAACATCCGCTTCGAGAAGTCCTTCACGCCCGCGCTGGCCACGCTGCTGGCCCGATCAGGGTGCGTGGCGGTCTCGGGCGGGCTGGAGGTGGCATCGGACCGGCTGCTGCAGCTGATCAAGAAAGGCGTCAGCGTCGGGCAGGTCGCGCGCGTCACGCGCGCGTTCACCGAGGCGGGCATCATGGTGCACGCGTACCTGATGTACGGCTTTCCGACCGAGACCACGCAGGAGACCGTCGATTCCCTGGAGCTTGTCCGCCAGCTGTTCGCCGAGGACTGCGTGCAGTCGGCGTTCTGGCACCGGTTCGTGGCCACGGTCCACAGTCCGATTGGCCGCAAGCCCGAGCTGTTCGGAATCCGCATCGATGCCGATCGGGCCACGGCCGGACCGACGTTCGCCCGCAATGATCTTGCGTTCTCCGATCCCACCGGCACCGACCACGACTTCCTGGGCGCCGGCCTGCGCAAGGCGCTGTACAACTACATGCTGGGCCTGGGGTTCGACGAGGACATTCGCGCCTGGTTTGCGCCTCCCGGGTCGCGTGGTCGCAAGCGTGCGGGGGCCATTCCCGCGACGACGGTTCCGCCCAACTTCATTCGCAAGGCGCTGGCGGGCACCTGACGTTCGCCTACGGTGACCAGGTGCCGGCGGCGATGTCCAGCGTCCACGTCGCGTGGTACGTCGGCAGCGAGATCTTGCCGCCGTTCACCACCAGCGGTTGAAACACATAGGAGGCCAGCGCGTTGTTCTTGCCGGCCGTCGCACCCGACATGTCCTCGGTCCCCGACCAGTGATCGCCCCAGTAGAGATAGACCGTGCCACTGGTGCCGACGATGGGGAGCACGCACGTGCTCTGCGACAGCCAGGTGCGTTCGCCCGCCGGCGCAATCAGGCCCTGCTTGGTCCACGGCCCGGTCATCGAGGGCGCACTGGCGTATTCGTTGTCGTTGGCGCGCCAGCCGGTCTTGTTCGACATCAACCAGAAGTAGGTGGTGCCCGCCTTGAACACCGTGGGTGATTCCATGTTGGCCATGGCCGCGTACGAGGTGTGCACCGTCCAGCTGTGGCAGTCGGCCGCCAGCTTGTAGAGGTTTCCGCTCTCGGCGACGACGTAGGCCGCGTCGCCGTCGACGTAGGTGCTCATGTCGCTGTGAACGATCATGGCGCCCCCCTTGTCCTTCAGCGGACCCTTGTAGACGTAGTCACCATTGATCGTGGCCGACGTGGCGTACACGGCTTCCTTGTCGGTCTGATAGTCGAGCGACGCCGCGTGGGCGACCAGCACGTATTCACCGGTGGCGGGGCACTTGATGATGTGCGGGCGCTGGCCGATGCGGTTGGGCCCCAGCTCACCGCTGGGCTGTTGCGACAGGATCTTCTTCTCGAAGGTCCAGCTCATCAGGTCGCGGGTGGAGTACATGGCGAAGGCCTTGAAGCTGCTGTTCTGGTCACCGCCGCCGCTGACGTACACGAAGAACTCGCCAGACATGTAGAAGGTGTCGCCCTCGCGGTTGATGCCGCCGCCGTGCGCGTTGACCGGGTTGCCGTTGTTGTCCTTCCAGGTGATGCCGGTGGCCAGGGCCCCCGCGATGATCGAAACACCCACGCTTCCGCCCGCCCCAGCCGTGCCAGCCGTTCCGAGACCGCCGACCGCACCGCCGAGCCCCGGTCGGCCCCCGCCGGTCTCGCCGGTCTCGCCGGTCTCGCCGCTCCTGCCCCCGTCCGGGGTCGTGCCGCCGTCGCCCGCCGCTTCGGAGCCGCCGCGACCCCCCGAGGCACGGCTTCCCCCGCTGGAGGTCGCGCCTCCCGAAGCGGGCGCCCCACCCGACGCGCTGGCGCCGCCGGACCCGCGGACGCCCCCGGAGGGGGCCGGGGCGCCCCCGGAGGCCGGGGCGCCGCCCGAGGACGGGGCACCGCCGCTGCCCGACGTGGAGGGTGACGCGCCCACACATCCCGCGACGGCCAACGTGGCCAACGTGGCCAACGTGGCCAACTTGGTCAACGTGGCCCCGCTTGGCTGGCCAACGTGTCTGCGGGGTCGGGCGCCTGGGTTCATGGACGGCCAATGGTAACCCGAGCGGGCGAGAGAGCTGGCGATTCCTCGAGAGCTCGGGTCTGCCGAGTCCACCCCATCTTGACCTGTACGTCAAATAGCCGTACGTTCAGGTCCATGCGCGCAGCAGCCAAACGAACGTCCGAGCGTCGACGCCCGACGAGCGGCGTCGAAACCCGAGCCTCGGTCGAGCGCAAGACGGCCCGGATGGAGCTGCGGCTGACGCCGTCATCGAAGAAGGTGATCGATCGGGCCGTGTCACTGTCCGGGCTGGCGGCCGGAGATCTGGCCTACGACGCTGCTCGCCGCATCCTCGAGGAGCACCAGCGGTTTGTCGTTCAGGAAGCCGATCGCGATGTTTTCATCGCGGCGATCACCAATCCCCCGCGGCCGGCGCCTCGCTTGATCGCGGCGCTCGCTCGTCATCGAAAAGCGATTCGCTAGGGCGAACGTGTCGCTGGTCTTCGAGCCGCTGGGAGCGCAGCACGAGCGCCAGAGCTTCACGTGCGGCGTTCCGGCGCTGGACCGCTGGTTTCACGCGCAGGCGGGACAGGACGACCGGCGGGGCGTGGCGCGCACCTTTGTGGCGCTGGACGATCAGGGCATCGTCGGCTTTTACACCATGGGGATGTTCGCCGTGGCGCTGGCCGACCTTCCGCCCGCGATGGTGAAGAAGCTTCCGAAGTACCCCGAAGTTCCGGCGACTTTGATCGGTCGCCTGGCGCGTGCAACGCGGGTACGGGGGCAGGGGGTGGGCGAGCTGTTGATCGCCGATGCCCTGACGCGGATTCTGGCGGCCGGGCTTTCGATCGCGACCTTTGCCATCGTGGTCGATGCCAAGGACGCGGACGCGGCCGCCTTCTATCGCCGCCTCGGGTTCATTCCGTTTCCCACCCGGCCGGCTCGCCTGTTCTTGCCGACCGCGACCGCCACGGCGGCGCTGGCCAGCTCCGAAAAGTTGGAAAAGTAGCCGCGCTACGCAAACCGGGCGCGGCGGCTGCGGTCGGTGATGCGATTGCGATGGGTGCGCGTCCCCTCGACGGTGCCCATCCGATCGCGCAGCGTCGTGGTCAGCGCCACCTCGGTGGCCTCATCGACGCCCAGCACCGAGCGGCCCTGCAGGATGGCGGCGACGATCTCGTCGCCTGGGACATCACCGACGTAGATCCCTTCCCGCTTGGCCAGCGTGTTGGCGAAGCGGACCAGGTTGCCGAGCGCGTGGGGACCTTCGTTGGGATCGTAGGCATCGCAGCGCAGAATGGCTTCCGCGATGGCGGCGGGCAGGTTCCAGGTCGTCGCCACGGACGCGCCGACCCCGCGGTGCGATTCCGCGACGGTCTTCTTCCACAACGTCTCGGTCATCCACGGGATGTCCAGGTCTTCGATCAACTTGCGCTCGGCCTCCAGCAGCAGGCCGGCCACGATGGGCTTGCCGATGTCGTGCAGCAGGCCCGCCAGATAGGCCACGTCCGGCTCGACGCGCGTCGTGAGCCGCGTCGCCAGATCGCGCGACAGACAGGCCACCGCCAGGCAGTGATCCCAGATCTGCTGGAACATCTGTCGGATCCCCGGGCTGCGCGAGGTGAAGACCTGGCAGGCCGCCAGCTCTACCAGCAGGATGCGCATCGGCTTCACGCCGATCTGGCTGACCGCTTGTTCCAGGCGCGTCACCGGATCGCGACGCGCATAGGCCGCGCTGTTCACGACGCGCAACACGCGCGCCGCGATGACCGGATCCTGTTCAATCACGCGGGCCAGCTCGGCGAAGGTGACATTGGGATCGCGCAAGACATCCAGAGCCTTCAGCGCGACCAGCGGCATCGAGGGCAACTGCAGGCGATTTTCGTTTATCCGGCGCACGATGATCGTCGACAGCGCCTTGCCGACCTTCTTGGCCTGCACACGCTCGGTTCGTTCGACCTCTACTTCGGACAGCACGCGCGCCGGTTGCGGCAGGTAGGTGCGGGTCACGTTGGATACCGCTGCGCCCGCCGGGGTGGCGGCGTGCAATTTCTCGATCGCCCGCCGAAAGGTCCGCATGTCTGGCCAGCGATCATCGGGGTCGGGCACCAAGGCGCGCATGACGACGTCGGAAAGACCGCGCGAGACGCCCGCCCGCCGTTCGTGTAGCGGCATGGGAGGGCGCCGGGCCTCGCCGTCAGCGGCGGCCCGCTCCGAAGGCCAGGGCGGGGACCCCGCCAGCATCTCGTAGGCCAGGACTCCCACCGCATAGATGTCGGCGCCCGGGCTGCCCGGCGTACCCGCGCTATGTTCGGGCGCCAGGTACGGCGTCAGCGAGGCGTCGCCTTCGGGGCGCAGCATGGCGGCGCCAAAGTCCAGCACCTTGACGAAATCCGGATAGTCGACGCTGTTGGTAATGAAGATGTTGGCCGGCTTCAGCGCCGCGTGCGCCAGTCCGCGTTCGTGGGCCGCGCCGACCGCAGACGCCACCTGAACCAGCAGGCGCGCGACCGCGTCCTCGTCCAGCGTCTCCTCGCGCTCGAGGCGCTCGTCCAGCGATTCGCCTTCCAGCATCTCCATCACGACGAATGTGACGTCGGCGGTGGGCTGTGGGGGGATCGCCCCAACACCGCCCGGCATACGGCCCACATCCAGCACGTCGACGATGTTGGGATGCCGGATCCCGCTGGCGACCTTCAGATGGGTGAGGAACCGGTCCAGCCGCGAATCTTCACTGAACTCCGGGGCCAGCACCTTGATCGCGGCGCGCCGTCCGATGACCGGATGTTCGGCGTAATACACCAATCCCGTCGGCCCCCGGCCGAGCTCGGTCACGACCCGATAGCCACCAACAATCGTCCCGATCACCCCCCCTACCTCGGCGGGATAGGGCCCGGCCTTGATGCCCGGAACACCCAGGGGGACAGCCGTCCCCCTGGATCAGGGTCCGGCGCTACCCTTTCTTGATCATATATTGCAGCAGGTCGACGCAGCGGTTCGAGTAGCCCCACTCGTTGTCGTACCAGCTGATCAGCTTGAAGAAGTTCTTGTTGAGCTCGATCGAGCTGCCCGAGTCATAGATGCTCGAGCGCGCGTCGTGGATGAAGTCGCTGGACACGACCTCGTCGTCGGTGAACCCCAGGATGCCCTTCATGTACGTCTCGCTCGCACGCTTCATGGCGGCGTTGATCTCGGTCAGGCTGGTGTCCTTCTCGGTCTTGAAGGTCAGGTCGACGACCGAGACGGTCGGCGTCGGCACGCGGAAGGACATGCCGGAGAGCTTGCCCTTCACCTGCGGCAGCACCAGCGCGACGGCCTTGGCGGCGCCGGTGGTCGACGGGATGATGTTGATGGCCGCGCTGCGACCACCTTTCCAGTCCTTCTTCGACGGGCCGTCGACCGTCTTCTGGGTCGCGGTGTAGCTGTGCACGGTGGTCATCAGACCCTCGGTCAGCCCGAATCCCTCTTTCAGCACCACATGAACGATGGGCGCCAGACAGTTGGTGGTGCAGCTCGCGTTCGACACGATGTTGTGCTTGGCGGGATCGTAGTTCTCGTGATTCACGCCCATCACGATGGTGATGTCTTCGTTCTTGCCCGGCGCCGAGATCATGACCTTCTTGGCGCCCGCGGTGATGTGGCCCTTGGCCTTCTCGGCTTCGGTGAACAGGCCCGTCGACTCGATCACGTAGTCGACGCCCAGCGCCTTCCACGGCAGCTCGGCCGGGGACTTGGCGCTGACCACCTTCACGTCCTTGCCATCGACGACCAGCACGTCGTCCTCGGCCTTGTCCGGCGACGACTTCTTCGAGGAGACGGTGCCCTCGAACTTGCCCTGGATCGAATCGTACTTCAGCAGGTAGGCCAGGTTGTCGGCCGGCACGATATCGCCGACGGCGACGACCTCGATGTCCTTGCCGAACAGCCCCTGCGTGTACAGGGCGCGAAACACCAGTCGTCCGATCCGACCAAAACCGTTGATAGCAATGCGGGTCATTTTCTGTCTCTCCCTTGCTTCGAGAACCCTCTAGTTCGCGGCGCGACAGCGCCCGATAGGCGGAATCTATACTCCGCGCATCGGCGTGGGCAAGCGTCCGTCCGACGGAAGGTGGTAGGGTCAACGCCCGATGTCGGTGACGTCGAAGGGATTCGTGGCGCTGTTGCGGGGCATCAACGTGGGCGGCCACAAACGCGTGCCCATGGTCGAGCTGCGCGGCCTGGCAACGTCGCTGGGTTGGCAGCAGGTCGCGACGTTCATCCAGAGCGGAAACCTGGTGTTTGTTTCCAGTGGGTCAACGGCCGCGCTCGAAGGCGCGTTGGAGGCGGAGATCGTGCGCCACTTCGGTTTCTCGGTCGAGGTTATCGTACGCAACGCACGCGCCTGGCGCGGGTATGCCTCCCGGACGCCGTTCCGCGAGGCGCAGGTGGCGAGGCCGAATCGCCTGCTCCTGGCGTTGTCGAAGCGCCCGCCCAATCCCGACGCGGCGGCTCGGCTACAACCCTTCGCGAAGGCGGGTGAGCAGATTCAGCTGGCGGGCGATGCGCTGTGGATCGACTTCGCCGCCGGCATCGGCACGTCGAAGTTGACCCCCGCGGTGCTGGATCGCGCCGTCGGTTCGACCGTTACCGCGCGCAACTGGACGACGGTTCAGAAGCTGGCCGAATTGCTCGCCGTCACTTGAGCGAACGTTCAGGCAGCGATCGCAGCCTGTCGCTAGCCGGTTGTGGGTCGGCGTAGCCAGATCAGGGTCGCGCCGCCGCCGCCCAGCGCTGGGGGAGCGGTCGTGGCGGCCAGCACCATGGACGCGAACCCGCCGCGGGTCAGAAAATCGCGCACCGTCTCCCGCAGGGCGGGACCGTCGTCGCCCGAGTGCAGCCCACGGCCGTGCACCACCAGCAACGCCCGCGTTCGCAGGCCGTCGGCGGTGGTCAGGAATCGTTCCAGCGCGCGCAGCGCCTCGCGCTTGGTCTGCCCGTGGAGGTCCAGTCGCGCTTCGACGGCGAACCTTCTGGTGCCCAACTTGCGCAGGAACGCGCGATCGATGCCGTTGGCGCGCGCCGTCCATAGCTCGCCGTCTTGCTCGACGGTGAACGGCAGCGACTCGGGCGCGGCGCGTGCACCGGTGGTCGGCCCGCCGCTCCGCTTGTGCGGCGCACCTGGGCTCGGAGGTGCGGGCGCCAGACGCACGCGTTCGGGGCCGGCCAGCTTGCGGGCATCGCCCATGGCCTGCTGGAAGGCCTGGGCGTCGTCGCGCTCGCCGGAGATAGGCGGGTTCCTCTTCGTCATGGCGCGACCCCAACTGGAACTTACGACCGCAGAGATCGAAGGCGCAAGCGGCGGTTCATGGTTCACCGCACGACGTAATTTTGGCGGAAGCGCGCAACGTCAGCGGGGATCTACGACCCGCCCGATGAACAGCACCACGCCGGTGGTCTTGTCGCGAATCAGGAAAGGGACGGGCGGCCAGGGCGCTCCGGGTCGGGCAAGCATGTGTGGTTTGGCCATGCCCGGAGGCCCTGCCGGACGAATGCCACCGTCGCGTTCTTCCCTCACTCCAAGCGTAGGTCGTCCGCAGTCAGTACCGCCGCCTCCGGCGCATACGCCAGCGTTCGCTCGATCACATTCCGTAGCTCGCGGACGTTGCCGGGCCAGTTGTGGGAGGTCAGGGCGGCCAGGGCGTCGGGTGCTAGGACGGGGGCGCGGCCCTTGGGGCCTAGCTCGCGCGCAAAGTGGCGGGCCAGAGCGGCGACGTCCTCGCGGCGCTCGCGCAAGGGGGCTATGCGTAGGCGGATCACCTGCAATCGGAAGAAGAGGTCTTCTCGGAAGGTGCCTTGGCGGACCAGGGCTTCTAGGTCACGGTGGGTGGCGGCTACGACGCGGACATCGACGGTGACGGGGCGGCGTTCGCCTAGGGGGGAGACTTCGCCGTTCTCCAGAAACCGGAGGAGCTTGGGCTGCACGTCCAGCGGTAGCTCGCCGATCTCGTCGAGAAAGAGCGTGCCGCCGTCGGCGGCGCGGATGGTGCCGGGTTGGTCGCTGGTGGCACCGGTGAAGGCGCCTTTGCGGTGGCCGAAGAGGTGGCCTTCGAAGAGGTCGCGGGGGACGGCGGCGCAGTTGAAGGCGACGTAGGGGCGGCCCGCGCGGGAGGAGAGGTCATGGATGGCGCGGGCGACGACCTCCTTGCCGGTGCCGGATTCGCCGGTGACGATGACGGTGGCGCGGGAGCCGGCGAGGCGCACGAGGTCGGCGCGGAGGCGGCGCATGGCGGGAGAGGCGGCGATGAAGCCGGGCAGCGCGGCGGCGGCGCCGTCGTCGCCGGCTTGCTCGACGCGCGTTGTGGACAGGCCTCGGAGGGCTGCGATCTGCAGGGCGGCGCCGGCGGCCAGGGCGATCGACGACAGGAGACCGTGCTGCGCGGGATCGAGGGGGCCGGGGATCCCGAGGCGCAAGCGCCGTCCGGCGCCGTCGCCGAACTCCACCCACTCGACGCTGCCGTCGGCGGCACCGGCGCTGGCCTGGGCGCTGCCGGCGAGGACGTGGGGCGCGCGGTTGGAATCGAGCTCCTCCAGGCGCGGCGCCGCGCCGGGGAACAGGGTCTCGGTAACGGACAGCAGCTCGGCCTGGACCAAGGCGGGCGCGGCGCCCTGAACGAGGAGGCGCTGCAGCCCGACGGCCATCCCTTCCATGGTGGAGGCGGCGGTGGCGAACGCGCCGGCCCGGGCGGCGGCGGGGTCCCCCGCCCGCTCCGAGCTGGACGTCCGGGTTGCGTCGGGGCCGAGGTCGCTGGTGGGCTCGCTCCGGCGCGCGGCCAGGACGTTCTCGATGGCCCGCCGGAACGGCAGGGGCGCGTGCAGGCCCAGGGCCCGCAGCTTCGCTTCCGCCTCGGCGGCGCGCGTGTCGGCGTCGGGCTCAAGCTCGCAGCGCGCGGTCAGGGCCAGCGCGTACCCGACCAGCAACACGTCGGGCGTGGAGGCCGCGGCCTCGAAGGTGGCCAGCGCGGCTTTCAGCATCCGGCGGCCCTCGGCGACGTGTCCGCGGGTGGCGCGGATCATTCCCTCGGCGCGACGGATGTGCGCCGAGGCCCACGGCGACGGGAAACGGTCGAGCAGCCGCTGCGCGTGCTGCAGGGCCACGTCGGGCCGGGGCAGGGTCGGATCGATCAGGAAGACCATGGGCTTCCAGGTGACGATCTCGCGCAGCAGAAACAGCCAGGAGCCTGCCTCGCGCTCGGCGCGGTCGAAGGCGGCGAGCAGCGTCGGGCCGTCCCGGGTCTCGCCGAGAGAGCGGGCGGCGTCGACGTAGGCCGCGCTGGCCCGGGCCAGGCGGTCGACGCCCGCCAGGGTGCAGGCGCGCAGCTTGTCGCCGAGGGCGACCAGCTCGGCGTGGCTGCCCTCGAGGTAGGCCAGGCGGACGTACACGCTGAGGGCGGCCACAGGCGGCACGCCGGTCTCGCGCCAGAACGTGTCGAGGGTGGCGATGGCGGCGCGCGCCTCGGCCAGGCGCCCGAGACGGAACAGGGCCTCGGCCTCGGCGCGGGCGGCGAACACGGTGTGCATGCCGTAGGTGGCGCGCGCGGTCCGCGCGAGCTCGAGCGCCCGGCGCGCGAGCGCGAGCGCACGTTCGGGCGCGCCGAGATCGTCGAGCGCGCGCGAGGCGATCGATCCCAGCGCGCGCGCCGCGACCAGGGTGGCGCCGGCCCGCTCGGCCCGGGTCAGCAGCGCCTCGAAGCGCCGCATCGCCTCGGCCGGCCGGCCGAAGATGAGGGCCCGGAACGCCTCCGCCTCGTCGACGAGCAAGCCGAGGGCGAGCGGCGGCTCCGAGACGGGGATCTGGTCGAGGCCGTCGAAGGCGCGCACGAGCAGCTCGTGATCGCCCGAGACCACGGCGGCCCACCCGGCGCCGATGCCGGCGAGCAACCGCGTCTCGGGCGTGGCGCCGCGTCCGGCGAGCGCCTCGACGCGAGCCTGGTAGGCGTTGACCCGGCCCACGTCGAAGAAGCGCGCGTCGGGCAGCCCGTGCGCCAGCGCGCCGACGGCGTACACGATGGCCGACACGCCGGGGGTCAGACGATCGCGCGCCGCCGACGCCAGCGCCGGACCGAGCGCGGCCAGTGCGGCGCGCGCGTCGGAGCGAAGGATGACCTCGGCGAAGGCGAGCCCGGCCCCGCCGATCGCGGCCGCGTCCTCGGAGGCGTCGGCCCCGGCCATCACGGCCTTCAACAGACCGGGCTCGGCCTCGCGCCACTCTCCCTGCATGAAGCGCGCGAACGAGGCGAACGCCGTGGCGACGGCGGCGGGATCTCCGTATCTGGCGGGAGCCGTCGCCGAGTCCGTCGGGAGCGACGGCGTGGGCGCCGGGGCGGGACTGGAGCCGCCGGCCGCCAGGCGCTCGAGCCGCGCCAGCACGGCGCCGCGCGGGCGGCGCGCTTCCTCGGCGTCGTCGGGCAGCTCCCAGCGGTAGACGGTGTGCGCGGTGACGCCCAGCTGGCGCGCGAAAGCCGCCCGGCTGAGCGAGCCCCGCAGGGCCCGAATGGTGGTGGCGCCGGCGACGAAGGAAGCTGACATGGAGTATTCCAAGCACTATTCCGGATGTATTCCATTTCGTCCAGATGAAGGGCGGCTACGCCGTTGGCGCGTTCAAGATCGGCCGGTCGCGCGACGTAAAAGTAAGCTATCTCAACCTGTTACCGATGGAATAAGCCGGCGGCCCGATCCCTGGCACGGACCCTGCTCACCCCGGCGCGCAGGAGGATTCGCCGTGACCGTACAAATCGCCAACACCACCGGCCTGAGCAACAGCAACGGCAAGAGCAGCAGCACCCTGCCCCTGGGCGAGCTGCCCACCTTCGACAAGAGACCGGACGTCGCGCCGCCGCCAGCCGCCGTCGCCGCCAAGAAGCCTTCGCGCGCGAAGATCGTGCTGCCCGTACTCCTGGCGGTGGCCGCTGCCGGGGTTGGGACCGCCGTCTGGCTGGGCCACGGCAAGGAAGCCACCGACGATGCGCAGGTGGAAGGTCACGTCGCGGCGGTGGCCGCGCGTGTCCCCGGCCAGGTGAAGCGCGTGCTCGTGAAAGATCACCAGCAGGTGAAGGCCGGCGACCCACTGGTCGAGCTGGACGATCGCGATCTGGCCACGCGGCTGGCGGCGGCCCGCGCCGATCGGCTGGCGGCCCGCGCGCATGTCGACGCGGCCCAGGCGCAGCTGGCGCTGGCCGAGACGACGGCGCGGTCGAACCTGTCGGTGGCGCGCGGTGGCGTCACGCAGGCGACGGCGCTGGAGGGCACCACCCTCGCGGCCATCGAGCAGTCGCGCGCCGACGTGACAGCCGCCGAGGCGCGAGCCTCGCTGGCCCGCGTCGATCTCGGGCGCTCGCAGCGTCTGTTCGATGCCAACGCCGTCGCGCAGGCCGAGCTGGACGCGCGGCGGTCGGCGTTCGACCAAGCCGACGCCGCGCTGGCGCAGGCCCGCGCGCGCCTGACCAGCGCCCAGGCCAGCCTCGGCAACTCGCGCGGGACGGCCGAGTCTGCGCGTGGCCACCTGGCGCAGGCCGCCTCGGGGCCGGTGCAGGTCCAGGCGGCGCGCGCCCAGCTGGAGCTGGCCCGCGCGCGCGTGGCCCAGGCCGACGCCTCCGTCGCGCAGGCCGAGCTGAACCTCTCGTACACGGTCGTTCGCGCCGAGACGGCCGGCACGGTCGCCCGCCGCACCGTCGAGCCGGGACAGACCGTCTCGCCCGAGCGGCCGCTGATGGCCATCGTCGCGCTCGACGACACCTGGGTCATCGCGAACTTCAAGGAGGACCAGCTGCGCGCCATGCGCCCGGGCCAGCCGGCCGAGATCAAGGTCGACACCTTCGGCGGCCGCCGGTTCGCCGGCCACGTCGAGAGCTTCGCGCCGGGTACGGGGTCGCGCTTCTCGCTGCTGCCGCCCGACAACGCCTCGGGGAACTTCACGAAGGTCGTGCAGCGGGTGCCGGTGCTGGTGCGCCTCGACGGCGCGCCCGACGTGGTTTTGCGCCCCGGCATGAGCGCCAACGTCACCGTCTCCGTCGCCAACTGACACCGCTCCTTCCCTCCTCGCGAACAGAGAGCCCGCCATGCCCCAGCAAGTCACAGGTTCGAAGCTGCTCATCACGCTGGTCGCCATGGGCGGTGCGCTGATGGCCTTCATCGACATCTCGATCGTCAACGTCGCGCTCAGCGACATGCGCGCCAGCTTCGGCACGCCGCTGGACCAGATTGGCTGGGTCTCGACCGGCTACATGATGGCGAACATCGTGGTCATCCCGATGACCGGATGGTTCCAGCGGCGCTTCGGGTTCCGGCGCTACTTCTCGTGGTCGGTCCTGCTGTTCACGGCGGCCAGCGCGCTGTGCGGCTTCGCGTGGAACCTGCCGTCGCTGGTGCTGTTCCGCGTGCTGCAGGGCCTGGGCGGCGGGGCCATCATCCCGACCGCGCAGAGCCTGCTGTTCGCGCGCTATCCGAAGCAGGAGCACGGGACAGCCTCGGGCCTGTTCGGGCTGGGAGCCGTGACGGGCCCCCTGCTGGGGCCGACCATCGGCGGCTACCTGACCAGCTGGGCCAGCTGGCACTGGATCTTCCTGGTCAACGTGCCCATCGGCCTGCTGGTCGCGTACACGGCGTCCAAGGTGGTGGAGGAGCCCGGCTTCGTCGCGCCGAGGGAGCCGGTCGACGTGAAGGGGATCGTGCTGCTGGCGGTGGGCATGCCGGCCCTGCAGTACGTGCTGGAGGAGGGCAACCGCGAGGGATGGGGCGACAGCCGCGTCATCATCGGGCTGGGGATCCTCGCGGTCATCGCGCTGACGACGTTCGTGGTGCACGAGCTGGAGACGCCGAACCCGATCGTCGACCTGCGCGTGTTCAAGAACCGCACGTACACGGGCGGTTCGATCGTGAACTTCTTGACGGGGCTGGCCCTGTTCGGCGGCAGCTACCTGTTCTCGCTGTTCTGCGGGGCGGTCATGCACTACACCGCGCTCGACATCGGGCGCGTGTTCCTGGCGGCGGGGGCGTTGCAGATCTTCCTGATGCCGCTGGTCGGGCGCATCGCGCCCAAGGTCGACAGCCGGGCGCTGCTGGTGGTCGGCGTGGTGGTCGTGGCCTTCAGCCAGGTCATCGCGTCTCAGCTGACGGCGGCGGCCGGGTTCGGCAACCTAGTCGAGCCGCAGCTCGTGCGCGCGGTCGGCCTCAGCTTCGTGTTCATCCCGGCCAGCATCCTGGCACTGTCGGACCTCGACCCGCGCGAGCGTGGCAACGCGACGGGCCTGTTCAACCTGACGCGAGAGCTGGGCGGCTCGATCGGGACGGCGTGGATGGGCATGGTGGTGACCAACGGCGTGAAGGCGCATGGCACGGCGCTGGCGGCGCACGTGACGGCGTTCGATCCGATCGTCCAGGACCAGATGCGGACCATGGCGGCGGTCGTCGGGCCGCGGACGCCCACCGGGTCGATCCTGCCCGAGGCTTTGCTGCAGCTACGCGTGGCAGGGCAGGCGCTGGTCCTCAGCTTCGAGGACGGCTTCCGGCTGGCCGCCATCGCGATGGCGCTGGGCCTGCTGGCCGTCGCCATCATGAAGCGGCCGAAGACCGGCGTGGCCCCGAGCGGCGCGCACTGAAGCGGCGGCGCGCGCGCGCCGAAGTTCGATTCGGACTTCACGCGATTCGCCGACTGGATGCGACGGGTGCTCGATCGTCTGGGCGTCCAATCACGCTACAACAAGTAGTGTTGGGGCACGGGATACCTGTTCGGGATCACGGAACGCAGGTCCACTCTGTGCCTCTCCCGGCTTCGGGAGAGGCCGACGAGCCGAAGGCTCGGCGGGTGAGGGCCGTCCGCTCTGATCGTTGGACCACGGCGGCTGTCGCGGCGAGACACGACGCGACGGTTCGAACTTTGTCTGTTGGCTTTCCGTTCTCGCGGGGGGAATCTTCGTCTCATGCTGCTCGAAGGACCTCGCCTGCGGATCAAGCGCTCGCTTCGCACCGCCGCGCTGGTTCCGCTGTTGATGGCCGGATGCGTACCCGGGGCAGGTAGCGGCGGAAGCGGCGGCAGCAGCGGAAGCGGTGGCAGCAGCGCCAGCGGTGGCAGCAGTGCCAGCGGTGGCAGCTCGGCCTCCGGCGGTCAGGGGACGCCGGGCAGCGGCGGGGCACCGGCGAGCTCGGGTGGGGCGTCCGTCGCGACTGCGGGCACCGGCGGCGGCCTGGCGAACGGGGGCGCGCCCGCGACGGGCGGGTTCGACGGCGGCGCTGGACAAGGCACGGGGGGCCGCGGTGGTGTTGCCGGTCGAGGCGCGGGCGGCGCGATCGCCAGCGGCGGCGCGGGCGGCGCCAGCGCGTGCCCGGGCGGCAAGTACGACGACGCCTCCCCCCCGCAGGTGCTGACGTTGTCCGGCAGCCTGGGCGCGCACGATCCGGCGGCCTACGTCGTGGGCAACACCATCTACCTCGCGGCGACGGGCCTCGTCGGCAAGACGTCGACAAACCTGACCACGTGGAGCAACGCCGCGACACCCCTGGCGCTGCCGCAGTGGGCCCGCACCGCCACCGGCGCCACCAACCTGTGGGCGCCGGACATCTCGTTCTTCGGCGGGATGTATCACCTCTACTACGCGGCCTCCACCTTCGGCAGCAACAAGTCCTGCATCGGTCACGCGACGCGCGCCGCGCTGGACAGCGGCGCGTGGGCCGACATGGGCATGGTCCTCTGTTCCAACATGGGCACCACCGACAACTGGAACGCCATCGACGCCAACATTGCCCTCGACGACGACGGCACGCCGTGGATGGCGTTCGGCAGCTTCTGGGGCGGGTTGAAGCTGGTCAAGCTGACCAGCGCCGGCGTCCGCGCCGACACCATGCTGTACTCGATCGCCAACGGAGCCAACTCACGCGGCAGCCTGGAAGGTGCCTGGATCTTCAAGGCCTGCGGGTACTACTACCTGTTCTCGTCGTGGGGCGCCTGTTGCGACGGCGCCTACGACTACAACATGCGCGTCGGTCGCGCGACGACCATCACCGGCCCCTACGTCGACAAGGAGGGAACGTCGCTGATGATGGGCGGTGGAACGCTGCTGGTGCAGGGCAACGCCAGCTGGGGCGCGCCTGGCCACAACGCCGTCATCGTCTACAACAACAAGGTCTACAACCTGTATCACGCCCTGCAGGGCGGACGCGGCACCGCCACCCTGCGTATCGCCGAGATCGTGTGGGACGCCGCCGGCTGGCCCGTCACCGCCGGCCCCTGACCGATCGGCGTCGATTTCCGGCATCGGGCATCTTCGATATCGTCCCGGGGCCTTGTCGCTCGCGGATGAAACTCCAGCCGACCCGAGATTGAGGTGGCGCCTGTCGGTTGCGGAGAGCGCGGCGTACGGGCGGCGCTTCACGTCGCAAGCCCGCCGCACGGTGGTCGTCGCGCAGATCCTGTTGTTGCTGGGAACGGCGGCGGCCGTGGTTTGGATACGGTGGGCACATCCGCTGCGCCCAGAGACGCTGATGTCTTTGGCGTGGTTCGTGGTCCCCGCGGTCCTCATCACGGAGCTCTGGTCGTTCACCCGTGTTCGTCCGGCCGCGAGAAAGATGGCCGAGGCCGCGCGACACGGCTTGGACGTGGCGGTCTTGTTGCCCTCGGGGGTGAGGATTGGACCGCTCCCCTTCGTCTGCGGCGATCAGATGGGTTTCCCGCGTCCAGAGCTGCGGGTCGAAGAAACCCTTTTCCCTCCGTTGCTGCTGGTGACAGGCACCTATCGCGAGGGCCGCCGCACCGCCGCGTACGCCCTCGAGGTGCCCATCGCTCACGACGCGATCGCGGGCGTGAAGGACTGGATCGCCGAGGAGGAGGCGAAGCACCTCGCGGCTATTCAGGGCAACGTCGGCGTGGGCGGCTCGCGCCGGTAGTCCGCGGTCCAGGCGGCTCGATCACCTTCATGAGCACCGAGCATTCGACCGCCCCGCCGACCAAGCCGCAGGCCTTCGCGGCCCTGTGCCTCGGCGGCTATCGCGTCGGTAAGAGAACGAAGTTGCGTGCGCTTGTTCGTGCGCGGGAGTCCCGGGATTACGTGGACAGTCCGCGCTGCGTCGCCTTGGCCTTCAGCGGGGAAGGGTGCTTCGGCTGGTAAATGCCGAGTTTCCCGCCGCCCGGCAGCGTCAAGCGCGTGATTGATCCCCATCGTTGCTCGTCGATGGGCGAGCACTCGACGTTCCTTCAGCCACGGCCTGCATCGACCGACTCGTACTTCAGCACGTCCCTGAAGAACGCGCGGTCGGCTTCAGCGTCCTTGCTGTAGATGATGACGTGAGCGCCATGAATCATGGACAGGAGTGTATCGCCGTCGGTCGACGTCGCCCAGACGCGCGTCGCGTGATCGACCCTTGCGCGCCGCCGCTGAACGGGTGATCGTTGGCCCGGGCGCGCGATTCAGGAGCCGTTGATACATGCCTCGATCGATATCCATTCTTGGCTTGGTCGCAGTGTCGGCGGCGTGCGCCTCCGCACCGATGAGGAGCGGACTTCTCATTGACCACTTCTTGGATGCGGAGTGTGTGACCCCGGACAGGGTGCCCGCGGACAGTGCCGACGACGATGCCCCACTGGACTGGCTCGCGTGGGACTACAGCGTGCCGCCGCGTTGCCGTGTTCGCATCGTGGGGACCCAAGGCGCGACGGGATCTATTGCCGTGGAATATCCACCCGATCGTGCTCGCCGCGTCATTGCAGACTTCGGCGAGAAGAGCAACCCAGTCGAGGTCCGAGTCGATCACGGAACCTGCCGGCTCTATGTCAAGGCGATCGGCAGCCCTCTCTCCACTGATCAGCCACCTACGTGGTTGCTCGAATACGATCTGCTCCGGCGCAAAGAAGTGCAGAGCGCGAAGGTTGAACCAGAAGCAGTACCTCCAGCATGCGAGCCACGACTGGATACCGGCGAGTGACTCGGCAAGCTGCCGGTCGCGGATCTCATGTGCCTTGCGGAAGGGCAGACTGAGGACCCATGACGCAGGTACCCTCACGCTTGCGCGCGACGAAGCGACGGAGCCGGAATGCAGCCGGGCGATGACCGCCTTGAATCGACGGCAGGTGATTCGGCACGGTCGGCGTGCTCTCGATCGCATGACAAGATGGCGCCTCTGCGACAAACACGGTTCATGGGGCGTTCAACGAGGCGGTTCGTGAGGGGGCTCGCGACCCGTCATTTCCTGATCCTCTCGTTGGTTTCGTTGCTGGGCGTGGCGGCCGGGTGCTCGCAGGATGGCGGGTCGGGCTCCGGCTCGGGAGGCACCGGTGACTCCCCCGGCACAGGGGGCAAGAGCGGCTCGGGCGGCATGACGGCAGGCTCGGGCGGCTCGACCTCCGGCTCGGGGGGCACGGCGGCGGGCTCCGGCGGCTCGACCTCCGGCTCAGGGGGGACGACCGCCGGGTCGGGCGGGGCCACCACCGCCTCGGGGGGCTCGACGAGCTCGGGGGGAATCAACGGTTCGGGCGGCGCCGCGGGCCGAGGGGGCGCGCCGGCGAGCGGTTCGGGCGGGGCGGCGGGCTCGGCGCCGGTCGGGGGGGCCAGCGGCGCCATGGGCGGGCGCGGCGGAGCGGCCGCTGGTGGGCGGGGTGGAGCCGACTTCTCCGGAGGCGGCGCCGGAGGAGTCGGGCGGGGCGGCACGGCGGGCGGCCAACCTTCCGCCGGCTGCGGCAAGACCACGGCCCGGCCCGACCGACGCACCCAGCAGACGATGAGTGTCGGCGGGACGACGCGGTACTACCTGCTCAACGTCCCGAACAACGCGGGCGGCACGCCGTTGCCGCTCGTGTTCGCGCTGCACGGCTACGACATGAACAACCTCTCGCTGGTGGACCTCTACGACTTCACGTCGCAGTCGGGAAACAAGGCCATCACCGTGTTGCCGCAGGGCGAAGGACCGGCGCCCGGCAACACCTCGCATTGGGGTGATCAGGTGCTGAAGTCGACCTGGACCGCGAACGCCGCGAACTACGACTTCATGCAAGCGTTGAAGGCGGACATCCAGGATCGGTTCTGTGTCGACACGAGCCGGGTGTACGTGACCGGGTTCAGCATGGGCGGCCTGTTCACGAACTCGATGGCCTGCGAGCACGTCGATTGGTTCCGCGGGTTCGCGCCCGTCGAGGGCGGCGGGCCGAGCTCCTGCGCGAACGCGGCGGCCAAGCCGGCCGTCATCATCCACCAGGGCAACAACGACACCATCGCGAAGCCGGAGGCGGGGCAGGGCACGCGCGACTTCTGGACCATGCGAAACGGCTGCAACGCCACGACGACCTCGATCTACACCGGGTGTCTGAGCTACGGCGCCTGCGCCGAGCCGGTCCTCTACTGCACCGGGAACTGGGACCACACGGTGTCCTCGACCGCCCGGGCCAACATCTGGAAGTTCTTCGACAGCCTGAAGTAGGCGCTCAGCCGGGCTCTTGCGCCGGCGCGGCGTGGGGGTCGAAGGACAGGAACGGCTTTCCTTGCCAGAGGAGAGCGCGCACCTTGAAGACCAGGCCGCTCTCGAAGGTCACGACCAGGCCGTCGAGGCCGCTCGTGACCGAGCGGACGCGCAGCAGCTCTAGTCGACGGCACAGCGCCTTCGTCGTTCAATCCTTCTTGAGCGTCGGTCATCAGGACATCCCATCGTCCCGCCATGAGCCTGTCGGCTCCCTTTCGCCCGTCGACGGGGTGCGTGGCGACGATGAGTCGCACGCTCGGAGCCGCCTCGGCCGTCTGGTCGACCGGCGTTTTAGCCCGCGGCGCGGCGCACGGGGGTCGCCGCGGGAGCGGCGGCGTTCATGACCCCCACGGGGATCTCGCCTTCCACCACGAACCCCAGCGTCGTGCGGCGGGTGACCTTCACGGGCACCTGCGGTTGCATGGGAATCTGTTCGAAGACCAACGTCATCTCGGTGCCCACGTCCAGCGACTGCGGCGTTTGCACGACCGCGCCCCCCTCGGAGACCTCGAAGATACGCACCGGTCGAATGCCGCCCGGTCCCCGCAAGCTGCCCAGCCAGTCCACCTCGAAGCGCGGTGAGCGGCGGATGTACGGGTCCAGCAGCGCCTGACGGGTCGCGGGCTCGGAAGCAGCCTGCGGCGGCCCATCCACATCCGCGGCATCGCTGCTCAAACTCGGGGTGGGGAACGACGGTGTCGGCATCGCCCGACGGGCGGCGAGCCCCGTCGCTCCCGGCGCGGTCACCGGGGTGTGCTCGAACGGCTCGTCGACCACGGTGGCGTGGGGCGCCGAATCCTCGGTCAGCAAGTCATCGATCGCCACGTCTTCGGCCAGCAGCGCCTCCGCCATCTGCTCGAAGGCGCGGCTGTCCTCGTCGCGCGGTCCCAGCATCATGGGCTTGCGAAGGTTGACCGACTCGCGAATGCGGCGGCTGGCCCGAACCGTCCCGATGATCGGCACGGTGATGCCCAGGAAGTCCTGGATCATGCGGGTGATCGCGTGGAAGATGCCGGCCTGGTTGCTGTCGAAGACCTGGTTGCCGATGATCTGCGCGCCGAAGTGCCCCAGGACCCGGTCGATGGATTCGCCCAGCGCCGGCGACCGATCGCGCACGCGGGCCAGGATCTGGCTGACTTTTTCGTTCTCGCCGCTCTTGGCGGCGGGGGACAGCAGGTCCAGCTCGGAGGCCTTTTCACACAGGTGCATCAGGCTGCGCATGACCGCGCCCTTCAGGAATGAATAGGCGGTCTGGATCGATGTCACCTGCGGCGTGATCACCAGCAGGCGCTGGCTGCCCAGCTCGAAGAAGTCCAGCACGTTGAAGCTGACGCCGGCACCCACGTCGATCATCACGATCTCGGCGTCCAGGCTCCGGATGTGGCGGATGATCCGTTGCTTCTCGCCATGGTTGATGTTGGCGGCGCCGACCGAAGCGCCGGTGCCAGCCACCAGGTGCAGCTTGGGGTGGGCCGTCGGCGTCAGGCCTTCCGTCAGGTTCGCGATCTTGCGATCCAGCAGCCCCTGAATGCCCGGGTTGGGCCGATCGATGCCGAACAGCACGTGCTGGTTGGCGGCGCCCAGGTCGCAATCGACCAGCACCACGCGCGACCCCGCCTGCGCCATGGCCAGCGCCAGGTTCGATGCGACCAGGCTTTTTCCGACGCCGCCCTTACCGCCACCGATGGTGATGAATCGCTTGGCGGAATCGTCCTTGGCCGGAATCTTCATGGCAAGGCGGTCATCGTCAGACCTTTGACGGATCTTGAGACGGAGAACCCTCGATTTTGGAGCGTGGCGTGGGCCTTGAGAAGCACCGGCGCATCGCCCCGCAACCTCGACGAAAATCGCTCAGGGACGTGGCCAAGAATGTTTGAAATCGCGGCGCGGCAATAAGGAGGGGTTGGACGGAAAAGACCTGGCACTCGTATTCCGGAAACGTTAGGTTGCGAGGTCTGGTCACGTTCCTTACAAAAAGTCACACGGAGAGAAGGCCCATGAAGCTCATCTGCGTCACCTCGGCCCTGGTTCTGGTTGCGGGACTGTCTGTCCTTTCCTGTGCCCCCTCGGACGAAATGGCCACCGGTACAGGGGGCAAGTCCGGCAGTGGTGGCTCCGCTTCGGGCGGCAGCAGCAGCGGGGGGGCCACCAGCTCCGGTGGCACGACCAGCAGCGGGGGCGCCACCAGCTCCGGTGGCACGACCAGCAGCGGAGGCGCCACCAGCTCCGGTGGCACGACCAGCAGCGGAGGTGCCACCGGTTCGGGTGGCTCGGCGTCCGGCGGCTCCAGCTCGAGCGGTGGCGTGGGGGCGGGCGGCAAGGCGTCGGGGGGCACGGTCGGCTCGGGAGGTTCCGCCGTGGGCGGGGCGGCCGGAGGCAACAAGGGCCAGGGGGGGGCCAAAGGTGGCAGCAGCGGTGGCGGCGGCTCGTCGGGTGGCGGCTTTACCGCCGTGGCCAAATTGATCGGCGACACCTGCGCCACCGGCACCTGCCACGACGGGACCGCCCACGTCAGCCTGAAAAACGACAACGGGCTCTATGCGCGTATCGTGAACGGTTCCCCGAACGGATCGAACACCATGGCCTCGTGCAAGACCATGAAGCTGATCGTTCCCAGCAACGCAGCGACCAGCGTGATCAGCATGGCCGTGAAAGCCAAGGTGACCGGCTGCACGGGCGCGCGTATGCCGGATGATTGCTCCACCAGCAGCTCGAACCCGCGGGCCTGCTGGACGACGGCGCAGATCACCACCCTCGATAACTGGATCGCCGCCGGCGCACCCATGTAAGGCTGGGCGGTCGGGCCCGCCGCGGTTCTTGCATCGACCCCTGCGCAAGAAGATCCGCAGGTCCTGAAATCCGAATGGACCGGGGGAACCACCCGGAACTCGTAACGACGGGTGGTCTTTCGTTACCGGCGGGAACCACCGAGCCGCCGTCCGCGCGCGTTTCGGCGCGTTCGCCATTGGCAGTGAACCTGCAACGCGGCTGAGCATGGGCCGCGATACAAGCGACCGCCGCGCGACGGTGGTGATCCTGGTGCTGACCGTGGCAGGCGCCTTGGGGTGCGCCCGCTCCGCACGCTTGTCCGTCGACGCCGGCACCGGCGAAGATCCCGCGCTGCCATCGCCCCGGACCAGCCTGATTCCCGTGGCGAAGGTGGCCCGGGCCATAGGTTGGCCGGTCGAAGGCAGCCCGCTGGGAGCGCCGGGAACGTCGGTGGTGGCCATGGCGAGCGGCCTGAAGCACCCGCGCTGGCTTTACGTGTTGCCCAACGGCGACGTGCTGGTGGCCGAAACCAATGCCCCGTCGCGGCCTGACGACGCCAAGGGCATACGGGGCTGGTTGATGAAGAAGACCATGAAGCGCGCAGGCAGCGCCACGCCCAGCGCCAACCAGATCACGCTGTTGCGTGACGGCAATGGGGATCACGTCGCTGAACTGAAGACGGTCTTTCTTTCAGGACTGAACTCGCCGTTCGGGATGGCGCTGGTGGGATCGGACTTCTACGTCGCGAACACCGACGCCCTGATGCGCTTTCACTACGACGCCAACGCCACCTCGATCACCCAACCCGGTGTGAAGGTGACGGACCTGCCGGCCGGCCCGCGCAACCATCACTGGACGAAGAACGTGATCGCCAATGCTCAGGGGACGCGGCTCTACGTGAGCGTGGGTTCCAATAGCAATGCGGGCGAGAATGGACTGGAAAGCGAGGCCGAGCGGGCTTCGGTGTGGGAGGTCGATCCCGCGACCGGACAGCATCGCGTGTTCGCATCGGGCCTGCGCAATCCCGTCGGAATGGCCTGGGAACCACAGACCCGCGGATTGTGGGTCGTCGTGAACGAACGTGACGAGCTGGGAAGCGATCTGGTGCCCGACTACATGACGGCGCTGGTCGATGGCGGGTTCTACGGTTTCCCTTTCAGCTACTTCGGAAACCACGTCGATGAAAGGGTCAAGCCGGCCCGGCCGGATCTCGTCGCGCAAGCCTTGATTCCGACCTACGCTCTGGGTCCGCACACGGCTTGCTTGGGCCTGACCTCTTCCGACGGCGCAACGTTGCCGGCGCCGTTCACCAAGGGCATGTTCGTCAGTCAGCACGGCTCGTGGAACCGTATTCCCCCCAGCGGCTACAAGGTCGTCTTCGTGCCGTTCGTGGATGGCCGACCCGCCGGACGACCCATTGATGTCTTGACGGGGTTCCTGACCGCGCGAGGCGAAGCGCAGGGCAGACCGGTGGGCCTCGCCATCGACAAGACGGGCTCACTGCTGGTCGCCGACGATGTGGGCAACGCCGTTTGGACCGTCAGCGCGGCAGGAAGCGCGCCCAACGCCGCCGGCAATTGACGACGTGACGTCGCCGCCCGGGGCTCACGATCTCGTCACGGCATACGCGATCGGTGCTTGCAGGAATTGGTTCTTGCACTCGTTCGAGCAGAAAAAGTACGCCACGCCCCCGTACTCGGCGTTGGCCGTGGTGGACTTGTTCGGGTCGACCAGGGCCCCACATACCGGGTCCTGCTTGCCCGTTTCCTCGAAGGTGATTCGGCCTTCATCAAAAGACGGCATCGATTCAACACCGCGGTTGCTCATGTTGGTTCCTTTCGTTCCCGGCCGGTTTCAAGGCGCTTGCCGATGGTGCATTCCCTGCGCCACTCCGAAAGGCACGCGAATGCGCCCTCCGCGGTTTCGCAGCCGTGCCTGTTGGGTTGGCCGTGTCTGTTCTGCGTAACGGCGGGCACAATGATCGCCAATAATTTCGCCACTTTTGGGATGGCACGACCGTTGAAGAGCGTCATGCGCACCATGTCCGACGTCGTACCATCGCCGATGCCTGCGCCGGGCTCCGGCCCCATTGGGTGGTCCCACAATCATCGCTGTCCGGAATGCGCGGGCACGCACGTTCGTCGCGCGTTGGCGTCTGGTGTCCTTGCCGCTCTGACCGCGCGAGCCATGCAGTGGCTGGCGCACCGACGCTTGTACCGCTGCGACGCTTGCTTGACTCTGTTCTGGGACGTCCCTACCGCTCTGACCACGACGGAGTGGTCCCCTTCGCGTCGGCAAAGCGCATAGTCTGCGCGCCCAGCGCGGAATTTTGCCGACCCGTCGTGCGAATACGGCGGAGAACCGCCGTCCGTCGATGGCAGCGTCCTTGCTATGTCGGGGAGAATGTCCCACGACCCGCTCGGTGAGTTCATTCGCTTTCGTATGGCCGTTGTCGTGGGGCTGCTCGCCGGGTGCGGCGGGGGGGCCGGCTCTCACGCCGGCACGGGTGGGATGCCGGGCGTAGGTGGTGCGCCGGGCTTGGGTGGTGCGCCGGGCACCGACGATGGCCAGCCGCTCGGGTGGGACCAAGGCATTCGCGTCCCGGTGGCCGTCGACATCAACCCAGATCCGAACGTCGTCGAGGTCTCGCTGACCGCGCAGGTCACGTCCCTGTCGCTGGTGCCCGGAGGGCCGACCGACGTGTGGACCTACGATGGCCTGCTGCCGGGCCCGCTGATCCGCGCGCGCCAGGGAAACCGGGTGATCGTGCATTTCGCGAACCAGCTTCCCGAGGACACGACCATTCACTGGCACGGGCTACGCGTGCCGGCCGCGATGGACGGCATGCCGGGAGAATCGCAGCCACCGACGGTCCCAGGCGGAACGTTCGACTACGACTTCATCGTGCCCGATGCGTCGACGTTTTGGTACCACCCGCACGTCAACTCGGCCAAGCAGGTCGGAGACGGCCTGTATGGGCCATTCATCGTCGACGATCCGACCGAGCCCAGCGATGTCGGCGACGAAGTGGTCATGGTCCTCAGCGACATCAACATCGGCGCGGACGGAAAGCTGGGCACCTCCGACGGAGGCGGCGACCTGGGGACACTATTCGGGCGCGAGGGCGACGTCTTGCTGGTCAACGGCAAGGTACGTCCGACGCTGAAAGCGCGTCCGGGGCGGCCACAACGTTGGCGTCTGATCAACGCCGCGAAGGCGCGCTATTTCCAGGTGTCGCTGCCTGGCCATTCATTCACGCGCATCGGCGGAGACGGAGGGCTGATGACCAGCCCCGTCACCACCGACATGCCGGTGCTGGCTCCCGCGGAGCGCGCGGATCTGATCGTCGTCCCGACGGGAAACAGCGGCGATGAGCTGGTCGTACGCTGGATTCCCTACGACCGCGGGTGGGGCACCGCCGTCTTCCGCGAGCCGGCGGATCTATTTGTCGTCCACCTCGAGGGCACCCCCGTGACCACACCCGCGCTGCCGTCCCTTCACCGCGAGATTGTCCCGCTGCCCCTGGAAGGGGCAACCCCGGTCACCCTCTCGCTCGATCAAGTGTCGCTCAGCCCGCTCGTGCTGGGCATCAACGGCGTGGCCTTCAGCGACGCGCCCACCTATCACGCGTCGGTCGGTGAGACTCAGATCTGGACCATCACCAACACGATCGACTGGAACCACCCATTTCACCTGCACGGCTTCTTCTTCCAGGTCTTGACGGAGGACTTGAAACCCCGTGAACCGATGGAATGGAAAGACACCATCGACGTGGGTGTCAGGCAGACGGTTCGGTTCGCCGTGAAGTTCGACGATCGGCCGGGGATGTGGATGTTTCACTGCCACCTGCTGGATCATGCCGAAGCCGGCATGATGGCGGGTCTGATGGTCGATCCGGCGGACGCTCCTGCGGCGGGTCACGCACACTGAAGTTGCGCAGCCGTTGCGCGCGCGCCTCCGGCGGGTGCAATGCTTACGGAGTTGCGTACGCCGGCGCGATCTCGGCGCAGCTCACGTGACTTGCGCGGCGACCGCCAGCGGGCGTCCAGCCTGGAAGTCGCTGATGTTGCCGAGCGTCGTGCGCGAGATCGCCTGCAGGGCCTCCTCGGTGAAGAACGCCTGATGCCCGGTGATCACGACGTTGGGAAAGGTGAGTAGCCGTGCGAACACGTCGTCCTGGAGCAAGTCGCCCGAGTGATCCTCGAAGAACAGGCGTTCCTCTTCCTCGTAGACGTCGAGGGCCAACCCGCCGAGGACACCTTCTTTCAGCGCTCCCACCAGGGCTGGCGCGTCGACCAGAGCCCCGCGTCCCGTGTTGACCAGGATCGCGCCGCGCTTCATCCGCGCCAGCGCGGCGGCATCGATGATGTGCCGCGTGTTCGCGGTCAGGGGACAATGCAACGTCACCACGTCGGACTGGGCCAGCAGCTCGGGCAGCGCGACGTAGGTGGCACCCAGCGCGACGCACTCGGGATTCGGGGTGGGATCCATCGCCAGCAGTCGCGCGCCGAACCCCGACAGCAGCCGCACCACCGTCTGTCCGATACGGCCTGTACCGACCACGCCCACGGTGTGGCCGTGCAGCTCGAACCCCAGCAGTCCATCCAGGGAGAAGTTGCCCTCGCGTACGCGATTGGTGGCGCGATGTAACTTGCGAATCAGCATCAGCATCAGACCCAGCGTGTGTTCTGCGACGGCGTGGGGCGAATAGGCCGGCACGCGCGCGACAGTCACGTCCAATCGTCGCGCCGCGCTCACGTCGACGTTGTTGAAACCAGCGCAGCGCAGGGCCACCAGGCGGGTGGCGCCGCCGCCCGGGCCGCCAGCGGCGATGCGCGCCAGCACCTGGGCGTCCACGTGATCGTTGACGAACACGCAGATCGCCGGGAACGCCCCCGCCAGGCCGGCCGTCTCGGCGGTCAGGCGCGCGTCCAGAAATACCAGCTCGTGCGGGGCTCCGAGTTCCTGATTCGTCCGCGTCAGGTGTTCTCGGTCGTAACGCTTGGTACTGAAGACGCCGACTTGCATGGCCGCCAGCTTACCGCGCGTCGTCGGTGTCGGCGCGTTCCGTCCGCGTGACGGGTCAGCGAAGCGTTCGTCTTTCGCAGATTCGTCGTCGACCGCCCTGACGATGCCGTCTTCGCGCGCTATGGTGGCCGGCTGAAAGGAATCCTCCCATGATCAATCCAGGTGCGAAGTTCCCCGAGTTCAAGACTGTGGCCTGCGTCGGCATCGAGTCCGACAAAGAATTCAAGACCATCAGCTCCGGCGACTATCCCGGCAAGTGGCTGGTCCTGTACACGTACCCGAAGGACTTCACCTTCGTTTGCCCGACGGAGATCGTCGAGTTCGACAACAACCTGGCGGCCTTCACCGAAAAGAACGCGGTTCTGCTGGGCGGCTCGACCGACAACGAGCACTCCCACCTGGCCTGGCGCAAGGATCACCGCGACCTGAAGAAGCTCCGTCACCCGCTGCTGTTCGTCTCGCCAACGATGGCGCAGGCCTGGGACGTCATTCACCCGGTCGACGGCGTCGCCTTGCGCGCGACCCTCATCGTCGATCCCGATCGCGTCGTGCGCTTCGCAACGGTGAATGATCTGGACGTGGGCCGTAACGTCGACGAGGTCTTGCGCGTCCTGGACGGTCTTCAAACCGGCGAGCTGGTCGCGTGTGGCTGGCACAAGGGCGACGAGACCCTGACTCAGAAGATGAAGAAAGCCGGCTGAGCACGCACGTCCCACGCAGGTTCGGCGCGGAAATGAGCGGCGCGCCGCCAAGGACGATCCCGTGATCCAGTCCAACCTCATCGAGACCGGACGGCTGCTGCTGCGTCCATTCGAGACCGACGACGCGATCGCCGCACACGCATGGTTCGGCGATCCGCTCGTCATGCAGTACGCCCCTGGCGGGCCTGACGCCAACCTGGCCCGGACGCGTGAACGTCTCGCCCGTTACCAGGCGCATCAGGCCCGGCACGGGTTCAGCAAATGGCTGGTGTGCGAGCGATCGTCGGGACAGCCCATCGGTGATGCCGGGTTGCTGATCGTCGAGGGTGACGATCTGCCCATCGCGTGGCGCGCGGATCCCTCGCGCGACGAACACCTGGCGCGGGTCGGGGCGACGCCGCCCGTGTGGATCGACCTGGGTTTTCGGTTCCAGCGCAGCGCCTGGCGCAAGGGCTACGCGACCGAGGTGGGGGCGGCCTGGGTGTCGGTCGCATTCGGACCGCTCGGCGTGAACACGCTCCGTGCGTTCGCGCACCCCGAGAATCTGGGCTCGCTGAAGGTCCTGGAGCGCCTCGGTTTTCTGGACGATCGGCGCGATACCGTGCGCGGCATGCCGGCGGTCTGCTTCGCATTGCACCGCCGGAGGCTGTCGCCAATCTGAGCGCTTACAGGAAGCGGTCGATGCGGGCGCGCAGAGCCGCTTTCGGCAGCGCGCCGCGGACCTCGTCGCGCTTGTGTCCACGATCCAGCAGCACCAGCGTGGGGATGGCCTGCACGCCGAACCGCGCACTGGCCTGCGGGTTCTGATCGACGTTGACCTTCACGATCTTCAGGCGGCCGGCGGTCTCCGTGGCCAGCTGATCGAGAACCGGCGCCATCGTCCGACATGGCCCACACCAGGGCGCCCAGAAGTCCACCAGCACTGGCATCGGCGACGCGTCCACTTCCACCGACCACGCGTCGTCGTTGATCGCCACCGGCGTCTGCGGCACCAGACTGGTGTGGCAGCGGCTGCAGGTGGGGGCCTCGGCCAGGCGCGCACGGGAGACGCGATTCTTGGCCTTGCAGCCGGGGCAGCGCAGCAGCGACGAATTGTCTTCGTTCATGGCGAGCCCCACAGTAGCCACGCATGCCGCCGTGACTAGTTGTTTCCACGAGCCGGACCACAGCCGTCGTTGGCGCCGAACGCCAACCGGGTTGGCATCCGCTCGCCGGAAACGGCGCAAATGCGCCGCGTTGGCCTGGCGTCCGGGTTGCACCAAGGCCCGGGTATGCAGCAGGACTCGGCCGCTTCACGAAGCCCCACTTCGGCCAGGCTCATGGTCGTGGCCGTCGTGGTGGTTGCAGCCACAGCGGCGGTCGGTTGCGACGAACGTCGAGTGGCAGTCGCGGATGGAGGGCAGTCCTGCACGACGAACGCCGTCTTCAAGACCTACCCAAGTCGCAAGCTGGACGTGCTGTTCGTCGTCGACGATTCGCCCGGAATGGCGAACATGCAGGACAAGCTCGCGCGCGGGTTTCCCCTGTTCATGCCGGCCTTCGTCGATGCGTCGGGTGGATATCCCGAGCTCCACGTGGCCGTGATCTCGTCGTCGCTGGGGGGCGGTCGCTTCGCCAATGTCCCGGGCTGCGAAGCGGGGAGCGCGGGTGCCCGGGATGGAGCGTTCTCGCATCCGGCGGGCGCGGGCCTGGCGCCGGGCGAGACCTTCATGCGCTTGAACGGGGGGCCGCTCAACTTTTCGGGGAGCCCGGGCACGGTCTTCGCGGCCCTCGCCAACCTGGGGGTCGCGGGCTGCCCCTACCCGCAGCCGCTGGCCGCTGCGCGGCGGGCGCTGAGCCGCGCGCAGGATCCGTCCGATCCCGACAACGCGGGTTTTCTTCGCGCTGACGCCGAACTGGCTGTGATCATCGTGACCAATCAGGACGATTGCTCGGTCCCGGCAGACTCCGATCTATTCGACCCCGGTCAGAGCCGCGTCGCCGATCCCTACGGAGCGCAGGGGACCTATCGATGCGCCGAATTTGGTCTGCGCTGCGACGGGGTGAAGCCTCCCCACGCTTTGTCCTCCGACGCCGAAGCGCTGGCGCTCCACGCGTGCGTTCCCGCCGAAGCGGCGGGGCGCCTGACCCCCATCGAGGAACTGGTCGCCGACCTGCGGAGCTTGAAAAGCGAGCCCGACATGATTGACGTTTCCTTGATCGGGGGCCCTCCGGCGCCGGTGGTGGTGGGGCCACAGATGGTCGATCTTGGCGGTGGTGTCACCGAGCTCCAACCCCGCTTGCAGGCATCCTGCACCGGCGCGGGTGGTGAGGCCGCCACCCCGAGCGTGCGCCTCAAGGCGTGGGCCGACGCCTTCACTGCGAACGGCCTCTCCCTTCCCGCGTGCGTCGAGGCCGACGTCTTGTCGCACGTCCTGGTCGACGCGGCGAGGTGGTCGCTCGAGCACCCCAACGAATGCGTAGCGGGCGCTCCTTTGCTGACCGTCAGCGGCACCCCCGATTGCCTCGTCACGCAGACCAGCATCGACGAACACGGAACGGAGATCCGCTGGGCTCTGCCTGCCTGTGACGCCGACCGGACGGTCGTTCCCTGTTGGAAGGTCGCCGCCGGCCCCCAGCCGCAATGTCTGTGGCTGACGCGCGAGGCGCAGCTGTTCACGGTGTGCCGAGACCCCACCTGCAGTCGCAATGGGTCCCTGACTCCCAAGGGTTCGGTCGAGGTTCGCTGCCAGATCGCCTGCCCATAGCCGGGGGGCCGGCGGCGCGTTCGTCGCGTGATGTGTAACCTTTCACGCCAGGGGGACAATCACGGGAGAAGCCTGCTGAAAAGGCCAGGAGACCCATGAAAGATCCTCACCGTTTGGGCGCCGCCACCCTGGTCCTCCTCGCTGCGTGCTCCTCGCCCCGCGGTATCGGCGACGCGGGCACGGCGGGGGACGTGGGGCTCACGCCGGGCACCGGCGGCGCCAGCGCCGGCGGCAACAGCGCGGGCGGCACCAGTACCGGCGGCACCAGCACCGGCGGCATGACCGGCGCCGCAGGCGCGACGCCCCCACCGGACGGCGGCGGCGCCGTCTCGGACGCGATGGCGCCTCACTACGGCGACGGCGCCATTCAGCCGGTGGCGGCGACCCCACCGGCGATGTGGGTCAACGTCACGGGCAACCTGGCGGGCATGGCCTCCGAGTGCGGCAACACGCCCTACCTGGCGTCGCACCCCGGTTACGACATGCTCATCACCAGCGTCGCCAAGCATGGTCTCTGGTCGAGCACCGACGGTGGCGCCAGCTGGAAGCAGCTCTGGTCGGCGGCCGCCGCGCAGCAAATCACCAACCGCGGCTCGTCGCTGGTCTTCGACCCGGCCCACGCCGACACGTTCTGGGAGTCGGGCATCTACAACGGCCCGGGCGTCTACCGCACCACGGACAACGGTGTGACCTTCACGGCGCTTGGCGACGCGCACCACATCGACTCGGTCAGCGTGGACCTCTCCGATCCGCTGCGCCAGACGCTGCTGGCAGGCGGCCATGAGCAGAAAAACACCGTGTATCGCTCGACCGACGGAGGCGCCACCTGGACCAACGTCGGCATGAACCTGCCCGCGGGCACGAACTTCTGCACGACCGCGCTGGTCATCGACAAGAACATTCACCTGGTGGGCTGCTCGGGCTACGCGGGCGGCACCGACGGCGTGTTCCGCACCACCGACGGTGGCAAGACCTGGACGGCCACCACGACGGCATCGGCGGCCACGGCACCGCTGTGGGCCTCCGACGGCGCGATCTACTGGTCGCTGATCTACGACCACGGCCTCATCAAGAGCACGGACCAGGGCCGAACCTGGACGCAGACGATCCAGGGCGGGATGCTCAAGACCGGTCACCCCATCGAGCTGCCCGACGGCCGCATCGTCGCGCCCGGCGGCAAGACGCTCATGATCTCGGCGGACAAGGGCGTGTCGTTCAAGCCCGTCGGTGACACGCTACCGTTCGTCCCCAACACCATCGACTACTCGCCCTACCGCAACGCCTTCTTCATAGAACAGTTCGACTGCGGCGACGCCGTGGTTGCGCACGCCATCAGCCGGTTCGGGTTCGACTACCGGACGCAATGAGTGGACGCTCATCACCTGACCCGTGGGCCTGGCCGGTTTTGGTCAAGTTGACACCCGCACCCGCTACCTCGATCATCCCCCCGCCCCTGAAGGAGGGTCTGATGCGAAAGCTTGTTCTGCTTGGTCTGGTGGCGACGCTTGGTTGCGGTGGTGGCAGCAGCGCAAACAAGGGTCAGGTCGATCCCGGCGCCCTCGATTTCTGTCTGGCGTGGGGCAATGGGGTTTGCCGTTTGGCCTTTCTCTGTGTCGACACTGCATCGCAGGACGCCGCGTTCCGCGCCCGCTACGGCACCGTGGAAAATTGCTCGCTGGCCCTGGCACAAAAGTGCCAGACCAATCAGACGGGTGCGCAGGCGTTTGGTCCCAGCTGCGGACCGGGCAAGGTCGTCAGCCAGAGTGCGGCGACGACCTGCCAGGACAACCTCGATTCAATGTCGTGCGTCGACTGGATGACGACGCCGGCCGGTGACGGTTGCGCCGCCGTCTGCGGCGGGGCACCGACCGGCATGGACGCGGGCACGGGCAGCGACGCGGGCGGCGATGCGGGGTCCAGCAATGGCTCGGTGGCGACGACGGGGCAATTCTGCACAGTCAGCGGAAACCTGGACTGCGATCGGGCGTTCGAATGCGATTCCGCCAAGGCCAGCGCCGCCTTCGGGAATCTCGCGGGCTGCAAGGGTTTCGTCTCTGCCGTCTGCGTCGAAGACCAATGTTCGGGCGCCTACAACCCAACCCTCGGCGCATCCTGCGTGGCCGCTACTCGCGCGGCCACCTGCCAAGAATTGTCCGGGCCGCCCCCCACGGTCTGCACGTCGGCCTGTCCCTGAAAGGAAGCCGGGCGTCCGCACGGCACTCCGATGCCTATACCCGGCGAACCGGCGTCAACGTGGGGCGCATGCACGGACCGGGGGGTGCCCAAGAGAGCCGGTCCGCCGTGTCAGCGTGCGCGTGCGCGCGCCTTCTGCCGGCGGCGCACGTCCGCGCGCGTGCGCGGGGGCCGCAACAGCAACACCCCGAACCATGTCATCACCGCCGCGATCGGCACCAGGATCAGCTCCGGCAGCACGCTCAGCACCGCCAGGCCTACCGAGATGCTGCCACCCGGCTGGAGCACGCAGTTTTCGGGATCTCCTGGACGGTAATAGACCAAGACGGGGTCGCCCGCGCGATGGGCGTCGACGATCTCCTGGCTGCTCTTTTGCGAAAACTGGCGATTGAACGCCGTGCGACGGCCTTCGAACACACGTCCGTCCACCGTGAACCGATATCGAATTGCGGGGTCGTACGACCGGATGCTCCGGTAGCCACCGCCGCTGGCGCTCACCGCGGACGACAGGACGGTCCCGGAGACCGACGGCCAGCTGGCGCTCTCCTCGGCCAGACGTCCGTCTCTGGCGACCGTCCACACGCCGTATCCGATGAGCCCCACCAGGCCCCAGGCGACGATCACCCCCAGCCACCAAAGCCAACGGAGCGTGGATTCGGAACGAGCCAGCTTCATGCGCCACCATACTTGCACACTCGTCGGTCACGGCGAATCGCAGATCGGACGCGGCGATTCCGCTAGAGTTGAGCTCATGTCCGAACCTGAAGTGCCGCCGCCGCCGCCACGCACCGACACCGGTCGCACGGCCAACCCCGAACTGGAGATCAAGGACGCGCCCCTCATCTTCGGACAAGTCTGGAAGAGCCTGGTCCAGGAGCGTGGCCCGGAAAACATGGCCTTTCCAAAGGAGATCATGTGGCTGGGGGGCGCGCCTGGTTCGGGCAAGGGAACCAACACGCCTTTCATCCTGCGTGAGCGCGGGTTGACGGCCCCCCCGATCGTCGTCAGCGATTTGCTGGACACGCCCGAGATGCGCGCGTTGAAGGACCGCGGTCAGTTCATCGGCGATCGCGAGGTGATCGAGGTGCTGCTGCGCAAGCTGTTGGAGCCGGAGTACCAGACGGGCGTCGTCGTCGACGGGTTTCCGCGCACCAAGGTGCAGGCCGAGGCCGTCAAGTTGCTGCACGATCAGATCATGCAGCTGCGGGCCGCCTACTGGGGCACGCCCATCGGCATGCGCTTTCGCCGCCCCATCTTTCGTATCACCGTGCTGTTCGTCGGCGAACAGACCTCGGTCGAACGGCAACTGAGCCGCGGCCGCGAAATCTTGGCCCACAACCAGCGCGTGCAGAAGACCGGGGTAGGGACGCTGATGGAGCTGCGGCCCACCGACGTCGACGAAACCCTGGCCCGCAATCGCTACCGCACATTCAAGGAAATGACGTACGAGGCGCTGACCAGCCTGCGCAAGCACTTCCACTACCACTTCGTCAACGCCGACGCGCCCCTGGAGGACGTCGAGGCAAGCATCAACGCCGAGTTCCAGTACCAGAGCTCGCTGGAACTGGGCCAGGCGACTTTCGACATCATCCACCACATTCCCCTGGTCTCGGAACTGACCCTGTACGCCCGGCAGGAGCTGGTGCGGCGACTGGACGCCTACGAACACGCGTCAGCGCCCCTGTTCAAGGAGGTTGCGATCTTCATCGAGAAACAGGTGGTCCCGGTCATCATGCGCCACGCCCTGGCCGGGCGCAGCGTGGTGAAGACCGATCACCCCTTGTTCGAACGCGCGACCGCGATCGACATGGTGCTCGACATCCTGTCCGAGCGCGGCTACCACGCGGTCTACCAGGAGCAGCACGTCGCCGTTCCGCAGACGTTCGACCCGCAGACGGGCGCCATCACCTGCCGTGACCGTCGTCAGCACACCTTCGAGATCTTCTTTCACCCGCCGGAGATCAGGCGAGGGCACTAGCCGCCGTGATCACCGACGCGCCCCCACGAACACCCGCGCGCCTGCGCCAGTACGCGAAGAGCGATGCGCTGCTGTCGCTGCCGCTGCCCGACGCGCCCTCCATTCAGGCGTTGACGCGGGCCTTGGCGGAGTCGATGGGGGAGGGCGAGCCCGCGCCCGTTCGGCGCGCGGGCGAAGCCCTGCTGATGGCGTTGTCGGCGTTCTATGGCGTGCCCGTGCCGCCGTTGCGGGTCCTGGGCGTGCGACCGCACAAGGTCAGCGCCGGGGTCTGCACGTATCAGTTGTTCGGCGATTACACCCCTTCGACGCAGAAGATCCGCGTCTGGATGCGAACCGCCATTCGCGAGAAGGTGTCCAGCCCCAAGGCATTGCTGAACGTGCTGCTGCACGAGTTTTGCCACCACCTGGACAGCACCAAGCTAGCGTGCCCCGAGAGCTACCACACCCGCGGCTTCTACACGCGCATCGATCACCTGTATCACCTGGCGCTGGCCACGCCGGCCCAGTCCCGCAAGCCGCTGCGCTGGATCAAGCGCGGCCCGGTGTGGACCGTGGACTGGAACCGGCTGCGTCGGGGGTAGTCCCGTGCCAGCACAGTTCTCCAGGCCCTTGCGATCGGCTCGGGCCGTGCCTAGAGGAAAGGACATGGACAACCTCACGCTCACCACTCCCGATCGTGAAGCCGGTGGTCGCGGCCCCAAGCTGGAGCAGGCGGTCTTCGATCTTTTCGATCAGTACGTCCACGGCTTGATCGATCGCCGCGGGTTTCTCGATCGGGCCGCCTCCTTTGCCACGACCGGGCTGACCGCGGCGATGATGCTGGACGCGCTGAGCCCGCGCTTTGCCGAGGCCCAGCAGGTCCGCAAGGACGACCGGCGGCTGCAGGCCGAGTCGATCACGTTCGACGCGCCGGCCGGTACGGGCAAGGTGCGCGGGTACCTTGTGCATCCGGTCGACAAGAAGGGGAAGCTGCCGGGCGTTCTGGTCATTCACGAAAATCGCGGGCTGAACCCGCACATTGAAGACATCACGCGCCGGCTGGCGTTGGCGGGATTTCTGGCGTTTGCGCCCGACGCCCTGACGACGCTGGGTGGATATCCCGGCGACGAGGACAAGGCGCGAGAGCTATTCGCCAAGCTGGATCAAGCGAAGGCGCGCGAGGACTTCGTGGCGGCTGTCGCGATCCTCGGGCAACGGCCGGAATGTGATGGACACGTGGGCACGGTGGGCTTTTGCTGGGGCGGTGGGATGGTCAACACATTGGCGACGCGCGTCCCGGCGCTGCGTGCGGCCGTGGCGTTCTATGGCATGGCTCCTGATCTGGCGGGCGTGCCGCACATCAAGGCGCCGCTGCAATTGCACTACGCCGAGAATGACGCGCGCATCAACGCCAGCGCGCCGGACTACGAGGCCGCCCTGAGGGCCAGCCACGTGACGCACGAGATCTTCCGCTACCCCGGAACGCAGCATGGCTTCAACAACGACACGACCCCGCGTTACGACAAGGACGCCGCCGCTCTGGCCTGGAAGCGCACCCTGGATTTCTTCCACAAGCACCTGCGCGGTGCCGTTGCTCGTTGAACCGCCCTACAACTGACAGACGGGGCAGAAGAAGGTGGCGCGCTGGGCCTGCACGATGCGGCGGATGAGGCTGCCCGTGCGTCGCCGCTTGCAGCGCGGACAGGGGCTGCCCGCGCGTCCGTACACCAGGAACGGGTTGGGCGTACCTGGGTCCTCGACATAGGCGACATCCACCGCGTCTCCGTCCGCGCCCGTCGTCGCGAATTCAGCCAGACCATGATGAATCGATGTCAGGATTGACCGCGCCAGGCGGCCGACCTCGGCGCGGCTGAGCGAACGGCTGGCGCGTCGCGGATCGATCGCCGCCCGGTGCAACGACTCGTTCGCCAGGATGTTGCCCACGCCGGCCAGCCGACGCTGGTCCAACAGCGCCACCTTGATCGGGATGGCGGTGGCCTGCAGGGTGCGATGCAAAGTCGCGACGTCGATCCCTTCGGTCAAGGGGTCGGGACCCAGCGCTTTCAAATCGGCGACCTCGTCGAAGCGAGCGCCCTTCACCAGCCGAAATCGCCCGAACATGCGCGGATCGACGTAGTGCAGCCGGCTGCCATCGTCCAGGTCCAGCCGAACCCGGGTCGCGCGGGGCGCGGCGTCCTCGTCCGTGCGACGGAGCCACTTCCCCGTCATTCCCAGATGCGACCAGATCCCGATCGCCCCCTTCGCACCCGTCAGCGTCAGCAGCAGGTGCTTGCCGACCCGATCGACCTTTTCAATTCGTGCGCCCACCAGAGTCCCGAGCGTTCGTGGCTGGGCGGGCCGCAAGATCCTTCGGGCGGCCGGGGCCGCGTGGGCCGCGATGATTCGGCGTCCCGCCGTCCAGCGACGCAAGTTGCGGGCAGCCAGCTCGACTTCAGGAAGTTCAGGCATCGGCGCGACGGCGATTGTAGCCAACCTGGCCCTGGTTACCGCACCGAGACCAACTGTTCGGTCAGGCGTTGCGCCCGCGTACGACCGGCATGGGTTTGCACGACGCAAGTCAAGAATCTCCGAGGGCGTGGAGGCGGTTCCTGCTTGGCGCACGGCGTGCAAGGCAGAAGGGCTTTTCAAAATAGGAGCCCGCCGATGATGAAGACGATGAACTGTCGAATGGCCCTGGGGATCTCGCTGTCGGGATGGCTGCTGGTGGCCGGAGCCGCCCGCGCGGCCGACGCTCCGGCAACCGCGGACGTGCTGGCCAAGTTGCACGAGTCCAATCAGAAGGAGATCGCCATGGGCAAACTGGCGCAGAAGAACGGCCAGTCCAAGGATGTGATCAAATTCGGAAAGATGCTGGTGAAGGATCATTCAGCCGCGGACAAGAAGGTCACCGCGCTGGCCAAGAAGGAAAAGGTCGAGCTTCCGAGTCCGCCGGCAGCCAGTCACGATGACATGGCCAAGGGCTCCGACTTCGATTCGAAGTTTGCCAAAGACATGCTGGAGGACCACAAGAAGGACGTCGCCGAGGCCACCGCGGCTCGTGACAACACGAAGGATGAGCCGTTGAAGAAGCTGCTGACTGAGCTGGTTCCCACCCTGCAGAAGCACCAGGACACCGCCCAGCACATCGTGGATTCGGCCAGCAAAGACACGGTGGGCAAATAGCGGGGGCGTGCTCGGAATATCAAAACCAGGAGGACATCATGGCTGCGACTCAGCGACGTCCAGATCAGGGGAAAGCATTTCGGCCAGCGGCGGCCCAGGGGGTGGTCGACCCGGTATGCGGAATGAAAGTCGAAGGCGCGAACCCGGATCTGTCAGTGAAATACGAAGGCAAAGAATATCGATTCTGTTCGAAGAATTGCCAGGACAAGTTTCGAATCGATCCGGAGCAATACGCGACCTAGCCCTGACCTAGCCCTGACCTGAGCCCAGGCTTGTCCCGGCCCGCCAGCCCTGCCGGGCGGGCCGGGACTTCCACCTCAATCTTTGCCCAGGGGCTTGGGCGCCAGCGGCGCGTTGGCCGGGCCATTCAGGACCGCGCCGTGGGGATCGAACCGGCTGCCGTGACAGGGGCAATCCCAGCTTCGTTCGCTGGGGTTCCAGTGGACCAGGCACCCCAGGTGGGGGCACACCGCCGAACACGCGCTCAGGTGACCCTTGTCATCTTTGTAGACGGCCAGGCGCTGTCCGTGGATGCGGAAGATGTCTCCCTGACCGGCTGCCAGCGACGTCAACGCCTGTTCGGACTTCGCGGACTTGATTCGGTCCATCAGGTAGTGCTGAGGGAACGCCACGTTCTCGGTCAGGAACGCCTTGGCTCCCGCCAGCGGCTTGATGCGAGTCGCGTCCAGCAAGTCGCGCCAGGGATTGTCGATGCCGCGAATCAGGTCGGCCAGCAGGTAACCCGCCAGCGTTCCCCAGGTGATGCCATTTCCGGCATAGCCAGTGGCGACGAAGACGTGCTCGGCGGCAGCGTCCCTCCCCACGAAGGGCAGGCCGTCGACGGGCTCGAGGATCTGACCGGACCAGCGATGGGTCGGCTCCAGCACCCTCCCGGCAAACTTCTCGTTGACGTAGGCCTGCAAACGCTCGAACGCGCGCGGCTCGTCTCCCTGGTCGGAGCCGACGCGATGGTCCTCGCCGCCTACCAGCAGGTGAGCGCGGCCATCGATGACGTGCGTGCGCGTGTAGTGGTACGGCGTCTGGCTGTCCCAGAACGTACCGCTGGCGACGCCTTGTCGAACCAGCGGCGCCGCGAGCGCATACGTGCGGTAAGCCGCCACCTTGGTCTGGAGCAACACCCGATCCGAAAATGGAACATGCGTTGCGACGATGACACTCCGGGCGCGAAGGCTGCCGGCCGCCGTCTGGACCAGGCAGGGTGAACCGTCCTCGACGCTGAGGGCTGGCGTCTGGGCGAAGAACAATCCACCGTCTTCCACGAAGGCGCGCGCCAACGCATTCAGGTAGGGCGTCGGGTTGAACTGGGCCTGCTTCTCCACTTTCAGGGCTCCCTTGGTCGAGAACGGAAGCGGGCAGTCGTCGGTCCAGGTCGCCGGAATGCCAAACTCCTTGCAGGCCTCTAGCTCTTTCCGAAGGTCGTCGGCCTGCGCGTCGGTTTCGGCATACAGGTAACCCGGCACGCGCCCGAAGTCGGTGGGAATCGCCAGTTGGTCCACCAATGTGGAGATGGTGTCGATCGCCAGGTGCTGCCCCCACGCCACCAGTTGCGCGCCATCGCGTCCAAAGCGGCTCTTCAGGACGTGATAGCGCGTGTCGACCAGTTCGGTCAGATGCGCCGTGGTCAGTTCCGTCTCGCCCGATCCGACCGTCCGGCTGTCGAGCAGCGCGACCTTCAGATCCGAGCGCGCCAGGATGTGGGCCGCTGTCAATCCGGTGATGCCGGCACCGATGACGGCCACGTCGACTTCACGCGACCCCTGCAACGAAGGCGCGGTGGGCCGTGAAGGGGAAGACGCCTCTGCGAGATGCCACGGAGAATGGGTGGTGGTTGCCATTCCGCGGTGCTTTGCATTCCGCGTGCCCCAACGCCCGGCGCGCAGCGAGCGAATGTCACGCTGACGAACCAGGCCGGGAAATCGGGGTGACAGGGCGCCGCGATCCATCGATTTTTACGCCGCAATTTGCGTGGGCACGCCCTTCGCATTGGCTGTCGTCCAACCTGTCATCGAACCACATCGAAGTGAAAGGACCCTCCATGGACGCTATCGAACTGCTCGAGTCCCAGCATCGCGAAGTCGAAAAGCTTTTCGCCAAGATCGAAAGGGCGAAGTCCGAAGACGTGAAAGCCCAGCTGTTCGAACAGATCGCCGACAAGCTGGCGGTGCACGCCAGCATCGAAGAGCACCACTTCTATCCGGCGGTGAAGGCCAAGCGCACCGAGGACATTCTCCTGGAATCGCTGGAGGAGCACCTGGGCATCAAACGCGTGCTGGCGGATCTGCTGGAGACGGAGGCCAGCGACGAGACGTTCGACGCCAAGATCAGCGTCCTCAAGGAACAGGTCAGCCACCACGTCGAAGAGGAAGAGAGCGAGCTGTTCCCGAAGGTTCAGAAGCTCCTCGGCAGCGAACAGCTCGAAGCGATCGGGCAAGCCATGAGCGCCGAGCAAGCCGAGCTGGAAGACGGCGGTGAACCGCGGCTGGCGATCCCGGGCGAGGCCGCGCACGCCGCGCATATCTGATCGGTGTGAGTCATGGCCCTCCTGCAGGCACTGCTGGCGCTGATCACCAAGTCTGCCGGCAAGATCCTCAACGCGATCTTCGGGTGGGCCGTGCACGCGCTGTTTGGGAAGACGACGGCGCGCGACCAGACCCTTCTGTCAGGGCTGGTCGGCGCCGCCGTCGCGTGGCCGTTGCTGGTGGTCGGGATCGCGGCTCCCAAGGTGGCTGCCCTGGTGCTGGCCTTCGTACCGCTGCCTCACGCGGTTCCATCCTGGATCGTGCGGCTGGTGTGGACCACGCTGGCGCTGGTGGTTCCGATCGCGCTGGGGCTGACGCTTGCGGCGCGTCGCCCGCGGCATGCTCCGGCCGAAGGTTGGGCCATCAAGGTGCTGCGGGGCTTTCCGCTGACCGTGGGCCTCGCCTTGGCGTTCATCGTCATGTTCGTCTCGGTTCCGATCATTCGCTTGATCTCGATGGTGCGGCGCGAGGCCAGCGCCGACGTGCCGTTGGTGACCGACGCGGCCGCCTATCACGATGTTGCCGCCCGGGTTGTGGAGGCGCTGAACCGCCACGGGTTCGGTCTGCAAGCATCCGAGCCGTCCTGGTGGGTCAAGGCCCCGACGCGGCTGCTGGCCTGGTTCGGCGGTGCGGCCTTCTCGGGGTTCGTGCCCCAGCGGCTGGAACATTACACAGCGTCGGGAATCGAGGTTTCCTTCTACACCAGCGGCGTGCTGCTGCGCGGGAAGGCCCAGCGGGTCACCTGGGCGCACGGCTTGATCGTCGAGACCGTCGTTCACGGCCAGGGGCTGCAAACCTTCTCGGCGGCCGCGCAGCAAATCGAGCGCGAGATCCGCCGCGTATGGAAGGTCTTCGACACCGCGCCGGAGGCCCACACGGGCTCGCGGCTCTTGCTGAAGCGAGTCGCCACGCTGGCGGGCGACCTGACCAAGCTCGATGCCGAATACGAAGAATGGCAAGTCCTGTATCGGCAGCTGCTGCAACTGGAGCGGGCGCTGCGGGGACAACCACAGCTGCTCGACGGCGCGTCGGCGTCGCAGAAGGGAAACCACCATGCACACCAAAGAAGATCCGGAACAAACGAGGGTCACCAGGCCGCGCGGGGTAGCTGACCTACCGCCCGAAGGCGCCGACGAGTCGCGCGAAGCCAACCCGCCGTCCGGGCCCGCCTCCCCTGAGTCCTTGTCGACGTTGGACCTGATGAAGGCCATCACCCACGATGTCGAGCGCCTGGTGAAGACCCAGATCGCCCTGGCCAAGGCCGAGGTGCGCGCGGACCTTTCGAACGAAGGCAAGATGGTGGCGGGGCTGGGCGTGGCGGCGGTAGCCGGGTTGCTGGCGGTCAATCTGCTGTTCGTGACGCTGATCCTGGCGCTGGCCACGGTGTTGCCACCGTGGGTCGCGGGCCTGGTGGTCAGCGGCGCGGTGGCGCTGGCAGCCGCAATTGCCGGGGTCGTGGGCTGGGGCAAACGGGTGCGCCACCCGCTGGCGCGGACGCGCCACGAGATTCAGGAGGATGTGAAATGGACCAAAGAACGGATGGCCTAGTGGCAACCAGCACCAGCGAGCCGGGGGACGTGAACGGCCTCGAGCAAGAGGTCGACGCGATTCGCGACGAACTGGGCGAACTGGTGGGGGAGCTCGACCGGCGCCGACATCGCGCCACCAAGCCGGCCTTGATGGGCATTGCCGCAGTGGCGACAGCGGCGGTGGCGGTCACGGGCTTTGTGATGTGGCGTCGCCATGTGGCTGCGCGGGCGCGCAACCCAGCGCTCGACTTCGTGCGCGCCCTGTTCGCGAAAGCCTGAAATGACGGCCACCACCGCCCATCGCACGTCGGTCCCCCGCGCGGAGGCCGGCCGTCGGGCCACCCATCGGCGATGGCCGCGGCGCCTCTTGATTGCGCTGGGCGTCGTCGTTCTGCTGGTCGTCGTGATCCGGTTGATCCTCGATCCGGTCGCCGCCCACTTCACGCGCAAGGGACTCGACCAGATGGACGGTCTGCGCGGCGACTTCGAAAGCGTGCACGTGACGGTGTTGGGGCCGGGCTACACGATCCGCCGGCTGAAGTTGATCGAGGATCCCGGCGGCAGCTGGAAGACGCCCATCTTCTATGCCGAGTCGATTCACGTGGGCGTGGACTGGAGGCGTCTGTTGCACGGGCAAATCGTGGCCGCGGCGCGCATCGTCGAACCGAAGGTGAGCGTCGTCAACAAGAAGCAGGCTGCCCAGCCCGAGAAGACCAAGAAGAAGGCCCCGGATCTGTCGGCACAACTGGAGAAGGTCATCGGGTTGAAGGTGGCCCGCGTCGAGATGTTGCGGGGCGAGTTCCTGTTTCGCGATCCCACGGCGCCGCGACATCCGGAGTTGTGGGTCCACGACCTGGATCTGGCGGTCGAGAATCTTCCCACGCGCGCCAAGCTGGCGAGCGGGCGGCCCACCACGCTGAGTGGGCGCGGCGTCGTCGGAAAAAGCGGCGACTTGACGGTGTTCATGTCGGCCGACCCGCTGGCCAGTCCCCTGGCGTTTGCGGGACGCTTCGATCTGTCGGGGCTGCGCGTCGCCGAGCTGTACGATTTCATCGAACCAAAAACCAAACTTCAGACGCCGCGAGGCACCTTCGATCTGTTCGCCGAGTTCACGGTGAAGGGCGGACGCCTGCATGGTGGTGTGAAGCCACTGCTGAAGAACGTGGACGTCGAGCCCGCTGAACCGGGCGCCTGGGACACCGTCAAGGCTTGGTTGGCGGACAAAGCCGTCAGCCTGGCTTCCGATCGCGTGCCCGAGCGCAACGCGGTGGCCACCGTCGTTCCCCTGGAAGGTCGGGTCATTGACCCGGACGTCCAGCTTTGGCCCGCGGTGCTGGGCGTCTTTCGAAATGCCTTCGTTCAGGGGCTGACCTCGGGGTTCGCTCACCTGCCGCCCCGCAGGGCGGATCAGCCTCAGGGAGTGCTGACGCAAGCCAAGGAAGCCTTGAAGAAGGATGAGGGCCCGCCCAAGGCGCAGCCGGTGGAGTCGGGAAAGTGATGCGCCGATCCACGTTCAGTGCCGGGCTGGCGACGCTGACCTTGGCCGGCGCGGTCGCCGCTGGTGCCGGTTGCGGGCACGCGCGGACGGTCGAACCCGCCGTACCGCCCGCCGAGGCCAAAAAGGAGGACACGAAGGAGGACAAGAAGGCGGAGACCGAGAAGAAGACCGCAGCGACCTTCACCTCGCGCCACGCGCCGTCCGGTGAATCCAAGGATACTGCCGCTGTTCGCCTGTCGACCTCGCCCGAAGCCCTGTTGAAGCCCGGCGCGCTGGCCCGCATCCAGGAGAAGCTGGCACACGAGGGCACCCTGAAGGGTGAGCCGAGCGGCAAGATGGACGCGGCGACGAAGAAGGGCCTGGAAGATTTTCAGCGCGATCACGATCTGCCGGCGACCGGGATCGCCGACGACGCGACCGTGGGGCGACTGGGGTTGAAGCCTAGCGACGTCTTCCGACAGGGCACGCGCGAATAGACACGGCAGACGGCCCCCTCGGCAAACACCGCCGAGCATCCGTCGGATTTCCCGTCAGAGCCCGCTCGAAGATCCTTTGGAGCTTCCGCCCGGCCGGTGCGGTATGAACCTGCAGATGAGCGTAGCGGTGGAGCCCTGCGGGGCGAGGTTTTTCGACAAGGGGCAAGAGGATTTGGGACGGGCGGTCCAGGTGACGGTGCGGCACCGCAAGGACTCGACGCTCACCGTCCTCGACGTGGCTGGCGCCGAGCCCGAGCTGGCTCGCGTCCTGACCCGACTCGACCGAGGCCGCCTCAGGATCCACTGGGAGGACGTCGCCCGCACCTGCTACGTCTTCACCTGGGCCTCGGGCTACAGCAACGGCCCCGACGTGCGCATCCAGGGGATGATCGAACCCCAGACCGGCCGTGAGCTCGAGGGCTGGATGGCCAAGGCCGCGCCACCGCCCAGGCCAGCCCGGATCGAAAGCAGCGCGCCTCAGGGCTGGAATTCAGGCCACCCGAAGCGTCCCTGGTAGCTACCAGATCCTAGCGCTGGAGGACCAACGCGCGAAGGCGCTGGGCCGCGGTCAGCAGCCCGAGCGCGCACCTTCCATGCGGGCGACGTCCCCGTCTGACGGGGGGCGAGGGTTGGGGCAGAGGGCGCGGCGGGTGCGCCACATCAGGCCGACGGAGAAGGACAGTGCCTCCTCGCGCCGGCCCGAGCCGAACATCAGGGCCAGCTCTGGACGAAACTCCAGCGCCAGGTGGGCGGAAAGCAACACCGAGACGGGAAAGGCGTTCGCGAGCGAAAGGCGGAGCGGCTCGCCGGACGCGTGGACCAACCCGACCTCGGGGACCAGCAGGCCGAGCACACTCTGAACACGCACGCGACTCTTGCTGGTCGACGGTCCGACCGCGTTGGCGGCCGCCAGCCCCACGCCGATCCGCCACGCCGTGCGCGGCGACGATCCGGTGTCGCTCAGCGGGCGCAGCACACCGAGCCGTAAGTCGACGCCCCAGCTGTCGCCCAGGAGCGGCTCGAGGAGCTTGCCGCGGGCGGTGGTGTCCTGAACGGCCTCATTGCGTCGCAGACCGATGCGCAAGGTCGGACCGAACAGAGCGCTCCCACCGCCGAAAGGGCGGCGGGAGTCGGCGCTGGCCGACAGCTCGGCGCTGCGGTTGAAGCGGGGGGCGGCCCAACCCACGGTCGGACCATGCTCCGGTTGTGGCGGAGGAGGGAACCGCGCCGGCGGTTTGAGGGCGTTGCCCAGCGCCGGATCGCGCGCGAGCTCGTTCACGAGCTGCTCCCACGATGCGGCGTCGGTCGGCCAGGGCTCGGGCGGACCGATCGGTCGTTCGCCGAACAACAGGAGCCCCTCGGCCGGGCACTCGGGCGCCCAGCAGCCGACCCGCGCGACGAAGCGAACGCAGGCGCCGCCACCGCAGATCAGCTCGGGCTCGGGAGGCGCCACCATTCGAACGACGGGGAGATTCGGGATCCACACTGCGTCCGTGCGCACCCACACGCCGGCTTCGCTGGCCCTCCCCGGATAGACGATACGCGCGCGTCGCGGGCTGCCGGCGACGGCTGGGTCACCTTCCGGCCTCGCGACGATCGTGGCGGGGATCGCCGGCGACGCGCCCGGGAGGTCCCGCGCGGGGGACCGAACCACGAAGGGCACGGGCGCTGGCCAGCGCAGGCTGTACGGGCCGGGCGGGAAAGCCTTCCGATCCAGCGCAGCCGCGTACACCCGCACCTCCGGACAGTCGCCATACGAGATGAGCTCGCAGACCATTTCCGAATGACGAACTACAGGGATCAGCTCGCCCGCTGATGTGAGCCCGAATCCTTCGAGCACGCCGTCATTGCAAAAGCCTCTCTCGGTGAAAAAAAACGCTAGCTCGTGCTGGAAATCGAGCGGCGGCGGTGGGCCCGGCAGCTCATAGCCGTTCCAAAGATCCGCCAGGCCACCCGCGTCTTCCGCCACGGCGACCGTCGGCGCCGCCTCGAGCCCTCGAGTGAGCTGGGCCAGCACCCGGAAGCGCCGGGTCGTCTCGCCCGGTCTGAAACGCGCCGCCGCGATGCTGCCCGGCTGGCGGAGCCCGGGCGCGGGCGCCGCACACGAGAGCGCCACGAGCCCCGATACCAGCGCGACGTAGACCGCCGCTGAGCATCGCCGCCGGCGCTGCACCCGGGCGTTCATGTCGCGGCGGGGGCCGGCGTGGTCGGCAACGTCACCGTCATGCGTGCGCCGCCGAGCGGGGGCGGGGCGTCCGCGACCGTCACGTCGCCGCCGTGATCGATCACGATCTTGCGGACGATGGCCAGGCCCAAGCCGGTACCGTGTTCCTTGGTCGTGAAGTACGGATCGAACACCCGCTGGCGTGCGGCCACCGGCACGCCCGGGCCATTGTCGTCGACGTGCAGCAGCGCCGTGCCGGGACGCGCGTCGAGGGCGACGCCCACGCGCACCAGCGGTTCGCGTTTCGCGTCCGTCGCGGCCTGAATCGCGTTCTCCACCAGGTTGGCCAGCACGCGCCGGATCAACATCTTGTCGCACAACGCCTGCACCGGCTGGGCGGGGCGATCGACCTGCAGTTGCTCACTCCACTCGGGGTGGGCCCGCTTGAAGTCGTCGACCAGCCCGCCCAGATCGACCGGGCTGGGCTCCACCTTCGGAAGCTTCGCGAAGGCCGAGAAGTCGTCGACCAGCCGTCGGATCGAGCCGATTTCCTCGTCCATGACTTCGCCGGCCGTATCCAGCCGCCGCTGATAGGCCGGATCGCCGCCGCGATATTGCGAACGCAGCTCCTGCACCGCCAGCTGGATCGGTGTCAGCGGGTTCTTGATCTCGTGCGCCAGACGTCGCGCCACCTCTTGCCACGCCGACACCTTTTGCAGGTACTCGAGCCGCGCGCGCGCGTCGTCCAGTTCGGCCACCATGCTGTCGAAGGCGTGGCCCAGCTCGTCCAGCTCGTCGCGCCCGGTCGGGGCCACCCGCACCGATAGGTCACCCTGCGCGACCCGCGCCGCCGCCGCCCGCAACACGGCCACGCGAGCGGTGGCGCGACGGGCGACCAGCAGTCCGATGGCAGTGGCCAGGGTCAGCACGATCACCATCTCGATCGCCACGCCGCGGAAGACCCCCGGCAACAACAGCGGCAGCACGCGATCCAGCTCGTGCTCCTGCTCGACCGCCTGGCGGAGCGACAGGAAATCCGCGTAGACCTGGCGATCGATTCCGAAGGTCAGCTCCAGCATGCGCGGGGCTTCCGGGCGCGAGCCGGCCAGTTCGACCAGGTTCGGCGGCGCCTCGCGCGCACGCGCCAGCTCCTGCGGGGACACCGACCATTCGTCCACCACGCGCGTCCCCTCCAGGATGCGGGCGCGCAGCAGATCGGGGACGTCGGACAGCTCGGCCGCCCGGGTCACGCCGTGCTCCGCGACCTCGTCCGCGCGTTGCCGGAAGGTTTCCTTTTCCTGGGCGAACGTCGTTCGGTAGACCTCCAGTGCCTCACCCAGCGAATGCCGCACCTCTTGTTGGTGGCGGGTGTTGATGGCCGACACCGCGGTCAGCGTGCGCGACAGCAGGAGCCCGGTCGCCACCAGCGTGGGAATGGCGACGATGAACACGGCTGCCAGGATCTTCCATTCGAACCGCCCGGGCAGGCTGAACAGCCGCGCCCGAGGTGTCACACGCGGTTCGACCGGCCGATTCATCGCCGGGGCCCTTCGAAGGGTTGCGACATGAAACGAAGCTGCCGTTCGCTGTCTTCGATCTGGGGGTTCACGAACACCGTCACGAAGGTTCCGAAGAAGCTGTCGCCCCGGCCCGCGCCGGGACGCGGTTGCGCGCCCGCCGGCTGGCGCAACCAGCGACGGACCTCGCCCATCAGCTCGGGTGACAGCGGGTTCAGATCGCCCCGGAACGCCAGCACGTACCGTTCGCCGGGGGCCAGCGCCTCCGTCAGCTCGACCGGAAAATTGATCAAGGTGGTGGCCGCGTCGAAGGCCTCTTCGATGGTCTTCACCTCGAAGGTACGATCGCTGCCTGCGCCGTGGGAGGTGCGCACCCGAAAGCGTTCATCCCAGATGTCATAGATGATTTCGATGCGCTGAAACGCGATGGCGATCGGTTCCTGCGCGTGCTGCCGCGAGAGCTGGATCCGCACCAGAATTCGGGTGGCAAATCCGGAGGTCAGGCGATCGCGGGCCGCCGGGCTGAACAGGTCCTGCAGCCCGACCGACACCAGGACCGCCCGTTCCCGGAAGGCCAGCCCGACCGTGCGCTGCGGGATCGCCTCCGCCCAAGCCGGCTTCGCGGCCGAGGGGACCGTCAACGCAGCCGCCATCGTCGCCGCCAGCACCAGCCTCCGCGCCCAGCCACCAGGCCGTCGCATGATCAGAACGGCACCCGCCCCAGCGCGTTCGCGATGGAGAGCGTGAACACACCGACCGTGGTGTCCAGGCGCACACCCAGGTCGCCGGTCAGATCGATGGGAAGCGCGGCCAGACCGCTTCGACTGGAATCGCGAAAGGCTCCCGAGCTTCCCATCGCGAAGGCGCCCGCCGCGATGAAAGCATCGCCCCGATAGATGACGCCGTGGCGGTGCCACAGCGGCACGGCATATTCCAGCAGCACCCGGGCCGCGAAAGCGTCATAGCGGTGCTGGGCGATACTTGACCCCAGAAAGCTGGGAGAGGGCTGGGTCGAGAAGTTCATTCCCAGCGCGCGCGGCGGCAAGAACAGGTTCATGTCGCCGACGAAGAAGCGATCGAACAGGGGCGCGTCGCCGAACAACGCCCCCGCGAACAGGTGGACGCCGAAGGTGTGACCGTAGCGATTGGGTGTGTACGACGAACCTTGGAACACCAGCTTCGTGAACTGATAGTCCGACCCGAAACCTTCGAAAGCGGCCTCCGCCGACAGCGCGGCGTGAACTCCCGCGCGCGGGACCAGCGGATCCGAGCGGGTGTCGAAGTCCAGTGTTCCGGTGAGCGAGCCCACCCGCGAGAAGCCCTGGCGCAACCCGAACTCCAGGGGACGGGGCTCCGCGCCCTCCTGCAGCCGCTCGCGCTCCAGCGGCCAGGTCGCCGAGATGCCCTCCTCGCGAAAATCGAGGAACACGCGCGCGGCGCGGGTCAGGGCGCGTCCCATGCCCACCACGCCCCCGACGCGCCGGATTCCCATCGCGACAAAGTGGACCGGGTCGCCGTCCCGGTCAGCGCCCGACACGCGCATGAACTCGTTGCCGGTGGTGACGATGCCCGTGCCGCTGAGGATCAAGCCGGTGCCCAGCAACGGCGGCACCTGCGCGCGCACGCGCATGCCCAGCGACCGCCGCGCCTCGGCGACGTCGGGTCGCGTGGCCGCGACGAAGCCGGCGCCCAGCGAGATGCCGCGTCCGGCGAGATTGTTCTCGGCCAGATCCAGGCCGCCCCAGAACGGCGTGGCGGTGCTTTCCCCCAGGTACAGGGCGTTCAACACGATCGTGCCGCGTTCCTCGACGTCGACCACCAGGATGGCGCCCCCGCGTCTGGAACCGCGTTCCAGCGCCAGGCGCACGTCCAGGAAGAACCCCAGCGACAGGAGATGAATCCGTGCGGCCTCGACGCGTCCGTCGGACGCCGTGACGATCTCGCCGGCCACGATGCCCACCTCGCCCAGGATCAGCGCGGTGGCCGTCTTGCGGTTTCCGCGCACGACCACCTGCTCGATGGCGTAAGCCGGTCCGAAGTTCGGATCGCGAAATGGTTCGGGCCTGGGATCGCTCGGCGTGGCGGCGTCTTCGTCGGACGCCGCCGCCTCGGCCGACGCCAGCTCCTCCGGGGCGTCCCCGCCGGGCTGTGCGTGGCCCACGCGCCCGCCGGTGAGCGAGGTGATCAGAATCACCACGGTCAACACGGCCCCAGGCTTCATACGCCGACTATATACGTGGAATCGGCGCTCGCGATGAACGCGCTCCGCGACCGGGCACGCGTGCCGTCAGTTCAGCGGCGAGCCCGAACCACGGCGCGGCGGGGACGCGTTCACCTGCAGAATCCGTCCCCGGATCTCCTCGTCGGGGCTCAACACCTGCATCCGCGCCAGAACGCCCAGCAACCGCTCCTGATCACCCGTGCGTTCATAGATGGCGCGCAGATTGTTCAAGAGGCGCATCAACACGTGGCCCTTGCTGGCGGGATCCAGCAGGTCGGGATCGATCGGCCCGGCGTCTCCGGTGGCGCGTTCGTGCAGCTCGGCGATCTGTCCCTCGTCCAGCAGGCGGCCGTCGAAGGGATCCAGGAACATCACGTTGTCGTCGTCGTCTTGCACCCGCACCAGGAAATGCCCCGGGAAAGACACGCCGCGGGCGTCGATGCCCACGCGCCGGCAGGTCTCGGTCAGCACCAGCGCCAGGCTGATCGGAATACCGGTGCGGCGATCCAGGACTTCGTTCAGGAAGCTGTTCCGTGGATCGTAGTAGTTCTGGGTGTTGCCGTGGAACCCCAGCTCTTCGTACAGATAGCGCACCACGATCTCCAGCGGCGGGTGTTGCGGGGACGAAGCGATCCGCGCCGCGGCCTCGACGCCGAAGTCGTCCAGCTTCTCGACGTACTGGCCCACGTCCAAGCCGGGGTACTCGGGCTCGGCGATCAGCAGCGCGGCGCGCGCGAGATCGAGATCGGCCTCCGGGCGCGACACCAGATGCGAGAACAGGCTGATCTCTGCAAAGTCCATCGGTCTCGAAAGCAGGATAGCAACAAACTCCAGCATCGTGTCCACTGTCTGACGGCGATGGCGCGGCGAATTTTTCGGCGGCGATCTAGCGCAGGACCGCCAGGAACGCGTCGCCATATTGCGCCAATTTCTTGGGGCCGACCCCGGAAATTGCCAGCACCTCTTCGGCGTTGCGGGGGCGGCGCTCCGCCATCGCCAGCAACACCGCGTCGCTGAACACCATGTAGGCGGGGAGGCCGCGTTTGGCGGCGATCTCTCGGCGCAGCTCGCGCAGGCGTGCGAAAATTTCGCCTTCCTCGCCGTTGTCGGGCACGCCGCGGTCGACGAACGGAGCGGCCCCTGGGGATCGCGCGCGGCGCGGGCGCGCCTCGGGGGCGGTGGCGCACGTTTCGAGAATGTCGTGGCCCGTGCACACATCGCACGACGAGCCGCAGGCGGCCATGGCTTCGCCCAGGTAACTGGTTACCGCCTGGTGGCGGCAGCGGGTGCGGTTGTCCGCCATCCGAAACATCTCGCGCACCTGCTCGCGCTGGCGTTCCTGCACGTCGGCGGTGCCCTCGCTTTCGAAACGATCGTAGCTCATCACGTCGGCCCAGGAATAAAGCAGCACGCATTGGCTGGGCAGACCGTCGCGCCCCGCGCGCCCGATCTCCTGGTAGTAACTTTCGATCGAACGGGGCATGTCGCGGTGGAGCACGTAGCGAATGTCGGGCTTGTCGATGCCCATTCCGAACGCGACGGTCGCGACCACCACGTCGACGTCGTCGTGCCGGAAGGAATCCTGCGCGCGGGTCCGCTGGTCGATGGTCAGGCCGGCGTGATAGGCGGTGGCCCGCACGCCGTGCTCGCACAGGTAGGCGGCGGTGGCCTCGGTCGCCTTGCGCGAAAGACAGTAGATGATGCCGCTTCCGCCTTGCTGCGCGCGCACGAAGCGCAAGATCGCCGCACGCGAGCCGCCCCGTAGCGCCGCGGTGGTGTCGCCTTCGGTGCCTTTGCGATAGGCCGAGAGCGCCAGGTTGCGACGGAAGAAGCTGCCGCGATACTCGGCCGGGGACGACATCGCCAGTTGATCCACGATGTCGCGCATGACGTCGGGGGTGGCGGTCGCCGTCAGCGCCAGCACAGGGACGCTTCCGAAGCGCCGCTTCAGCCCGGCCAGGTTGCGGTAGGCGGGACGAAAGTCATGTCCCCACTGACTGATGCAGTGGGCTTCATCCACCGCGATCAACGACAGTCGGGTGCGTTGCAGCGCCGAGCCCACGCTGGCCTCCAGCCCCTCCGGCGCGGCGTACACCAGTTCGTACGCCCCCGTCCACAGGCCGTGCAGGCGTTCGCGGCGTTCCTCGGGGGACAGGCTGGAATTCAGGTAGGTCGCGCGCAGCCCTACCTCGTTCATCGAGTCCACTTGATCCTTCATCAGCGCGATCAACGGCGATACCACCAGAGTGGTCCCGCCCAGCAGGCGCGCCGGGATCTGATACGTCAGGGATTTGCCCGCGCCGGTGGGCATCACGCCGATGCAGTCGCGGCCGGCCAGCACGGCGGTGATGATCTCTTCTTGCCCCGGGCGAAAACGGTCGTAGCCAAAAATGGACTTCAGCGCCTCGCGGACGGCCCCCGATCCCAGGGGCGACGCCGTCGGAGCCGAGGGGGCGGGGGCGGCCGCCTTCAGCGCTTGCGAGATTTCCTTCAACACCGACATCGCCCCGGGGGCGAACAAATCGGGCGCTTGCCGCCACAGGGTTCGCAACCGCGCCAGACCGGCCGAGCACGTCGCGCGCACGTTGGGATCGGCGGTGCCGCCCGCCAGGAAGCGGGCGCGCAGGGTATCGACTTCCCGTTCTATGCTCTCGACTGTCACGTGGGTGATCTTCGTCCGCGTCGCCGCGATGTTGCGTCAGAATACGGGGCGCGCCCCCCCACCGAAAGAAAGAACTGGCGCCTCCCGACGAATGCCAGGAGGGTCGTGTTCGCCGGGGCCCTACGCTCAGCGAAAATCGCGCAGGTGGCGCCGGCTGCCGCCCTTGACCGGGCCGTCATGGGCCTGCTGGCACTCGGTGCAAAGCTCGACGTAAGGCATCAGCTCCAGCCGCTTGGGGGCGATGGGTTCCTCGCACTCCGCGCACAGGCCGAACATCTCGGGAGCGTTCTCGACGCGTCCGATCGCGGCCACCACCCGGGTCAGCACCGCCGAGCGCGCGCGGTTGCGCGAGCTGGCGATGGTCTGCGACATCTCCATCAGGGGCTGGCCGTCCTCGTCGTGGCCGACCGCCGTCGGGTCGTCGCGTCCGGGCTCGATGGCCAGATCGCCTTCGCTCAGGATCTCCGCCCTCAGAGCGGCCAGCTTCTCGCGGTGACGGTTCAGCGCTTTCGAGTCCACGATGGCGGGTCCCTATCGCGCGCCACGCTACCAAAAGTCGCGATGATGTCGAGCCCCAACGCGCGGCCCCAGGTGACGCAAGGCCGTACGCCTTTGTGATATGGTGCCCGCCTTCTGTGCGCATTCTGGTGGTGGTTCCCGCTTTGAACGAAGAGCGGTCCGTGGGACCGCTGGTGGCCGACATCCGCGCCGAGGGAGAGAAGCTGGGCGTCGAGATCGAGACGGTCGTGGTCGACGATGGCTCGACCGACCGCACCGCGGCGGCTGCCCAGGCGGCCGGGGCCCGGGTGGTCCAGCTGCCCAAGAACCTGGGCATCGGGGGCGCGGTGCAAACCGGTCTGCGGCTGGCCTGGCGCGAAGGGTTCTCCTGCGCGGTCCAGATCGACGGCGACGGCCAGCATCCGCCCAGCGAGCTGGGCAAGCTGATTCCGCTGCTGGGCGAGACACCCGCCCCCGATCTGATCATCGGCACGCGCTACGGCGAGGATCGCCAGGGCTTCCAGTCGACCGTGCTCCGCCGCCTGGGCAGCGGGTGGCTGCGCTGGGTGCTGCGAACCGTGGCAGGCGTGCGCAGCAGTGATCCGACTTCGGGGTATCGCCTGTACGGTCCGCGCGCGCTGGCGTTGTTCGAGCGGACCTACCCCTACGACTATCCGGAACCAGAATCGCTGGCGATGGCGCGCGCGGCGGGCCTGATCATTCGCGAGGTTCCCGTGGTTATGCGCCCGCGCATGGCCGGCGCGAGCAGCATCCGGAGCTGGCGAACCGCCTACTACATGTTGAAGGTCAGCGTCGCCGTGGCGCTGTGTTATGCCAGGAGCGCGCGGCGTCCCTGGCCGAAGGCAATGTAACCGATGGAGTTCGAGCGCTACTGGATCTTCGCCGCCTGCTGTGCGGTGGTCGCCGCCTTCCTGGTTCGTCTGCTGCTGCGCGAGCGGGTGGCGCTGCAGCACAGCCTGGCGTTCCTGTTGTTCATGCTGGGGCTGGTGACGGTCGCGGTGTTTCCCGGGCTGACCAACCGGGTGGCGCAATTGATGGGGTTCACGCTGGCGTCGAACTTCTTCTTCGCGGCGCTGATCGGCGTGCTGGTGCTGCTGCACCTGGGAACGGTGATCGCCCTGTCGAAGCTGGAGTCGCGCACCGTGGCACTGACCCAGGAGATTGGCCTGATGCAGGAGCAGCTGGCGCGGCTGACGCCGAATGTCGCTCGCTTCCCGGCCGGGCCGCTGCCCGATGAAGAGCTTTCGAATTCGGACAAGGTGGCCGCGCCGGGGTTGCACCCCCGCGAAATGAAATCGTGAAGCTGGTCTTCGTGGTGGTCACCTACCAAGGTGAGCAATACGTTCGTCCGTTGCTGGACACGCTACGGTCGAACACCAACCTGGCCGACATCGACGTGGCGGTGGTCGACAACGCGTCCAGCGACGGCACGTTGGCCATCCTGCGCGAGGAGGAGAAGACCTGGACCGCGCGCACGGGGGGCGGGCGCCTACATGTCTTGCCGCAGACCTGGAACACGGGGTTCGCCGGCGGCAGCAACCTGGGCATCGCGCACGCGCGCGGGCTGGGCGCCTCCTACGCGATGCTGCTGAACCAGGATCTGGAGCTGCGCCCCGGTTGGCTGGAGCCGCTGCTGGCGGTGATGGACGCGCGCCCGGAGGTGGCGGCGGCGCAGCCGCTGATCCTGCTGCACGCCGAGCCCGAGCTGGTCAACACCGCTGGCAATGCCATTCACTTCTGTGGCTTCGGGTATTGCGATCAGTATCGCGCGCGGGCCGCCGACGTGTTTCCGGCCGGCGACGAGGTGAGGGCGGTTCCGTACGCCTCGGGTGCGGCGCTGATCTTGCGGCTGGACGCGGTGGCGCGGGCGGGCGCCTTCGACGAGCGGCTTTTCCTGTATCACGAAGACTGCGATCTGCAGATCCGGTTTCGACAGCTCGGCTACGAGTGCGTGGTGGTGTCCGCGTCGCGCGTGGCCCACAAGTACAACGCCGGCTTCTCGGGGCGGAAGATGGTCTACCTGGAACGCAACCGCTGGTACCTGCTGTTGAAGGACTGGCCGTGGAGCCGGTTGCTGGTGGCGCTGCCGGCGCTGGTGGGGGCCGAGCTGGCGGTGCTGGTGCTGGCGGCGCGCTCGGGGTGGTTGCGCGGCAAGCTGGGAAGCTACGGCGAGATCGTGCGGGCGCTGCCGGGCGTATGGCGCGATCGCCGCGCGGTGCAGGCGCGCCGCGCGGACAACGCCAGCGACGGGGCCTATTTGACCGGGGCGATTCGGTTCGAGGGCTTCGACCACCCGATCATCACCAAGTTCGCCAACCCGCTGCTGTCGGCTTACTGGTGGTTTGCGCGGCGGGTGTTGCGGGTTTCGTAGCGCTTTGGGCTGGACCGAATCATCGCGGTCGTGCGGCATCTCCCGCGTTCGGCGCCTCGGGGCAGGAGGAACGATCGGCGAAATTCCGCTCATTCTTGTACTTGCCCGCTCAGTTTCCTGAGGTGCGCCTGGTCGAGGGAGCGCGATTGTCGAACACACTTCCGCGTTCGGCGCATCGACGCCCTCCCGCCGCCTGGCTTGAGCGATGCAGGGCGGGACGGGGCCAGCCGGCCTCAAGGGAATCCAAGGACCCTCAAACGGGAGGAGCAGCTCATGATCCATTCGCATCCCAGCACCGCGCTCTGCGTGACCATCGCCCTCCTGCTGATCGGCGCCGGAGGATGCGGCGGCGGTGGTGGTCACGGGGGCGCGACGGACGCGAGCGTCGGCGGGGGAGGCGGAACTGGTTCCGGTGGCCGCGGTTCCGGGGGCGGGAGCGGCGGTTTCGCGGGCGGAGGCGGTGGTTCTGCGGGCGGTCGTGCCGGCTCCGGGGGCGGTGGTGCTGCGGGCGGCGCCGGCTCCGCAGGCGGTGGTTCCGCTGGTGGCGGTTCTGTGGGCGGTCGAGCCGGCTCCCAGGGCGGCGGTGGCTCCGCCGGCAGGGGAAGTGGCGGTGGGGGTGGCAGTTCGCCGGGCGGCGCTGGCGCAGGTGGCGCGGGAAGAGGCGGAGGCTCAGGGAGCTCAGGTGCCGGTGGCACCACCATCGAGATGTGCGATCCCAATGCTGCCAACCGGTGTTCGGTCGGTACCTGCGAATGCTGTCCCGCGGGCGGTCCGACCCAGCACTGCGTGTGCACGCCCCCCTGCAGCTCGGACGCGGACTGCACGGATCCGAACCGAGGCTATTGCGATCTGCGAGGGCCGATGGCGACTGGCCTGTGCGTCCCGAACAACATGTTTTGTTGCTGGTTGTGCAAGTAGGAACAAGAGGGAACAAGTAGGAAAGTTTCCGGCCATTGTCTCCGGCCATTGCCGGAAAGCGCAGCAAAGAATCACCGCGCTGCTCTCCCTCAACGTCCTGATACACTGTCCCGCGGGCGGGAAGTATCTCGATGGCGTGGGCGGCGCCTGAAAACATGACGAACGACGACATCCTGTTGGTCGACGACGACGCCGGGTCGATCCAGTTGATGGCTCGTATCCTGTGCGGCGTCGGCCGGTTGCGTTTCGCCATGAACGGCGCGGATGCGCTTCGGCTGGCGCTCGACCATGCTCCCGACCTCATCTTGCTCGACACGGAGATGCCCGGTCTGAGCGGCTTCGAGACCTGTCGGGAGCTCAAGGCCAACCCAGAGCTCGCCGGGACGCCGGTGATCTTCGTGACCAGCCACAACGAACCGGCCTTCGAGGTCTCCGGGTTCGAGCTGGGAGCGGCGGACTTCATCGTCAAGCCGGTCAGCGCCCCCTTGTTGCTCGCGCGGGTCAAGACTCAGCTGCGGTTCAAGCACATGTCCGACGAACTGCGCCGGATCGCCACCATCGACCCCCTGACCGGTGTGGCCAACCGCCGGCGCTTTGATGAGTCGCTGGAACGAGAGTGGCGTCGCGGCCTGCGGACGAACGACGCGGTGTCGTTGCTGATGATCGACGTCGACCACTTCAAGCTGTTCAACGATCGCTACGGGCACCCGGCCGGTGACGCCTGCCTCTGTTCGACCGTGAAGGCCCTGGTGCGCACCAGCGTGCGCCCCGGAGATCTGGTGGCCCGCTACGGGGGCGAGGAGTTTGCGGTGCTGCTTCCGCAGACACCGCGCGGCGGGGCGGAGCACGTCGCCCGCGCCATCCTCGAGGAACTGAGGTCTCTCGGCATCGTCCACGACACCTCGCCAACCGCGCCGTACGTCACGGTGAGCGTGGGCATCGGTTGCTATGACGAAGACAGCGACTGCTGGAGGCCGTCCGTGGTGGAGCAGCGCGCCCCGGAAGGCTTGCGTGCCTGCCGCTCGGCGATCGATCTGGTGAACACGGCGGACAAGGCCCTCTACGCCGCGAAGCGCGCCGGCCGCGACCAAGCCTGGTTGCTCGATCTCGCTCATGTCGACGCTCCCGAGCTCGCGCGCGCCATCGCACCGCCTTCCTGCATCCCGCGCGCAACCATTGCTGACGGGCCTGCTCTCAGCGGGCCACCGGGCGCTTCGTGAATGGGCGAGCCTCAGAACGACTCCAGTTGAAAGTTGAAGGTTGGCCATGGTCGATTCCTCCGGACGTCTACCTTCGTTCAGCACCGTGGAGTCGGTCACCGAGGCCAATCGCCAAGAGGCGCTGATCAGGACCGGCGCGCTCCAGAGCGCGATCCTCAACAGCGCCGCCTTCTCCAGCATCGCCACCGACGCCAAGGGCGTCATCCAGATCTTCAACGTGGGGGCCGAGCGGATGCTGGGCTACGCGGCGGCCGACGTGATGAACAAGATCACGCCGGCCGACATCTCCGATCCGCAGGAGGTGATCGCGCGGGCGCTGGCGTTGAGCACGGAGCTGGAGACGCCCATCGCACCCGGCTTCGAAGCGCTGGTGTTCAAGGCGTCGCGCGGGATCGAGGACATGTACGAGCTGACCTACATCCGCAAGGACGGCAGTCGCTTTCCGGCAGTCGTATCGGTCACCGCGCTGCGCGACGCGCAGGACGGCATCATTGGCTATCTGCTGATCGGCACCGACAACACCGCTCGCAAGCGGGCCGAGGAGGCCCTGCTGAAGGGGGGCGCGCTGCAGAGCGCGATCTTCAACAGCGCGAACTTTTCGAGCATCGCGACCGACGCCAAGGGCGTCATCCAGATCTTCAACGTGGGGGCCGAGCGGATGCTGGGCTACGCGGCGGCCGACGTGATGAACAAGATCACGCCGGCCGACATCTCCGATCCGCAGGAGGTGATCGCCCGCGCCAAGGCCTTGAGTGCGGAGCTGGAGACGCCCATCGCGCCCGGGTTCGAGGCGCTGGTGTTCAAGGCGTCGCGCGGGATCGAGGACATCTACGAGCTGACCTACATCCGCAAGGACGGCAGCCGCTTCCCGGCGGTGGTGTCGGTCACGGCGCTGCGCGACGCGCAGGGCGGGATCATCGGTTATCTGTTGATTGGCACCGACAACACCGCCCGCAAGCGGGCCGAGGAGGCGTTGCTGAAGGCGGGCGCGCTGCAGAGCGCGATCTTCAACAGCGCCAACTTCTCGAGCATCGCGACCGACGCCAAGGGCGTCATCCAGATCTTCAACGTGGGCGCCGAGCGCATGCTGGGCTACGCCGCGGCCGACGTGATGAACAAGATCACGCCGGCTGACATCTCCGATCCGCAGGAGGTGATCGCCCGGGCGCTGGCGTTGAGCACCGAGCTGGAGACGCCCATCGCGCCCGGGTTCGAGGCGCTGGTGTTCAAGGCGTCGCGCGGGATCGAGGACATCTACGAGCTGACCTATATTCGCAAGGACGGCAGCCGCTTCCCGGCGGTGGTGTCGGTCACGGCGCTGCGCGACGCGCAGGGCGGGATCATCGGCTATCTCCTGATCGGGACCGACAACACCGCGCGCAAGCGGGCCGAGGAGGCCTTGCTGAAGGCGGGCGCGTTGCAGAGCGCGATCTTCAACAGCGCGAACTTCTCCAGCATCGCCACCGACGCGAAGGGGGTCATCCAGATCTTCAACGTGGGCGCCGAGCGCATGCTGGGTTATGCGGCGGCCGACGTGATGAACAAGATCACGCCCGCCGACATCTCCGATCCACAGGAAGTGATCGCCCGCGCCAAGGCCCTCAGCATCGAGCTGGAGACGCCGATCGCGCCCGGATTCGAGGCGCTGGTGTTCAAGGCGTCGCGTGGGATCGAGGACATCTACGAGCTGACCTATATCCGCAAGGACGGCAGCCGCTTTCCGGCGGTGGTCTCGGTGACCGCGCTGCGCGACGCCGAGGATCGCATCATCGGCTATCTGTTGATCGGCACCGACAACACCGCTCGCAAGCAGATCGAGGCGGAGCAGCGACAGCTGGGCCAGCGGCTGCGGGAGAACCAGTTCTACACGCGCTCGTTGTTCGAATCCAACATGGACGCCCTGATGACCACCGACGCGCCCGGCATCATCACCGACGTCAACAAGCAGATGGAGGCGCTGACCGGCTGCACGCGGGATGAGCTGATCGGCGCGCCCTTCAAGAACTACTTCACCGATCCGGAGCGGGCCGAGGCGGGCATCCGGCTGGTGTTGAGCAAGAAGAAGGTGACCAACTACGAGCTGACCGCGCGGGACCGGGACGGCAAGGAGACCGTGGTCTCCTATAACGCCACGACGTTCTACGATCGGGACCGCAGGCTGCAGGGGGTGTTCGCGGCGGCGCGCGACATCACCGAGCGCAAGCAGTACGAGGAATCGTTGCGCGAGGTCACCTACAAGGCCGAGCAGGCGAGCCGGGTCAAGAGCGAATTCCTCGCCAACATGAGCCACGAGATCCGGACGCCCATGAACGCGGTGATAGGGTTATCGTACCTGCTGGGACGGACCGGGCTCAACGCGGAGCAATCGGCGTTTCTTGCCAAGATCAAGCTGGCCAGCAAGTCCCTCACCGCTGTCATCAACGACGTGCTCGATCTGTCCAAGATCGAGGCCGGCGAGTTGATGGTCGAACGGGCTGCCTTCAGCCCCCGCGCCGTGCTGAGGGAGCTGGCCGACGTGATGGCGGTGCAGGCCGACGCCAAGGGCATCACGTTCGAGGTCGACGCTCCCAGCAATCTGCCCCCGGCGCTGGAAGGCGACGCCACCCGCCTCAATCAGATCCTGACCAACCTGCTGTCCAACGCCATCAAGTTTACCGAGCGGGGAAGCGTCAAGCTGCAGGTCAGCCGTCTCGCGACGGCCGGGGACGGAGTGACCCTCTGCTTCGTCGTCCACGACACCGGCATCGGCATCGCGCCGGAGGTCCTGTCGCGTCTGTTCGCGCCGTTCTCCCAGGCGGACACCTCGATCACGCGGCGCTTCGGCGGCTCGGGGCTGGGGCTCTCGATCGTCAAGCGCCTCACCAACCTGATGGGCGGCGAGGTCAGCCTGGAGAGCGTCCCGGGCGCGGGGAGCAAGTTCAAGGTGGTTCTCGGTTTCGGGCTGGCCTCTCCGGACGCGTTGGTCGGTCAAGAGGCCCCTCCTTCCGCGCCCGGCGAACGCGCTCTGGTCGGCGTGCGCGTTCTGGTGGTCGACGACAGCGACATCAACCTCGACGTCACGAAGCGGATCCTTCAACTGGAGGGGGCCGAGGTGTGGCTGGCCAGCAATGGGCAGGAGGCGTTCGAACGGCTTCAGTCCCATCCCCGCGGGGTCGACGTGGTGCTGATGGATGTCCAGATGCCGGTCCTGGATGGCCACGACGCCACCCGACGGATTCGGCTCGAGCTGGGGCTGACCAAGCTGCCCATCATCGCGCTGACAGCGGGCGCGCTGAGCAGCGAACGCCAGAAGGCCGCCGCCGCGGGGATGGACTATTTCATCATCAAGCCGTTCAGCGCGGAGGATCTGGTGCGCAGCATCCTGCGCCACGTCAAGCGCGCCAAGGGTCAGCCCGCACCGCGGGCCGAGGTGGCGCCGGAGGCGCTGGTGCAACCCGCGAAGTCGTGGCCCGAGATCGAGGGCATCGACTCGGTCGACGCGCGCGCGCGCTTCGGGGATGACCTGGCCTTGTTCCGATCCATGCTCGAGCGCCTCCTTCATGAATTCGCCAACGTCGCCATCCCGGCAGCCACCGAGGGCCCCGCCGCGCTCGCCGCCCACGGGGGGCGGATGCACAAACTGCGGGGCGCCGCGGGCATGTTGGGCGCCAAGGCCATTCAAGACCTGGCGGCGGACGCGGAGGCCGCGTGCACTGCCGGCGAGATCGACGCGGGCGCGTTGCTCGCCACCCGCCTTGCCAGTGAGTTACAACGTCTACGGGAGGACGCGACGCCCAAGCTGAGTCAGGGCGGCGCGGTCCGTGAGAGCGCCCTGGCTTCGAGCAACGAGGAACTCGGCGCCACCGCGATGGTTGACCTGGTCCATCTCCTGAGGAAGCAGAACCTGGCGGCGGCGGATCGCTTTGCCGCGCTCGGGGTGCAACTCCAGCGACGCCTGGGCGACGAGTCGTACACGTTGCTGAGCGATCACATGGCGAAGCTGCGGTTCACGGACGCCGCGAACATTCTGGAGGAGGTGCGAGGTGCTCCTCCGTCGGCGGCGTCGACCTGAGGTACGTCGCAACCTGCTTTGGTAACCGCGAATTCTGCGCGATGGCGCCAATTGTGCGCTTGCCCGCCGACCGTGTCGGGGCCTACCATCAACCGCGGCAAACGACGCATCGGGCGCATGTGGCGCGGGTTAGCTGGTGAGAGGAGATAGCGTGGAATCTGTGCCGCCCGTGATCTTGGTGATCGACGACGATCTCTCCACCCGGGAAGTCGTCGGAAGCATCCTCCGCCCGCGGTACGAGGTGCTGCAGGCAGCGGGCGTGCGGGAAGGTTTGCGTCATATCGAGAGCGGCCGGGTCGATCTGGTGCTGCTCGACGTGATGATGCCCGAAACGGACGGATACGAGGGCTGTCGGCAGATGAAGGACCAGGCCACCGCGCGGGACGAATACATCCCGATCTTGCTTCTCACCGTGCTCAATACCCAGGCCGACCGAAACCGAGGCCTCGAGGCGGGCGCCGACGATTTCCTCAGCAAGCCCATCAACCGGGTGGAGCTGCATTTGCGCGTTCAGGCGTTCGTCCGGCTGCGCTGGCACGAACGCTTGCTCCGGCACCAAATTCAGGCGCTGCGCAGCGCCGATGCCTTGAAGGACGACCTAGTGGCGCTCCTGATTCACGATCTACGCAACCCCTTGTGTGGGATCACCAGCCTGCTCGAGGCCATGAGCGAGTCGACCATCGATGAGACATGGCGGGTGGACGTCGACCTGGCCGTGACGGCCGGCGCCGAGCTGAAAGACATTCTGGAGGACCTCTTGCACGTGAAGCGCTTCGAGTCGGGGACGTTCGAACTCAGGCGGGCGCTGGTCGATGTGAGCCAGGTCGTGGCCGACGCGGCGACCTCGATGAGGAGTACGGCGCGCGTCCGCTGCGTGCAAATCGTAAGCGCGCCAGATCCGACCGGTCCCACGGTCTCGGCCGACAACAAGCTGCTCCGGCGCGCCGTCCAGAATCTGCTCTCCAATGCCATCCGCTATTCGCCGATGAGCGGCGAGGTCCTTGTCAGCGTGAAGCACACGGCGCAGGCGGTCGAGATCGAGGTCGCCGACCGCGGACCGGGGGTGCCCGAGCTCTTCAAGAAGGAGCTGTTCAAGAAATTCGGTTCGGTCGAGGCGGCTGCCGGCGGGATCCGGCGCGGCTTCGGGTTGGGCCTTTACATGGTGGAGCTGGCTGCCAAGGCCCACGGCGGGTCGGCGACGGTTCGAGACCGAGAGGGCGGCGGAACGATCTTCGGAATCGTCGTGCCAGCCGACGCCAGCCGCCACGCGACCAATGATCTCGTCTCGGACGCCCCGGCGGCGTCACGAGCTGGCTGACGTGTAGAACCCCAGCGCGCGCAGCCACACCCAGCGCGCGACCGAAGCGAACGCCAGGCCACCAGCCAGCGCCGCGACCGCCGTGGAGGCCGACAGGCGATCCAGCAACGCCATGGCCGGGTAGCTGGTCATCAGCGCCAGCGGAAAGATGAAGGTGAACGCGAACCACAGCGCGCCGCGGAAGACGGCGATGGGCCACCGGCCCGCATCGAAAAGCGAGCCGAACAGGTAGCTGAGGTTGTCGACCTTCACCACCCAGAACGCCGCGCTGACGACCAGGATCCACAGCGCATACAGCACCATCACGCCCACGCCCATCAACGCCACCGCCACCCCCACCGCGCGCGCGGTCGGGGCGTGGCCCAGGCGGTGGAAGGCATACGCGAACACCGCCAGCCCGCCCACCAGGTCCATCACCTTCCAGGGCTCGATGCGGGCGGTGGAGACCAAGAACTGCGCGTCGGCCGGCTTCAGCAGCAAGAAATCCAGGGTCCCCTTGCGGACATGTTCCACCACGCTGGTCAGGCTGGGACTGATCGCGCCTTCCAGGATGCCCTTCATCATCGAGAAGCAAGCCAGCACCACCAGCGCCTCGGGGAAGGACCAGCCCCGCACGGCGCTGCGGTGGTGAAAGACGCTGACCAGCGGCACCAGGGTCACGCCCAGCCACACGAACGCCATCGCGCCCTTCAGCAGAAAGTCGGATCGATACTGCATCGCCGTCACGGCTGACATGCGCAGCTGCACCGCGAACAGACGGGCGTAGCGGGCGATCAGGGACATGGCGGTCATCCCCCGAAGGCCACGTAGCGCCGCACGCCGCGCCGCCAAACCGCCAAGCCCGCGATGCCCATCACCGCGATGTAGAGCCACTGCTGGGCCAGGCCGGCGGTGGCGGTCCTCACGTCGCGCATCCCGATCAACGTCTCCAGCGGGAACGCCAGCATCGAATCGAAGGGCGACACCCGCGCGATGCGCGCCACCCACCCGGGCAGCAGCTCCAGCGGGACCAGATAGCCCGACAGGATCGAATGCAGCGCCAGCCACATCTCGAACACGCCCAGCGAGCTCTCCAGAAAGAACGCCAGCGAGCCCAGCAGCACCATCGTGAAGAAGATCAGCAACCAGGCGCCCACCAGGGACGCCACGAAGATCCCCAGCAAGGCTGGATCACGCACCGCCAGATGATCCCCGGCCAGCACCACCAGCGCGATCGCCACTGGCGTGACCACCAGGATGCGCATGGGCAGCGCTGCCAGGTGCTGCGCGGACAAGGCGTATAACGGATGCAGCGGGCGCAGCAGGCGCGTCGACAACCCCCCGCTGCGGATCTCCATGCTCAGCTCCCACACCAGCCAGGTGCTGGTGACCAGGCGGATGATCCATCCGCCCAGGTAATAGGCCACGAAGTCGGGGCGCCCGAAGCGACCGATGGCCCCGCCGTCGGCCGCGACCGCGTGCCAGATCGCCAGCATCACGAAGGGCATGTTGGTGGTCAGGATCCAGACGATGAACTCGGCGCGGTACGCGACGACCTCGGCCAGGCCCACCCGCAGCAACGTCGGAAAGGCGCGCGCCGCGCGGCGCAGACCGGTCAGCACCGATTCGTCGCGGGGCGCGAGCGCGGCGGCGGTCTGAGTCACGCCGCGTCTCCGGCGGCCGGCGTCGACCCGGCGCCCTCGGTCTTCGGGGCGGCCGCGCCTCGAAAAAGTTCGCGCATGACCTCTTCCAGCGGCGGATCCTCGATGGACAAGTCGACGACCGGCAACCCCGCCAGCGCGGCCTGCACGCTGGCGTTCAGGGCCTGCGGCGTCACCGATATCACCACCTGCGTGGTCCCGTGCGACACCACGGTCCCCAGCTTGGCCACGACGGCGTCGTCGACGGGCGACGACAACCGCAAGGTCAGCCGCTTGTCGGGACGGACGCGCCGGACCAGCGCCTTCAGATCGCCGTCGTAGATCAGGCGTCCGTGGTCGATCACGATCACCCGCGGACACAGCGCCGTCACATCGTCCATGTAGTGGCTGGTCAACAGCACGGCCGCGCCGTACTTCTCGTTGTAGCCCCGGATGAAGTCGCGCATCTTCGCCTGCATCGACACGTCCAGGCCGATGGTCGGCTCGTCGAGAAACAGCACGCGCGGCCGGTGCAACAGCGCCGCCACCAGCTCGCACTTCATGCGTTCGCCCAGCGACAGCTGACGGGTCGGTTTCTGCACCAGATCGCCGATCTCCAGCAACGCCACCAGCTCGCGGATGGTCTCGTCGGCCTGGCCCTTCGGGACCTCGTAGATGGCCCGGTTCATGGCATAGGTCTCCGACGGAGGCAGATCCCACAACAGCTGCTGCTTCTGTCCCATGACCAGCGTGATCTGCTTCAGGAACGCCGGCGCCCGCCGAAACGGATCGCTGCCCGCGACCCGCACGGTGCCGGCCGTCGGGTGCAGCAGACCTGAAAGGATTTTCAGGGTGGTGGTCTTGCCAGCGCCGTTGGGGCCCAGAAACCCCACCCGCTCGCCCGCCTCGATGCGAAACGAGAGGTCCGTCACCGCGTGGACCGGCTGGGTGGCGCGGTGAAAAACGGAGCGCAGCGCCGCCGCGACACCCGGGGGACGGCGGTGAACGCGATACGTTTTTGTTAGGGAGGTGACCTCGACCACGCCGGTAGGGTAGCTCATACTGCCCGCCGGAGGATGACATGGCGACCGTTGCGCTGACTGGTGAGAATTTCGAACAGCATGTGGAGAAACCCGGGATCTTGCTGGTCGACTGGTGGGCCCCCTGGTGCGGGCCGTGCCGCACGTTCGCTCCCATTTTCGACGACGCTTCCGAGCGGTTTCCCGACGTGACGTTCGGCAAGATCAACACCGAGGAACAGCCCGAGCTGGCGGGTTCCTTCGGCATTCAGTCGATCCCGACCTTGATGGTCTTTCGCGATCAGGTGCTGGTGTTTGCACGGCCGGGCCTGGTGCCGGGGGCGGCGCTGGACGAGTTGCTGGGCAAGGTCAAGGCGTTGGACATGGACCAGGTGCGCCAGCAGATCGCCGCCGACGAGGCCCAGCATGCCCACGATCACGAGCACGCCCATCAGCACGGCGAGGGCTGCGATCACGACCACGAACATTGAGGCGCCCCGCCCGTCGTGGCGGAGCGGCCCGCCCAGGTATAGTGATCTAGCAATGCCGCCGGGGTACCTGAAGGATTTTGCCGCCGAACTGGGCAAGGTCGGCGACGTGGTCTTCAAGAGCCGCCACCGGTCTCCGGTGCTCGTGGTGATTGGCAAGACCGCCGAGCTGATCGGCGAACCGGCCGGCCGCGAGAAGACCATGGTCGCGCAGTCCTCGCCCGACGGGGTCACGCAGATGGCGCTGGTCGATCGGGTCTTCGCGGTCGAGAAGGCGGCCCATGCGCCGCGCGGTCCGATTGTCCTGGGACGTTCGGGCGAGACCGACGTCTCGATTCCCGAGTATTCGATCTCGAAACGACACTGCTTCTTCGAATTCGAGGTGGACGGCATCAAGCTGACCGACTGCGGGTCGACCAACGGCACCATCGTCGACGGCGAACGCATCGTTGCGGGCGAACAACGCATCATCAGGGATGGCAGCAAGATCTCGCTGGGTCGGTTCGCGTTCGAGTTTCGGACCGCCGCGGGGTTTCACGGCTATCTGAAGAGTCTGCGTCCTTGACCGAGGGCGGGGCAGCAACGCCGGGTCTTCGGCTGGGCTCGCTGGATTGGCCCGAGCTGGTCGCCCGCCTGGCGCTCGAGGCGCGCTCGTCGCGAGGCCGCGCCGCCTGTGCGGCGCTGGACGATCCGCGCGCGTTGGCGGAAGACCTGGACCAGGCGCGGGCATGGGCGGCCGACGTGGCCGAGGCCATGGCGGTGCTGGCGGCGGGGGTGGATCTGCCGGGGCTTTCCTTCGATGACGTGGACCCGCAGCTGGAGGCTGCGGAGGCGTCGCTGGTGCTGGGGCCCGACGAGCTGCGGCCCATCGCTTCGCTGTGCGAGCTGAGCGGGCAGGTCCGCCGCTTCTTCGATGCGGCGACTGACCCCGAGGCGCCCCGTGAGGGCGGCCGCCGGCGGCCCCCGACGCCGCTTTGCAGTGCGCGCGCCGAGCTGGTCGAGCCCTGCCGCGAGGTCGCACGCGCGATTCGCGAGACCTTCGACGCCGCCGGTGAAATTCGCGACGAGGTGTCACCCGAGCTGGCGCGGCGGCGGCGCGAGCGGGAGCTCCTGTCGGGGCGCGTGCGGACCGTCATCGAAGGGCTGATGCGCGACGAGACGCACGCGTCGGTCATGCAGGATCAGTTCTGGACCATCCGGCAAGACCGCTACGTGCTGCCGCTGAAGGCGTCGGCGAAGTCGCTGGGCCTGGGCATCGTTCATGACAGCTCGCGCACCGGTGAGACGGTGTTCGTCGAACCGGTGGCGGTGGTCGAGCTGAACAACCGCCTGAAGCTGGCCGATCTGGAGATCGAACACGAGAAGCGCCGCATCCTGGAGCAGCTGTCGCGCTCCGTTGCCGAGGCTGCGCCGGCCCTGCGCCTGAACCTGGAGATCTTGACCGCTCTGGATGTGATCATCGCCAAGGCGCGCCTGGGCTTCGGGTATCAGGGCAGCCCGGCGATCATCGTGGATGATACGTTCGTGGACTTGCGCGAGGCGCGCCATCCGCTGTTGATGCTGCGGGCCGCCCAGGAGCACTTCCGCGTGATCCCCAACGACATCGCGCTGGGCGGAGACGCGGCCCGCGTGATGATCGTCAGCGGCCCGAACGCGGGCGGCAAGACGGTGACCTTGAAGACACTGGGGTTGGCCGCGCTGATGGTGCGGGCGGGGCTGCCCTTGCCGGCCGCGCCCGGAAGCCGCATCGGCTTCTTCCATGACGTGCTGCCGGACATCGGTGATCGGCAGTCGGTGATGGGGGATCTGTCGACGTTCTCGGCGCACCTGGCGAACCTGGCCTCGATCCTGCGGGCCGCGGGCGTGCCCGATAGCCCCGACGCCCCCGCGGCGTCGAGCGAGCGGCGCGTGCTGGTGCTGCTGGACGAGCTGATGGCGGGGACCAATCCGGAGCAAGGCGCGGCGCTGGCGCGCGCGACGCTGGAAGCGCTGGCGTCGCTGGGCGATCGGGTGCTGGTGGTGGCGACCACCCACGCCGACGCGCTGAAGGCGCTGCCCGAGAAGGACGACCGCTTCAGCAACGCGGGCATGGAATACGACGCCACCAAGCTGGCGCCGACGTTCCGCGTGCGCACGGGTGTGCCCGGGCGATCCTACGCGCTGGACGTGGCCACGCGCATGGGGATCCCGGCGGGCGTGCTGGCGCGCGCGCGCGAGCTGGCGGGCACCACCACCATGGCGCTGGAGGAGGTCATCGCGACGCTGGAAGCCCGGGAGGCGACGCTGGCCGACGAGACCGTGCGCCTGCAACGGGCGCGCGCCGATCTGGAAGCCACCACCGACGATCAGCGCGCCGCCCGCCAGGCGCTGGAGCGCCGCGAGCGCGAGCTGTCGGTGCACGCCCGCGCCGCCATCGAGGACGCCGTTCGCGAGGCGCGCGAGGCGATTCGCGCCATCGTCCGCCAGGCCCAGGAGGCCGGCTCGGCGCGCGCCGCCGAGGCCGCGCGGGCGGCACTGACCGACGCGGCCGAGGTCGCATTGAAAGATCTTCCGGTAATCGCGCCGCCACCCGCGGCGCCGCTGGCGACCTTGAAGATCGGCGCGCGCGCCCGGCTGGCGGCCCTGGGAACCGAGGTGATCGTCGCGCAGCTCCCCGACGATCGGGGCCGCTTGAAGGTCACGATGGGGAAGGTGACCGTCGGGATCCACGTCAGCGAGCTGGCGGTGTCCGCCCACGGCCCGGTCGCCGCCGCCGCCCCGTCGGTTCGCAAGGATGTGCGCCGCGCCAACGCGCGTGCGGCGGCGCTGGCCAGCGACGGCCCGGCGCCGGCCCAGGCCGAGGCCTCCATCGCGTGGGCCATGCAGACCGCCGACAATACCCTGGACCTGCGTGGACAACGCGCCGACGACGTCCGCGACGCCGTCGAGAACTACCTGGATCGGGCCGCGCTGGAAGATCGGTCGCCGGTGATCATCATCCACGGCCACGGCACGGGCGCGCTGAAGAAGATCGTGCGTGAGTACCTGGCCGCTTCGCCTTACGTCCGGCGCTTTGCTCCCGGTGGCAAGAGCCAGGGTGGAGATGGCGTCACCGTCGTGGAGCTGTGAACGTGGCCTCGGACGAACGGCGCATCTACCTGGCCCGGCACGGTGAGACGGATTGGAATCGCGTCGGTCGCTGGCAAGGCGCCACCGACATTCCCCTGTCGGAGGTCGGGCGCAGCCAGGCCCGGGCGCTGGCCGATCGGCTGCGCGGGCGTGGCATCGTTCAGGTTCACGCCAGCGACCTGGCGCGGGCGCACGAGACCGCCCAGGTCGTCGCGGCGGCGCTGGGGATCCCGTCGGTGATGGTGGACCCGCGCCTGCGTGAGCGAGGTTTCGGCTGCTTCGAGGGGCTCACCCGCGAAGAGTGCGCCGTCCAACACCCGGAGGCGTGGCAGCGTTACCTGGCCGATCGACGGTCCACGCCGCCGGGGGCGGAGGCGCAGACGGATGTCGTCGCGCGGGTGGTGGCGGCGTTGACCACCATCGTGTCGTCGGTCGACGAGGATCAGGTGGCGCTGGTGGTCTCCCACGGAGGCGCGATCCGATCCTTCATGAGCGCCGTCAATGGTCAGCCGCCCGCGCCGCTCGCCAACGGCGCCCTGTTCGTCGCCCGCTTCGCGGAGCAACGGTTCGTCGCGGTCGACGCGGAGCTGGATTGACGAGCTGCGGCCGGGTCCCTGGAACGGATCGCCGCCGTGTTCACCGGCTGACGGAATGTCGTCGGCCAAGCCGACCTGCCGCGGTACCGTAGGCGTATGGTTGTGTCACCTCTCCCTGCCGGTGCGGCATACTGCTGTCTCCTGCTGGGAATCATGGCGGCCCTTGGCGATGGTGAATCACCCGCGCACGCGTCCGGTGCCGATGCCTCGGCGCCGCCGACGTCGGGCCCTGCCGCGGCGCTGTCGTCGAAGCGGGGGCTACCGCTCGCCGGCCCGTGGACCTTCCGCCGCGTGGCCACCGCGGGCGCGTCCCCCGAGCCGTGGATGCCGGCCACGGTGCCGGGCTGTGTTCACACCGATCTGTTGGCCAACGGAAAGATCGGCGATCCGTTCTTTCGTTTGAACGAGAAGGATCAGCAAGCCATCGGTCGCGACGACTGGGAGTATCGAACGACCGTCCACCTCGACGCTGACTGGCGCGCCCGCGAGCGCATCGAGCTGGTCTTTCAAGGGTTGGACACCTACGCCGAGGTGTTTGTGAACGGCGTGTCGGTGTTGTGGGCGACCAACATGTTCCGCACCTTCAGGGTCGACGTGAAGGGACAACTGAAAGACGGCGAGAACGTCATCAATGTGCGCTTCCGTTCGGCCATCACTCACGTCAAGTCGACCTACGACCACCTGGGCTATCGGCTGCCGGCCGTCCCCGGCAACGATCAGGCACCCGAGATGGTCAGCATGCTGTCGCGCAAGGCGCCCTATCATTTCGGCTGGGACTGGGGCCCGCGTTTCGTCACCGCCGGCATCTGGCGTCCGGCCACCCTGGAGGCCTGGAACGACACCCGCCTCGACGACGTTCAGGTGTTTCAGGATCACCTGGACAACGACGTCGCGCGACTGACCGTGAAGGCGCGCGTGGTGGCGCTCCGGCCGGGCCGCGCGCATCTGACGGTCGCGGTGGTCGACGGCGCCTACGTCGACGTCGAAGTCGACGTGAAGGCCGGGACCAGCGACGTCAGCGTTCCGCTGCGCATCGACAAGCCCGAGCGCTGGTGGCCCAACGGCCTGGGCGCGCAACGCCTGTACACCATCGAGGCGCGCCTGTCCGCCAACGGCGAAGCGCGCGATGCCCGGCGCACCTGCATCGGGCTGCGCACCATCGAGGTCGTGCACAAACGGGATCGCGACCGTGGGCAAGACGGCAAGAGCTTCACCATCAAGGTGAATGGCGCGCCGGTCTTCATGAAGGGCGCCAACTGGGTGCCCGCCGACAGCTTCCTGCCGCGCGTGACCGAAGAACGCTATCGGTTCCTGTTGCAGTCCGCGGCGGACGCCCACATGAACATGATCCGGGTGTGGGGCGGGGGCGTGTACGAGGACGATCGCTTCTACGATCTGTGCGACGAGCTGGGGCTGCTGGTCTGGCAGGACTTCATGTTCGCCTGCAGCATGTATCCGGGCGACGCGCCCTTCGTCGAGAATGTCCGCCGCGAGGCCATCGACAACGTGCGCCGCTTGCGCAATCACGCCAGCCTGGCGCTGTGGGCCGGCAACAACGAGATCGAATCGGCCTGGAAAGACTGGGGCTGGCCGCTGAAGTTTGGGCTGTCGCCCAAGGTGCAGGACAAGCTGTGGACCGACTACAAGCGGCTGTTTCATGGGCTGCTTCCCTCGGTGGTCGCCGCCGAGGATCCGGGGCGCTTCTATACGCGCAGCACGCCCAGCGCCAACGAGGACGACATCGCCCCCAACAAGCTCGGGTGGGGCGACATGCACTACTGGGGCGTGTGGCACGCCGAGGAGCCGTACACCAAATACGCCGACAACACCTCGCGCTTCATGAGCGAGTACGGCTTTCAGTCGTTTCCCGAGCTGGCGACGGTCGCCCGCTATGCAGGCCCCGAGGACTGGGACATCAACGGACCGGTGATGTCCAGCCACCAGCGACACCCGCGCGGCAACCAGCTGATCGACATCTATCTGAAGCGGGATTTTCGCAAGCCCAAGGACTTCGCGTCGTTCCTGTACGTCGGCCAGATCCTGCAGGCCACGGTGATCAAATATGCCGCCGAGGCGCATCGCCGGCAGATGGGACACAACTGGGGCAGCCTGTACTGGCAGCTGGATGATTGCTGGCCGGTGGCGTCGTGGTCGGGCATTGACTACTTCGGGCGCTGGAAGGCCTTGCACTATGCGGCCAGGCGATTCTTCGCGCCGGTGCTGGTCAGCCCGGTGGAGGACCGCGCGACGCTGAAGATCTGGGGCGTGTCGGACCGACGAACCGCCACCGCCGCGCACCTGTCCTTGCGGCTGCTGGACTTCGGCGGCCGCGAGGTGTGGCGCCGCGATGTGGACGTTCATCTGCCCGCCAACGCCAGCGGCCTGATCACCGCCATCGCCAAGCGTGAGCTGCTGTCGGGACAGGACCCGACCAAGCTGGTGCTGGTGGCCGAGTTGACCGAGGGGGGCAAGCGATTGAGTCGCAATACCCATCTGTTCGTGAAGGCCAAGGACCTCGAGCTTCCGGCGGCCGACATTCACACCGACGTCGAGGCGCGCCCGGATGGCGCCTTCACCCTGCGGCTGACGGCGCGCCGGTTCGCGCGCGACGTGATGCTGTCGACGACCAGCGCGGCCGGCGTGCCGGTGGTGGACGGCTTCTTCGAGGACAACGCCTTCGATCTGTTCCCGGGCGAGACCGCCACGGTCGTGTTCCGGCCGCGCACCTCCAGCACTGCGGCCGCGGTGCGCGCCGCGGTGCGGGCCACGTCCCTGGTCGACAGCTACTGACCGCCACCAGGGCGCGTCTGGATTTCGCCGGCTCTCTACCGGGGATTCCGGGTCCAGCTGAACGGCGGCGTGGCGGCCGGGTCGATGTGGAGGCGCACCCACTCGGGCAACGGCGCTGTCGTCGATCCCTGCACCACCATGCGGGTCAGATTTGGCACCGGCGTCCCTACCCCGTGGACCGCGTCCCCCGCCGCCAGCGGATTGTCGACCTTGAACACGTGCGAGTCCCCCTCGATCAGCAGCACGGGCTTGGTGAACCCCAAGGTCAGCGACGCCAGCTTCTGCACGGTGGCGTCGAAGCCGTTCACCATCGAGCCATCCCACATGTCCGCCTGCATCAGCACCACCACCGCCACCGCGTGCTGCTGGCTCGCGATGGCGAACGCCTGATCCAGCCAGGCGAGATTGGCCGCGTTGCGGGCGACTTCTTCAGCGTTCCGTCGGGCTGGATCGTCCACCTTGGTGCCCGTCGTGTCGTCGGTGTACCAGGGGAGCAAGCTGTTGTTGCTGCCCACCACGTGCAACATCACGAAGACCGTGCTGGCCTCGACCCACAGTTGGTTCTCGACGAAGGTCTCGAATCCGGCGGTGAACGACTGGGCCAGCACCTGCTTCCGGTTCAGACCCAGGGATAGCCCTGCCACCGGGAAGAACATTGTCCGCAAGACCCCCAGCCGCTCCAGCGGATCGTAGCCGCCGTTGTTGGCGCGGTGGCAGTCGGTCCATTCGTTGTCCCCGGGCGTATACAGCACCGGTCGCGTCGAGACGTTCAGGTCGTCGAACACGAGCTGGAAGTAGCTGGTGTCGCAGCGGCTGCTGCCGTTCTTGATGTCGCCCAGGTGAACCAGCTCGGCGACGGGCGGCGAGGCGGCGTTGACGTCCGCGAGGAACTTCGGGAAGTCGGCGATCTGTGTGCCCCCGTAGGGCACGTCGCCAAAGACAGCCAGATCGACCGCCGTCCGGGACGACGCGAGCCAGGGCGCTTCCTCAAAGTCGATGGCGACCGAGGCGCGGCCGTTGCGGATCAACTTGAGCGAGGCCTGGACGACGGCGCCCGAGTCGATGCGCACGAAGGCCGGCGCCTCGGCAACCCAGCTCGGCTGAGGCGGAGGGTTCGTGGCCAGCCCGGCGCAGCTGGCGGGAAACGCCTGGGCATCCAGCTGGCTCACGCCCGCCGGCAACCGCTCGAGCGACACGGCGGGCGTGACGCCCGGGGTGAGCGCGACCAGCTTGCTCACGGAACGGCTGCCCATGGCCGTCACGCGCAGGCAGGCCACGTCCGCCGGGGCAGCCGACAGGGCGATCTCGACGCCCCCGGTCTGCGGCTCGTCGGCGGCCACCTCATCACCCGGCCCGTCGATCCCGCACCCGGCCACGGACACGGTCACGCTCAACGACAAGAGAACAGCAATGCGCCTCGTCTTCATGTGGGTTCCTCCGGGCGCCCTCATACGTGCGAAGCGCGACCGTCACCGTCACGCTTCCGCGACAGTTTGGTGGCGAGGCCCTCGGTGTTGGCCCAGGGAGGATGTCCGGAAGGGGCGTTTCACCCTTCAGAGGTCAGTGGTCTCTTCCCTTCCGGCTTCGAGATTGTGCCTTCGACTCCCGCCAGGCGCGCGCTCTGCTGGCTTGCCGTCGAAGACCTTAGAAACACGAGCTGTAACTGCTGCTGCAACTGGCTCGCAGAAGCAGCTCCAGTCGCTCGGCATACCCGGCAATCTTGGCCGCTTGATCGGTGCCGTTGATGATGCGCCGAGCCTGCTGGTAGTCGCAGCCAGCGCTGTAGATATAGGTGGAGAGCTTCTTCCCGGTGAACGAACCCGCCCGCATGCCGTACGACATGATCGCGTAAGCCACCTGGGCGTCGAGGGCCAGCGCCGGGTTGATCCACAGATCGTTACCCAACCCGATCGCGTTTCCCACGCTCTTGTAATTCGCTTCCCAGGTCAGCTGAACGTAGCCGCGCCCGTAGTACCGGTTGGCGTGGGTCTGCTTGGTGGCCGGGTCGGTTATCGTGACAGCGTTTCCATAGCTGTGGCCGGAGCCTTTGCCGTACTCTTCGATCGGCTGCCACGTTTCGGCGCACTCGTGTTTGACGGTCGCCAGCATGTACGCGCCCCAGCCGACGTCGGTCACATCGCTGTCGTCGTTGATGAACCCCAGCAGCGTCCCGAGGGCGCTGAGCTTGGTTTGAGTGAGCATCCCGAACTCGGACGCGTAGAGTTCGAGGAACCATTGCGAGTTGATGATCCCCAGACCGCTCGAGCGTTCTCCCGGCCGAACATAGGGTCCCGAGGTGGTCGCAGCCATGACCTTCCGGAGGGCGGTGAGCGGCGTCGCGCTGCCCGAGGCCGCCGCCACCAGCTTGTTGAAGGTCCCTCCTCCCACCCCAACGTTCCCGTCGGGGGTCACCATCCGGCCCACGTCCTTCTGAAATTTCTTGATGCCGTCGACCGCCTCCCGCTGCAGGAAACCGTCGACCGCGAGCTCTGACGGTATGCCGGCAGTGGCGTGGTTGAGGTTGAGCAGGTACTGAATCACCATCACGTCAGTGGCGTGATTCTTTCCACCCAACCCCACGCTGCCACGAAGTGAAAGCATTCGGTGAGTGTTTCCGATGGAACCAAGCCGGTCAAGGTCACAGGCCTCGCCATGCGGAGGAAGGATCAAGCGCGGTATCATTTTCCGATGAGAAATTTCCGCGGGTTGGCCGTTAGCGTCCTCCTGGTGGCCGCGCGCGCTTCGGCGATGGGCCAAGGGGTGCGCGCGGCTTCGGCGCCCCCTCCCGCCTCGGAAGCGGGCGCACCGCTGTGGCAGGGCGAAAATCGCGGCGTCCTGCTGCGCGTCTTCGCGAGCGATGTGACGCTCACGCGCGCGGGCAGTGCGGCCCCTTTTTTTTCGTATCGGTCGTTCCACGATGTGACGTTCCGCCGCGATCTCAGCGGTGCGCGCGGAGACGGGCCCGCGACGGAGGTTGCGGGATGTACCCGGAGGGTGGTCGCGTCTCCCGTGGCTTGGGCGGGTCCCTATCTGACCTTTCGCGAGACGGTCGAGACATCATGTCCTCGCGAGGCGCATCCTGCGGGTGAGTCCCGCTTCCGGACCTTTGTCGTCGCGGCCCAGGAAGCCAACGCCACGGCCCGGCCGATGTCCGCGCAGGACGCAACGGCGTGGCTCGACGAGCGCTCCCTCTTCGGCGCGCTCAGCAAGGATCCGCTCGTGAAGCGGGCCACCACGGACGCCTCGCCGCCTCCGCGCTCGCTGGACGCCCTGGTGTCGGTGCTGGCGGAGGCCGCGCCGGTCGTCGTCGAAGGGCAGTCTTGCTATGCGTTTCCCGACGACCTGTTGACCCGCCTTGTCCCCGACCACCTCGAGAAGGACAAACTGGCCCTGCGTGTGGCGCTGCCGGGAACAGCGGTCTGCCGCGATCGGCTGACCGAGCTGGGCATCCTGGTGCCGGTGTCCCGGAGCTCCTCGGGGCCCCTGCGCGACGCCGCCACCGCGCGGGCCGGCTTCCTGCGACGAAACGCGCCGCCGGGGATCAAAGCCCATCCGGTGCAGTTCGACCTGCGTCCGTGATTGCCCCCCTCACGACACGCCTGGCCCGTCGCGGCGCGCTGGGGGCTCGTCCTTTGTAGGATGCGACCCATGCGCCAGTTCATGCTCACGGGCGTTGGGGTGCTGTACCTGGGGGCATGCCAGGGGGGAGGGGCGGGCGGTGCCAGTGGCGGCGCTGGCGGCACGACCGCCGGCAGCGGGGGGACCTTCTCAGGGAGCGGGGGCCGCGGCTCGGGCGGAACGCCCGCCAGCACCGGCGGGATCTCGGCCAACACCGGTGGCACGCCCGCGCCGACGGGCGGCCGGGGTTCGGGCGGCGCATCGACAGGCGGCGCCGCGAGCGGCGGATCGGGCAGTGGAGGAATCGGCGCGGGCGGCGGCGCCCGTGGGGGCGGCGGTGGCGCGGCGCTCGGCGGCCGGAGCGGCGGCTCCGGGACCGGCAGCGGTGGCGCTGGTGGCGCGGCGGGCGGCGCGGGTACGGCCGGCACGGATCCCTTCGGAATCAAGATGCTCCGGCCCACGCTGGCAGGCGGGCAGACCTGGTTCTCGAAGTGGGACGACGGGCAAGCCCGCACCTTCAGCGGCGTCGATCCCCGCGATGAGTGGTTCGACGCGGACCACGGCGACGCGACCTACAAGACCGACGGCGCGGGCGTTCTGAAGATCTCCGGCGACGTGCCACGCATGTACGTCCACGATCCGGCGCTGCAGACGCAGTGGCGTGACGTGGAGATCACGATGTACTTCATGCGCGTCGCTGACGACGGCACGTCCTGGGGGGGACTGGTGGCGCTCGCGCGCACGAACCACGGCACCATCGGCGACGAGTCGGTCAACCTGTGCGACACGCGCGGGATCGACGCGCGCATGCGCTACGACGGCCGCATCGACTTCGAAAAGGAAACCAGCCACCCGGAGTCGACGGCCATCCTGGGCAAGACCTACTGGAGCGGCGGCATGCCCAAGAATGTCTGGATCGGGTACAAGCAACTCGTCTATGACCTGCCGACCGGTGACGTGAAACAAGAGCTGTGGATCGACGAGACCGATGGGCAAAACGGTGGCGCCTGGACGAAGCTGATGGAGCACATCGATGCCGGCACTGACTTCGGCGTGGGAGGCAAGCCCTGCAAGGCGGGGATCGATCCGGCGGCCAAGCTGACCAAGGATCCGACGCGCGCCGGATCCGAATCCGGCAAGCCCAACCTCACCGTCTACTTCCGCAGCGACGGCGTGGGCACCGACGGCCTGCAATACAAACGGGGAAGCGTCCGCGAGATCGCACCGTGACGGTCCCAGGCCACGAAGTTGGTGCTGCCGCCGCGCCATGTTCTGGTCGACCGGGCGAATCGCCCAATTGACGGCGCGAGTGCTCCTGGCAATAAGATCGGCCGTGGAACACGGGGCGCGTCGATGAGGGGGCACGCATTTCGGATGCGGAACTGGTGGACGCTGACAGCCTTGCTGGCGGCCACAGCCGGCGCGTCCTGCCAGCGATTCGGAGGCGGCCAGGCGGGGCAGGGCGGATCATCACCGACGGGCGGAGCAGGAACCGGTGGAACCAGCGCTCCGCTCGACGGAGCGGCGGGCGGCGACGGGGCGAGTGGCGGCGCGCCATCCGTCGACGCCGGGGGCGCCTTGGACGTCACCCCAGGGGATGGAACCTCGGTCGACCTCGCGGGTCCCGGGTGCCACGCGACGCCTCGGCTGGCGAATCTTCCACCGGACGTTCTGATCCTGTTCGATCGCTCCGGATCGATGCAAGAGGACCTGACGGGCATGCCCTGTGATGCGTCGGCGGGCTGCGGTGCGACCTCGAAGTGGTCGATCGCGACGGCGGCGCTGGAGACCTTCTTGCCCACCGCCGAGACCAAGGTCAATTGGGGGCTGAAGCTGTTTGCAAGTGGTTCGAACTCGAGCTGCTCGGTGAGCACCACCGCCGAGGTTGCGCCCGCGCCGTCGAACGCGGCGGCCATCAGCACGGTGTTGGACGCGACCGTGGCCAGCAGTTCCACGCCGACGACGCTGGCCTTGACGAACGCCGCGGCCTATCTGAAAAGCTTCACCGATCCGAACCCGAAGTTCATCCTCCTGGTGACCGACGGTAGTCCTACGTGCGGCGCATCGTTGTGTCCGGCCGGCACGACCGCCACGACCCCCCAGTGCGATGACGAAAATGCCATCGCCAAGGTCCACGCCATCTACGACGGCATGGGCATTCCCGTGTTCGTGCTGGGAATCGGCACGTCGATGTCTCCGGGCAGTGAGACGCTGTCGAGGATGGCCATGGCCGGCGGCTATCCCCGCGCGGCATCGCCCGCTTACTATCCGATCGAAAGCGGCGACGATCTGTCCCGGGCGTTCGGGACTGTCTCGGGGCTGGTCGCGAGCTGCTACCTCATCGTGACCCCCGCGCCCAAGTCGGCCTCGGAGATCATCGACGTCAAGGGGGATGGCACCGTGCTCCCGGCAGATCCCGCGAATGGGTGGACCTTCGCCACGGCAGCAAACAGCGCCGGCATCCGTCTCAACGGGAAAGCCTGCGAGGACTACAAGAGCGGAGCCATCAAGTCGGTGGCGGTCGATCTCGATTTGGTCTGTGCCGCTCCGTAGTCGCTCGCGGCCGGCGGCGCGGGTCGCCGGCCGCGCCATGGTTCAGATCCCGAGAATTGACCGCAGGTCCGTGGCGCCCGGTAACTGGCCCTGATTCATGAAGGGGACACCGAGCATGTCTTCGATCGTCTTCAGCATCGAGGCGTGCGAGCCAATGCCGGTTTGGGTGATGTCGCCGGCGTGGCCGGTGGGAGCGATCTGGGCGTTCGGCACTGGATGGTCCTCGTCGTACCAAACGAACACGGCGACGGTGCCGGCCTGGTAAGCGGCGCTGCTCAGGACCCTCTGGATGTTGGTGCTCGCCCACGCGTCGACGGTGGCGTCGCCGCAGTCATGGCCGTCGTTGCACAGGGTGGGTGTCACGAACGCGAACGTCGGCAGGTTGTTGACGTCGAACTCGCTGTACGGTCTGACCTCGGTGTTGCAGAAGTCGTGATCGCTGTGCGAGCCCGTGCCGTCGGCGTAGGTGCCGAAGTAATACAGCGCAGGAATGTGCTTGGCGGCGTTGCCGCCAGCCGAGCAGCCGGTGGTCGCACCCTCGACGTAGTTTCTGGCGGTGCCGCCGGCCACCCGCACCTGGCGGAAGATGTTGTCATCCGTCGATCGGCAGCTCGTCGAGGGGCTGCAATCGTTGACGGTGTTCGGATTGCTCACGCCGCTGGTGGCGCCAATATATTGGGTCAGGCTGCTCTGCGATGAGTTGGTCTCGCTCCAGTCGCTGAAGTACGAGCATTGACCGGCCAGCCCATGCAAATAAGGCATGGTCGTAGCGGAGAACCCCAGGCCAACGTTGGACCAGGTGCGGTTCTCGAACGAGAACACCACCACGTGCTGATAGTGCGCAGGCGGGGCTGCTGTGGAGCCACACACGCCAGCGGTGCCGCCCGCGCCGCCCGACCCAACGGCGCCGCCCGATCCAGCTGAGCCGCCCGATCCGCCGCCACCGCACATGCCGCAGTCCTGCGGACAGCTTGAGCAGGTCTCATTTGCATTACAGACACCGTTGCCGCACTTGTTGCGGATCGCGGCAGACTCGACTTCCACATTTTCGGTACCGCGGTCCTCGTCCGCAAAGCAGGAGGGCAACATCAGGGCTGCGCCGGCAATCAAGGCTGCGGTGACGGGCATGACGATCGAGCGTTCCATGGGGGCCTCCTTTTGTAGACTGCACTGTAGAGGAGATCGGAGACGATGCCGGTGACACCAACGAAACTGAATGGCGACGGTCGCACGATGATGGTGTCGTAGCGTCCATGTGTCACACAACAGTTCCAAGAACCCTCCCGAGGGGGGGGTATCTATTCTGTTAGTGGCGTCTCCGTAGGCATAAGCAATTGATATTCAATGAGAATATCTATGCTACTATCTATTCTGTATGCCGACGCCCTTGGACTTGGACCGCCTTCGGCGCGAGCTCTTGCTGTACCTCTCCGGTCAGCCCACTTCGGGAAAGGATGCGGCTCGCGCGCTGGGGATCAGCCAGCCAGCGTTCTCGCGGCTGACCCGACAAGTGGCTTCCGACCTGCTGGTGATCGGGCGCGCACGCTCGGTTCGATACGCCGCGTACCGGGACATTCCAGCGGTCGGGCGTCGCCTTCCCCTCTATGAGATCGACGAGGCGGGCGGGGCGCGCCAACTGGCGTACCTGCATGCCACCAGACCCAACGGCTTCTTCGTCGAGGCGCTGGTGAACGACATCCAGAGCCAATCCTTCGATGACCTGCCGTATTTTCTGCATGACCTTCGCCCGTCGGGATTTTTGGGGCGGTTGCTTCCGGCGCGCCACCCTGAACTGGGCGCGCCCCCTGACATTCAGCATTGGACGGGCAACGATTGCCTCCGTTATCTGACGCGGCACGGATGGAATTCATCCGGAAACCTGGTCCTGGGTGACCAGGCGTTTCGCCTGTATCTCGCCCAGAGAACGCAGCCCCCCGCCGTCGTCTCATCGAAGGGAAAGGGCCGAACGTACGCTGCGTTTGCCGATGACGTTCTCCGGGCAGGGCCGGCCGGCTCGTCGGCGGGGGGCGAGCAGCCGAAGTTCATCGCCTGGAGGGACCCAGGCCAAGTGGAGGTCATGGTGAAGTTTTCGCCACCGACGGTCAATCCTCTGGGGCGGCGGTTGGCTGACCTCCTGATCGCGGAGCATGTCGCGCACCAGATCCTGCGCGCGCACGGTCGGCAGGCCGCGCGCTCGGAGATCGTCGAGGGCCAAGACCGCCTTTTCTTGGAGATCGAGCGGTTCGATCGAACGGCGGCAGGGGGACGTCGTGGGTTGCTCTCGTTGCTGGCGCTGGATGCCGAGTTCGTGGGTCGACTGAATTCGTGGACCGATTCAGCCACCCATCTGGCTGCGGAGGCGCGCCTTTCACCGTTGGTGCGCGATGAGATCGCATGGATCGAAGTGTTCGGCCGTCTCATCGCCAATTCGGACATGCATCCGGCCAACCTTTCGTTCGTTACCCGTGGCACCCGTGTGCTGGGATTGGCACCGATCTACGACATGCTACCGATGGCGTACGCACCCCGACAGGCCCAGATCCCGCGGGTTGATTTCGTCGCGCCGATCCCCGATCCGACGTGGGCGGCCCACTGGAAATCTGCGCACGAAGCGGCGCTCGCGTTCTGGGCGGCGGTTCAGACGCATTCCTTGATCTCCGTGGATTTTCGTCGGATAGCGAAGGCGAATCTGGCTGTGCTCGAGCGCGCCAAGGGAGTGGGTGCGCTGTTGCCCAGCCCGGTTGCGACCGCCCGATCACCCGCAACGACGGCGAGACCGCGGCGAAAGGGAGCCTGAGCGCGCGCTAGCTGCTTGACGCGAGTTCGGGGGCCCGCGTCGGCCGGCGGGCCCGAGCGACCGTCGCTGGAACCGGGCGAGATCGCAGCGAAATTATTTGGTGACACTTTTGTCCCCGGCCGGTGTTACGAGCATGGGGACCGCGGAATGATTGACGTTGAACAGGCCTACCGGCAATTCGGTCCCCTCGTCTTGCGGCGGTGCCGGCGGCTGTTGCGTGACGAGGGGCGCGCCATGGATGCCATGCAGGATGTCTTTGTCGAGGTACTGCGGCGGCACGACACGCTGGACGCCAGCGCTCCGGCGGGGCTGTTCATGCGGGTCGCCACCAACGTCTGCTTGAACCGCTTGCGGACCGTTCGGCGGCGCAAGGAAGACCCCACCGATGGACTGTTGATGGACATCGCGGCGGCGGTCCCCGATCGCGAGGACCAGTCGGCGGCACGGCGCGCCCTGAACCGCATCTTTGGCGCTCGGACCGATTCGACGTTCGAGATCGCCGTCTTGCACTACGTGGATCGAATGACCCTGGAAGAGGTGGCCCACGAGGTGGGCCTGTCCGTGTCCGGGGTGCGCAAGCGCCTGCGGACGCTGCGCGAGCGTTTGCCCGTCGAAGAAGGAGCAGCATCATGACGGTGAAGAACAAAGAACCCAGCGCCGACGAGCCGGTGTCCGATTACCTGCTCGAGCGGCTGGTCGCGGGAGATCTTCCGGCGGAGCGCGCGGCGCAGGTGCAGGCCCGCCTGGCAGCCGAGCCGGGGGCCCACGAACGAATGGAGCAACTGCAAGCGTCCAACCAGGAGATCTTGCGGCTTCACCCGCCTGCCGAGGTGGCCGAGCATATCCGCCGCAGGGCCGCGCAACAGTCCGCGCCTGCAAGGTCTCGCCGGATGTGGCTGTCGCTGGCGGTTCCGCTGACGCTGGCGGCAGCGTTCGCGCTGGTGCTGGTGGCGCGGGGACCGGCGGGAATCGGGCGCGACAGCCAAGGCGATGACAGCGACGATCGCGTGAAGGGCCTGGATCCCAAGCTGCGCGTCTATCGCAAAGCCGCTGCCGGAAAGGTCGAGCTGCTGAAGGACGGTGCGGCCACGCGGGCCGGCGATCAACTGCAGCTGGCCTACGTTGCCGCCGGCCACCGGTTCGGCGCTGTCCTGTCGGTGGACGGGGCGGGCCAGGTGACCTTCCATCTGCCGGCCGCGGCCGGACCCGCCGTCCGCTTGCGCACCGACGGCGAGATCGCGCTGGCCTCGGCCTACGAGCTGGACGCCGCGCCGGCCTTCGAACGATTCCTGTTTGTCGCTGGCGACGACGCATTCGATGCGTCGGCGCTGGCGGACGTGGTCCGGGGCCGCACACCGCCACCCGCGGGCAAGGTAGCCGTCTTTTTCACAGTGAGGAAGCCATGATGAAGGATCAGTTGAAGCGGTGGTGTTTCGGTCGCGGTCGCACCGCCGCGGTCTGCGGACTGGTCTGGGCCGCCACGGCTGGGGTGGCAGCCGTCCCCGCGGGCGCGGCGGTTCCGGCCGGTTCACTGCCGGCGGCGACCGACGGGCGCGACAAGACGGTGGTGCGTCGCTTCGCGCTGATCACCGGCGCCAGCCGGGGGGGTGCCCAGCGGGTGCCGCTGCGCTTTGCCGCCTCCGACGCGCGCGCCATGAGCCACGTGCTGTCGGATCTGGGGGGCCTCGGAGAAGCCGAGACGGTGATGTTGCTCGAGGTCGGTCGCGAAAGCTTGCGGGCCGGCTTCGATCGCGTGAAGGGGCTGGTGGCCGCCGCGCGCGTGCCCGGCGCCCGTACCGAGGTGGTCTTCTATTACTCCGGCCACTCCGACGAGACCGGCCTGCTGCTGGGCGACGAGCGCGTGAGCTACGCCGAGATCCGTTCCTGGGTCGACGACACCGGCGCCGACGTGCGCATCGCGGTGCTGGATTCCTGCGCCTCGGGCGCGCTCACCCGCGGCAAGGGCGGCGTGCATCGAGCGCCGTTCCTGGTCGACACCTCGTCGGCCGCGCGCGGTCACGCCTACCTGACGGCCAGCGCCGAGAACGAGGCCGCGCAGGAGAGCGATCGGCTGGGGGCCGCCTACTTCACGCACTATCTGGTCTCCGGTCTGCGCGGCGCCGCCGACGTCAGCCACGACGGTCGTGTGACCCTGTCCGAGGCCTACCAGTACGCCTTCACCGAGACGCTGGCCCGCACCGAACAATCGCGCGGCGGTCCCCAGCACGCCAGCTACGACTTTCAGCTGGCGGGGAAGGGCGATCTGGTCATGACCGATCTGCGCGCCACCTCCGCCAGCCTGGTGTTGCCTTCCGAGCTGTCCGGCCGGCTGTTCGTGCGCGACGCCCACGGCCAGCTGATCGCCGAGGTTCACAAGCTGCCCGCGCAACCCATCGAGCTGGGCCTTCCCCCGGGGCGTTATCGCATCACCCTCGACGACAATCGGCACCTGTCCGAAGGAACGGTGGAGCTGGTCGCCGGTCAGCAGAGCGCGCTGAACGCGGGCCTGCTGGTGGCGCTGGTGCCCACGTCCAGTCGCTCGCGCGGCGCGGGCGACGATGTGCCTGCGGACGAAACCACTGCCACCGCGACGGCCCAGCCGCGGCCACAACCGTTCGGGCTGACCTTGCCGGGCAGTGGGGCTCTGGGTCCGCCGCGGCCCAGCCACTTCAACTTCGCCATCTACCCGGGCCTCGACACCAACGGCGGCGTGGCCTCCGACGATCAGGTGGTGCTGGGCTTCGTGGCCCGTTCGCGCAGCCTGCATGGGTTGTCGTTGACGCTGGGCCACCAGGTCCAGTCCGACGCGCGGGGCACGCAGCTCGCGGGCTTCGGCAATCTGGTCGGGGGCGACGTCAGTGGCTTCCAGATCGGCGGTCTCGGCAACGTCAGCGGCGGCGCCGTGACGGGCGCGCAGATCGCTGGATGGGTCAACTGGAACGGCGGCGACCTGCGCGGTTTCCAACTGAGCGGCCTGGCCAACGTCGGGGGCGGCGGGGTGACCGGGTGGCAGATCGCCGGGCTGGCCAACTGGACCGACGGCAATCTTCGCGGCATCCAGGTGGGCGGCCTGGCCAACGTCAGCCGCGGCACCGGTGCGGGGCTGCAGCTGGCTGGCCTGGGCAACTCGGTCGCCGGTGACGCGCGCCTGGGACAAATCGGCGGGCTCGGCAACGCCGTCGGCGGCGGCAAGGGCTTCCAGATTGCCGGCTTCGGGAACTTCAGCGCGCGTGGTTACGATGGCCTGCAGCTGGCCGGGCTGGGGAACCTGGTCGGGGGCGATTTCCGCGGCTTGCAGCTGGGGGGCCTGGCCAACGTCACGCGCGGTGAGGCCCGCGGCATCCAGGTGGCGGGCGCCGCGAACGTCGCCGGGTTGCTGCAGGGCGCGCAGATCGGCATCGTAAACGTCGGCGGTGACGTGACCGGTGCGCAGATCGGCCTGGTCAACGTGGCCCGCCGCGTGCGTGGGTTGCAGCTGGGTCTGGTGGACATCGCCGACGAAGCCGACGGCGCCGCGCCGATCGGGCTGGTCACGGTGGTGCGCAACGGGATTCACGAGCTCGAGCTATCGACCAATGAAACGCTGACGCCGGTGCTGTCGGGCGTGCTGGGCTCGAAGCACTTCTTCACGCGGCTGGGCATCGGCCTGTTGGCGCGGCCCTCCGACCTGCCGGGCGGACGCGCCGTGGTGCCCGGCTCCCCCGACGATCGGCAGCGCTTCTTCGTGCAATGGGGCCTGGGCGGGCGCATCCCGGTGCGGGACAAGCTCTTCGTGGACGTGGAAGGCATCGCCTCCAGCCGCCTGACCTTCGATGACACCATGGACGACGAAGCGGCCTTGCTGACCGGCATCCGTATCCTGGGCGGCTACCGCCTGGCCGACCACCTGACGCTGGTGTTCGGACCGTCTTACAACGTCGGGATCGGCTGGAAGGGGACGGATCCGGTGACCAGCACGGGCGTCCTGGAATCCGTCCACCACAGCGGCTCGACGACCATCCGCATGTATCCGGGCCTGCTGTTCGGCCTGCGCGTCTGATCACCAATCCCGCCCGCGGCTTGACGCGGGCCCGCGCCGCTTGGCAGGAAGGGGCATGCCGAATCCGCAAGTCGTCGCCGCCCGCATCCGTGGCTTCATCTGTCTGAACGCGCACCCGGCGGGTTGTGCCGCCAACGTCGATCGTCAGATCCGGGTCGCGAAGGAAGGTGGACCGGGACGGGGAATCGGCGATGCGCTGGTCATCGGTTCCAGCACCGGCTACGGCCTGTCCAGCTTGATCACCACCGCCTTCGGCTACGGCGCCCGCGCGGTGGGCGTGTGCCTGGAACGGCCGCCTCAGGGCGACAAGGGCGCGTCGGCGGGCTGGTACAACCTGGCCGCCGTGCACCGCCGCGCCAAGGAGCAGGGGCGCGTCGTGGAGACGGTGAACGGCGATGCCTACTCGAACGAGATCAAGGCCGAGACCATCGCCCGCCTGAAGCGGTTGAACATGAAGCTGGACACCGTCGTGTACAGCCTGGCCAGCCCGCGCCGGACCGATCCAGCCACCGGACAATCGTTCACGTCGGTGTTGAAGCCGCTCGGGAAGCCGTTCACCAGCAAGAGCATCAACTTGAACAACGATCAGCTGGTCACCGTCGAGCTGGCGCCCGCGTCGCCGGCCGACGTCGACGCCACCGTGAAGGTGATGGGGGGCGAGGACTGGGCGCTGTGGATCCAGGCACTGGCCGCCGAGGGGCTGCTGGCCCCGGGCTGCCGCACCGTCGCGTACAGCTACCTCGGGCCGGCGCTGACCTACCCGATCTACCGCTCGGGCACCATCGGCCGCGCCAAGGAGCACCTGGAGAAGACCGCCGCCGCGTTGACCGCGGAGCTGGGCCCGCGCCTGGGCCTTCAGGCCTTCGTCAGCGTCGACAAGGCGCTGGTCACCCAGGCCTCCAGCGCGATCCCGGTGGTCCCGCTGTACATCAGCATCCTCTACAAGATCATGAAGGCCAACGGAACGCACGAGGGCACCATCGAGCAGATGGTGCGGCTGTTTCGCGAGCACCTGGCGCCCGGGACCACGCCCAAGCTGGACGAAGCTGGCCGCATCCGCCTGGACGATCGCGAGCTTTCCCCCGACGTTCAGGCCGCGGTCGACAAGCTGTGGGATCAGGTGACGACCGAGAACCTGCTGGAGCTGACCGACTACGCCGGCTTCAAGCAGGAATTCCGCAGCCTGTTCGGCTTCGATGTGCCCGGCGTGGACTACGCCGCGCCCGTCGAGCTGGACGTCCCGCTCGACGGATGACGAGGTGGCTCCGACCGGACGACATCAACGGTCACTGGCCGCTTTCGTCCGCGGCCACGCCCCTGGATCGCACTCGCCATTTTGGTGGAGGCGGAGTACCGTCCGCGAGCCCAATCGGTGTCGAATGCGTTTTTTTCGCGAGCTTGAAATGCGCACTGGCCACACGATGACGGCGCCATAGAATCGGCAGCGATCGCTGCGCTATCTCGGCGGTGAATCTCGGCAGTGAATTTCGCATGAATTTCGAAAATCGAGCTTTTTTCGCGGTCCGCCTCGCGGCGGTCGCGCTGTTCGTCGCTACCGTCGCCTTGTCCGGCGTTGCTCGCGCCGCCGACGCAGAGGCGCTGATCCAGAGCGGGCTCGAAATGCGCAAGGCGGGCCGCGACCAGGACGCGCTGGCATTGTTTCAGCAAGCGGTGGAAGCGAAGCGGACGCCGCGGGGCTTGGCCCAGCTCGGACTGTGCGAGCAGGCGCTCGGTCTGTGGCCGGCAGCCGAACGCCATCTCGAGGAGGCGTCGAAGGGCGAGGGAGACGACGCCTGGAAGAAGAAGAACGCCAAGGCGTTGCGTGAATCGCTGACCTTCGTGAAAGGAAAGGTTGGTTCGGTCGAGGTCTGGGGCACGCCCGCGGGGGCGGCGGTGGTGCTGGACGACAGCGCCGCGGGGACGTTGCCGCTGCGGGCCGCGTTGCGCGTCGCCGAGGGGCGGCGCACGTTGCGCGTCGAAGCGCCGGGCTACGTCGCCGAGACGCGGACCATCGACGTGCGGGGTGGGACGGAGGTCCGGGAGCACGTCGCCCTGGCCCGCGCGTTCCGGGAGCCGGCCCCCGCTGGCGTCGCCACCGCCGTGCCGCGCGCAGAAGACGCGCCGCCGCCGAGCCACGCAAGGCCGGTTCGCTCGGCGTTGGACGCGCCGTCGGTTTCGCGCGCCGATGACGACGCGTCCGAGCAAGCGCCTCCCTTTTACACGCGCGGTTGGTTCTGGACGGTGATCGCTGCCGGTGTGGTCGCGGCCGGTGTCACCACCTATCTGGTCGTCCGCAACGACCACAAAGGGGGCTGCGTCCCGCAGTCGGGGGCGCCGTGCTGGTAGGCGATTGCCGCGGCCCCGACCGGGTTGCCGGGCACCGCTGCCGGGCGCTCGCGTGGGCCGCCGTCCTGGTGGTCGCCGCGCTCGGCTGCCGAGCGTCGTCGTCGCCGTCTTTCATCGACGTCACCGTCGAGGTGGATCCCGCGCTGGATATCGACCGGGTCAGCATGACGGCAAGCGCGCCCGGCAAGGCGAACTTCGTGCAGGACTTCGCGCCGGCATCAATCATCCAGACGTCGTTTCAGCCGACCGGGCTGGCTGACGGTGCCCGCATCCGGATCGAGGCGCGCGGAACGAAGAGCGTGAGCGCGGTCGTGCTCGCCCGGGCTGACGTGCCCCTTCGCATCGGCCAGCACGCGACGGTGACCTTGCGTATCACGGCCGACTGCGCCGGGATCGTGAGCTGCAGCGACAACGAGACCTGCGAGCGGGGCCGGTGCGTCCCGGTCGCTACGTCGGAGCAGGACGGCGGGTTGACGGACGGTCCGGAGGCGGACGTCGGAAGCGGCGGGGTAGCGGGCGTGGGAACGGGCGGCGTCTCGGGGACCGGTGGGAGTGATGCGGGCGTCGGCGGCATTCCGGGGACCGGTGGTGGCCTGGCGGGGACGGGGGGCAGCGGCAGCGGTGGCGTGGCCGGACGCGGCGGCGTCGGCGGCGGTGCCGGTGGCCGTGCAGGTTCGGGCGGAGGCGTCGCGGGCCGCGCCGGAAGCGGCGGCGTTCCGGGAAGCGGTGGCGCACCCGGGAGCGGAGGCGCACCCGGGACCGGTGGCGCACCCGGGACCGGTGGCGCACCCGGGAGCGGTGGCGCGCCCGGGACCGGAGGCGCGCCCGGGACCGGCGGCGCCAGCACGGGCGGAGTGACCGGAACCGGAGGAAAGGGGACGGCTGGCGCCGGGGGCAGCCCCGGGGTCGGTGGAATGCCGCCGCCCGCACCCATCAACGTGCTCATCTGGAATACCTCCCTCGCGTTCGGGCATGGCTCACGCTCGTCCGCGATACCGCTTCTCCAGGCCCGGGAGGCAACCGACAACATCAAGTTCGACGTCCGGTACGCGCATCTCGGCATCACGTCCGATGGGCCCTCTGACACCACCTCCGATGCGTCGGTGTTCACGGACGCCGGGCTCCAGCCCTACGACGTCGTCCTGTTCCTCAACACCTCCGGCAACACACTCGACCAGGACGGAATGGCCACCGTGCACCACGATGCGCTGATCAACTTCATGAAGAAGGGGCGCGGCTTCGTCGGCACCCACTCCGCGGCCGACACCTACCAGGGGGCCACCTGGCCCTGGTACGTCGACTTCGTGGGCGCCAACATGGCGAACCACGCCCCCGCAGGTACACAAGGGACCGCCCGGTTCTACATGGGAAGGAGGCACGCGATCCTGACGGCCGCTAACACGCCGGACCCATTGGAACGACAGGAGGAGTGGTACCTGTTCACGCGCGACCTGCTGGCGACTGCCCCGGCCGGCATCACGATCCTCCAGACCTGCACCGACGTCCAGTTTACGACCGAGCGGGCGATCACCTGGGTGCACGAAATGCCGATCGAACCCGGCGCGCCGCGGGCGGGCCGCATGTTCTACACGGCCTTCGGACACACCCTCGCCGCGTTCCAGGAGCCGGCGGTGATGAACTTGATCATCGCGGGCATCAAATGGGCGGCAGGCCGCCTTTGATCCCCTGACCGGACCGCGCCGCGCGCCGCTGGGCTTCTTGCGCGAAGGCCCGCGCCGCCAAGAGCAGGGGAGAGCTGGCGCGGATGGCGGAGGTGCTGGTGACGTGGCCGGCCAGGGGCGGAGAGTCGATGCGCGCCCAGGCGTTCACGCGCGCCGACAGCCGTTTGGCGATCAGCGCGATGTGGAGATTGCGGGCGTCCTGGCTGGTCAGGGCCAGCAGCGTGCGGGCGCGATCCGCGCCGGCCAGCCGCAGCGTTCGATCTTGACTGGCGTCGGCCACCAGGACCTGGTGGCCCTGCGCGCGCAGCACAGCGATCAGCGGATTCTCCGGGTCGTGCTCGATCACCAGCGCGCGCTGCCCGCGCGAGCGAAGCACCGCCGCCAGCCGAGCGGTCATGTGCCCTGCGCCGACCAGGATCACGTGGTTCGACCAACGCGTGGGCATACGCCCGAGCACCACGTCCAGCCGGCGTGCAAAGACCCAGTCACTGAGCAGGGCGAACAGCAGGGCGAATGTCGCCGTGCCGAGCAGCATCAGGGCGGCCGTCGCCAGCTTGACGGCCGCGGAGTGATCCTTGGGCGTGATGTCGCCGTACCCGGTGGTCGTGACCGTGGTGACCACGAAGTACAAGGCGTCGACCAAAGACAAGCTCATCGCGCGCGAGAACAGCAGCGTGCCCGAGAGCATGAGTGCCACCGCGAAGCCGAGCGCGACGAGCAGCAGCCGATCGAACTTGGCGCCCCACGCTCCAAACCAGGACGCCAGGCTCTCGCGCGCCATCGGTTCATCACCGACGAACTCGACCAGAGACGGAACGGCGACGCTCGACATGCTCAGAACAGCAATGTCGGGGCTGCTACCGGCCAGGTAGTCCTCGAGCACGGGATCGAACACCCGCACGACGATGGGCAGCTCGGGGCGCTCTTGCCGTACGTGCAGCGCCACGTCCACGTTCAGCGCGTCGTCATCGTCGGCCAGCACCAGACAAGCCAGCCGCGCCAGCCGCGGACCCTCGGGAGCCAGGGGGGTCACTTCGAACGACTGCCCTGCGAGCTCGAGCTCGACAGCGATGCGGCGCGCGAGCTGTCCGCTGCCCACAACGCCGATCGGGCGAGTTTCAGCTGCGGTCGGCATCGGTGGCAGACCCTAGCGCATTTCGGGGAGGTTAGACTCACCGGATGCCGCCGACCGTCGATGCCTTGAAGCGGCTGCTGGTGGCGCTGCTGATCGGGTTGCTCATCGGCGTGGATCGAGAACGGGCCGAACAACGCAAGCGACGAAAACTGTTCGCGGGTGTTCGGACCCTTCCGCTCATCTCGCTCCTCGCCGCGCTGCTGGCGCTGATGCTGACCGAGATCGGGCCGTGGCCGCTGGTGCTGGGGCTGGCCGCGGTCGCCGCCGTCGCGCTCGTCTCCTATCGTGAGAGCGTTCGGGCGGGCGAGGCCGGCGCCACGACCGAGATCGCCGCGCTGGCGACCTACGCGCTCGGCGCGATGGCGGGGGTGGGGCAGCTGGCGGTGGCGGGGGCGACCGCGGTGGCGGTGGCGGTGTTGCTGGCGGCCAAGCCGCCGCTCGAACGGTTCTCGCGCGCGATCTCGGAGATCGAACTGGCGGCCGTGCTGGAGCTGGCGGTGATCTCGGCCATCGTGCTGCCGTTGCTTCCCGATCGGGGCTACGGTCCCTGGCAGGTACTGAATCCGTTTCGCATCTGGATGGTGGTGGTGATGGTCTCGGCAGTGTCCTTCGCCGGCTTCATCGCGATTCGCTGGCGGGGCCCATCGGCCGGACCCCTATGGGCCGCTGGCCTGGGCGGGCTCGCGTCCAGCACCGCAACAACGGTCGCGATGGCCGCGCGCTCGCGCGAGTCGCCCCACCAGGGTGGTGGGCTGGCGGCGGCCGCCGTGCTGGCATCGACGGTGATGTGCGGCCGGCTCGCGGTGCTGGTGGCGGCGGTCGGTCCGCGGTTGCTCCTCCGCCTCGGCCCTGCGCTGGCCGCGATGGCCCTGACCGGTATCCTGGCCACGCTGTTCTTGTATCGAGGCGGCCGTCATCAGGACGGAGATTCAGGTCAACCCTCGGTCGAGAACCCATTTCGCCTGCGCTCGGCATTGCTGTTCGGCGCGATCTTCGCGGCGACCATGCTTCTCGTGCGCGGCAGCCGTGAGTTGCTTGGAGCCACCGGGACCTTGGTGGCGGCTGCCCTCTCTGGCGTCGCCGATGTCGACGCCATCTCGATCGCGCTGGCCCGCGGCGTACAGCCCGAGACCCTCGATCAGGCCGCGCTCGGCATCATCATCGCCACCGCCAGCAACAACTTGTTCAAGGCGGGGGTTGCGATCGTCAATGGCGCCGGCCGCTTCCGTCGCCAGGTCCCCCTCGCGCTCCTGGCCATCTCGGCGGCCGGCGTTGTGGTCGCGATCCTGACCACGAAGCTTCACCTCATCGGGTGAGAAGGGGTGGCTGGGGACCGTCCGCGATGGCATCTGAATCTCGCGTCTGCCGGTGGTGACGATGTCCACCTGAGAACGCACCGCTAGGTGACGAAGAATCCGCGCGCGTGCGCCCCCGAATCGCGCGGCGTGGGCGCGGGCGGTGGCGGCCCACAGCTTGCAATTCAGCGGCACCATGCCAAATGAAGGATCGCCGTTGTTGCGAAAGGCCGCAGCAGACTGCGCCAATTGCCGCAATTGTTCCCTCTACCGCAATGCCACCCAGGCGGTATTCGGCCAAGGGGATGCCCATGCGCGGGTGATGCTGGTAGGAGAGCAGCCGGGTAACGCCGAGGATCTCGCCGGCGAACCCTTCGTCGGTCCGGCGGGTGCGCTGCTGACGGAGGCCCTGAACGAGGCGGGGCTGCGACGAGAGAAGGTCTACGTCACCAACGCGGTCAAACACTTCAGTTTCATCGAGCGGGGAAAGCATCGATTGCACAAGAAGCCCACCACCACCGAGGTGATGGCATGCAAGCCCTGGTTGATCGAGGAGATCGGGATCGTGCGCCCGGCGGTGGTGGTTGCGTTGGGAGCCACCGCCGCCTACAGCCTGTTCGGTTCGTCGCTGCGCCTGACGCGCGATCGCGGTCAGGTCGTGAGTCGGCCCCTGCCGGAACTGGGCGGGCTGCCGCTCAAAGCCCTGCTGACCTTCCATCCGGCGGCCGTCTTGCGCGCTCCCACATCGGAGCGCCGGCAGGAGCTGCGCGCGCTGCTGGTCGCGGATCTGGCGCTGGCGGCGCAGGAAGGCCGGCGCGCGGGGTGGGCCGAGGCGGATGCCACGGTCACGGCGCCGCGGCTCACAGCGCGCCGTCCTCGGCGCTCCAGTGATGCCGCGCGACCGCCGCATGGCTGACCGTTGGCCACTAGGCGCGTCGGAACTCACGTCCCGTTCCTATCGACTTCATGTTCGCAGCCGCAAGAGAAAGCGTCCGAACCAATCACCGAAACCCCCGAGAAAGGAAAGGAGGCGAAATTGCGTCATCTTGAATTGAGCTTTCGCACGTTACCGATATCGATCCTGGTTGGCGGCCTGTTGTTCGCACCGGTCGCGTTCGGCGACACCACCAAGACCGAGACAGAAACCACCGTCACGACCAAGAAGCAGCACCACAAGGTGGACGAATCGGCCAAAGAGACCGCCACCAAGCGCGGGGACAGCGCGACTGCCGAACCCGTCTCCGCCGACAACACCGGGACGAACAAGCGCGATCGCGACGACCGCGCTGTCACGGCCGACCAGCAGAAGAACAGCAAGGGCGACGTCGAGCTGGCCGCCGAGATCCGCCGCGCCATCGTGGCGGACAAGACGCTGTCCACCAATGCCCACAACATCAAGGTCATCGTCCAGGACGGCAGGGTCACCTTGAAAGGCCCGGTGGCTTCGAAGGAAGAAAAGGCCACCCTGGAGCGCAAGGCTGGGGAGGTCCTGGGGCAGGGGAGGGGTCGGGTCACCAGCGAGATCGACGTCGCGCCCTGATCGGGCGGCGTCGGTCGACCGCATCCATCGTCACGTCACAGCAGGAGGATCAAAATGGCTGGCAAGAACACCGCTGTATTGGGGATCTGTCGGAGCGTATCGCAGCTGGAACACACCGTGGATGAGTTGAAGCGGGCCGGGTACCGCAACGATGACATCTCGGTGTTGTTCCCCGACAAGGAAAGCAGCCGCGACTTCGCGCACGAAAAGCACACCAAGGCCCCCGAGGGGGCGGCCGCCGGCGCAGGCACGGGCCTGGTGCTGGGAGGAACGCTCGGGTGGTTGGCGGGGATCGGGGCGCTGGCGATTCCTGGACTGGGGCCGTTCATCGCCGCCGGGCCGATCGTGGCCGCCCTGGCGGGGGCCGGCGCCGGGGGAGCCGTGGGTGGAATCACCGGAGCGCTGGTGGGGATGGGCATCCCCGAATTCGAAGCAAAGCGCTACGAGGGAATGATAAAGGGCGGTGGGATCTTGCTGTCGGTCCACGCCGACAATTCTGACTGGACCAAGAAGGCCAAGGACATCCTGGAACAGTGCCAGGTCGGAGACATCGCCTCCACCGGCGAGGCCAGCGCCCAGACGAAGTCCCCTGTGGGCAACCCCCCGAGCCGGGGTTCGTCCCACCACGTGTAAGGCAGCTTGGCGCGACACGGTCCTTCAGCGCAAAGGCGCTGGAGGTCCGTGTTTTTTTTTGTGGTGGATCGCCGCCAGGCGAGCCGTGGTGGATCGCCGCCAGGCGAGCCGTGGTGGATGCGCCACCCTGCTCGGGGGGGCGGCACCCCCCAGGCAGACGAAAAAAATCGACCTGTGGCCGCGTCGATCCAAGCTGCGGTTGTTCGTCGTCAATCCAGAGCGGGCAGATGCCCGCCGGAACGACCGACCAACCACACAGGAGATCCCCATGAGAAAGCTCATCGTTTCCGAGTTCATCACCCTCGACGGCGTCATTCAGGCCCCGGGGGGGCCCGACGAAGATCGCGACAATGGCTTCGCGCACGGCGGCTGGACCCTGCCGTACTGGCACGACGACATCGGTAAGACCTTCGCGTCGCTCATGAAAGATACGGACGCCTTTCTTCTGGGACGGCGCACGTATGTCACGCACGCCGATGCGTTCGAACCCATGCCGGCCGGGGATTTCTTCGGCGACATGATGAACGCACCCGCCAAGTACGTGGTCTCGAAGACGCTCGAGAAGCCTCGTTGGCGCGACACGACGATCATTCGCGACGACGTGGCCTCGGCGGTCCGTGCCCTGAAGGCGCGGCCGGGGAAGAACATCCTCACCGACGGCAGCAGTCAGCTCGTGCCTCTGCTCCTGGCGAACGATCTGGTCGACGAGCTGCACCTGCTGCTCTATCCCCTGACGGTGGGTGGGGGAAAGGGCCTGTTCCCGGCCGGCTGGAGCGCCCCCTTCAAATTGGTGGAGGCCAAGCCGTACCCAACCGGCGTGGTGGGCCTCCACTACACTCGGCAGCATCCGGCCGGTTGAGCGGATAAAGCCAAAACGGAAATCAGGAGCAGCAAACGTGTCCACCTCCGTCTCGAATGGTGCGGCTGACCTCTCCAGCGCTCGCCTCCCTCTCAATGTCGGCACTTCGATCCCACAGGTGGGGCTGGGCGTCTGGCAGACCCCGCGCGGCGAGGTCACGCGCCGGGCGGTCCGCACGGCCCTCCAGCTGGGTTACCGCCATGTCGACACCGCGCGTATTTACGGCAACGAGGCCGACGTCGGGGCGGGGCTGCGCGCGAGCGGCGTGCCCCGCGCCGAGGTCTTCGTCACGACCAAGCTGTGGAATGACGATCAGGGCTACGACTCGACCCTGCGGGCCTTCGACGCCAGCCTCGACCGGCTCGGCCTGGACTACGTCGATCTCTACTTGTTGCACTGGCCCGTGGCGGGCAAGCGGCTCGATTCGTGGAAGGCCCTCGAACGTCTCCACTCCGAGAAGCGGGCGCGCGCCATCGGGGTCAGCAACTTCATGTCCCGCCACCTCGACGAGCTGATGACGTCTGCCACTGTCCTACCCGCCGTCAACCAGATCGAGGTCAGCCCGTTTCTCCAACAGCGAGAGACGCGCGCGTTCTGCAGGCGGCAGGGGATCGTGGTCGAGGCCTACAGCCCGCTCACCCGTGGCCAGCGGCTCGATCACCCGGTGGTGATGGCCACGGCCGCGCGCGCGCGGCGTTCTGCCGCGCAAGTGCTGCTGCGGTGGGCGCTTCAGCACGGACTGGTGGTGCTACCGAAGTCCTCCCACGAGGCGCGCATCCGCGAGAACGCCGCGCTCTTCGACTTCACGCTGGACGCCGAGGCCATGACAGCCCTCGACGCCTGCGAGGAGGGTCTTGTGACCGGCTGGGACCCGCGCCAGCAGGCTTGAGCCGTCGGTGGGTTGCAGGACCAGCCGAAACTGACCGACCGGTTTCCCGGTCGGCCAGCTGTTCCTCTACCTGTGGCTCGTGCCTATTTCTCGGGGACCGGTTCGCCGGCCGGCGGGACCTTGACGGCGGGCTCGCCAGCGGGCGCCGCCGCCGGCGCGGCGTCAGCCGCGGTCAGCAAGCGGAACTCGATGCGGCGGTTCTGCTCGCGACCCTTGGCGGTCAGGTTGTTACCGATGGGCTTGGTCGAACCGTAGCCCACCACGGTGATCCGATCCTCGGCGATGCCCTGGCCGACCAGATAGGCTTTCACGGAAGCGGCGCGGTCCTGCGACAGCTTCATGTTCTTCTCGGCCACGCCCTCGCTGGAGGTATGCCCCGAGATCTCGATGCGAAGATCCGGGTACTCCTTCATCAGCTTCACCGCGTTGTTCAACAGGGGGAAGGATGACTTCTGGATGTCAGCGGACTTCACCTTGAAGTTGATGCCCTTGATGACGCCCGTGAACTTCTTCACGGCAGCCGGAAGCTCGTCGGGGCAACCGTCGTCGTCCTTGAAGCCGTTCTTGGTCTCTAGCTCGGTCGGGCACTTGTCGTTCGCGTCCAGAACGCCGTCATTGTCGTTATCCGGATCGGGGCAGCCGTCCTCGTCCTGGAAGCCGTCCTTGTCCTCGGCCTCGGTCGGGCACTTATCGGCGGCATCCGGAATCCCGTCGGCGTCGTTGTCGGGATCGGGGCAGCCATCGTCGTCCTGGAAGCCGTCCTTGTCCTCGGCCTCGGTCGGGCACTTGTCCTTCGCGTCCAGGACACCGTCGTTGTCGTTGTCGGGATCGGGGCAGCCGTCGTCGTCCTGGAAGCTGTCCTTGTCCTCGGGCTCGTTCGGGCACTTGTCGACGTTGTCGGGAATGTCGTCGCGGTCGGTGTCCTTCACCAGCGGCGGCGGCGGGGGCGGCGGCGCGGAGCTCTCGCCGCCGAACCGGAAGCTGGCGCCCGCCAGCAACTCGAGGTCGGCCGAGTCCTTGTTCTTGCTGGTGTTGGGCAGGAACACGACGCGCGCGTCGCCGCGCAGGTCGATCTGATTCGTGATGGCGTACTTCAGACCCACGCCGGCGTGAAAATCCATGTCCGTGTCAGAGCCGATCTCGGTCGGGCCCGGATCCGGCTGGTGCGAAGCGACCTGCATCCAGCCCACGCCGGCCAGCACGAACGGCCGCAAGTTGCCGTGCATCAGGTGCACCAACGCGTGCAGCTTGTAGGTCATCAGCCAGAGGCTGTAGTTGTGGATGCTGTCCGCCGTCGGGATGGCCGCCGCCTCGGCTTCCAGGGACAACCACGGCAGGAAGACTGCAGCGGCGCGCAGGCCGAACTCAGCGCCGGTCTTGGGGTGGGGGCTGCCAGCCGCGTCGGGGACGCCCAGCTCGAGCTTGCTCGAGAACAGGTGGACGCCGCCCAGCAGACCCAGCTCCAGCTGGAAGCCCGTCTTGGCCGGGGGGGAAGAAGCCTCGCTGGCGGGGGCATCCGCAGGGGTCGGTTCGTCGGCCCACGCGGGTGTTTGCGACAGGGTCGTCAGCGCAATAGGAACCAGAAGCGCGACAGATCCCGCGATGAATCGACGTCCGTACATGAGCACTCTCCGGGTTAGGTCAGAAAAAGTGGTCCACACTATAACCCGAAACGTCGCAACCAAATAGTCTCTTGAATATTTGGGAGTGCCCGGACAGCGACGGCAGCTGGGCGCGGCAGCGGGTTGAAGGGCGTGAAAGTCTTTTCATGGGGGCCCGAATACTTGTTGGCGCGCCGTCGTCCGATCTATAACGGCCGCTCGCTGGCCCATACGATTGCTCTCAAAAACAAAGGGGATCTGAATGACACGGTTTGCGCGCATCACGATTTTTGCTGGACTGTTCGCGGTGGCGGCTTTCGGTGGGTATGCGGGTGGCTCGGCAGTGGCCGGGGACGGTGGGAAATGCACGATCGCCACCAAGGGCGACAGCCCCACGGCGAAGGCCTGTGAAAAGGGCGGGCGCGCTGAGGCGAAGAAGATGATGAAGAAGATGGTCGCCGACGCCAAGGCGAAGGGGCAGAAGTTCACCTGCGAGGGTTGTCACAAGGACCTGGACAACTACGAGTTGACCGCGAACAGCAAGGACGACTTCAAGAAGCTGGAAGCCCTGACCGGCAAGTAGGGTCTAGCCTGCAGTCGCCGCAGGGGGGCGGTGGCAAGACGGCCTTTCCGCCCCCGTGCGGTTCGGGGTCACCCCGGTGCCCGGCGGGGTAGCGGGCCTAGATCTGGGGGAAAAACCCGTGAGGGGTGCCCAGGCTGTTGACGAGGGTCGCCCGCGCCATATAGGAAGGGCGCCGCTACAATGAAGACGATCACCGAGTTCTCCGGCACCGTTTTGCGCGAAGCTGCGCGTATTCGAATGACCCATCTGGCGGCTGTGCCGGTGCGGCAGGTGGAAGCGCCCGCGCCCACCGAGGCGCCCCCGGCGGAGAGCGTTGCCTCCGAGACGGCCCCGACGGAAGACGTTGCCGCCGCGACGGCGCCCGCGGAAGGCGTTGCCGCCGAGGCGGCGTCCGCGGAAGGCAGTGCCGCCGAGGCGGCGCCCGCGGAAGGTACTGCTGCCGAGGGCGCGCCCGAGACCGCTGAGGTCTCGGCGGAGGCTGCCGGCGAAGGTGATGAGGCTAGTTCTGCGGAAGCGGGTTCCGAAGGCGAAGCGCCGCCGCCCCCCGCCGAAGCCGCTCCCGTCGAGGAGGATCCCGCGATCAAGGCCGCGGACGAAGCGGCCCGCACCGAGGTCGAGTCCGCGATGGGCATCAAGGACGATCGCCTGGCGCGCCTGTTCGAGGCGCTGGACTCGGTCAAGAACCGGGTCGACAACGTGCGCCTGGTGCGTGTGCTTCAGGGCGAGGATCCCCCCGCCAACGGGCGCAAGGTCGGTGATCACGTCTACGTCGCCGATCTGATGCCAGCGGCCAGCAAGGGCCGTCGGGACGATCGCGATGCCCGCGGCGGCAAAGGCGGACAGCGCCGGGACGGAAAAGGATTTGGCGGTGGTGGCGGTGGTGGCGGTGGTGGCGGACGTCCTGGCAGCGGTGGGCCGGGCGGCGCCGGCGGCGGACCGCGTGGCCGCAACGAGATTGCTCCGGCCGAGCGTGGCTCGGGACGTGACGTCCCGGCGGCCGGTCCGGGTTGGATGGTGACCCGCGCACCAACCAACGATCGCGTGCATGGTGACCGGCCCGGGCGTCGCCCGCCTCCGCGTCCCGCGGGCGGCGATCGCGACCGCGATCGCGATCGGCGCCCGGGACAGGGTCCTGGTCGTCCCGGTGGCGGTGGACCCGGTGGTGGCGCTGGCGGGCGTGGTCCTGGCCCGGGTCCCGGTGCTGGTCCGCGCTTCGGCGCGCGTCCTCCCGCCGGCCCTGGGGGGCCCGCGGCGCCTGGCGCCGGTCGTGGTCCAGAGAATCGGCTTCAAGGTCGTGGTCCCGGCGGTGGACCGGGCGGCGGCGGACCGGGCGGTGGCGGTGGCGGCCGTGGCCCGGGTCCTGGTCCCGGTGGCCGTGGTCCGTCCGATCGAGGGCCGCGCGGTCCCCGGGTCGGCGGCGAGGGTGGCCCTGGCCCCGGCGCCGGCGGCGGACCCAAGCGCGACTCCAAGGGCTGGCCGATCGGCTAGCCGGGACCGAGCGGCGCGATTCGGAGAGGGGGCTGCCGCGGCCTAGCCCCTTCTGCAGCAGCGGCGAATCGAAAAAATTCGTCCGACGGGCACCAAATATTGTTGTCCGCATGGGGTGCAGTTCGGCACTAGGGGAGGGCGATGAGAGTGGACTGCTCCGGTGACGGCCGCGCTAGACGCATCGACGTTCTCCTTGAGTTTCGGGACGTCCGAAATCGTTTCACGCGACCTGATGCACGCGCCGGCCGTCTGCGCGCGGTGGCGGGCTGGGCGCTGCTGTCGTTCGTGAGCCTCGCCGGCAGTCCGATGGCTGGAGTCGTCCGCGCGGAGACCGGCTCCCCACCCCCGCGGACGCGAATCCTGCGCTTGATGCCGAAACCGCCACCTCGGACGCTGTCCATGGCGACCCTGGATTTTGGCGAGCTGTACATCTTCGGCCCGCGCGCCCCCGAGGTGACGCCCAAGACCCTCGGGCTGCGCGGCAAACGCGTCACGATGGTGGGATTCATGGTGGCGCTGGAGCGACCCGTGAAAGGGGGCTTCTTTGTCTCTGCTTACCCGGCCGGTGGCGACGAATCGGGGGGCGGACGCGGTGATCTTCCTCCGACGTCGGTGCTGGTCCTGCCCAAGGGGGCCGCCGGGCAAGAAGTGGCGTTCGTTCCGGGGGCGCTGGAAATCACGGGAGTGCTGGACGTCGGCAACCAGGAACACGAGGGTGAATCGTCGACGATCCGCCTGCTGGTTGATGACGCGCGCTCTATCCGATTCGCTCGAACTCGCCGTACGGCGAGCGTTCCGAGGGCAACGACGGGGAACTAGCCAGTGGCTAGAAAGGGAGTGGACCACGATGACGAAACGCGCATGGCTTGGGTTGGTGACTTTGGCTTCATCGTTCGGAATGTCAGGGTGTCTGGCGGTGGGGGATTCTGATCCCGCGCCTGCCTCCGCGGCTGAGAGCCCGGCAATGGACCTGGAGCAGAGGGAAGGCGCACAGCACGCTGAGATCGTTCTGCCGCCGGATCCCCTGGTCGATCCCCCCACCGGTGGTCCGACGGTCAATGTCTGGCCGGCCCACGGCGCGCGATTCATCAAAGGCGCGCGTTTCGACATTCGCGTCGAAGGGACGGGAACCGGACCGGACTATGGCTACCTGTCCACCATCGCGATCGATGGTGTCGCCAAGACGTTCACCTCCGGCAGCGGCGATTCCAATCTGACCGACGGGATCACCGTGACTGGATGGGGCGGGTTCAACCTCCGCGGCTACTCCAACCACAGTCCCGGGGTTCACGTGATCGATGCGACTTTCACCAGCTCGCAGGGAAGCAAGCGGGTGCGCAGCTACTTTGTCATCGAGAAGCTGGATTCCCTGAACGCCGGACACCGGGTCAACAACGTCATCATGTTGCTGGGCGACGGTTTGGGCATCGACGTCCGCACGGCCGCCCGGGTCGCGCGCTTCGGCGTTGCCCGTGGCACGCCGCGGGGCTGGTTGGAAATGGACCGCTTCCCCGCCAGCGGGATGGCCACCACCAGCTCGCTCAACAACTATCTGACCGACTCTGCCCCTGGCTTCGCGGCCTACAGCACCGGCACGCACAACAACAACGAGCAGGAGGGCGTGTTCCCCGCGCAGGTGACCAATCCGTTCTATCAACCGCGCGTCGAGAACATCGGTGAGTACCTGCATCGGACGCAAGGGAAGGTCACCGGCATCGTGACGACCGCCGATGTCGAAGACGCCACACCGGGGGCCATGGCCGTTCACACGGGCAACCGGAACTCCGGCACCGGCATCACCGATCAGTTCCTCGACGAAGCCGACGCCGCCGGCGCAGGAACCTACGGCACGGGGTTGCGGGTCCTGATGGGGGGCGGGCGCAAGTGGTTCGTCCCCGCCGGGGCGGCGGGGTCCGGCCGTACCGCGGCGACGGACTACGCGGCCTTGCCTGCCGACCTGGTGGCAGCATGGAGCCTGCCGTCCAGCGCGGCCGGCGCCGTGGACACGACCCGCGATCTGATTGCCGACTTCACCACGGCCGGGTTTACCTACGCGTCCAGCGCGACCGAACTGGCCGCCGCAACGGCAGGAACGCTGCCCACCAAGCTGCTGGGTCTGTTCCACCTGGGCAACATGAATGTCGCCGTCGACAAGCTGGCCAAGCGGCGGGGCGTCCCGGTCGACGGTGCGGTCGACTTCGCGAACACCTTCGTTCCTCCCAAGAGCCCCTATGCCGTGGACAACGATGGCTTCCCCGATCAGCCGATGCTGGACGAGATGGCCGCCGCCGCCATCAAGGTCCTCTCCCAGAACGCCAATGGCTTCGTCATGCTGATTGAAGGCGCCTCGATCGACAAGCAAGAGCACGCGCAGGACGCCGATCGGGCGATCGGCGACGCGCTGGAGTTCGATCGGGCCGTCGGCGTCGCGCGCCGCTTCGCCGAGACCGACAAGCACACCTTGGTCTTGGTCCTGGCGGACCACACCTGCGCCGGGTTCGTGACGATGGGGGGGCTGAAGAATCCGGTCACCAACTCGAACGCGGGCAGCCTGGCCTATCTGCAGGCCCTACCGGCCGACACGAACAGCCTCGACCCGGCGGTACAACCCGAGCGCCAGAAGGTCGTGGGCACGAACTTCGGTACCGGGGGCTTCCCCAAGTACGATGTCCTGGCCGACGGGTATCCGGCGAACTTCAACATCGATGGCAAGATGCTGGTCGGTTTCGGCGCCAGCGCCGATCGGTACGAACGCTGGCTGACCCGACCCTTGCCGGGGCCCGACGGCCTGGGCGCCTGGGACAAGGCGGCCGGCATGTTCGTGCGCGGTCAAGGGGTCAAGTCGGGCAACGCCCCCCATGGTGGTTCCGACGTACCGGTATCGGCCTACGCGTCCGACGAGAAGATCCACCGTCGGTTCGTCGGCACCATGGAGAACATCGACGTCTTCTTCCGCGCCATGGAAAGCGTGGGCGCGGGCGCCTCGCACTAGGCTGTCGCGAGACCAGCCCCCTCGCGCTGTTGCGTGACCGTCTCATGAAACGCCGAGACGGCACGCAACGGTGACCTCGCGCGGCTGATTCAACTCGCTCACCGCGAGATTTCGCGACGATGACGGAGACGGATGCGCGGTTTCGAATTTGCAATCGCGCACCGGCATCTCTTGGAGGAGGTTGCCGATGCCGTCACGAAGTGTGCGTGTGTTGTTGTGGTGTTCCTTGGCAGCGCTGGCCGGCGCGTGTGAACGAAGCGCGGCCACCGACGGACGCTCGACCGGGGTCTCGGTCGAACCTTCCGGAAATCCCTACCCCGATTCTCCGCCCAACGCGCCCCCGCCACCGGCGATGTGCGGCGACATGAACGGGGGCGGCGATCAGCACGTCGACTTTCCAGCCTTGATGGCGGCGAAGATCGCGGAGAAGCCCACCGCGCTGGCGCGACAAGCCGACCTGCTGGCCCTCCGCTACGACCTCTCCGACTATCCCCTCGACGGCGTCACGATGACGCGCGGGAAGCCGGTGCAACAGGGCCCCCGCACGCGGCTGTCCGACGGCCTGACCTGGGAGACGCTGGCAGCCATGACCCCAGAAGCGATCCGCCAGGCGAACGTGTTCCCGGCCGGGTTCTTCCCGCTGCCGCACCCGAAGCAACCCGAGGGTGGCATGGTTTTTCCCCACAGCACCATCGACGAAGTCCTGCGACAGACCGGTCGCGACCTGACCCGCTTCGACCTCGACTTCGACCTCCCGGAGCTGTTCCTTCCCGAGTTTCCGCCGCCCATCTTCCTCACCACGCGTCTGGATCTCGGCGACGTGTCTCGCGGACAGCTGGTCACGCTCGACAATTACTACGAGCTGTTCAAGTGCATCCTGAACCCCAAGCAATTGGATGGTCTGCGGCTGCTGGTGACGCCGTTCCCACAGCAGCAGTTCAACAACATCGACGACCGGCGTTCGGCGCGCCCCAGCCAGGGGGTCGCCTGTCTGGACTGCCACGTCAACGGACACACCAACGGGGCCACCCACCTGGTCGGGGACATCCGCCCGCAAGAGTTCCGTCACCGCATCGACACCGTGTCGCTGCGCGGGCTGAACGTGCAGCAAATCTTCGGGTCGCAGCGGGCGCTGACCAGCGTCGAGGATTTCACCGAGTTCGAACAACGCGCCGCCTACTTCGACGGCGATCCGGTGCTGGCCACCAAGAAGGGCGTCAATCCGTTGGACCGGGGGCTGCAGGTGCAGCACATGGCGGAATTTCAGAAGCTGCTCGACTTTCCGCCGGCTCCCAAGCTGGGCCTGGACGGAAAGCTGAATCCGGCGCTGGCCAGCAAGGCCGAGCTGCGAGGACAGCGCCTGTTCTTCGGCAAGGCGGGCTGCGGCAGTTGCCACGCGCCGCCGTACTACACCGACCACAGCATGCATGATCTGATGGTCGAGCGTTTCTACGAGCCGCGCCTGATCAACGGCATCATGGCGGCCACGGACGGGCCCATCAAGACGTTCACCTTGCGGGGCCTGAAGGATTCGCCGCCTTACCTCCACGATGGCCGCCTGTTGACCATCGAGGACACCATCGAGTTCTTCAACCTCATCCTGGGGACGCGGCTGAGCGCCGAGGAGAAGACCGATCTGCGGGCGTTCCTGCTGGTGTTGTGAGATCGCAAAGCGGATCTACGAACGCTTTGCGCGAGCGAGGTGTCCGAATACCAGCAGGTGCGTGGCCAATACCGCGGGCACGATCAGCAGCGGGACGACCGCGTAGGGCCAGGTTCCCAGGGCGGCCTGCATGCGCGGATCCTTCACGACGAAGGCCAGACGCTGGGCTGATACGAACGCCAGCAGGATGTCGACGAAGCCCAGCGTGTTCCAGACTTGCAGGATCCGTCGCCGGGTCAGCGTGGGGAGAGCCCCCGGCCTCCACGCACACAGCGCAACTGGGAGCGCCAGCAGACCGACCGTCACATCGCCCCAGCCGGCGGGCCGAGCGAAAGCCGCCGGCAAGATCCCGCGGGCGCCATCGACCAGAAAGGAAACACCGATGATCGCGCGCACGGTGTGAAAGAGGATCAGCGGTCGCAATCCCACCCCTCGAAGGGCGTCACGCAGGGTGGGGCGACGTCGGTAAGCCAATCCGGCCAGCACCACCGGCGTCCAGATCACCAGCGGGAACAGCGGAGGCGGAAGCTGAGACAGAACGCTCGCCCGCGCGCCCGCGAGGCCCATCGCGACCCAGATCCCCAGCACGACCAGCGCACCGCGAGGGAAGGACGCCGTGGAAACAGAGTGTGCCTGAGGTCCGTCGGGCAAGGACGTGGGTGTCAGCATGGTCTTAACTCCTGGAGAAGGGTTGCGGTTCGATCGATTCGAGCGCGCCACCTCCCAGAAACGTGCCAGCCCACAGAGCCCGCGCTTCTCGCCCCGTCGCCCGCCGTCGCGGCGCATCCCCGCGTGTGGCCTGTACAGCCGGCCGACAGGGTGACGGCTCGCCTTACAGGGGAGCGGCGAGCAACCTCGACGCCTTCACGTTCATGCGGCGCCCCTGGCGGGCGTAGGCCTTGCTGTAGCATCGTCCCGTGAACTTTCTCGATGCTGTCGCCGGCGTGCGGGGAGGCGCGCCGCGCGTGGCGCAGTTGCGCGCGGTGGGGACGTCGTTCCTGCGCCTGCGCCCCCTGGTGGTGGCCCCGATGGCGCTGCTGTCGCTGGCCGCGTTGGTGTGGGTGCGGGCGCCGCCCCGGCAACTGATGGGAGTGACGGCCGGCTTCGTCGGGTTCCTGTCCTTCTTCTGTTACGAGTCGTGGCGCGGTCGGAGACGGCTGGTCACGGCGGGGCAGCTGTTCGCCTCGCTGGCGATCACGGCTGTGGGCGTGGGGATGCAGTGCCGCCTGACCGGCGGGATCGCCAGCCCCGTCTTGCCGATGCTGTTCGCACCCACGGTGGTCGCGTTTGCGGCGTTCGGGCGCGGGCCGGGGCGGCTGGCACTGGCGTGGCTGGTGCTCATCCTGCTGGGGCTGCTGCTGTTCCCCGCGTCGCCGGTGCTGTTTCCGGCATTGCCGCCGGCAGCCTTCCGTCTGGTGGCCTTCGCCAGCACCACCTGTGCGGGCGTCTTGCTTTGGATCGGGGTGACAGGGCTGTCGGACGCATACGCGACCGCGCGTCAGGCGCTGGGACAGGTGGGCGACGAGGTGGCGGGTGCCGCCGTCGCACGCGCGCAGGCGCTGGAAGCGCTGGGCGCGACAGTGGCCCATGAGATCCGCAACCCACTGGCAGCAGTGAGGGGACTGGTCGAGCTGCTGATCGAGAACGCTGATCCCGCGCGCGCTCCCAAGCGGTTGGACGTGATAAGAGGCGAGGTGGCGCGGATGGAGACCATCCTGAACGACTACCTGACGTTCGCGAAGCCGTGGGGCGAACTGGTGCGCGGATCGATCGATGCGCGCGACGTGGCGTGCGAAGTGGCCGGCTTGCTGGAAGCGCGCGCCGAGCGCGACGGTGTGTCGCTGCAGGTAGCGCCCGCCGAGGGCGCCCGGGTGGAGGCGGATCGGCACCGGCTGAAGGAAGCCCTGTTGAATCTGGTGCTGAATGCCCTGCACGCCACGCCCGCCGGCGGCAACGTGCGCATCACCTGTGCCGCGCATGACGGCGCGGTTTCGATCACCGTCGCCGACACCGGGCAGGGACTGGACGGTGTCGCGCTGGCCCGACTCGGGCAACCCTTCTTCACCACCCGTCCGGGCGGCACCGGGTTGGGCGTATTGCTGGCCCGCCAGGTGGCCGAGCAGCATGGTGGCACCTTGACGTTCACCAGTGTTCCCCAGCAGGGCACGATCGCGATTCTCACCATCCCCCAGCCACAGGAAGCGCGTGCCGACCGTTCTGCTGTGTGACGACGAGCCGGCGGTTCTGTTCACGCTGGAAGAGGCGCTGGCGGACACCGGCGTCACGACCGTCGCATGTCGCTCGGGCGCGGAGGCGCTGGAGCGACTGGAGGGCGTCGATGCGGTGGTGACGGATCTGGTGATGCCGGGAATGGATGGTCTGGCGTTGCTGGGCGAGCTGCGCGCACGCGAGCCCGAGCTGCCGGTGGTGCTGTTGACCGCGCGCGGGTCGGAGAAGACGGCGGTCGCCGCGATCAAGCAGGGCGCCTACGACTACCTGACCAAGCCTTTCGGAATCGACGAGCTGCGCGCCGTGGTCGCGCGGGCCGTCGAAGCGCGCGGGCTCCGACGAGCCGCGCGGCAGCATCAACTGGAGCGCGCGCTGGGCAAGCCGGTGGTCGGGCAGAGTCCGGCCTGGCGGCGACTGATGGAGGACGCCGAGCGGGTTGCCCGACGCGATGTCACCGTGCTGGTGCGGGGAGAGACCGGGACCGGCAAGGAATTGGTCGCGTCGCTGTTGCACGCGGCCAGCCGGCGACGAGATCAGCCGTGCATACGTTTCAACTGCGCTGCCATCCCCGCCGCGCTGGCCGAGGCCGAGCTGTTCGGGCACGCGCGCGGCGCCTTCACGGGAGCGGCCACCGCGCGGCCCGGGTTCTTCAAGCAGGCTGACGGGGGCACCTTGGTCCTGGACGAAGTGGGCGAGCTGCCGATGGCGGTGCAGGGCAAGTTGTTGCGCGCCCTGCAGGAGGGGGAGATTCAACCCGTGGGCGCTGGCCGCGTGGAGCACGTCGACGTGCGCGTGATCTCCTGCACCCATCGCGATCTGGCGGCTGAGGTGCGCGCGGGACGATTTCGGGAGGACCTCTACTACCGGCTGACGGTGGTCGAGCTGATGGTGCCGCCGCTGCGCCAACGACGCGAAGACATTCCGCTGCTGGTGGATGCGTTCCGGCGCCGCTACGCCGCGCGCTTCGGTCTGGACGATGCGCGCTTCTCGCCGTCCCTGGTGGCGGCCTTCGAGGCGCGTGCCTGGCCCGGCAACGCGCGCGAGGTGGAGAACGCCGTGGCGCGGGTGCTCGCGCTGTCCGACGGTGGCCTGATCGACGAGACGGCGCTGGGGCGGCTGGTTATGTCGGCGCCGCCCGAGGACGCCGCCGCGGGCGGTTCCGATTTGCGCGGGCAGGTGGCGGCCTTCGAACGCGGGATCATCGAACGCGCGCTCGCTGCCACCGGCGGGAACCAATCCGAGGCGGCGCGCCGCCTGGGGGTTACCCGCATGACCTTCATTGACAAGATGAAGCGCCATGGCGTGGGCGGCAAGACCGAATGATCACGCCGCGCGCAGAGACGACCGCAGCTGATGCTCGAGGCGCGTCCCCTTGCGTTCCTCGGTCGCGCGCTTGCGCAGCAGCGACAGCACCAGGCGCTCGGCGGTGGGGGAGGGTCGTCCGCTCGCGTGCACCTCGGTGACCGCCGGGAAGAGCCGATCGAGCGACCCGTCCAGATAGGCGTCGACGACGTGCGGGTGCACGTAGCTCTTCCGGCAGACCGACGGGGTGTTGCCCAGGCGCTCCGCCACCTGTTCGATGGCGCGCACAACCTTCCTCTGGCTGGGCTTCGGCTTCGGCTTGCCGGCTGGCGCATCGTCCGCGCAGGCTTGCTTCAACGCCAGGGCGGCCAACACCGTGCCGGCCCAGGTTCGGAAGTCCTTGGCGGTGAACGCCGAGCCGGCGATCTCGTGGATGTACGCGTTGACGTCGGTCGAGTCGATGGTCGCCACGTCCCCGTTTTCGTCGATGTACTCGAAGAGCTCCTGGCCGGGTAGATCGCGGCAGCGCCGCACGATGCGCGCGATCGTCGGATCGTGCACCGATACCTGGTGGTACACCCCGCTCTTGCCGCGAAAATGAAAGCGTACCTCCGCCGGTCGCAGGTCCACGTGGCGATTCTTCAGGGTGGTCAGCCCGAAGGACCGGTTGGCGCGGGCGTATTCTTCGTTGCCGACGCGGATGCAGGTCGTCTCCAGCAACCGGACCACCGTCGCCAGCACCTTGCGCCGGGGCAGGTTGGGCAACCGCAGGTCGGCCGCCACGCGCCGGCGCAGCGCCGGAAGCGCGCGCCCGAAGTCGAGCATCCGCGAGAACTTGGTGCTATCTCGTTCCTCGCGCCAGCGCGCGTGATAGCGGTACTGTTTGCGGTCGCGAGCATCGCGTCCGGTGGCCTGCAGGTGCCCGCGGGCATCCGGACAGATCCACACGTCGGTCCACGCCGGAGGGATGGCCAGCTTGCGGATCCGGTCCAACGTGGCCGGGTCGTGCACGGTCCGTTCGTGGGCATCGTTGATGGTGAAGTCCGCCACCCAGCGCTTGCCCTGGCGAACCTTGCCGCGAAGGGTGCGCCGCAGCCCGGGCCGGCGATCGTCCACGTGGCGCAATCCCACCGCGCGCGCCGCTGCGTCGGGCTCGGCCACGGCGGGGTGGCCCGGACGACGGGCGGCGGCACGAGTGCGGCTCATCTCCAAAATTAAGTCGCCTCCGCAGCTTCGCCAAGCCGGGCCCGGCTTCCCGGCGCGCGCCACGCTGCTCGGTCGGCGCGGGCGTCTTCGCTGTAATATTTGCGCCGGCCCCGACCTATCAGAGGTATGCCGACTCGCATTCCTGCCTCCCGCAAGCAGCGTGACTTCTTCTCGTCCGTGTCCCAGATGGAGGAACTCGTGCTATCGATGATCGACCGGCCCGACGACCATGTGGCCGCGGTGAACGCCCACGGCAGGTTCGTCCTCTTCGACAAGTACTGGCCCGGGAGCGAGGATCCGGTCAACTCGGCGCAGGAGACCCTGATCGCCTTCACGCCGGCGACGACGCTCGAACTTGCCAACACCGGTGAGCCTCTGGTCCACGTCCATGTCGATTGGTCAACGATTCGCTATGCCTGGATTGGTTCCAGGCCGGCTACGCTCATCGGCACGGACAAGGAAATCGTCTTGTGCAAGGAGCCCGACAAGGCCAGCCGAGTCGTCTGGTTTCACTTTCGCCTCTGGGAGCAAGCGGCACCGCTCGACCGCTGGCCGCGGGAGTCGTTTGTCGATCTCGAGCCGCGAACCAGGACACAAGACGCATGAGCCGGATCCACCAAACGCCGAATTCCCAGACGCGGAAACGTTGGGGAGCAAGAAGACGGGATGAAGCTATTCCGACAGGCAGCGCCGAAGGAGGGCCTTCGCCCGGTGAAGAACGACCGCGACATGGGTCGGGGTAAGCCCGAGGACATGGGCAACTTCAGCCGCCGAGAACTCCTCGATCATTCGAAGGGTGACCACGTGTCGCTGCACCTCGCCCAGTTGCTGTGCGCAGCCCAGAACGGCGACGTGTCGTTCCGCCATCTCGATGAGCTGGTCCACGGAAGGGCCGTCGTCGACGAGCAGAACCTCCCCCAGGGGGGCGCGGTCGCGCGCCCGATGCTGTCGCCTGCGGATGTTCCGCGCTGCGTTCCGCACGATCACGGCAAGCAGAGCGAACGCGTCGTCGGAATGCTCGGCCAGGCCGCGCGCTTGCGGCAGTCTCAAGAAGGTCGCGAAGGCCTCCTGTACGGCGTCTAGGGCGTCGTCAGCGCCGAGGCTCTCGCGCGCCGCGAGGTGTGCCAGCGCACGGGAGTGGCAGCGTGCAAGTTCCTCGACCCACCTCGTGAAACTGGCTGCCTTCGTCGGCTCGGGCACCATGCGCTTCTAGCATGTCCAGCGCGCGCGACGAGTCCAGCGCGTCGACTCGATGGCCAGCACATGAACCTCTTCGCGGGCGACGGGTGATGCTCGTCCCCTTGGGCCCGGTCGCTTTTCTGGTCACACCCCCGCCGGGGGCCTCGTCTAAGAGTCTGCGGCGCCAAAGAGCCCGCAGCGAGGTGACGATGACAGCGGCACACGCCCGACCACGAACAGGAGAGACCATGGACCAGAAAGCACAGATACAATCGACCGTCGATGCCATGACCAGCGCCTTCAACAAAGGCGACATCGCCGGCGTCATGCGCACCTACGAGCCGGGAGCCATCGTCGTCAGCGAGCCGGGCGTTTCGGTGTCGGGAGCGGCGGCGCTCCGCGCCATGTTCGCGGGATTCATTGCCGCAAAAGCGCAGTTCACCTTCGACGGTCACGAGGTCATCCAGGCGGACGATATGGCGGTCCACCTGGCGCCGTGGGGCATGACGGGCGTCGCTCCAGACGGAAGCGCGATTGCGGGAGGCGGATTGTCAGTAGCCGTCCTGCGTCGGCAGACGGATGGGCGTTGGCTGATGGTGATCGACCATCCCTTCGGCGATTCTCTTCTTAAGCAGGCAGCTTCGCGCTAGATCACCCTGTGTCCGACAACCCAACTCTCGAGGAGCTCGCCCGACTGGCGGTCGCAGGAGATCGGCATGCGGTCGCTGGCCTGGTACGTGAGCTCCAGGGAGACGTCTACGGCATCGCCCTGCGGATGCTGTGGAAGCGCGAAGAAGCAGAAGACGCCACGCAGGAGATACTGATCCGCGTCGTGACACGCCTCGCGCAGTTCGATCATCGCAGTCGTCTCAAGACCTGGGCCTACCGTGTCGCGACGAACTACCTCCTGGACGTCAAGAAGAGTTGCGTCGAGCGCCTCCAGCTGAGCTTTACCTCGTTCGCCGACGATCTGGCCGAGGGACTCTCGTCAGACGGCCCCGCAGAGAGCGAACGCTCGGTGCTCACCGAGGAGGTGAAGGTCGGTTGCACGCTGGGGATGCTCCAGTGCCTGGACCGACCGCACCGCCTTGCCTATGTGCTCGGGGAGATCCTGGAGCTGCCCGCTCCGGAGGCCGCCGAGGCCCTGGACCTGGAAGCCGCCGCGTTCAGGAAGCGCCTTCAGCGCGCACGCGAAGCCGTTGGGGCTTTCACGCGTGCCCACTGCGGCCTGGTGTCCGATGTTGCCACCTGTCGATGCAACCGGCGCGTGCCGGAGGCGGTACGGCTCGGGCGCGTGCGCGCGGACGACCCCGTCTTCGCCGATACGGGCGTGTCCTTTGAGGGGGCGCGCGCCGTCATTCGACGCGTCGAACAAGCAAAGTGGGAGCTTGAAGTGCACCGTGCTGCTCATCCACGTGGCTCTACGGTCGACTTCGCCCAGCGCGTCGTTTCGGCGCTCGACCTGGAGCAGTGACAGGAGAAATGGGCCACGCTTGATCGCGGCGGTATTGCCCCGGTGAGACAGATAGGTGACGACGAAAAGCGTTCCCGAACGCTGCGGTCCGCCCACATTCGGGCGAGCGCCTCGTGAAGACGCCGCGCTACGGCGCCGGGCGGCGCCGTTCGCGCAGGGCCCGGAACTCTTCGAAGGTCGCGCAGCGCAGGTACGGATTCTCGAGCAGCTCGCGGCCGACGGTCGAGGTGGGCGTGGTGCCGTAGTCGTGGCCGGGGTAGACGCGCGTCTCTTCCGGAAGGCCCGCGATGCGTTGCAGGCTGTTCCAGAGCTGGGCGGTATCGCCGCCGGTGAAGTCGGTGCGGCCGCAGCCGCCCACGAACAACACGTCGCCGCTGATCAGGAAGCCGTCAGCCAGGAAGCAGGTGCCCCCGACCGTGTGACCGGGCGTGTGCAGCGCGCGGACCCCGCGCCGTCCAATCGCGATGTCCTGCCGATCGCTGCACAGCTCGTACATCGCCTGGGCGCCGGCCAGCAAATGCCGCACCCGATCCACCTCCAGCGGGCTGACGACGATCGTCGCCGCGGTTTGTGCCACCACCGCCGCCACGCCCTCGATGTGATCGTTGTGGGTGTGCGTGATCAGGACCTTGGTGACGCGCAGGCCGCGCTTGGTGGTCTCGGCGAGCAGGCGGTCCACTTCCCACGCTGGATCGACGATGGCGGCTTCGTTCGTCTCCGGGCAGCTGACCACCGTGCAGAAGTTTTGCAGCAACCCGACCTCCATCTGGAAGACCTCGGGTGCGGCGGCCAGGCGGTCGGTGTCGTCGGTGGTGCTCATGACTCAGGGCGCTTCTATCACGACGTCGGCGGCGCCCACGTTGTCGGCGCTGTCGGTGGCCCGCACCACGACCGTGTGGGGGCCGCGCGGTAGCTTGGCCAGACGAATCGTGAACGTCTCGGTCGGATCGTCGGCGATGCCATCGGCCGGCGAGATCAGTTGCCAGTCGCCGCCGTCGACGGAGATCTCGAGCTGGGTGATGGCGCTGGCGTCGTCCTGTGCGCGCCCCTCCACCGTCGGATAGTGCCCTTTCAGGTCACGCACGACGGGACGGCGGTTGTCGACCAGCAACGGCGCCGAGTCGAAGGCGTTGGTCAGCGCGCGGTCGGCCGGCTGCGCGCGCTCGTCGGACGCGGTGACGTGCACGATGTAAAGGCCATCCGGAATGCCCTCGGTGTTCCAGTCGTATTCGGTCTTGGTCAGCGGATCGCCCACCACGCCGGCCAACGGCCGCCAGGTGGTCTCGCTCTGCAGCCGAAAGTGCAGGCGGTAGACCAGCTCGTCGCCGTCGGTGTTGTCGACCTTCCAGCGCAGCTTCAGGATCGGTGTCTTGGCCGGCCGCGGGGTCGCGGCGGCGCTGGCGGTTGCCGCGATGGCGGGGCCCGCGTCGGCCAGCGTCAGCTCGGTGATGCGCGCCCGCTGGTTCTGCGGCAGGTAATAGGTGGTCACGCCGCGCAAGCGCCCTTTGCGCGGGGCCAGCGTGGCCTGGTACTGGAAATAACGGGCGGGGGAACTGGCCACCGCGCCCGCGCCGCCGCTGACCTCACGGGCCTTGATGGCCATTGCCTTCCAGGGCGTCCACCCGGCGTCAGGCTTGGCGGTGTTCCCCGAACGGGTCTCGAACGTGACGTCGTTGCCCAGCCAGCGCAGCGTTCCCCAGCGCGCCGGGTATTCGGCGTCGAAGACCTTCGACAGATAGCGACCCCCGTTGTCGACCGGGGCCCGCGCACGGTAGAGCCGCGCGCCGTCGCCGGTCCCCACCCAGACGTCGCCGCCCACGCGCAGCAGCGTCAGCGCCTGCCGCTCGGGCACATCGATGACCAGCGACGCGGTTCGCTCGGCGGTGATGCGGTAGACGTGGCCCTGCGTGCCCGAGGCTGCCAGCACGGCGCCGTCGTCGGTCACCGCCAGCGCGGTCAGATAACCGTCGGCCAGCGCGAAGACTTGCTCGATGCGGCCGTCGCTTTCGATGCGATACACCGCCGACTTGGCCTTGCGCTGGCCGGGACGCGGCAACGTGCCCGCGGATGGGGGCGGACCGCCGGTGGTCAGCACGATCTTGGTGCCCCGGGCGGGGGCCGGCCCGGGCGCCGGGGTGACCGCCATCTTGTCGAAGTCGTTGACCGCCACGTACAGACCCGAGGGCGCGCGCACGATGGCGCGTACCTCCTCGGCCTCGAAGTCCTGCAGAGCCGTCGCGTGTCCGTCGGCCTGAATGCGATAGAGGATCGCGTCCTCGGACGTGCCCGCCAGCAACGTGCCGTCGCTGTCCCGCACCAGCGCCACCACATGCTTGTCGTGGGCGTCCCACAGCTCGCGGGCTTTCCCCTTGTCGTCGACGACGAAGACTTTTCCGGGCGACCCCGTGCCCACGTAGGTCATCGCGGTCTTGTCATCGCGCACGACGGCCCACACGTGTGCCGCCGGCAACGTCGCCAGCAGGTGCGTCGCGCCGGCCTTGGGCTCGACGGTGTACAGCTTGCCGCCGGGCGTGGCGCCCGCCAGCAGGACACCGTCGGCGCGGGTGGCCAGCGCCGTGACCCAGGCGGCGTCCAGCGTGGCCAGCTTGTGCGCCGCGGTCTTGTCGTCGCCGGATTTCGCGGTCAGCGACCGCGCGACGATCTTGCCCTCGTCCCCGGTGCCGAAATATCCGGTGGCGCCATCCCGGCTGGCCACCGAGCACCAGACAAACGCCGCCTCGACGGCCGTGCGGGTGGTCACCAGCCCCGGTACCAGCTCGCCGGTGGGCAGGATGGTGGTCCCGTCGGCTTCGCCCTCTTCGAAGTCTTTCGCCGAGGCCTGCCGGAACGTCTTGGCCGCCGCCTGCGCGGGCGGCAGGGGCAGCAGGTGAAGACCAAGCAGGGTGGCAAGCAGCGGACCGGCAAGGCTGGCGCGTGGCATCGGCCGACCATGTTAGGGCCGAACGCGCGCAGGGGCGAACCAGCGTTGTTTCCGAAATCCGAAGGCGCCCGGCGGCCCCGGTTCGACAGGCCCGCCCGGCCTTGATAGATCGCGGCCATGACCACCCAGAAGAAACTGTTCGTCGAGAATCTTCAGACCGCCGGCAAGCGCGTGATCGTGCGCGTCGATTTCAACGTCCCGCTCAAGGACGGCAAGGTCGAGAGCGACAAGCGCCTCAAGGAGTCGCTGCCCACGATCAAGTACCTGAAGGAGAAGGGCGCGAAGGTGATCTTGATGTCCCACCTGGGCCGTCCGGACGGCAAGCGAGTGGCCGAGATGAGCCTGCGCCCGGTGGCGGACGCGCTGTCCGCGCTGCTGGGCAGCCCGGTGGCGTTCGCGGAGGACTGCGTAGGTGCGCCCGCCGAGGCGGCCGTCGCAGCCCTGAAAGGCGGCGACGTCCTGCTGCTCGAGAACCTGCGCTTCCACGCCGACGAAGAAGAGAACACCCCCGCCTTCGCCAAGCAGCTGGCGGCGCTGGCCGATGTCTACGTCAACGATGCCTTCGGCACCGCCCATCGCGCCCACGCGTCGACCGAGGGCATCACCAAGTTCGTGTCGCAGGCGGCGTCGGGCTACTTGATGAAGAAGGAGCTCGACTATCTGGGCGGCGCCCTGGCCGAGCCGAAGCGTCCCTTCGTGGCCATCATCGGCGGTTCGAAGGTGTCGGGGAAGATCGACGTCATCAAGAACCTGCTGCCGCGGGTCGACAAGCTGTTGATCGGCGGCGGCATGACCTACACCTTCCTGAAGGCGCAGGGACTGGAGGTCGGCAAGTCGATCGTCGAGAACGACAAGCTGGACCTGGCGCGCAGCCTGCTGGCCGAGGCCGGGAACAAGCTGGTGCTGGGCACCGACTTCGTGGTCACCGACAAGCTGGACTTCAAGGCCCGCACCGTGGGCGCGATCAAGACCGTCGCCGCCAACGCGATCCCCAGCGACTGGGAAGCCGTCGACGCGGGTCCGGATACCGTGGCGGCGTTCTCCAAGATCTTGCTGGGCGCCAAGACCATCATCTGGAACGGCCCCGTGGGCGTGTTCGAGATCGACGCGACCGCCAAGGGCACCATCGCCATCGCTCAGGCGCTCGCCGAAGCGACCGCGGCTGGCGCGACCACCATCATCGGCGGCGGCGACTCGGCGTCGGCGGTCAAGAAGGCCGGCGTGGCCAGCAAGGTCAGCCACGTCTCGACCGGTGGCGGCGCCTCGCTGGAGTTCCTGGAGGGCAAGGTCCTCCCGGGCGTCGCGGCGCTGACCAACGCCTGAGCCGGTGTCCCGACCCTCTCCCCCCGGGTGATTCAAAGGGGAGAGGGGGGGGCCGGCACGGCGATCCCCGTCCCGTCGGCCGCGATCGTTGGCTAAAGTTTGTTGCAGTCGCCCTCGCGACGCTCTATCCCGCTGCCTTCCCGCGCAAACGTCGCTCGCTGGTCTCGACGAGTTCGAACAGGCCGACGGCCTCCCATGCGCGGTTTCGCTCAATCCAGGGTACCTCCCGCTCCTTTGATCGAGCAATTCCATATCAAAGGTTACGGCATAACCTTTGCCATGGAATCGGACGACGTCCTCCGGGGTGCGTTGCTATGGTCCTTGACCATGACCGAACGTCGCGCATTTTCGGTGGCCATCTTCTGTCGCCATCAGGGCAGCGTCTTGCTGGTGCGCCACAAGCGCCTGGATCTTTGGTTGCCGGTGGGCGGCGAGATCGAAAGCGGCGAGACGCCGCTGGAGGCCGCGCGGCGCGAGCTGCGCGAGGAGACCGGGCTGGAAGGTGTGTTTCCCCCTGGCCTGGGCGTCGACGGCACGCCACCCGGGCTGATCGGCTACGAGGAGCACCCAGCCGGCAGCAAGGGCCTGCACCTGAACTTTGCCTTCGTCGCTGACGTGGCGACGCGCGAGCTGACCGCGTGCGACGAGTACACCGCCGTCCGCTGGGTCGACGATCCGCTGGCGGTGCCGTGCCCGCTCAACGTGCAGCAGCTGATCCGGCTGGCGCTGGCGGCGCCGCGCTAGCGGCTACTCGAGCTGCAACCCGCAGTCACTGCACTTGCCCTCGACCAGCGGCGCGGCGGTGCCGCAGGCGGGGCAGGGGGCTTCGTCCGTCTCGGACGGCGCCACCGACGGGTGATCCAGATCGACCGTGCCCTCGCGCAGCGCCAGCGCCCGCCAGCGTTCGTGCATCAGGTGCGACACCCGCGGCACGTCCTCGGCGCGCGCGAACAGTTGCAGCTTGGGCGCGCAGCCACAGCCGCTTTTGCCGCAGCAACCGCCGCGATCCAGCACCACCGGAATCTCGGCTTCCAGGCAGGCATCGCGGAGCTGCTTCGCCTCGGGAAGCGGCGCCTCCAGGCACGCCACCAGGTCGGCGTCGGCCAGCGTTCCCTCGGCTTCGTCGATGTTCATGGGCGGCATTGTAAAGCGGAACGGCCCGGTCGGGGAGTCAGAACGTGGCCTGGCCGGGCGCGCGCGGGAACGGGATCACGTCGCGGATGTTGGCCATGCCCGTCGCGTAGATGATGGTGCGCTCCAGGCCCAGGCCGAACCCGGCGTGCGGGACGGTGCCGTAGCGGCGCAGGTCGCGGTACCACCAATAGGCCTTGGGATCCAGGTGCGCGTCGGCCAACCGCCGGTCCAGCACGTCCAGCCGCTCTTCGCGTTGCGAGCCGCCGATGATCTCACCGATGCCGGGCGCCAGCACGTCCATGGCGGCCACGGTCTTCTCGTCGTCGTTCAGGCGCATGTAGAACGCCTTGATCTCCTTGGGGTAGTTCATGACGACCACCGGACGCCCGACGTGCTCCTCGGTCAGCCAGCGTTCGTGCTCGGACTGCATGTCGATGCCCCAGCGCACCGGGAACTCGAAGGTCTTGCCGCTTCCCTCCAGCGCGCGGATCGCGTCGGTGTAGGTCATGCGTTCGAAGCTGGAGGTGACGAAGCGCTCCAGGCGGGTGACGCAATCCTTGTCGATGCGCTCGGCGAAGAACTTCATGTCGTCGGCGCGTTCGTTCAGCAACGCCGTGAAGATGCTCTTCAGGAAGCGCTCGGCCAGATCGGCGTCGGCGGCCAGATCGGCGAAGGCGATCTCGGGTTCAATCATCCAGAACTCGGCCAGGTGCCGGGACGTGTTGCTGTTCTCGGCGCGAAAGGTGGGGCCGAAGGTGTAGACCTTGGACATCGCCAGGCAGTACGCCTCGACGTTCAGCTGCCCGCTGACGGTCAGGAAGGCTTCGCGCCCGAAGAAGTCTTGCGAGAAGTCGACCTTGCCCTCGCCGGTGCGGGGAACCTTGTTCAAGTTGGCGAAGTCCAGCGTGCTGACCCGGAACATCTCGCCGGCGCCCTCGCAGTCACTGGCGGTGATGATCGGCGTGTGAATCCAGAAGAAACCTTCGTCGTGGAAGAAGCGGTGGATGGCCTGGCTCAGGCAGTGCCGCACGCGGGTCAGCGCGCCCAGCGTGTTGGTGCGCGGGCGCAGGTGGGCCACCTCGCGCAGGTATTCCAGCGTGTGGCGCTTCTGCTGGATGGGATACGTCTCGGGATCGGCCACCCAGCCGACGACCTCGAGGGAGCGCGCCGACACTTCGACCGCCTGACCCTTGCCTTCGCTCTTGACCAGCGTGCCGGCCACGGAGATGGCGCAGCCCGCGCCCAGCTTCGTGATCTCGGTCTGATAGTTGGGCAGATCGCCGGGCGCGACGATCTGAATGGGATCGAAGCAGGACCCGTCGTGCAAGTGAATGAACGACAGCCCCGCCTTCGAATCGCGTCGCGTGCGCACCCAGCCCCGCAGGACCACGGATGCGCCGATGGGCACGCGGCCGCCGAGGACATTGGCTACGCTGACCACGTCACGGGCAGAGGCGGAGGACGATTCCATGTGGGGGGAAGGTTATCGCGCGCGACGCCAGCGGTCGATTGGTCATCGGGCCGACGTCGCGGGCCCCCTGAACCAAGGGTGATCCCGGCCGAATCCGACCAGGGCCTGCTGACCTTGCGCTCCAACTTTCTTGCCGGCAAATTCTTGTTCGCCGAACGGCTGACGCCGGGCATTTTTTCGGAAGAGGGGGGGACTGGCACATGGGCTTTTTCGAGACGACCAGGAAGCTTTCGACAGCGGAACAGACGTTGGCAAAGACGGTGTTCAAGACCTTCTTGCCCTACACGAAGATCCTGATCGGGGATCACACGGGCATGGGCGGCGCCCCGTGGACCGAGCAGTACGCCGGCAACTTCACCCTGCACATGGGCGAGGTCGCCTACGCGGATTGCACCTCCAGTCGCTGGACCACGGGCGTCGGCACGATTCGCAACACCTTCATCCACGAGCTGACGCACGTCTGGCAGGGGCATCACTCGTGGGCCAAGGGGATGTATCAACTGCAGTCTCTGGGCGCTCAGGCAAAGGCGATCCTTGGAACCGGGGATCGAAACAACGCCTACACCTACACGGCTGGCGCCGCCTGGGATAGTTACAACGTCGAGCAGCAGGCAGAGATCGTGGAGGACTGGTTCAAGGGCGGAATGTCCGCGACCTCGCCGCTTTTTCCGTACATTCGGGATCACATTCGCAAGTAGAAAGGTTGGGGCGTGCTTCGACAGTCGCTACGTCTCGCTCCCTTCGGAGGGATCTGGCTGCTCGGAATGGCGGGCATCGTCAGGGCGGCTCTGATGCAATCGGCGCCATCGCCGGAGGAAATCCATCGTCTCCCGCCCGACACCTGGGTCTCGGTGCTGGCGGCGCTGGGGATCATGCTGGTGGAGATGACGGTCCTCGCGGCCTTCCTGCTCAGACACGATGAATATCGTTCACCGACTCGCTGGGTCGTGGCGCTTGGGGCGACGCTGTCCGTTACCCTGGTCTTTGCATTCAGGGCCATGCACGCCAACAACGCCATGTTCTTGCATGTCCTGTGGTTGGTGCTGATTGACGTGCTTCTGCTGGCCGGCGCGGTCGTCACCGTTATTGTCCGGGCCGCGACGCGGACCGAGTCCAAGGGAAGCACCTCCAATCGACCGGCAGAGTGACACGGCCGCTGCGACAGCTCGCCCGCGCCCGTCGATCAACTTTTGCGGCCCCCATGCTACGGGCGTACCCTTTCCCCATGCCCACTCCGGACGACCTTTGGGAGACGCTCTTCGCAGGTCTCATCCGCTTGCGTGATGCCTGGCCGAACAAGGCCTGGACTTATGACCGTCGGCTGCGCTGCGTGAGCTCATCGTTTCCCACCGCTTCCGAGCCAGGTGCGTTGGCGGCCATGGCCGAGGTGTTGCCCACCGCGTGGACCAGCGAATCGGTCGCCGGCGCGGCCGACGACATTCGCACCGTGACCGAGGCCTGCGGCGGCCTGCGGACGTCGCAGAAGATCTACTGGGGCACCGACGCGACCGCTCCCGGAGCGTTCGGTTTGTGGTGGCCGTGGGGCGACGGCACGACGATTTCGCTGCGCATCGGGCTGCACCATCTGGACGAGCCCAAGCGGCGCTACCCGCGCTTGCGGGACGTTTTCGGCATCCCCCAGGCGCCGGTCGAGTAAACGACCTGAGCCGGAGCTAGTTGCTGCCCAGCGACCGCTGCACGTCGCTGATCGTCTGGTTGCTACGGTCGGGGTGCTCGACCAGGTACGCGTCCAGGAGTCGAAGGAGTTCTTTCTTCTTGGCGGGCGTCATGTGCGCCGCCTTGTCGGCCTTCTTGTCCACCTTGGCACCGGCGTCGTCGTCCTTGGGCAATGACGCCTTCTCCTTCACCACGTGCCCGGCCGTCGCCTTCTTGGTCTCGGCGGCGATCTCCCTGTCCAGCTCCTTGGCGCGCTTTTCCTCGCACCCTTTCGGTTCGCATTCGCCGGGACAGGCGCACTTACCTTTCTTGCCGCAGAAGCAAGAGCCGCTGGAATCGCGGTAGCAGCCGCAGGCGTTGGGTTTGTTGTCCGCATCGGCGTAGGCGGGACGTGAAGCCAGCCCGCCCAAAACCAAGCTGCCCAAAACCAAGCCGCCAACGACGGCCATCACCCAGCCCGCAAGTCCAAACATGCCCGCGCGTGCGATCAATCGAACCTCCAGCGCCGCATGGTAACACCGCCTCCCGGTAAGGCGTACGGCGAAGTTGTGGCGCTGCCAGAGCTGGTCGCAGGAGCAAGAGCGCCGACTGTGCGTCTCCCCCGGCTGACCCGCGCCAGGTACCATACCCCCATGGTGCGCCCGACCGGTTGTTCCAGTCAGCGGCCGCGCGCGGCAGTCCCACTGGTCTTGTGTGGCTGGATGGCGGTGGCCGGTTGCTTCGCCGTGGTCGAGCCGCGTTTCCCCGAGAGCGTTGCCGCGGCGCTGGCCGAGCGGCCCATGCGTCGTCTGGAAGGCCAGCACCTGCGTCTTTACTATCCCGAAGGACGCCAGCAGGAGGCGGGGCGGTTCCTGAATCGGGTCGAGGGATGCGTGCGCGAGCTGCGCCAGCGCCAGCACGTTCACAACGCCATCGCCGATCGGAAGATGACCGTCGTCCTTCCCGAGGAACCCTTCAACAACGCCTTCGTCGCGCCGCGACTCCTCGGTTACGAGACCACGTCGGTCGTGCCGACCTTCAGCACCGCCGATGTCTTCTCGCTGGAGTTCGGCTTGCCTCCCGATCCGGGCATCATCGGCTGCCACGAGATCACGCACTATGTGCACGCCGAGCAGATCGCCGGATTCGCGTGGGGCCTGAACACGCTCTTCGGCGCCTCGTACACGCCGCAGATGGGGCTGGACAGCTGGTTCGCCGAAGGACTGGCCGTGTACTACGAGACCAAGTTGATCCCCGGGGTGGGGCGGCTGGCGTGGCCCTTCTGGCGGGGAGCGTTCGCGGCCGGGTACGCGGGGCGACGGATCAATGGCGGCGACCTTCACACCCTGCAGCGCGATTTTCACGGCGGCAATGCGTACCTGGCCGGCAGTCAGTTCGTGCGCTTTCTGGCCGATCGTTATGGCGAGGACAAGCTGTGGTTGCTGATCCACAAGCAGGCGCGGTCGATCTTGTTTCCCTTGGGCGTCAACGTCCGGTTCTGGCAGGCCTATGACAAGAGCCTTTCGACGTTGATTGACGAATTCGCCGACGAGGTCCAGGCGCAGATGCCGCCCCGCCATCGTCCGGTCGGCCAGCGGGTGATTCGAGACGCGGGCATGAACGCGCGCTATGCGCGGGCGCGCGATGGCAGCGAGGCGTTGATTGTGGCCGGTCACGACAGTCCGGCGCGCTTGATGGTCTACGCGCCAGACGGTGGCCTCCGCGCGTCACGCAACCTGACCGACGTCGTGCCGCCGCGCGATCTCGCGATCGCCAGCCCCGTTCTGGTGAGTGGGCTCAGCTTCACCGGCGACGGGCGCGCGCTGTATTTCGTGGCCATCGATCGCGGTCCCGTGCACCAGGTGGCGCGCCTGGTGCGCTATGACGTCGCGTCGGACACCCTGGACGTCATTGCGCGGGACCTGGCCGGCGTGGGTGGCTCGGTCAGCCCCGACGGAACCCGGTATGCCTACGCCCGCGTCGACGGCGACCACCACGACTTGGCCGAGCTCGACATTCGCACCGGTGCGTGGCGGGTCCTGGCCGTCGAGCCGCACGGGGCCTTCGTGTCGCAGCCGCGCTACTCCCCCGACGGGAAGTCTGTGCTGGCGTCGGAGTTCGATGGCGCCCGCTTCCAGATCGTCGTGTTCGACGCGACCACCGGCCGGCGGACGGGAGTCCTGGCAACGGGCAATCAGATTGTTCACGATCCGTCGTGGATCGATGGCCATCGCGTGGTGTATCTGGGCGCCGAGCCCCGGGATGCCGGTTTTCAGGTCTACACCTACGACCTCACCACCGGCACCGCGACGCGGGTGACCGAGGCGCCGTATCTGGCATTTCAACCGCGCGCCGATGCGCAGGGCGTGGTTCGGTTCCTGAACCGCGAGGGGTGGGGCTGGACCCTGGACGAGGTTGCGTTGCCGCCGCCCGTCCGTTCCGACCCGGTGCCCGCATCTGCAATCGCGGTGGCCAACGCGGTTGCGCCCCGCTCAGTGTTGGATCCGATGACCGCAACCCAGAGCGCTGAGGACCTGCCGGCCAGCGCGATCGACGGGTTGTTCATTCCGCGCTTGCACGGCCTGACCGTCCATACGATCGGGCGCCGCGATCTGGGCTTGGGCCTGGTGCTGTCCGGCAACGACCGTTTGGAGAAACACCGTTGGGCCATCAGAGGCACCTATCAGTTCGAGGGCGGGGGCGAGCCCAGTGTGTTCGCCGGGTACACGAATCGCACGCTGGCCCCGCTGACGATCACCGCCACCGTTGCCGACAGTCGGATTCACGACGCAGAGCCGACCATCGACGGCAGCGCTCCGCCCGCCGAGGCGCCGTTGGTTCTGTATCGCCACGACCGTGAGGCGAACCTGACCCTGTCGCGCTCCTTTTGGGGAAACCCGGTGGAGCTAGGCGGTTCGTTCATGGAGACGTTCCGACCTGACGACCCGACCGTGCTGCGGGATCGCAACCGCTTCGCGGGGCCCCACCTCTCCGTGGCCTACCGTGGCGCCGAGGCGACTCCCTACACCGGTGTGCGACGGCTGTTCGCCGCCAGCGCCAGCGTCGGGCTCTACCCGTCGAACTGGACCACCGTCGGATTCGATTTCGCCGATGTGCGGGGCGAGGTGGCCACCGTGGTTCCCTTACCGGCGTCCGCGCGACACACTCTGTACGTGCGCCTGCGGGGCCGCGCCATGCTCGGGTCGTCGCAGGCGGATGGGCTGCTGACGGTGGGGGGCTACCAGGCGTGGCTCCTCGACCGGCATTCGGACCAGCCAGAGACGCCGAATTACGCGCCGGCGGCGCTTCCGCCCGGGATCGTCTTCAGCGAGGCCATGGCCGGGTTCGAGGACCACCCCTTCGCCACCGACCGCATCGTCATCGCGGGGGCCTTCTATCAGTACCCGTTGATCGTCGATTGGGGCACGGCATCGACGTTAGGCATTCTGCCGGCGCTGTTCGTCCGCCAGCTCGACCTGGGCCTGTTCGGGGACGTCGCGACGGATGGACGAAGCGGCCACCGGCACGCGGCCGCAGGTGGCAGCCTGTCCCTCCTGTGGGCCTTGTGGGAAGCCCCCTTGTTCCTCAAGTACCAGGTCGCGCGGCGGCTCTCCGACGATCGGGCCTGGGTTCACCTGGTGACCCTCGGGACCTGATCCGGGGCGTTCGCCGCCGCCTATTTTGGCGCCACGGACAGCGACGCGGCCAGCGCCTCGCCCGTCGGGCGGCGGCGCGAATAGATGACCAGCGCCGCAACCCCGATGGCCACCGCAAACCACAACGTGCAGGCGCGCGTGACGAACGTGGCGGCCGCTGCCGTGCCGCGCCCGATGCCGGTTCCCAGCGTGCCCAGCAGCGCCAACATTCCCGCTTCGGTGACGCCCAGCCCGCCCGGCAAGAACGACAGCGCGCCCGCCACGGTCATCGCGGCGTAGATGAACGTGCCGGCCTGCAATGACAACCCGGCGCCGGGAAACCCCCGCACGACGGTCCAGAAGGCCAGGCACTCCAGAAACCACGACGCCACCGACAGCGCGGTGGTCACCACCAGCGGTCCCGGCTTCAGCAAGATCGTCGCCGAGGCGTGGAACTCGCGCAGCTTGGGGACGAAGCGGGCGGTGGCGGAAACCCGTTCGGCCATGGTGAACAGCCGCGAGGCCAGCGCTTCGCTGCCGATCACCGCCAGACCCAGGCCCACCGCGATGGCACCGGCCGCCAGGAACCGACGGTCGATCTCGAACGTGAACACGCCGACCAGCGCCAGCACCAACAGCGCGATCAGATCCGTGATGCGTTCGGCGACGACGATGGGGGCCGTGCGGGCGGCCGGGATCCCATGCGATTCGCGCAGCAGCAGCGCCTTCACCGCCTCGCCCAGCTTGCCGGGCGTCACCGTCAGCGCGAACCCCGCCAGGAACACCAGCACGCTGTCACGGGTTTCGATCCGGATGCCCAGGCGCCGCAAGTAGTATTCCCAGCGCACCCAGCGAACGCCGTAATTACCGGCGGCCAGGGCCGCCGCCACCAACGCCGCCGACCACTGGAACTGTCCCAGCGCCGCGCCGACCTCGCGCGCGTTGGCCCAGATGGAGAACCCGACGTAGACCGCGATGCCCGCGACCACGCCCAGGATCACCCGACGGAGCAGCCCCTTCATGACCTGACGTGCTCGCGAAGCCCGGGAGCCTAGTCGTCCGCTTTGCCGACGCCCCGAATCTTCTCGACGCGCTTGCGCTCGTTGTGGTCGAGCACGCGCTTGCGCAAGCGGATGGACTGCGGCGTGACCTCGACCAGCTCGTCGTCGTTGATGAACTCGAGCGCGGTCTCCAGCGTGAACACCCGCGGCGGCGACAGGAACAGCTTCTCGTCGGCGGCGGTGGTGCGGATGTTGGTCAGCTTCTTGGACTTCGACGGGTTCACGATCAGATCGTTGTCGCGCGAGTGCAGGCCGACAATCTGTCCCGGGTAGACCTTCATCTGCGGGCCCATGAACAGCGTCCCGCGGTCCTGCAGATAGAACAGCGCGTAGGTGTTGGATTCCCCCGCGTCCTGCGCGATCAGCACGCCGTTGGGGCGGGTCTTGATGACGCCGGCGTAGGGGCCGTAGTGCTTGAAGTTGTGGTGCATCAACCCCGTGCCGCGGGTGTCGGTCAGGAACTGCGACCGATAGCCGATCAAGCCGCGGGCCGGGCACAGGTACTCGAGGCGCATGCGGCCTTCGCCGGCCGGCCCCATCTCCTGCATGCGGCCGGCGCGGCGGCCCATCTCCTCGATGACGGCGCCCGAGAAGGCCTCGTCGAGATCGATGACCACCTCTTCGTACGGTTCCTGGCGTTCGCCGTCGGGGCCATCCTTGAAGATGACCTGCGGCTGCGAGACCATCAGCTCGTAACCTTCACGGCGCATGGTCTCGATGAGCACGGTCAGGTGCAACTCACCGCGCCCCAGCACCTCGAAGGTGTCGGCCGAATCGGTGGCGTTCACGCGCAGCGCGACGTTCGACTTGGTTTCCTTCGCCAGGCGGTCGCGCAGGTTGCGGGAGGTGACGTACTTGCCCTCTTGCCCTGCGAACGGGCCGTTGTTGGCCATGAAGTAGATCTTCACGGTCGGCTCTTCGATCTCCAGCAGCGGCAACACCACCGGCCGTTCGATCTCGGTGATGGTCTCGCCCACGGTGAGATCCGCCATGCCAGTGATGGCGCAGATGTCGCCGGCGGCGGCCTCGGCCAGCTCGAACCGCTTCAGCGACTGGAAGCCCAAAATCTTGGCGACGCGGAACTCCTCGCGCTGGCCGCTGCGGTGAACGCACAGCACCTTCTGTCCCTGCTTCACGCGCCCGGCTTCCACGCGGCCGATGGCCACGTAGCCCAGGTAGTCGTCGTGATCCAGCGTGGTCACGTGCATGGCCAGCGGGGCGTTGACGTCGACGGACGGCGGCGGCGCCTTCTCGACGATCAGATCCAGCAGCGGGGACAGGTTCTCGCGCGGGTCCTTCAGATCCATGGCGGCCCAGCCCTCGCGACCCGAGGCGAACACGATCGGGAAGTCCAGCTGCGCATCGGTGGCGCCCAGCGCGCAGAACAGATCGAAGGTGGCATCGACGGCGCCCGTGGGATCACAGCCGGCGCGATCGACCTTGTTCACGACCAAGATGGGACGCAGGCCCAGCGCCAGCGCCTTGCGGGTCACGAAGCGGGTCTGCGGCATCGGGCCTTCGAAGGCGTCGACCAGCAGGCACACGCAGTCGACCATCTTCAGAACGCGTTCCACCTCGCCGCCGAAGTCGGCGTGGCCCGGCGTATCGACGATGTTGATACGGGTGCCCTTCCAGGTGATGGCGGTGAACTTCGCCAGAATGGTGATGCCGCGCTCGCGTTCGAGATCGTTCGAGTCCATCGCGCAGTCGGCGATGACCTCGCCCGCGCGGAACGTACCGGCCTGCCGCAAGAAACCATCCACCAGCGTCGTCTTTCCGTGGTCGACGTGCGCGATGATGGCGATATTGCGAACATCCTTCCGCACCGAATTGGTGGGCAGAAGCGGCGAGGGTGTTCCCGAGGTGTCAAGAGGCGGTGCGGCAGAACTCATAGGGTCGGCAGAGATACCGTCCCCGGGGGCCGGATGCAAGGAAAGCCTGCCATGGGCCGGTGAATCCTGGCGGCCCGTTCCAGGCGCGTGGCGCCCCTGTTTCAGGCCTGCGGCGCGGCGGGAGGGGCGTCGGCGACCGCCCGGGCTCCCTCCAGCAGCGCCTGGCCAAGGGGAGCCGGTAGACGCTGCGCGACGGCCAGCGCCTGCGCGGCGGCGCCCAGGCCGTCCGCCTCCTCGCGGGCCAGGCGCGCGCCGATATCGCGTGCGCGCAGGAGCGGGGCCTCCAGGGAGGCGGTTCTACTGTCGGCGCCGGTCACCAGGGACAGCAACGCGGCGGGTGCCATCAGGGTCAGCTGGCGGCTCCACCGGCGGGGGGCAGCGTCCTGCCAGGGCGGCGGGACCTCGGCCAAGCCCGCGAAGACACTGCGTTGCACATCCGTCAACAGCTCGAGATCGGGCTCGCGCAGGGGCAGGGCCGTGGTCGCGGGCCCCTCGGCCTCCAGCTCGGCCGGCTGCTCGGCGATCCAGGTCGCGGTTGCGTCGCGGATCGCCTCGGGCACGTCGTCGTCCCACGATGATTGGAGCCGGCGAACCAGCATCAGCGACTCCTCGTCCAGCGCCGCGCGCAAGTGGTCCGAGTGGACGCTCTGGATGCCGGCCGGCAACACGGCGCGCGCCTCCCGAGCCAGCACGCCCGTCACCCGCACGCGGTCCGCGCGAGGGAGCGCGCCGATGGCCGCGAGCGCCTGCTGACAGCGCTCGCGCGAGGGGACGGGCAGGCTGGTCGCGAAGGCCGGATCATCGCCGGCGCCCGCCAGCAACGCACCCAGTACGAACCCGCGCTCGAGCCCGTCCAGCTCGGTCAAGGCCTGGGCGAGTGCGGCGGGCATGCGGGCGCGACGATAGCGCAGCCGTCGGTGCGACTCGAAATCGCAATTCCGCCACAACGCGCCTAATCTCCCACAATGCGAATTCGGGCGGCGTTGGTGGCGGGTCTTCTCTTGATTGCGGCGGCGAGCGCGACCGGTTGCAGCGGGTCGTCAAAAGCCAAGGCGACCTGCACGGAGGGCGCCGAGGGGTGCGCGTGTTTGGCCAGCAATACCTGCCTGGGCGGCCTGACATGCGCGTCCAAACTTTGCGTCAACCTCGGCGGTCTCGGCGGACAACCGTCAGCGGGCGGAGCCGGCGGCAGCGCCGACCCGGTGAGTACCGGAGGCGGAGGCATGATTGGCGGTGCCGGGACAATCGGTGAAGGGGGGGCGACCGCCAACGGGGGCACGACCGGCGCTGCCGGCGGCACCGCGGGCGCCGGCGAACCTGGCAGCACCGGTGGCACAAACGCGGGCGGTTCCACTGGCACCGGCACGGGGGGCATGGCCGGGTCTTCAGGCGCGGGTGGCACCAGCGCCGGCGGTTCCCCTGGAACGGGAGGTGCGCTCGGGTGCGGGGGCCTCATCGACGACTTCGAAGCCAACACCGGCTACATCTGTCGGGACAACGGCCGGACGGGCTACTGGTTTCCGTACAAAGACGCAGCCAGCACCTTCTTTCCCGTCGGAACGCCGTCGTTGCCGTCGCCGCTGCCCGTCCCGCGCGGGACCAGCCAGCGCGCGCTTCACACCTACGGCACCACCGTCCAGTACGCGGGTCTTGGCTGCTCGATCAACAACGTCCCGCTGACCTACAACGCCAGCGTCTACACGGGGATCCGCTTCTACATCATGGGCACCGCCGCTGCGCCTACGGTGATCGTGCAGACCCGCTCGACCGAATCCATCACCTACGGTGGTAACTGCACGCTAGGCACCTTGACCTGCGCCGGGAATTCCGCCGCCATCACCGGGCTTCAGCCCTCCGCCTGGACGCTGGTGACCGTCCCCTTCACGTCGCTGTCGGGCGGGACCGCGCCGTTCAGCGCCACCGAAGTCTGGAGCGTCGAATTCCAGGCCGGCGTGGGTGCGTTCGATCTGTGGATCGACGACCTCACCTTCTACTAGACGTCCGCGCCGACGAAACCAACCAGGGGGGCGCTGAAGGCGCAGCGCGAGTGAGCGGGTGGAAGCCCGGTCCGCTTGCTTCGGTGCTTCCCACCGCCCGTTATCCCGCAGTCGGAGCGGTACCGGGCCGCCGAGGCATGGCCGGGTCGGTTTGGCAGAAAAGAATCGGGAGCGGCTCGTAAAGGCGGGCGGGCCAATGAGTGGCGGAGATTGCGGCTCTGTCGACGTGCTTACGAGGCGTCGCCGTGGTGTTAGCGTCCGAAGATGGGCGAGACCGCGCCAATCAAGAAGACGGCCGAGGCCAAGCATGCCCACCCGGGCGTGCCTCGATTGCCTGGGGCGGCGGGAAGAGGCGCTCTGCGTTTGACGAGCCTTCAAAGGTCGCTAGTCTCCCGCCCCATGTCGATCTCGCTCGCGCGCGCCGGGGCCGTGGCTATTTGCGTCTTCCTGTCCTTGGGGTGTGGGTCAGGGGCGAGCGAAAGGTCCGTCGGAGGCAATTCGGGAATAGGAACTGGGGGCGGCGGGGTTGGCGGGGGTGCCAGCAAAGCAAGCGGCGGAGCTGGCGGCGGTTCCCACGTGCTGACAGGAGCGATCGCGGTTGCAAGCGGCGCCTATCACACGTGTGTCTTGCTGACAAGTGGAGCGGTTGCGTGCTGGGGAGATGGCGTGGTCGACTCCTCTTCGCCTTTGCTGACACCGAGGCTGATCGAAGGACTTTCGGGTGTCACCGCTATTGCTGCCGGGGCCAATGGTTTCCACACGTGCGCGCTCCTGACAGATGGAACGGTTCGGTGCTGGGGGCACAACGGTGCTGGTCAACTCGGCAACGGCGCGTCAACCGGGTGGTCTTACGTGCCCGTCCAAGTCGTCGGGTTGACCGATGTCGTCGCCATTTCTGCTGGCGAGTTCTATAGTTGTGCCTTATCGCGGAATGGCACGGTCAAGTGCTGGGGCATGGCGCCTCTCGGTGACGGCACATTGAACAACTCAGCCCTACCTGTGGCAGTGAGCGGCGTTGTGGACGCCACCGCCATCTCTGCAGGAGCCGGCTCGGCCTGCGTTATAGTGGCAAATGGCTCTGTCCGCTGTTGGGGACTGAATGTATACGGTGAGCTTGGAAACGGTTCCAAAACAGACTCCAACTCACCTGTCGAAGTGACGGGCCTGAGTGGTGTCATGAGAATGTCCGTTTCGGATGATGGCGGGTGCGCGATCTTGCCCGGGGGGGGAGTTAAGTGCTGGGGACACAATGCGCGAGGACATCTAGGCAACGGCACGAAAGTAGATTCATTGGTTCCTGTCGACGTTCCGGGACTCGCGGGAGTAACACAAATTTCGGGTACATGCGCGCTCCTAGACACTGGCACAGTTCAGTGCTGGGGCCCCTTCATCGTGAGCTTGTTGGATATCAGATACCTTCTCGTGCCTACTGCAGTGACGGGTATTTCTGGCGTTACATCCGTGTCCTCCAACTCGGGCGTAAATTGCGCCGTTGTAGCGAACGGCGAGGTTCATTGCTGGGGCTTTTCACCCCCCGCCGGTCTCCTCGGAAACGGGTCCATGAACGGTTCGTCCGTGCCAGTTCCCGTCAGCGCGCTTTGAGATAACCGAAGGGCGGGCAGGTGACTTTCGGGCCCATCTGTGATGGTCGATTGACCACGCGAGCGTTCCGAAGCACTTCTTCCCGATTCGGCCATTCCGACGACCGACGTTGTGCCCGCGATCAGGTGCTTGAGCTCGCTGTACTGTTCCAGCTCGCACCCGATGGAGACCGGTGAGCCCCCCTGGGTATTGAAGTACCGCTTGGCCACCACCAGCTGCTTGTGGCGGGACTCGTTCGTCGGCTTCTTCCAGTCCTCGTGATACCCTGATAGATAGGCAAAGTACTTGAGGGGGTTCCTTCGATGAGTGATCGTGTGCAAGGATTGGCGGGTGGCCAGACAGATCCGGCACAGGCGCATCAGTCTGAAGTCGCCCAGGCACGGAACATCGACAGCGGGTTCGCAGCACGATTCGACGCCGATGGAAAGCCGATTGGCTCGTCTTCAGGATGGGGCGGCGGAGCGCCCTCTGGGCCCACCCGCTCTATTGGGGGGTGGGCCGCCAACTCGGGTCCCGGCGATCGGGTCATGTGGGTCCTTTTCGCGATCGTCTCAGCAATCGTGCTGATTGTCGCAAACCGTCCGCATACGAACCACGTTCGCCCGACGATTCAATTTCTACCGCCCGGGGTGCCTGCGGTGAAGGAAATCTTGGCGAAGACCCGTGTACAGGATCCGATCGAAACTCTGGCGAGACAGTGCGCGGCTCTCAATGGGGTGATTTGGTTCCTGCGCTCGCAGACGGGCGGGTCGGACGAGCCAATCATGTTCAACGACAGATTCGGCCGCTGGACCCAAAGGGAACACGATGCCCTTGTACCCTATTGGCTCGAAGAGAACACATTGACCGACAAGGCTCGCAATCTTCTGGTCAAACGAGCGATCTCGCGAAAAATGGACCCATCACACATTTCCGCGGAGTGGGATCTCATGCTCTCACGAAACAAAGGATTGGCCAGTCGCCTATGGCCGGCCGTGAAGTAGGCTCCGGAGTGTTGTGTCCCCGTGGGACACTCCGGCATCGCTAGCGTTCGGCCCGCCAAACCCTCCATCGGGGAATCGAGGGTCGATGTCGACGCGCTCGTGGACGAAACCACCGCCTACCGAAATGGACAATCCGACATCTGCGGCTCGCGACTCGCTCGGCGCGCTCAACCACCGGAAGAGGCCCACGCCTGCGGCCGCGGCAGCGGCGGGCCTCGGCAACTCGGCGCGCGAGTAACCGGATCGGCGGACCGACTGGGGTCACCTGTCCCTCGCCAACCGGCCATCCGGGTTGGCGAGCGCCGCGCAGAGCTTTGGCATTGCGATGATGGTTGTGCCGATCTTCATTTCCTCCGATCCGCTGACCCCTGCTGACCGTGAGGCGCCGGCCGGGAGCACCGGGACTGGGTGTTGGCGCCGCGCCCCTGCCAGGTGGTGGCTCGGTCTCGATCGCCCTCCGCTATTGAAAGAACGCGATGTCGTCGACCCAGATGTCGAAGACCGGTGCGCCGGGGGGGATTCCGAATTCCACCGCCATCAGCGCGGTGGTGTCGAGCGCCGCGCGCGGCAGGCCGAAGTTGCGCTGTTGCGTCTGGCCGAAACGCAGGGTGTAGCGCTGCCAGGTGGGGGTGAACGTCAGCAGCGAGCCGAAGTTGTCGTAGCAGGTCATCGGCCCCGCCTCGATCGTGCAATGACCGCCGTCGGGCCGAGACCATTGATCGCCGATGCCCACCTGGATCTGGGTGACGGAGGTCTCGCCGACGCGCGCCCAGAACGTGATGCCGCTGAAGCGGGTGGCGTCGTAAGGGGTCTCTTTGCCGACGTATTTCAACGCGAACCCGAACCCGGCGCCATAGTCGGTGAAGCCGCTGCCGGTCACGCGCATGGCTTTGTTGCTGGCGCCGCAGCGGCCGCCCACGATCGGCTCCATGACGGGCTGGGCGCCCATGTCGGGATTCAGCGTGCCGGCCGTTGCGTCGTGGAACGTGTACCAGTCACCGATGCGGCCGTCGCGGCCGAGGATCGTCGCGTTGCCGTCCTCCATGTCGTCGAGGTAGTCGACCACGCCCGGTTCGGGATCGCTGCACCCGATCGCTGCCACGACGCCGGGGGCAGCGCCACCGGCGCCCCCTGCCCCTTTGCCGCCGGTCGCACAGTCCCCGCTGCAGCCGCTGACGGCCGCCGCCAGCGCGCCCACCAACGCCAATGTGTGAAGGAGCGTGGCGGATGAAATACGGATCGGGCGAGCATTGGTCGCACGGGTCATGGGACAGATCATGAGACACCTCGGGTTAAGGCAAAGCCAGGTTGACGTTCGGGCACGGGCGCGATCGGAGCTGTCAGAGCAATCCGGTCAGCGCTCCCGTGCACCACTCTTCTTTTCCAAACTTCGATACGGGGACGTCCATCGCTTGCAGCAAGGACACCAGCAGGTTGTTGTGGGGCAGGTCGCCCGTGTACGAAAGGAAGCGCCCGGTCTTGAGCGCGCCGCCGGCCTTGCCGGCCAGCACGTAAGGTGCCAGCTGGCGGCTGTGGGCATTGCCCTTGCCGAGCTCGTTCGACCACAGCAGCAGCGTTGAATCGAGCAGCCGCGAGCCGTCGGTCTCTTGCGCGGACGCCAGCTTCCCGAGCAGGTAGGCCAGCTGCGACGCGTACCAGGTGTTGATGCGCAACAGCTTGTCCTGCGCGGGCGCGTCGTCGTCGCCGCGGTGGGAGAGATCGTGGTGGCCGTCGGTGATGGCGGGCGTCAACCAGGTGAAGCGAGTCATCGAGACCGACCGCGACCACTGCAAGGACGCCACGCGGGTCAGATCGCAGGTGAGCGCGAGGGCCAGAATGTCCATCTGCAGCTTGCCGATGGTCGGGAAGCGGTCGTTGTCGTTCAACCCAGAAACAGGCGCCGGCGCCGCCGGATTGGTGCACGCCTCGGACGGACGCGCCTGCGCGTCCAGCCGGGTCTCGATGTCGCGCAGGGCGGTCGCGTGCTCGTCGAGGCGCGCGCGATCACCCGCACCGACGCGCGCCGAGACGGAACGGAACTGCGCGTTCACGGCGTCGAGGACGCTCTTGCGTCGCGCCCGCAGCCGCGCGAACGCCTCGGGGGTCGTACCGGCCGCGCCGAACAGGCGCCCATACGCGAGCGTCGGGTTGTCTTCGGGCGTGAGCGGTTGGTTGGGGCCCTGGTAGACCATGCGGCCCCAGTCGTCGGCCGAGCCCACCTGCACGCCGAGCTCGAGTGAACGCAGCTTGGTGCCACCCCCGATCACCGAGGCGATCTTCTGATCGACCGAAGGCCCGTTGGCCCATCCCGCCGAGCCGCTGTTGGCGCCACCCTGGAACGGTCCCGGGTTGAGGCTTTGCCCGGTCAGCATTCCGCCCATGCCGTTCTGGTGCCCATCCCCGCCGCCGCCCTGCTGGTACAGGCCCGAGACGACCACCAGATCGGTGTGATGCGGCTCGAGCGGCGCCAGGATCGGCGACAGGGTGAAGTCTGTCTCGGTCCCGGTGGGCACCCACTTGGGGTAAAGCGTGCCGTTGGCGGTGAACATGCTGACGAAGCGCTTCGGCGCGGCGACCGCCGCACGCGCCGAGCGCGGATGCATGGATTCCAGCGCAGGCAACGCCAGCGCCACGCCCGCCCCGCGTAACAGTGTCCGACGGGAAAGGCGGCGATCGTCTCGAAGAAAGTAGCTCATTGGAGATCTCCCGCGCGGCGAAATCGGAACGCATCGGTCTGGGTCAGCGCCACCAGCAGCTCGCGCACGTTGCCTTTGGCAGCCACGAAGGCGGTCGCCAGATCGGACACGGCACAATCGTCGGCGCTCGTCTCGCCACGCCCGTAGGCGAAGCGGAACCACTGGGTGGCGTAACAGACCTGAACCTCGGTGCTGCCAGCCACCGCGTTGGCCAGCGCCACCGCGCCATCCAGGCTGGTATCGACGTCGGTGCCCGCCAGGGCGCCCGCGGAGTCCACCGGCTGGCCGCCCTCGGTCTCGCGCCAGCGGCCGATGCCGTCGTAGTGCTCGAAGCTGAACCCGATCGGATCCAGCAGCTTGTGGCATCCGGAGCACATCGGATCGCCGGTGTGCGCGGCGAAACGTTGGCGGGTGGTCAGGCGCGGATCGAGATCCGGGGGACGCACGGCCAGGGCCGGCGGCGGCGGTGGCGGCGTGGTGCAGAACAGGCGCTCGCGCACGAAGCGACCGCGGTGGATGGGATCGCTCTGGTTGGCCTTGCCATACACCGAAAGGAACGCGCCCTGGGTCAACAAGCCCGCGCGCTGGCCGGCGGGCAGCGTGATCAATCCTAGGCCGCCGGGTGTGGTAGTGGGCGGTCCGGCGCCGTAGAACGCTGCCAGGGTGGCATCACCGAAGGTGTAGGGCGCCGAGAGCAGGGCACCCAGCGTGCCCTCGCGATTCCAGACGACCTCGTTGACGAACGCCGCCGCCTCGTTCGCGAACGCTGCCGACAACGCGGGCGTGAACATCGGATAGATGATGTGATCCTTGCTGACGTCGCCGAGCTGATCGAGGCCCAACCACTGGGCATGAAACGTGGTCACCGTGGCGCGGGCGCGCGGGTCGGCCAGCATGCGCCGCGCCTCGCGCGCCAGATCGGCACGGGTGGTCAAGGTTCCGGCGTCGACGGCATCGAGCAACGCCCGGTCGGGCATCGAGCCCCACACCAGGTACGACAGGCGCGTGGCCAGCTCGTTCGACGTCAGCGGCACCGCGCCCGCCAGCTCTTCCGAGGGAAGGCCGGTGCCGCTCTCCAGCCGGTAAAGGAACTGCGGGCTCGACAGCAGCACGGCGGTGACACGCGCGATGCCCTCCGCGAAGGCGCCGTCGGTCTCGCCTGCCGCGTAGACGGCCGCCAGCGCGGCTTGCTCGTCGGCGGTCAGCGCCCGCCGCCAGGCGCGTCGGCCGAAGTCGGCCACGAAGGCGGCGGCGCAGGTGGCGTCGCCGGTCGCCGCCGCGCAGGGCGCGTACATCTCGGGATGGGCCGCCACGCGGTCACCCGCTTGCTCGGCGAGATCGGCGTAGGCCTCGACCAGCAGCCCACCGGTGCTGACGACCTCGGCGTTGTTCGCGAAGCCCAGCGCGCGTTCATCGGGGGGCAAGCGGCCACTGTCGAGCGCGCCCGGCCCGAGGAGATCGTCCATGGTGCGCGCGTATTCGACGCGGCTCAACCGGCGCAGCGGAGAGGGGCCTGGATCGCGGGCCTTGCAGAGCGGGCCGACCGTCGTCGCGGGCGGGGGTGATCCGGACGGTGCGGACGAACAACTGCCCGAGGCGATCACCAGCAGGCCCACCAGGCCGATGGCGCTTGTGCCTGGACGGTCTGCGCCGCGCGCCCCTCTCTGCCCCAAAAGTGTCATACGTGCACCGCTCCTGTTCAGCGCGCCTGGCGCGCTGGTCGTGGGTTGGATTCGCTATCCACCGCAACAGGAGAGAGTCACCGGTCTTTCGCGGTGGCTCACATGAATCGTGCGAACCAGCTCAGGGCCGCTTCAGCTTGGTGACGTCTCCGCCCAGGTCGGCCGTGCTGTCGTAGAGCAACTGGGCCATGTAGTTGAAGTTGTGGGCCCAGGCACCCGGCTCGGTGCGGGACAGCTGGTAGTTGAACGCGGCCTTGGCAAGCGCCGCGGTCCAGGGCGCGAAGCCATTGGCGGACACGGCCTCCTTCGCGCTGCAGGTCTTGTCCCCGTCGGTGTCCTTGAAGAAGTACGGATACGCCCCCGGCGCGTAGCAGAGCCCGGGCGCGGCGGCGACGGCCTGCATGGCGGCCAGCGCGCGGGCGGCCAGGCCGTCGATCTCGGCGCCGAGCGGTTCGGTGGCGTTGCCGTCACCGTCGTAGTCCAGCGGGTGCACCATGCGAATCTTCTTCGGGTCGCGGTCGGCGTCGGCGTGACAGTTGATGCAGGTGGTGTTCCACGCGTCGCTGATCTGGAAGGTGTGGTGGCTGGCGCCGGGACTGTGGCAGGACGTGCACTGGGTGCCGCCGGTGTGGGCCAGCGGGCCCGCGTAGGTCTTGCCGTCGTACTCGTACCCGACGTGGACCGCCGAACCGAGCTTGGTCGCGCCCGCCGGCAGGTAGTGCACATTCTTGAATGCCGGCTTGCCGGCCGCGATGGCCGCATCGACGGTGGACTTGGACTCGCGCCCGCGGTGGCAGGTCTCACAGACGTTGTCGTAGCCGGGTTCGTTGCGGACGACGCCCGACGGGAAGGTCACCGAGGCAACCTTGGCGATCGCGGTGAAGTTGGTTCCGGGGCTGTCGTGGCAGGTGCTGCACTCCAGCCCGTTGGCGGTCTCGGGAACGACCTTGCCGGTTCCGTACTTGGTGAAGAAGCGGAAACCCTCGGCGCCTCCGTGGCAGCCCGAGCAGCTTGCGTCCACCATCTCGCCGGAGTCCCAGTGGCGGGCCGCCTCGCTGGCGCCGTCGAAGTGACCGACGTCGGTACGCGAGGCCTTGCTGATGTCCACCTTGACCACCAACGTCGTGTTGAGGTCCGTGATCGAGTCGAAGAGCAGTTCGATGATGTACTTCGCGTTGTGGGCGAAGGCCCCGGGATCCTTGCGGGCCAGCTGGAAGTTGTAGGTCGCCCGCAGCAGGCGGGCAGTCCAGCTGGCGAAGGCGTTGGCGCTGACAGCCTCCGCAGCCGAGCACGTCCCATCGCCATCGCCGTCGATGAACCAGTAGGGATAGTGATCGGCGGTGTAACAAACGGGGGTGTGGTGCTCCGAGCCGTACTTGCCGATGGCCGCCAGCAGCTTGTCGCGCAGGCCGACCAGTTCGTCATAGATTCCTTCGCTGGTGTTGCCATCGCCGTCGTAGTCGATGCCGACCGACGAGATCATCCGGATGGCGTGCGCTCCGGCGACATCGGTGACGCCGGTATGGCAGGTCGCGCACTCTGCGAACTTCACCTTGGTCGAGTGGGGATCGTGGCAGCCGACGCAGGTGTTGTAGCCGTCGACGTGTCTGAACCGCACGTCATAGACCTGATCTTTGTACTGGTAGCCACCTTCGGCGCGTCCCGCGAACAGCGTGGCCGCGGCCGGGAAGTAGTGGACGTTCTGAAAATTGAGCTTGGCGCTGACAGTGTCGTCGGTGGCGGGCGCCGCGGTGGCGATGGCGGTGTCGACCGCCGGGCCGGACGAACGCCCTTGATGGCACGTCATGCAGCGGGCCTCGCCCCCCAGCCCGTTGATGGTCACGCCCGACGGGAACGTCACCGACGACAGGGCGTCCGCGGCCGCATTGTGGCAGGTGGCGCAGCGGATCACGGACATCACCGGCGCGGCCTGGTCCACCACGCCCGGGGTGCTGCCGTCGCCACCCACGAAGTCGACGAAGCCTTCAGAGCTGTGGCAGCGCGCGCAGGTGGTGGGGACCGTGCCGGCCTGGTTCCAGTTGTTGAAGGCCACCGCCGTGGTATCGGCGTGCGCCGACATCGACCATGCGCCGTAGTAGGGGATCTGGGCGCTGTCGCTCGGCTCGAGCACCACGATGGGATACGACGCCGTCGCCATCGTGTTGTCGCCGGTGACCGTCACGGAGGTCTCGCCGGCCGCCACGCCGGTGACCACGCCGGTCGCGTCCACCGTGGCGATGAAGGGATCCGCGCTGGTGAAGGTGTAGGCCGTGTCGTGGCCGTCCTTGGTCATGGGCAAGATCGCGACACTTTCGCCGACCACGACCGCGTGCGCGCCACCCGCTGCGATGGTTGGTGCGGGAACCGTGACCGTCGGGCCGGCGTCCCCTTCCAGGTCGGCGCAGCCGAGGCCAGTCAGAACGATGATGGCGGCGCCGAAGCAGGTCCGGATCGCCAGGAGGTTGTGGATACGTGTCATTGTTCGCGTGCTCCTTGCTCGATCCAACGCAACACCGTCAGGTATTCGGGCGATCCGATGGCGTACACCGTTCCGCCCTGATGGCCGCTGCCGCGCATCTTCGCCAGCAGCCGGCTTGCCGACGGCGACGACGTGTCGACGAACGTGACCACGGCCGCGTAGTCCGCTGCGGGGGCGCCCGTGAACAGCAGCTTGGTGTCCCCGGCGGACTGACCGGCGGAGTGACATTTCTGGCAGTTCGGCACCAGCAGCGGGTAGACCCCCGTGAAGGACGTTGCCGCTGCGGCGTCATCGCCAGCGCTGCCACCGGCTCCTCCACCTCCGTCGGCCAGCCCCGGTACGGTCGCGCCGCGCGAGAAGTCGGCGCAACCGCCCAGCGTTACCACGCACACCAGGGCACCGGCGGCAGCCAGCCGGTGCCACGTCTGGGTTCGGTCACAGGTCATAGATCACACTCAGACGGAGCAGGTCGTTCGGAACCTCGTCGACCTTCTCGATGTTGATGAAGTAGTAAAGGCCCAGGGTCAGGGCGCCGTGGCGCCCGACAACGGCAAAGTTGTGCGTCGAGGCGTCGGCGTTGGTCAGCCGGGACTTGTCGAGGATGACGCCGCGGCGGTTGTCGAACCGACGCACGCCCGTGCGGTACTGGACGTACAGCCAGTCGGTCGGGTGGTAGCGGAGCTGCAGGTAGTCGCCGAAGTGGTAGTAGTCGAAGCCCGGTCCGCCGACGCCGGCGCCGCCGCCCGAGACGTCGGCCCGGAACAATCCCAACCCCAGGCTGAAGTGCTGCAGCACGGGGACGCCGCGCGGGCGCCAGACATTGATGTCCAGCGCCTGCATGAAGAGATGCCGCCCGAATCCCAGCGGGTTGTAGTAGGCCGAGTACCACGCCGATGCGAACAGCCAGGCGACGCCCAAGCGGTTCCCCCAGCCGGGCTTGGTGTGGTCGACCGACGAGACGTCGTTCTGGAGATTGATGACCGCGTCGGCGTGAGCGAGCTGGTATCCCCGCACCACGAACAGGTCATCCGTCACCACCAGGCCGCGCCGCTGGATGGCCAGGTGAGCGGCCGCTCCTTCGACGGCCCAGATCACGGGAAGCATCGTCTGATCGATCCCGGCCAGACCACCATAGGATTGGTGATAGAGGGGGTCGGCGCCGAACGGGACGAGGATCTTTCCGGCGGCCACGGTCAAGCGGAGAGGCTCGGGCAGCCCCGCCACCCGACAGTGCGCTTCCCAGAACTGCAACGTGAGGATCTCGACGGAGAGTCCGCACGGTTCGCGGGCGGCTTCTCGCGACAAGAAGAGGTAGTGGTGGTGGCTGCGGAGCGCGTTCACGCTGGCGTCTCCGAACGGATTGCCGGTGAAGTCGCGTCGCTCGTAGTCGACGCTGAAGCGACCGTTGAGCATGAAGCCGAGCGGCAACGCCAACGGCGGTGCTGCCGGTCCCTGCGCGGGAGCGTGAGGGGCCGGAGCGGTTTGGGTCGGCGGCGCGGCGGAGGGGAGGGGCGTGGCGACGGCGACGGACGCGGTCGGCGACGGGACGGCCAGCCCTGTGATCCATTCCAGGATGGGCTGAAGACGCGCGTCGCCCGCGGGCAGGATCGCCCCGCCGGCGTGCATCTGGCCGGCGGCCTTGCTCACCAGCAAGCTCTGCTCGGCGGCCGCGGGGTCGACCAGCGCTCGCACGGCCGCCTCATCCTTGATCGCGTCACCCGACAGCGAGAGTCGGGTGATCGCCGCGGGCCCACCCGGGCGGTGACAGACGGCGCACGTGCTCATCAACGTGGGGTGCACCTTCGTCGTGAAGAGGGGGCTGGGCGGTGGAGCTTCCACGACCGGCGCAGCGGGTGGGGACTCGGCCGCCGGAACCGCCACCGGCTCTGCAGTCGTGACCTCGCTCAGCTTCGGGCGTCGCGGCGGAGGCGCCGCCGGCACGCTCGGCGCGACCGCCTTGGCAGCCGGGACAGAAGCCGCGCCACCGTCGAAACGCGCACCCTCGCGGATCCATGTCACCAGCCGCCGATAGGGCGCGCCGGACGCTGGCCACAGCGCCCCGCCGCCGTGCAGGGTGGTCCCTGCCGCCTTGGCCAGCAGGGCGCTCGCCCCGGGGTTTCGAACGTCCACGAACCGGACGACCGCGCGATGGTCGGCGACGGGCTCGCCCACCAGGAGAAAATGCGAAGCCGCCGCGACCCCTCCGGGTGTGTGGCAAACCTTGCAAGCCGTCACCAGCTGGGGGTGAATGCCGCGCGCGAACGATTGTGTCGCGGGCGCAGGGCTAGTCGCGCCTCGGGTGGCCGCCGACTTGGTCTCGACCGGCGTTGCCGCCGTCTCGTCGCCTTTCTCTGGCGGCGCAGCCTCGCCGGCAGGACTTTCCACGTTGGGCGCAGGCGCGGTCGGCGGCTTCTTCTTCAGCCCGAGCTCGCGCAGGATGTCTTCCCGTTTCCTTTCCTGCGGACTCTGTACACCTGTTGCGGGAGGGGCAGTTTGCGCCTGAGCGGCCGTCCCCACGGCCAGCAGCCCGACCAGAAGGAAACGACCATGAACTCTAGTGCGCATCGACGTGGCACCCTCCGCACGCGGCCCCGGTGATCGCGAAAGCGGTCCGTCCGTCGTGGCATTGACCGCAATACTGGCCTTCGCGCATCTGCTGGTGGGTGAAGCCGATGGGCGCCTGGGGGAAGATCGACGGGTGGCAGGCATTGCACGCGAACGACCCGTGGGTGCGGTGCGAGAACAGCGCGGGCGGTGGTGTCGTCGCGGCCCCCGGGTTGTTCCGCGGTATCCGCAGCACGGCGGGAAACGCCGCGGCCAACGCGACCGAAGAGCCCAGTCCGGCCACCAGCGCCAGCCCCATGCGCCACGGTACGGACTTCATACGGCGCCCTTCCTACGCAGGTTCTTCCACACCGCCATCAGGAACAGCGCGCTGCCCGCGAGCACCAGGGGGGCCGCCACCACCGCCGACAAAATGAACGTTGCGGGCGTCCAGTGGAGCGCAGCCCCGAGCTGGATCGCGACGCCGGCCCCGACCAGTAGCGCCGCCCGGCGCACCTTCTTCGTCATGCGCGCGGTCTCGTCATTGGTTTGGCTCATCATGTCCGAATTCATTCCGCTCAACGCGCCTGCCACAGCTCGCCCGCGTCGACCTTGGCCAGGTCGTGCGCCACCCGATGGCATGACAGACACGACGTCGTGCCCGCGTACAGTCCCGCCAGCACGGGTTGATGCGCCGGCCCCTCGGCGAAGCGTCGCGCGTCGTCGTGACAATGCAGGCAATTGGAGTTCGGGTACGGCTGATAGAGCTCGAGCTTCTTCGGCACGCCGGTGACGTAGTGGGCCCACACGTGGCGCAGGCCGTTCAGCTTGGCCTTCACGTCGCCGAACATCGCGTAGTCCTTGTGGCACCCGTAGCAGGCGATCTGTCGATCGACGAGGCGGCTCTGGTAGTGAACGGCGGCCAGCGCCTGCCGGTTGTCGGCGAACAGGCTCTTTCCGTGCGCTTGCATCTCATGGCAAGAGAGGCAGAAGCGGGTGGAGCTGGATTCACTGACGCCGTAAGAGAAGTTCGCCAGCGACAGCAGCAGCGGCAGGGCCACGATGGCGACCAGCAGGACCAACCGCCCGACCGTGTGCCCGTCCAGGGCTCCGGCGCCGACGGCCACCAGCCCGATGATGACCAGCCCCACGACCAGGGCGACGATGAGAGAAGCCGGAAGCATCTAGCGCAACCACCAACCGGCGCGCGCCTGGGGAAGCTTTCGGGTCCACGAACTCATCGGCATCATCCGTACCCGTTGCAGGATTCGTGCGTGCCTCTTCGCAGCCTGTTGTCGCGAAAAAAGTCGGTACATGTGTTCCGGCGAACGCTCGAGGCTGCGCACATTCTGCGTTGTCGCCGTTCTTCGGGGGCTACCCGCAGCAAAATCTGCGTGGACGAACCTGGCGGCTCGGCGCCCTGGGCGCGAGCGCCGTTTCAAATGCGAAGCGTCGCCCGCGTTACAGTCGTCCAATGACACAGGGCCAACCGACGCGAGCGGCGACCCCGTGCGCACTCTTGCTGGTCGTGGTCGCGCTGGGGAGCGCGTGCCGCGCCCGCCCCGCCTCGCCCCTGCTGCGCGAGTTCGAGGGGTCGTACCCGCGCGAGGCGCGCCCGAACGGGACGGTGCGGGCTTTCGAGATCACGGCGGCGGAGGCCGAGCTTCCGCTGCTGGACGGGGGGCGGCTGAAGGTGTGGGCCTACAACGGTCAGGTGCCCGGGCCCACGTTGCGGGTCCGTCGCGGGGACACGGTCCGCGTCCAGTTCGTCAACCGGCTTCCCCAGCCCAGCACCATCCACTGGCATGGCGTCCGTGTTCCCAACGGCATGGACGGCGTCCCCCACCTGACCCAGCCGCCGGTCGAGCCCGGCGGTTCGTTCGTGTACGAGTTCGTGCCGAAGGACGCAGGCACGTTCTGGTTCCACCCGCACGTTCGATCCAGCGAGCAGGTCGAGCGCGGCCTCTATGGCCTGCTGATCGTGGAGGACGACACGCCGGCGCCGTATGTCCAGGACGTGGTGTGGGTGCTGGACGACTGGTTGCTCGATGAGCAGCGGCAGATCGTGGCGGCGTTCAACACCCCACACGATCTGATGCACGACGGTCGCTGGGGCAACGTCATCACCGTCAACGGCCGCCTGGACACGCGGCTGGTCGCGCGCACCGGTGACAGGATCCGGTTGCGGCTGCTCAACAGCGCGAACGGCCGCATCTTCAAACCTGACTTCGGCGATCTCGACGTTCAGATCATCGCGGTCGACGGGCTGTACCTGCGGCAGCCGATTCCCTACCGCGGTTTCGAGCTGGCGCCCGGAAACCGGCTGGACCTGGACATCACGTTCTCGAAGGCGGCCAGCGGGGTTCAGCCGGTGCTCGATCGCTTCTACGAAATCCGTCCGAACCACCTGGCGGAGATCGTCGTCGATGGGATCGCTGGCGCGGTCCCGCGGTTTCCGTCACCGGCCAAGGCTCACGTGCCGGTGTGGCGGAATGCTCTTTCGCAGCCGGTGACGCAACAATTTCGATTGAACGCCCGCCGCGGCGGCGCGCTGGGCATCGAGTGGACCATCAACGAGCGCGCGTTCGAAGGGCATGACCATGCGGCCCCGCCAGCGCTGACGATGCGCCAGGGGACGTTCCACCGCTTGCAGTTCACGAACCAGTCCTATCGCCTGCACCCCATTCACCTGCACGGCATGTTCTTTCGCCTGCTGGCGCGAAATGGCGTGCCCATCGACGAACCCTTCTTTCGCGACACGGTGCTGGTTCATGCGCAGGAGACCATCGACATCGGCCTGGTCCCCGAGGACCCGGGACGCTGGATGATGCATTGCCATATCCTGGAACACGCCGAGGCGGGAATGATGACGACGCTGGCGGTGACGCCCGCCGAGACACCGGCTGCGACGAACTAGTCGCGCGATCGTTTCAAGGAATATTGGCGATCCAGGCCGCCACGCAGGCCAGTTGGCTCGCGGACAGCGGGGTGCCCCCCGAGGGCATCTGGTCGCCGCAGTCTCTGTTCACCAGGACCTTGTACAGCACGCTGCTCGTCGGATTGGCCGGGTCGACCATGTTTTCACCGACGCACAGGGAGGCGGCCTTCATCCCCTTCAGCTCCGATGCAAGGTCCGAGACCGAAAAGTCGGGCTGGAAGGGACCGGGGCTGTGACAGCTCGTCTTCCCACAGGAGATGGTCGCGTCCTTGAATATCATCGTCGGGGCGTCGCAGTCGCCAACAGGCGAGCCTCCGGAGCCTGATCCTCCTGAGCCCGAGCCGCCGGACCCAGAGCCGCCCGTCGCCGAATTTCCACCGGTTCCCGGGCCGCGCGTCATCGCGGGGAACGGCCCCCCTTCGAGGCTGCCTTGGCAACTCGCCAGCACAGGAACAGCCAGAACCGTTGCAAGCGCCGCCGGCCCAAACCATGCGTACATTCGCGACGCCATCGCGGAGGGGCGGGGGACGGGACTCATCAGAGGTGTCCTTTCCGGTTCTTGGTCTGTCGTTGTTAAGTGTCCAGTCGGTGCTGAACAGCTCAGCAAACTTTTGCGTCCCAAAGTAGCTTGTTGGAAGGGGGCGCAACTTTGCGAACTATTCGTGGAATTCGCGACGCTGCAGGATCAGAGGCGGCGCGAAACGCGCTCCGCGGTGCCCCCACCGGCACACCCGCGCCTACAAGTCAGGGGGTGGACCGGACTTCGCGCATCAACAGGCCGCTGGTCGAGACCCGCACTTCCAGCTCGGCCGGCCGGGTCACGGACACGAACGTGGCTGAGCCGTACTCGGCGTCGAGCAGCGGGCTCAACCATTCGTGTTGCTTGCGAAGGTCGAACAAGTCCACGGTTCGCTCGTCCCCGAGCGGGTAGACCGTCCGCGCGGCCGTGCGCTCTTGCTGGACGTTGCGAAAGCGACCACTCACGCGGTCGAGCTCGAACGCGGTGTGCAAGCCCAGCATGTTCGCCATCGGCTTCCACTTGAGGATGTGCGCGTCCACGCTGATCTCGTCGCCCGCGATGGCGAAGGTCGACTCGCGGCCGCCGGTCACGCGGACCGTGGCCGTGAAATGTTGGGGCCCGGTGGGACGAACGAACACGCGCGCGGCCAGCTCCTCGTGGGTCAACGTCCGATAGCCCTGCACGCCGGCGCAGAGGAGCGCCGCCAGTCCGCCCAGTGCCAGGAACGCCAGGCCCAGCAGGGTTCGCACGGTGAATCGGATGGGATGCAGGCCCAGCAACGCCAGCGCGCCCGTGACGATCAGCCCGGTTCCCACGATGCCCAGCGCGATGGCCGCCGCAAGCAACGGCGAGATGCCGGTGTCGGTGGTGGCCAGCAATGCCAGCAGTGATTGACGTGTCATGGGTATCGGAGTCCTGCGCGTGCGAACGCTTGGCCTCAAGTAGACCAGGCACCGCAACCCGGCGCCACGACGACTTACGTCGTCGGGAGGAAGCCGCCCTTCCACAGGTGGATCCACGCGGCGCCGAGCAGAGCTCGGGAGGCTTCCTGGTCGGGCAGACCCGCGTCGGTGCGTAGCAGACTCGTTCTGCCTGCGCCCTTCGCTTTTTGGGGTGGTATTGGCCGCCACGTCATCGCCAGATCCAGCGCCCGATGCTGCTACGCTCGACCCGAGCTCGCTGTGAACGGCCGCGCCTCTTCGCCCTACCACCAGTCCTTCTTGAAGATGCGCAATCGGTTGGCCCAGATGTCGGTCTGGCGGGTCAGGCCGGCTTCGTTGTACATGGCGAGGCTCAGCAGCTCGGCGCCGAACTGGCTGAGGTATGGCTGCAGGGCCTCTTCGCACTGCAGGTGCCACCACTCGGCGGCCATGTAGTCGGCGGGGAACGTCGAGCGCGGGCCGATGGGGGAGAAGCCGTGGCGGGCCGCGATGGCGGTGAGGTCGAAGCAGTTGGCGGTGACCGCGCGCGTGGTGGTGGCGCCGTTGCGGTAGACGACGGCGTCCAGCGTCCGCGAAGGGGCGCCGGCGGCTTTGCACCAGATCCGCCAGCGCGCCCCGTCCTGCGTGATGATGTAGGGGTCGCGGGCGGGGTTCTGCATGCCGGTGTCGGTGGCGAGATCCAGCGCCAGGCCGGAGTAGTGCATCGAGGTCGCCGAGCGCCCGTGAGCGACGGTGGCCGTGAGCTCCCGGAACGATCCGGCCGACGTGACGACGCCGCCCGCGCCCACGACCTCGGTGCGGAAGGCGTTGTAACGATCGACGATGTCGGCGCGCACGCGGAACCGGTCGTAGCCGTCCGAGCCAGCGATCTTGTCGGCGGTCACCCGCGTGACGCCGAGGCGGCGGCCCGCGGCCCAGGTCTTCTGCAGCGCCCACAACGTCTCTGCGTTGGGGATGCCGTCGGCGGTCAGGTGCCTGGCGGTCTGCACGCGCCGGATGACGTCGCGGTAGGTGGCGCGATCGACGGTGGCGCTCGCCGCCAGGAAGCCTTCGCGCCGCAGGTGCTGGGTCAGCCCGGCGAAGTAAGCCGTCTCGCGCGGCTCGAAGGTGGCCCACGAGGCACCGAGGTACGTGAGCAGCGGCCCGAGCTCGGGCGGCGTGGGGGTGGTCAGCGCCTGGACGCCGAACCCGCCCGCCAGCGCGCCCGCGGCGTCATCGTCGTCGGTGGGCGCGGTGTCTTCGTGAAAGCAGGCCTGCGCCGGCAGCTGATCGCGCGGGTCTTCGTCGCCCCCCGCATCGCCGTAGCGGCGGCTGCTGCGCCGGTCGGCGGGCGGCGCGCCGCCCGCCGCGCCCAGGTACCGGTGCACGCCGCGTGCGATCGCGCCGCCGATGTCGTCCACCGCCGCCCCGTCGGAGAGGCGGGCCGCGCCGTCCGCGGTCAGCAGCGAGTCGGCCTCGACCAGGCACGCGCCCACGCCGTACCCGTGCAGCCGCGGGTCGAGCACCGCCATGGGCGCGACGTGCAGCGGGACGGAGCGGCCGTCCAGCTGCTGCAGCTGCTCCTGGATCTGGGCCGCCAGGTGCCGGGACGCGGGGGCGCCCGGCGAGCCCCCGTCACCGTAGATCCACACCTCGGAGCCGCTGCGATCGGTGCGCCCGCTGTTGGCGTGGACCGACACGAACACGGGCGCGCCGCTGTGGCGGGCCATCTGCACGCGGTCGCGCAGGGCCAGGTTGTAGTCCCCATCGCGGGTCAGCGCCGCCACGCCGCCGAGGTGCGACCGCACCGCGCGCGCGATGTTCAGGTTGATGTCCTTCTCGTGCGGGCCGGCGTCGCCGCGCCCGCCGTACGCCGACGATCGTCCGAGCGCCTGGGCGCCGCCGTGCCCGGGATCGATGTACGCGGCCACGCCCGCCATCCGGGTGTCGCCGCGCGGGGACGGGAAGTCGCCAGCGCCCGGCGTCAGGCGAGGCCTGGTCCCGCCGCCGGGGCTGCTGCTCGGGCGCAGCGGGGCGACCTCGTTGCGTTCGAGCTTGAGCAGATCGGGCATGACCCCGATGCGGTCGCTGGCCGGCGCGCCCGAGGCGGTCCCGTTCCTGACGCTGGACAGCGCGGTGCGAACGCGGCGCGGCCGCCACGCGCTGCCCGACGCAGCCTTGACCATGCCCTGAAACGCCAGCGCGGCGCCGGCGATGATGGGGCTCGCGCCCGAGGTGCCGCTGAAGTTGCTGTACGTGTTGGTCAGGTTGCCGGTCCAGCCGTCGCCGGTGGTCATGATGTTCTGGCCCCAGGCGTAGCAGTTGATGCGCGAGCCGAAGTTGGAGAAGCTCAGCCGCCGGTGCGGAGCGCTATCGCTGGCGGCGCCCACCATGATCGCGCCCGACTCGCGGAACTGGGCGTGGCCGGGCTTCAGGATGAAGCCGTCGGTGGGATGCGAGAATGCGTCGAGATCGTTGCTGCCATTGCCGCCCGCCTCGATGACGGTGATACCGCACAACGTTGCCACCCAGATGGCGGCCCAGGTGTGCAGCACCGCCTCGACCGGCAGGAACGTGCTGAAGCCGCCCGTCGGCAGCGCGATGGTGGTTTGCGCCTCGATCAGGATGACGTCGCCCGGGCTCAGGTGAACGATGGCGTCGATGATGGCGTCGCTGGTGTCGTAGGTGCTGGCGGTGCGCCACTCGGATACCACCCGCACGCGCGCTGCCGGGGCGATGCCTACGATGCCGAGACGGTTGTCCTCGGCGGCGACCTCGCCCAGCACCGACGTGCCGTGGCCGAAGTAGCTGTTGTTCACGCCCGAGATCAGCGTGATGTGGCGGCCCACGAGATCTTCGTGGTTCAGCGTCCACCCTTGCTCGATGTCGATGAAGTTCATGCTCGCGCCGTCGCCGCCGGCCACCGTCCACGCGTGGCGCGCGTCGATGCCCGCGGGAGCGGCCGCCAGATAACCCTGCGACGAGGCGCGCGGGTCGTCGGCTGCGTGTACGGTGGGCGGCGGCACGGGCGGTGGCTCGAGGTAGGCGGATTCCACGCCGCTCCAACGCCGGACGTGCGCGATCACCGACGAGGGATCGCCCTCGCGCGGGAGGCTGACGGCGAAGAAGTTCGTGAGGTTGGGGACCCGACCCTCGTTGGCGGCGGATGCGCGGCGCATCAGGTCGCGCAGGCGCTCCGGGCCCGCCGACGGGTACATGCGGGAGACGCTGGTGCCGGGGTTGTTGCGGGTCAATGACTCCCAGCTGGGCGTCGCGCCGCTCGACGGCGTGGGCGTCACCGCGGACGCGACCAGGGGCCGATCGTCGAGCGACGGCGGCGTGACGTTGTCGCGGAACTTCACGATCACCCGCGGGTGATAGTTGCGCGGCAATTCGTGGGGATCGAAGCGATTGGGTCGATTGGGCTGGAACACGACGTCCTCCGCCGGTGTGGGTGTGGCTACTGCTTCTTCCGCAACTTGAATCCGAGCGCGTGGGTCTGACCGCCGCCGACGTCGCCAGCCCCACCACCCCCGCCGCCGGGAACGGCGCCGCCGCCGCCACCACCGCCGGGAAGCGGGATCGGGCCGTGCTGGGTGCTGCCGAAGCCGTAGTTGGCGTCGATGACCTCGTAGCCCTGCTCGATGGCGGTCTTCATGACCAGCCCGACGAGCACCAGGCCCATCGCGAAGCACAGCGCGGCGATCACCGCCAGGCCGAGCACCACGACCGCCACGACGATGGCAAGGACGATCGCGTCGTCCACCCCGGCGACGAGGCCCTCGGAAATCGGTTGCTGCGAAAGCTGCTGCGAAGCCGAACGCGTGGCCGGCGCCGGCAGGGGGATCCGGCGGCGCCCGGCCTCTTGCTGGATCACCCCGGCCAGACGCTGCGCCTTCTCCCCGCGCAGCTCCATGCTGGTAGGGATCCCCTGGTGGAACAGGTCCTTCGCACGATCGTCCCACCCGCTCTGGTCGACGATCACGGCTTGCTGGGGGGCGACGCCGCTCGGCGAGGCGTAGACCGAGAAGCGAAAGGCGATGCGGCCACCGGGTGCGTAGTGCCAGCGGACGCCACAGCGCTGCCGGCCCGTGCCGCCACGTGCCGGGGGGGCGACCACCTCGTACCCGGACCCGGGCGTCTTGCCGAGCACCTGCACCTCCCAGCGCGCCATCTTCAGGCCGGCGGGGATCTCGAAGGCGAAGTCGTCCTGGCCGCCACCGGGGGTCAGACGGGTGACGATGTTGCCGCTCGCGGCGTGCGTCCTTTCCCACGCGCCGACGCGCCGTTCGGTCTCGTCGGGCGCGGATACGGCGGGCCCGGTCGGAGTCGCCGTATCCGTCGACGCGAACGAGAGATCGCCGCCCCAGCGCAGCGCCGCCGCAGCGACTCCGCCGATGCGAACGGAATCGCCGAGGCCGCCGGTCAGGGCGCGCCGCCGGCACGCGTGGCTCGACAGATCCCCGCAGACGATCAGGTAGGGCAGCTGGTCCAGCGACTCGGGCCGCAACGTGCACCGGGGCTGGCCGCCCACCTCACTCCGGCCTCCGTCGCCGTCGGGGAACGTCGCCAGCGCGTAGTAGAGCCGCGGCGCGCCGGCGAAGCGACGCATCTGCGCGACGGGGATCAGGAACGCGCGGTGATCACCACCCCCGCGCAGCCGGCCGCTGCCGGCGCTGGTGAAGAAATTTCGCGCCGTCCGCTCACCGGCGAACGCGCGGTGAAACAGGCGCGGTTCGGTGGCGCAGGCCACCTCGAAGAGACGCGTGGCCGGCACCCGCACCAGGAACGACGCAACCGGCGAGCGCTCCGACAGCCAGCGGCGGCTGGGAACGATCGACTCCGGGGCGTCGAGCGCATCTGGCGCTTCGCCCGACGGCTCCGGTGACTGGGACCCGCGCATCGCAACGCCGCCGGGTCACACGTACGCGTCGCCGTGGGCGCCGTCGGCGTCGCCACCGCTGCCGTAGTCGTCGTCGTACGCCTGCCCAACCGGCGCGCGATCGCCTGGCGGCGGCTCGCTGGCGTAATCGGCCTGATCGTCGCCGAGGCCATGGACGCTGGCGAACTGCGTGTCCTCCGAATCACCGGCGTCGTCGTCACCGACGGAGACGGCGCCGACGTATTGATGGACGCCGCGGGCGATGGCCGCGCCGATAGCCGCGCTGCCGCCGGGATCCAGCAGGCGCCGCTCGTCCTCGGGATCCTCCAGCGTGCCCGCTTCGACCAGGCAGGCGGCCACGTGGGGGCCATGATAGGCCGGCTGCAACAACGCGATCCGTCCCTCACGGATGCTCACCGGGCGTCCGTAGGCGGCCGCCACCTCGCCGCGGATGCTCTCCGCCAGGGAGATGGAGTGCGGGCTGGGCGCGGATAGACCGTCGCTGTAGACCCACACCTCGGGCCCGGCATAGCGCCCGGCGCCGGAGTGAGCATGCACCGAGACGAAGGCCGGCGCGCCGCAGCGCCGGGCGCCGGCGAGGCGCTGCTGCAACGACAGGTTGTAGTCCCCGTCGCGACTGAGCGTGGCGCCGCGCCCGAAGTGCGTGCGCACGTGGCGGGCCACGCCGAGCGCGACATCCTTCTCGTAGGCGCCGGTGACGCCGCGACCGCCGTAGGCGCTGGAGCGCCCGGCCGCCTCGGCGCCGCCGTGGCCCGCGTCGACGAACACACGCGGCTCGACGCCACCACCCGCTCCGCCGCGGCCGGCGTAGGCCGCCGGCTCGTACCCCTGCGACGCCTCGTAGCCATGCGCCCGCGCGGCGGGCGGCGCGCGCAGCGTCGAAATGAACCGCGAGTGGATCAGCTCCATGTTGGGCATGCGGCCGATCCGGTCGGCGGCCGGGTTGTGGCTGCGGATGCTGGTGGTGGGCCCGGACAGAACGCTGCGGATCTGGGCCGGCGTCAGCACGTTGCCGGTGCGAGCCTTGGCCATCCCCTGGGTAAGGACCGCCGCCCCGGCGACGATCGGCGTGGCGCCCGACGTGTTGCGGAAGTCGGTCACGTACTTGGCCGCGGTGGTCGACGTGGTGCAGATGTCGCGCCCCTGCGCGAAGCAGTCGATGCGCGAGCCGAAGTTCGTGGCGAGGCCGGGACCCGACACGCGCTCGTGCGGGCGGGTGGCGGTGGCCGCCGCGACGAGGATCGCGCCCGAGTCGCGGAAGTCGGCATGGCCGCGGCGGAGGATGAACTTGCCGGCAGTGTCGGTGACCGTGTCGAGATCGATGAAAGCGTTGCCGGCGGCGCAGCAGACGATCCGGCCCAGCACGGTGCCGAGCTTGATGGCCCAGAACTCGAGGTCGCGGCTCTCGAGCGGCCGGAACCCTCCCAGCGCCACCGAGCCGCCGGTCTGCAGCGAGATGCTCATGACGTCGCCGCGGTTCATGGACAGGACGCCCTGCATGATGGCGGTCGCGACGTCGAAGTTGCCGGCCGAGATCTGCTGCGAGATCACGCGGCAGCGCGCCTTGGGCGCGACCCCGACGATCCCTTTGTCGTTGTCCTGGCCCATCACTTCGCCCACGACATTGGTGCCGTGCTCGCGGTCGGTGCCGTTGACGCCCGCGATCAAGGCGATGCCCGCGCCCAACAGATCTTCGTGGTCCAGCTTCCAGCCCGACTCGACGAACACGATGCCCATGTTGCTACCGTCGCCGCCGGGCTTGTCCCAGGCGAAGTTCGCGTAGATCCCGCGCTTGGCGCCGCGGCGGCCGCGCACGTAGGTCTGCTCCGGGAAGCGCGGATCGTTGGTGGGATCGATGTTGGCGGGGATCGTGCCGTTGTCGACGTAGGCCCGCTCGACCTGCTCACGGTTGGCGCCGGTGAGCATGAAGTCCATGACTTCGGAAGCCCGCGCCCCGGCCGGCAGGTTCAGGTGATAGAACGTCGACAGGTTCGGGATCTGATCGCCGCCCGCGGCGTTCGCTTCCCGCAGCGCCCGCCCCAGGGTCTCGGGGTTCACGCCCGAGAACGCGCGCTGGATGGTGGCGCCGGGATAGCGCTGGCGCACGCGCTCCCACAGCGCTTCGGAGCCGCCGGGGGGACTGCCGCCGGGAGCGGCAGTGGCTACCAGCGGCGCGCGGTGCTCCTCGCGCAGCTTGACGACCACTCGGGGATGACCGGCGGTTTCGCGCGGCGGGCGATCTGGCGTGTAGGACATGGCGTGAGCTCTCCTCGGGTGACGTTGCCAGGGTCACGCCGACCCTCAGCACGCTGTGTGCCACGCCGTCGGCGCGGCGGCGCCGCCCGTCGGCGCGTGATCCGTCGTTCACCACCGTGACGGATCAGGCATGCCGGAACCGCGGGGCATGGCGGGCGCGGCAGGGCGTCGCTCCGCCAGCGAGCCCCGGAACAGGCGCGGCGCTGGTGGGCGCGCCGCGCTGGCGCCTGCCTTGGTGGCGTAGTAGCGAAAGATCCCGAGCGGGATCCCGTAGCGTTCTTCCTGATGTTCTTCGGCGTCGAGGCCGTGCGGCATGGCCGTGGGCCGGCGGCGCGCAGGAGCCGGCGCGGGCGGCGCGGGCAACTCGGCGCCGGCGTCGACCAGGAACAGCGGTCCGAACCGGCCCGGGATGTCGTCATGCTGGACGCTGGTCAGCTGGGCCCGGTAGCAGCGCGCGATCGCCGCGGGCGCGTCGCCGACCAGACCCGCGGGCGCCAGAGCCGCCGTCACCGCCCGCGAGCCCTCGGCCGTGCCGCCGCGGTGGACGACCCGCAGCGCGCCGCTCTCGGCGGCGGCAGTGGCGGCTGTCGCGGCGCGATGACGGCGCACCCGGTGCGCGGCCCAGTCGGTCAGGCCATCGACGGCGCCGTAGAGCGCGTCGTAGACGAAGACCTCGTGCGGATCGCAGATGCGGCGCGAGGCATGGTGGCGCAGCAGGGCGTTCAGCGGCGCGCCCCCGCCCGAGTGAGCGGTGAGGATCAGCCGGTTGATGGCCAGCGTGCCCGTCGAGCGCCCGAGGCCCTGGCGCGCGATCCATTGCAGCGATTCGGCGGCCAGCGTCTCCAGCCCTTGCCCGCTGCCGGCCTGCAGGCCGGGGAAAGAATAGCGATCGGGGTTGATCGGATCGGGATTGTGGGCTCGCAGACGGGCCGCGGTCTCTGCCGCCACCTCCTCCGGCGTGATCTTGCGGCCACGCGGGAGGATCGCCACGGTGGGACGGCCACGGCCGCCGAGGGCGGGGTTGAAGTGGGTCAACCCGACGACGTAATTCAAGAGACCGCGCGTCGGCGCCAGGCTGCTGTAGCCGTGCAGGTGAATCACGACGTCCACCACGGTCGTCGTGGCCTCGACGCCGGACCAGGCGAGGTACAGGTTCTCGCCCGTGCCGCCGTGGCTGCGCAGTGGATCGGTGCCCAGGGTGCTGCTCGAGATGTAGCGTTCGTTCACGGCCGTCCCTCCGTTGCCGTAGTTGTCGTCATTGCCGCGCCCCTTGGCCGACGGCGCGTCCGAGCTGCCGGTCGCCACGGTCGTTCGCGAGTACGAGGCGTCGTACGAGCTTCGCGACGCCCCGCGCCCCCGCCCTCGTCCGCCCGAATGCAAGACCTGGCCCTGCCCGCCCACCAGCGCGGAGGCCGCGCTGAGGTTCTGCATGAGCGACCGGAACGTCAGCAGATAGCGCTCGCCCCGCCCCACCGGCCACGGATCGTTGATCCGCACGAAGGTGCCGTCGTCGCTGCCGTCGCCGAAGATGCCAGTGACGACGATCGAGTGCAGGCCCGGGCTGGCCTCGCCGAGCCACAGGGGTCCGACCTCCTCCAGACGCCGGCGCAGCGTCTCGACGTCCCAGGCGCGGGGGGGCTCGAGCTCGAGGTGAAACGTCGCCGCCAGCGACTCCACGTCGGTGGGCAACAGGCCCTCCTCGTAGGCGCCCCAGCGGCCGCTGCCGGTCGCGACCTCGTCGGGCCGCACCGCCAGACGATCGCGCCAGCCAACGATCATCGCCGCCGCCGCCGCCCAGCAGCTCATGCCGGTCAGCTGCGGGACGAGCGGGACCTCGTTCCAGACATCGAAATGCTGCTGGAACTGTTGCTGGGACTCGGTCCGCGTCGTCCCGCGCACCGGCACCGACCGGCTCCGCGTATCGGCCATCAGCCAGACACCGCCGGCAGCGTGATCCAGTCTTCTTGACCGTCGAACGACGCGAGCAGCACCGCCTTGCCGTCACCCGCCGAGACCGCGAACGGCTCGGTGATCTTCACGCTCAACGGCGGGCGGCGCGGCGCGGGCAGCGGCGCTGGAGCGGAGGCGGCTGCAGCGGCCACGCGGCGCAGGGTCACGATGGGTCCCGACTGGCGCAGGCTGAACACGTCCGGATCCCACACCGACCAGCTGACGTCCAGCGGGCGCGGGGACGCCAGATCCAGCCAGTAGCGCCGCCCGTCGATGGCGCGGATGCGCAGCGCCCCGGGCGCGATGGCGAGCGCGCTCTTGCCGACCTGCGCGTTCCATCCGTCGCTGACCACCACGCGGATCGACTCGAGCCCCGGGCCGGGGAGCGGCCGCTCGAGGCCCAGTGCCGCGTGGGCCACGGTCGGCCCCGCGCCCAGGCTGTCGACCCGCGACCAGACCACCTGGCCGCTGCCGTCCGAGCGCGCGTGTCCGGCCTCGATCTCGATTTGGCCGCGGACGCCGCGGGTGTGGGTGGCGTCCCACGCGATGGCCTTCGGATCCACCGAGGCGATCGACACGCCGGGCGCGCCGCTCGGGCGGCTGATCACCGGCAGCGGTCCGCGCGGCGGACGCACGAACGACGGCACCGGCGCGAACGCCGCCAGCGGGTCGGCCGGAATCCGCAGGGCGGGCCCGTCGATCGAGGCCAGGCTGGCGAACACGGTCTCGGGCTGGGCGCGCAGCTCGACGGCCAGCGTTTCCGGCTGGAACCGCAGCTCGATCGAGGCCACCTCCGGCGTCACCGGCAGCAACGTCGCGAAGGGACCGCTGCGCGACGGGCTCATCACGCGGATGCGGTTGGCGATCAGCGTCTCGCCGCGATCGTCGAGGCCCACGGCGACGAACGAGGTCAGAAAGGACGCGCCAGGCCCGGCCGCCCGTTGGCTGCTGCGGATGGGCTCGGTCAGCACGATGTCGTCGCGGAAGATGCGCCCCACCAGGCGCAGGCGCTCGTCCTTCGATGGTGGCGGCCCCACCACCGGCGTGATGCTCTGGGCGGCGCCTCCCGGCGTGGCGAGGACGATGGCGGTGACGGCGTCGCTGGGGGCGGCTGCGAACGCGTTCGGATTCGTGACCACCGAGGCGGGAATCAGGGCCAGCAAGGTGGCGTCCTCGAGGCCCGACGTGCGGGCCGCCAGGACCGCCAGCTTCTCCATCAGGGCCGAGCTGGAGGGGCCGTGCAGGTCGCCGAGGGGGCCGTTGACCACCAACTCGTCGTCGCGCACGAACGGCAGCTCTTCCAACACGCCGACGGTGGCCAGCGCCTTTTGCAGCCCCTGGATCTGATCGGTCGAGACGCGATCGATCTTGTTGTCGCCCAGCACGAACACCGGGCGAATCACGGCCACGTAGCGGCGGCGTGCGGTGCTGGTGCTGCTGGACGTGCCACCCCCCGTCGAGCCGGGCACCCCGCCGGTCGACGTCCCGGCCGTGGTCGTTCCACTGCCTGGCGTGGGCGGCGCTCCCGGCGTCCCCCCGACCAACGTCCCGGGTGCCGACGCGCCGCCGGTCGCGTAGGTGGGCGCCGCGCTGAACACCTTGCGCTCGTCGTCGGGATCGGGGCGGTCCTTGGCGAACGCCTCGACCGTGCCGCTGACCTCGGACAGCCCCAGCGACGCGGGCAGCGCCACCGTCGCCTCGCCGCCTTCGATGGCCAGCACCAGCGGGGCGCTGACCCCCGCCAGGTGCGCCACCACCCGCGCGGCCTGGTCGGCGCGCGCCAGTGACACCGACAGCGTCGGATGCGGGCCCTCGCGTGTGACGGTCGCGTCCAGGATGCGCACGCCCCAGCTGGCCGCCGACAGCGGCGGCGGCGGGTAGATGTCATCGTCGCTCTGCGATCCGAACAGCTCGACCGGAACCTCGGCCCCGCGCAGGCAATCGTTCTTGCCGCCGGCGTCGCCCGTCCAGAACTTGCTGATCTCGGCACGCGTGGCGCTGGCCGCCCTCCGCTCGTCGCGGGTGGCTACGCCGACCCAGCCGGCCCGCGCCGCCGTGGGCAGCGGCACCGTCACGACGCCCTTGGCCTTGTCGACGTGCGACGGCCACACCGCCAGGCACCCGTCCGCCGAGGCCAGCACGCACGTGGCGTCCTTCTTGTCGAGCGCCTTCAGCTGCGCGGTCGCCTGGGGGCTCTCGACGAAGTGCACGACCAGCGACGGCTGCTGCCCCTTCCTCGCGCGCAGGACCTCCTTCACCGTGCCGCTGGCGGAGCCCTCCCATTCCAGGTGGACCTGGCGTTTCACGACGTCGAACAGGTGACGCAGGCATTCCCAGCGGGCCCGCTCGCAGGCGTCCAGGAACATCGGCGCCATCGCCGACAGCCGGGTCAGCGCCGCGTTGCCGCTGGCCAGGCCATCGAGCGCGGCCGTCACCTGATCGGGCAGCAGGCCGTTCTGCAGCGAGCGCGCCAGCGATTCGGCGGGGGACGCCGACAGGGCGACCCCGTGAATGACGTCGACCATCTGCTCGGCCAAGGCGTCGCTCATGCGCCGGCCGACCCTCCCGGCGGCCAGGCCCGCCACCACGAGACCGCCCATGCGGATCACGCTCCCCTCGCAGGGACGGCCCCCGTGGGCGGCCGCCACCTCGGCGGTGGACTCGAAGGCGCGCTTGGTCTCGAGGGCCGTCGCCGCCGAGAGCTGCAGCAGCAGGCGCAGGCGGTCCAGCGCCGCCGGCTGGTTCGCGAGCGCGGCGGCCATTTCCTGACCGACGGCCTCCAGCAGCTTCAGCGGGTGTAGCAGGATCTGCCGCGCGCCGGCCAGCGCCGGGTTGCTCGCCACCGCGCGATCCAGCGCATCGGTCAGTTGCCGCATGGCCTGGGGTCTCAGCATCTGGTTCATGACGTCACCTTTCAGCTCTGGGAAGCCGCGCGCACGCGGCCGCGTGATGGCAAATGTGGGGGCTGGGCGTTCAGGGTCGCGCCCGGGCTGGCGCGGCCGCGCAGAGCGCGAACGCCGCCGATGGACTGCGTCTGGGGCGCGGGCGGCGGATCAGCGGCCGGGGCCGGGTTGGGGTTCGCCTCGGGGGCCGGATCGGGGACGGGCGCGGTCGCGGTGGTGTCCGTGCCCGCGGCGGTGCCGCCGCCGGCATGGGTGTCGGTCCCGGCCGTGCCGCCGCCCTGCTGCGCGTTGGCGCCCGACTGCTGCTCGCGGGCGCGGCGGGCCTCGTCGAGCGTGCGATCGCCCGCCAGCAGGTTGCGCGAGGGCGCGGGCAGCGCGGGGCGCGCGGTGTCGCGCGGGGCGGCCGTCTCCAGCAGGTTGCGGTGGAGGTTCTGTTCGGTGTCGGGCACCAGCGCGCGCGCGCGCAGCTGGTCCAGCGTGCGGTCGCTCGCCACGCGGCGCGTGTCGAGCGGTTCGGTGTGAAAGCGAACGTCGACGCTGGAGCGGATCCCGGCCGACACGGCGATGTCCTCGCGGGTGTGCTGCTCGTCGGAGTGGACGTAGCCGACGCTGGCGGCCATGCGGGCGCTCGCCCCCCACATGCCCATCCCGAAGCTGCCGCTCGCCTCGGTCTCGAACCGGGTGTCGGTCTGCTCGGCGGTGGTCTGCTCCGCCGTGCTGCGGGCGTCCACGCGCAGATCCATGGACGCGTGGATGTGCCCGTCGTCGATCACCACGCGCTGCAGGCCCATGAGGACCATGGTCGACAGCATCGCCTGCCGGTCGCGGGCCAGCTTGCGCCGCACGAGCGGCAGCAGCGACTCGTTCAGATCGCCCTCGTTGACGGTGCCCACCTCGCTGCGGGTCGCCTCGAGGACGCGCGCCAGCTCCTCGGCCGGCGGCATCTGGGCGTCCTGGCGCAGCACCAGCCGCGGCTCGCTGCCGTTGGCCTCCACCGAGAACACCGGGAAATGCCCGGCCACCCAGGTCGCGGCCCGGGCGTCGGTGATCTGCGACGTGGCGAAGTCGCTGGTGGTGGCGCTGACGGCCCCCATCAGATCGGAGAACGCCTGCAGCTGCTGGATGCTCGAGTTCTGGATCGACTGGAACACCCCGTTGATGAGCGAGGTGACGAAGCCGGGGAAGTCGATGGCGTCGCGCGTGGCGCGCAGGACGTTGGCGGCGTTGTTCACCGCGCTCTGCCCGTGCAGCTGCGACGCGGTCTGCGCCTCGGCGAGGACCATGGGCGACGAGGCGCGGGAGGTCGCCGCGGCGCCTCGGCTTTCACCGCCGGCGCGCGCGGCAATCTGCTCGGAGAGGCGCTTCTCCTCGGCCAGCAGCTCGGCCGCCGCCATCGAGACGCCCACCATCTTGCGGGCGATCTGCCGCCCCAGATCGGGGCGCCCCTGCAGCACCGGGGTGTCCTCGATGACCCGCCGGACGGCGTGCCGGACCGTGCTGAGGATCTCCGCGCTCACGAGGCCTCGCTCGCGGTCGCGAGCCACCGCTCGGCGGCCGCCACCACCGGATCGCGGCGCGCGATCGCGGCGCCATGGCCCCCGCGGTGCGCCAGCCAGCGCAGCAGATACAGCCCGCTCTCGGCGCGCTCGAAGTCGCGCATGACCTCGAGCGGCCGGCCGAGGATCCGCGGGCCCCAGCGCTGGAGGATGGCGTAGGGCGTGCCGCCGCCGAGCGCGCGCGCGACGTCGGGCGCCTGCAGCACGGCCACCGCCTCGCGGATCTGGGAGACGATCTCGCGGGCGGCGAAGCCGGCGATCCCCGTGGCGCGGTCGGAGAGCTTGCGGGCGAGATCCCCGCCCACCGTGGCCACCCGCGCCTCCAGATCGGCGACGCCGTCGTCGGCGCGGCGGCGGCCGAGCTCGGCGAGCAACGACGCCAGCGCGCGCAGGTCGCGATCGATGGCGGAGACGGCGGAGGAAGGGGACGAAGGCGCGGGCTCGCCGGGCGGCGGCCCCGGCGCCGAGGCCCCTCCTCCCGCCGGAGGCGAGGGGCTCACCGGCGGCCACACACCGGCGCTCGGGTCCACCCCCGCACCGTCGAACAGCCGCTGAAACAGCCCGCGCCGCTCCCCTTCGTTGAAGCGCTGCTGGCGCGTGCGCCAGATCTGGGCCAGACGGTGCGCGGCAGCCCCCAGATCCAGATCCAGCTCGCCGCGCGCCAGCCGGGCCGCCAGCGCCTCCACGAACGACGGCAGCCCGGCGCGATCCACCTGGCGGCACCAGTAGAGGACCGCCGCCACCTCGGCCTGCGCCACCACCACCGGCTCGTGACCGAGCGGCGGCAGATCGACCAGGCCGAGCGCCGCGCTGCCGAACCGGCGCGCCGCCGCGGCCAGGTGGCCCGCCAGCAGCTGGCGGCACGCGTGCAGCCCCGCCGCCTCGATCATTTTTCGGCCCGCTGATTGAGGGAGTCGATCTGCGTCTGCGACGCCAGCTTCTCGAGCGGGAACGTCTCGCTCTTGAAGTTCACCTTCACGTCGCCGGTTAGCTTGGCCTTCAGCTCGGCCTTCGACTCGCTGTCGTCGGACGTGGCCGAGCTGACCACCGTCTTGTGCGTCTCCTGGGTGTCGTCGTAGCTGGTGCTGAACCAGCCCCCGCCGTCACCGTGCTGGCGGTTGACGGTGTTGTCGTCGTACATCGACGCGGTCGCCGTGCGCTTGGCCCGGTCGCTGGTCTGCACGTCGATCACCACCTTGGCATTGATGGCGCCGTCGGTGACCACGATGCGGTTGATGCCCATCAGCACCATCGTGGCCAGCTGCTTCTGGCGCAGCTTGGCCATCTCCAGCTGCGCGCGCTGGGCCAGCTTGGTCTCGGCGCCCTCGTCGTCGAGGTCCAGCTTGTCCTTGATGCCCAGCGACTGGCGGACGTCGCTGAGCTCGTTCTCGTCGCCCGAGTCGGTCGCCTGCAGCCGCGGCGTGCCGCCCGAGGTCTCGATCTTCAAGCTCGACGGGAAGCGCTCGGTAAGCCAGTCGCGGCCCTGGTTCAACGTGAAGTTGTCCTTGGCGAACTCGTCGACGCTCTTCACCACCTGCTCCAGCAGCTTGCCGTAGGCCTGCATCTGCTTGATCGAGGCGGTGACGATCGAGTTGAAGACGCCGTCGATGAGCCCCGCCACGAAGGCCGGAAAGTTGATGGCGTTGACGGCCTGCTTGTAGATGTCGGCGCCCTCGCGTCCGGCCGCGGCCTTGAAGTCCTTCTGGACGATGTCCGACTTCTTGGCGAGCCGGTCCTGCACCTTCTCGGCGCCGGTCTTCTCCTTCTGCTGCTGGGCCAGCCCCTCCGACAGCCCCTGGACGCCCGCGCCGGTCTGACCGGGGTTCGGATCGGACAGGTAGGCCACCACGTCGACCAGCCCCCGGGCCAGTTTCCGCCGCTCGGGGTCGGGCATCTGCTGGAAGGCCATCGACCGGTCCAGTAGCTCGCGCACGTTCGCGCGCACAATGGCCTGCCGCTCGAGCGGCAGCTTGGCGAGCGCGCCGTCGTTCATGGCGTGGTCCTCGCGGGCGCGCCCCCGCCCAACGGAGCGCCCCCCGCGGGCGCGCCCCCCGCGCCGGCGGCGCCGGGACGCGCGGCCCCGCCCGCGCCCTGGGACATGTAGTTGAGCTGATCGAACTGCAGCGCGTCCAGCATGCGCTCGGGCGGCAAGGTCTCCGATCGGAAGTTCACGTTCACCTCGCCGGTCAGCTGCGCCTTCATCTGCGCCTTCGACTCGCTGTTGTCGTCGATCGAGCTGCGCACGGTGGTCTTGTGCTTGCTGCGCGAGTAGCCGGCCGCGCCGCCCCACGGAAAGGCCGCCGTGGCCACGCCGCCTGATTCGCTCTCGGCCTCGTCCTTCAAGCCGGCGCGGGCCGCCCGCTTGGCGTAGTCGCTGGCCTCGACGTCGAACACCACCTTGGCGTTGATGCGGCCGTTCGTGACGATGATGCGGTTGATGCCCAGCATCACCATCAGCGCCATCATCTTCTGGCGCTGGCGGGCCATCTCCAGCTTGGCCGCCAGCACCAGCTTCTGCTCCGACTCCGGCTCGTCGAGGCTGACGCGATCGCGGCTGTTCGTCATCTGCTGCAGCCCGCTCAGGTCGTCGGCGCCCTCGCGCGCGACCAGGCGCGTCCCCTCGCCGCTGCGCTCGACGCGCACCAGGCTCGGATAGCGGGTGGCCACCTGCTCGCGCGCCTGATCGTCGCTGATGTGGTCCTGCGCGAACTGACCGACCGACTTGGCGGTGGCGGCCAGCAGCTCGCCGTAGGCCTGCATCTGCTGGATGCTGGCGTCGACGATGGCCTGGAAGACGCCGTGGATCAGGCCGCTCACGAACTCGGGAAAATCGACGGTCTTCACCAGGTTGCCGAACTGCTCGACCCCCTGCTTCATGGCGCCGGCCTGGAACTCGGCGCCGATCTGGCCGGGCTTCTGCGCCAGCCGCGACTTCAGATCCTGGACCGGATCCTTGCTGGCGGCCTGTCCCTCCACCAGGGCTCGGACCGCGGGCGGATCGGGCACGTCCAGCCACCCCGGATCCTTGGCCAGGTAGTGCGCGACCTTGACCATGTTCTGGGCGAAGTCACGGCGCTGACCGTCGTCGAGGGCCTTCCACGCCGACGATTCGCCGAGGATCTGCTTGACCTCTTGCCGGACGAGCGCGAGGTCCTGGGGAGGAGCATCCATGGGCGCAGCCCCCGGTGGTCAGCCGCCGCCCGGCGGGGTGGACGTCGTGGTCTGGCCCGGCGTGCCCCCACTCCCGCCGGCTCCCCCGGCGGCGCGGTTGCCGCCCGCCGGCGCCGCTCCGTTCGGCGTCGGGGCGCCCGGCGCGCCCGGCGCGCCTGGCGCCCCGGGCGCCCCTCGTCCCGCGGAGCGCACGCGCTCCATGCGGAACACCTCGTCGGCGCTCGCCAGCTTGTTCAGGTCGAAGGTCTCCGACTTGAAGTTCAAGCTGACCTCGCCCGACAGCTTGGCCTTGGCCTCCAGCTCGGCGGTGGTCACCTTGTCGTCGACAGCGGTCAGGTAGATGGCCGGCGTCTCGGCGTACTGGTACGTGCCCTTGCTCCAGCGGTTGCTCTCGCCCGAGCGATTGCTGCCCGCCCAGCCCCCGCGGCTCTCCGAGTAGCCCTCGCCGGTTGTCTCGCCACCCTCCGAGGTGCTCTGCGACGCCCGGTTCACGCCGAAGTTCTTGTAGTCGTAGGTCTGCGCGTGATCGGTCATGGTGTCGCGCGCCTTGAAGTCGAACATCAGCTTGGCGTTGATCTTGCCGTCGGTGACGACGATGCGGTTGATCCCCATCAGCAGCATCGTGGCCAGCAGACCCTGCCGGCTGCGGGCCAGATCGTTGCGCGCGGCCGGGACCAGCTGCTGCTCGATGGTGTCCTCGTCGAGATCGGTGACCTTCTGATCGAGGCCCAGCGAGCCGGCGATGTCGGGCAGGTCGTCGGTGTTGGCGTCCGGGCGCAGGCCGCAGCGCGGGCCGGCGTCGGTCATGTTGATCTGCATCAGGTTGGGGAACTTGCTGACCAGGTGATCACGCCCCTGGTTCTCGGTGACGTTGGCATCGCGAAAGTCGTTGAGCGACATCGTGATGCTCTGGACCAGCTCCCCGTACGCCTTCATCTGCTGGATGCTGGCGTCGACCACCGCCTGGAACACGCCCTGGACCAGCTCGGCGACGAAGGCCGGGAAGTTCACCTGGCGCAGGAGCTCGCCCGCCATCGACACGCCGGTGGCGATGGCCGTGCCGAAGTCCCCCGCCTTGGTGGGACCGAACTTGGTGGCGCCCGGCTGCGCGCCGCCCGTGAACTGCGGCTTCTGCGCCCCGCCCGGCGCGCCCGGCATCATCCCGCCCGGCTGGGGAAACCCGGGCGGCGTCATGCCGTCGGTCGGGCCGAGCGGGACAGCGAACGGGTCGCTGCGCGCCGCCGCCGTTTCCACCGCGCCGAGCCGCCCGCCGCGGCCCCCGCCTTGCGCCACCCGGTTGGCGGCCATCGTCGCGATGATCGCCGCCGTGTTGCGGTGGATCTCGGCCTGCTGATCGGGCGGCATCGACTGGTAGGCGGCGCTGCGCGCCAGCATGCCGGCGACTTGGCGGTTCACCTCGCGCTGCTGCTCCGAAGACGCGTTCGGCGAAGCGGTCGGCGAGCCATAGAGCGAAGCGTGATAGGCAGGGTTCATCGTGCAGTCTCCTCGGCGGCGTTCACGCGACTAGAGGCGGTAGGGATCGGCGGCGCCGCCGTCGTGCATCGCGTGCCGGTGCGGCGGTCCGTGGTGCAGCCCGTCCATCGGGTTCGATTGCGGGTTCGACTCGTGGCGGCCGACCTGGGTGTAACCGCTCGGACGCAGGTAGATCGAGCAACGCGCGCCCATCTGCGGCTGCACGCGGAAGCTGACGACGCTGATGCGTCCCGGGCCGTCCTCGTTGTCGGGCGTCATGGCCTGGGCCCAGCGGCGCAGCTCGTTCTGCGCGCTCGGCCGCTCGCCGAGCACCATGTGCACCAGCTGATACATCTGCGGCGGCGGATCCGGGATCCCGCCGATGAGCACGTCCAGCTTCAGCTCGATGCCCTTCTGGGTGTCGCGCAGGCCCATGATCACCGAACCCTCCGGCAGGATGAACCGTCCGCCCAGCACCACGCCGACCGCTGCCAGCAGGCCCGGCAGCTGGTGGCCCACGCCCAGCGCGTTCAGGAGCGGTTCGAGATCGAGCAGCCGCAGGTCGCCCCGGTGGAAGAAGTACAGCCGCTGCGCGCCGCGCTTTCGCCCGCACGCGATCGACGTGAAGATCGGGACCAGGCCGGGGAGCGCCGCCGCCGCCACCCGGGCCGCGTGCTGCAGGTTCGGCGGCAGACCGTCGAGATCGTTCGGCCGCAGCTCGTAGTACACCTTCGACTCCTGCAGGCCCATCTGATCGACGCCCATCCCGAACCAGGCGCCGAAGCGGGCGTTGCCGTGCAGTGTGGTGCCCCTCCACGGCTCCGAGCGCGCGTCGAACCAGCGAAGCGCCGCCGCGCCGTAGTTGTCGCTGACCAGCCGCCGCATCTCGCGGCTGGCCTCCTGGGCGCGCGCGTGTGGATCGGCGGAGGGGCCGAGCGGCTCCATGTCGAGGCGCAGCGCCGCCGGCGCCATCTCGGAGAAGCTGTGCTCGAGCGGGAAGTGTCCGGGCGTCAGCAGATTGTTGCCGTAGCGGGGATCGCCGAGCGGCAGATCGAAGCTGCGATCGATGAGCCCGCCGATGGCGCTGACGGGGTTCTTGGTGCCAAGGCGCCGGGAAGCGACGGTCAGCCGGCGCTTGGCGACTTCCGCCGCAGAGAAGGTGGACATGAAAGCCTCCGTTCAGATTACGTAGCGACGAGGTTGAGGGTCAGGCCTGCGGAATCGACGGCAGGTTCGGCATCGGGATGTTCACGCCGTTGCCGCGCACCTGGTTGAGCGCGTCCTGTACGGCCTGCGGCATGCTGGTCATGCTCTGGCCCAGCATCGGCACGGTATACTGGGTCTTCAGATCCAGCGGCTCGGTGTTCTGGGCCACCACCGCGTCGGAGGTCCCCGTCGAGGCCAGCCAGCGCTCGCACCACTCGGCCAGCACCGTGAACGCCGGCGTCGGCACGCGACGCTGGCCGTTCCAGGTGACGATCTGCAGGCCGGCGGCCGAGCCGCTGGCCAGGACCGGCGCACTCTCGGCCAGCCAGTTGATGATCTTCTCGCCGGTGGCGGCCAGCGTGCGGTACTTGACACCGTTGCCGGCGCCGCCGAGGTACAGGTTCGCCACGCGGTCGACCAGCTGCCAGCGGTCGCGCACGCCGTAGGCCATCTGGACCTCCTTCTCGTCCATGATCGAGAAGATGTCCTCGATGATCGACTTCAGCTCGCCGGCCGCGGGAGAGGCCAGCCCGTACCCGTGCAGCGACAGGTTGACCGCCAGATCGCGCGCCGACTTGTGCACCTGCTCGACGCTGACCTGATCGCGCTCGAAGCTGGAGACCTCGCGGAACTTCTGGCTGACCGTGGACAGGAAGCGCATCCACAGCGTCGAGAACTCGCGGTTCGGCATGACGTCCGAGACGTTGCCCTGGGCCAGGCCCACGCAGCGACCGTAGAGCGCCCGCCGCTCCATCTCGTTCAAGCGCAAGGTCGAGCGCTTGAACAGCTGGTACATCTTGTCGGCCGCCTCGCCGCGCGTGATGGGCAGCAGGCCCACGTGGAAGTGCTCGAAGACCTTGTCGTAGACGGCGTGCAGCTTCATCTCCTCCAGCTGCGACGAGTAGTAGATCATCCGCACGGCGCGGACGTTGTCGGGGATGATCTCGATGGCCGCCACGGTGTCGAGGTCGGGGGGCTCCAGGCTCAGCGCCGACGGGGCGCCGTCGATGACGCCGCCCAGGGTCTGCGACAGGGCGTTCTGGATCTGGAGGCTGATGTAGGGATCGTTGGCCGAGATGCCGCGCGTGATCAGGCGCTGGGTGACCGCCGCCAGGTCGCGGGTGTTGACCTTGGGCAACGTCCCGGGCGCCGCCCGTCCCACCGCCTGCTTCAGCAGCTCGACGAACGCTTGGTCGTACAGCGAGGCGTTCTCGGTGTAGTTGCGGAAGGCGTCTTGGAAGGCGGCCACGAACTCAGGGACGATGAGGACGCGGAAGTTGATCCAGGTCCAGCCGCCCGCGCTGTTGGGATCGCCGACCGGCTCCTTGCCGAAAGAGCCGGTCTCATCGCTGCCATTCAGGTAGATGTCGCGGGGCCCGGGGAAGCCCCGCGCCAGCCGGCCGAGCGACGGATCCTCGAACCCGTTCATCAGCAGCTGGCCGTAGACCGCGGCGAAGCGGTTGCGATCGGCCGTGGTGAAGTTGACGTCGAAGTCCTTCGAGTTGGTGGCCGGGTAAGTGCCGCCCACCGCCTGCAGGACGTTGAACGAGTGCCGGAACAGATAGCCGCAAGCGATGTAGAGGCGCTTGCGCATGATGTTCTCGTCGGCGCGCAGGTCGCCGGAGGTACCGCCGGTCGGCAGATCGGGGCCGGTCTCGAGATCGGGATTGAAGATATCGGGATAGATGGCGGTCGCTGCGGTGCTCATGGTCGCTTCTCCTCCGTCGTTCGTGTCGGGTTGGGCTCAAGGAACCCCCGCCCGAAGGCGTGGGTTTTCGAGCCTCGCGAAGGAGGCTCGGCAACTGGGGCGTGCGGAGCGGCGCGCCGCTCCTCGGCGGTGAACGAACCGCGCCGATCGCGACGACCCAGGACATCTTCCAGCGCGTGCAAAGCCGCCGGCACATTCAGCACACCGCTGCCGCAGCCGGTGATGCGGGCGGCGGGCGAGAACGGGCGTGCGTGGCGGGTCAGGTAGGTGCGCGCGTCCTCCGCCGTCAGTGCGACGCCGTACCGGGCGGCGCGCGCCACCAGCAGCGCGCAGGCGCCGGCCACGAACGGCGAGGCGAACGAGGTGCCGCTCTGGGACTGGTAGCCGTCGAGGCCGGCCGCGAAGACGCGCTCCCCGGGCGCGCACAGCGCCACGTGATCGCCGCGGGTGGAGAACGACGACGGCAGGCCATTTTCGCCGACGGAGCCCACCGCCAGGACGCCCGGGTGCGCCGCCGGGTAGTAGCGCGTCGGCGTGCCGCTGTTGCCCGAGGCAGCCACCGGGATCGCCCCCCGGGCGAGCGCGTAGGCGATGACGTCCTCGTGCGGCCGGGGATCATCGGGGCGCAGCGCCGTCTCGGGCGTTCCGAACGAAAGGTTCAGGACCTTGGCGCCGAGATCCACCGCCAGCTTCACGGCCTGATCGATGTCGGGGATGCACCCGAGCGCCGTCAGCGTCGAGCGCTCGGCGAAGCGCGCGGCCGCCAGCGCCCGCGCGGCCAGCAGGCGGGCGGCGCCGCCCAGCCCGGGCGGCACGCTGAGGCCGCGCGCGCCGATGATGCTGGCGCAGGCCGTCCCGTGACCCATCTCGTCGCGCGGGATCCGATCGGGATCGCTGCTGTCGCCGATGAGGGTCAGGCCGCGGGTCGTGCGATCGGGGGGCAAGTCGACGGTGTCGACGCCCGGACGCAGGCGGCCCTGCAGCTCCTGGTGATCCAGCGCCACGCCGCTGTCGATGATGCCGACGATCAGGGCGCTGTCGCCGGGCTCGAAGGCCAGCGCCTCGTCGGCGCCGATCATGCGCTGGGCATAGCGGCGATCGACGGCCGCAGCGGAAGGCGGCGCCGGGCCCCGGCGGGAGCCGGCGCCCCGGGGGCGCGGCCCCGCGAACGGCGTCACCGCCAGATACTGCGGCGTGGCCGCTTCGATCACCGCCAGCCCCTTCAGCTCCTCCAGCAGGCCGAGCAGGCTGGCGTCGGGATCCAGATCGATGCGGAAGGTCCGCGACAGCCCGATGTGCTCTTCCAGATCGTCGAAGTGGTGGCGGGTCTCGCCGCCCACCATCACCTGCTTGGCGGCGTGGAAGGCGCGGGTGACCTGCGCCGCCGGGGAGAACCGGCGGATCGCCCGATCGACCGCCCCGTCGTCGACGGCCAGCGCGGCGGTCCGCAGCCCGCGCGCGACCTCCAGGTAGTGGGGAACGTGATCGCCCGCCTCGCCGGGCGCCAGCTTGATGAGCACGCGGCCGCGTACGCAGGTGCGGGTGCGCTCGGGCTCCCACGGGCGGTCCGGCGCGCGCCCGAGATCGGGGCCGGTGTCGAGCTCGTCGGCGCCTACCACGTGTCACCTTCCTCGGCCGCCTGGGGCTCCACCTCGGTGTGATGGCCGTTGTGCGACGCGGGCGGTGCCTCGACGGCCGCCATCGCCGTCGTCGGAGCGCCAGCCGCGCGCTGCGAACGCCCCCCGGCCATCGGGCGCGCGGCCGCAGCAGCGCCCGCCTTCTGCGTGGGATTGCCGCCCGCGCCCAGCTCGTAGAAGCCCTCGGCGCGCCGCTCGCCCACGTGGACCTCCAGCTCGCCTTCCTGGTGGTGGGACAGCGGGCGCACCAGCAGCTCGTTGGGGCGCGACTCCAGTACCTCGACTCGATCGCCCGAGATGAACACGCGCGGCGGTTGCCCGTCGGTCAAGTTCGCGCCGCGGATGCGCAGCAGGTCGCGCCCCTGGGGCTGCCGGACCGGCTCGCTGGCGACGACCACCGGCCGCGACGACTGCAGCAGCAGCTGCTGCATCCGGTTGACGGGGATGTCCAGCAAGGCGCCCATCTGCTTGGCGTCCGTCCCCTCCGTCATGCGCTTCAGCTGCCCAACCGTACGCACGCCGACCAGCTCCAGCTTGCGGCGATCGTCGTCGTGCAGATCCTGGTGGCCGGCCAGGTCGGTCAGTGCGCGCGGGTCGTCCTCCAGCGAGAACGCGACGGTGTTCTCCTCCACCATCGCGCGCGTGATGGTGGTGAACGACAGGTGCAGCGTGCTGGCGCCGTCCTCGTTAGGCGCGGCGTGGCGCAGCAGCATGCGGCCGTCGCGCTGGGCGTCCCAGAACACCTTCAGATCGACGCTGAGATCCTTGAGCGCGAAGGTCAGGGGCCGCCCCGTGCGGGCCTTCAGGGCCAGCGCGTCTTGCGCGCGGTCGAGCTGCGCGCTCAGCGCCTGCACGAACTCCTCGACGGGAAAGGCGGGGCCGCCGGCGGTCCGCCCGGGCGTCGGAGGGTTCATGTGACCTCCCGGACGAAGCAGACCCGTAGGCGTCCATGCGGAATCGCGAAGCCGGTCACCATGCGCCCGCGCGGCGCGGTCAGCGACAGCCCGCTGTGTTCGATGCGCGATTCGACGGGCAGGCTCAGCTCGACCTCGGCCACGCCCAACCGCGGGCCCGAACCGGCGTCACCCGCGCGGGCCGGCAGGCCGTCCTCGAGCTCGGTGAGCATGGCTGCAAGATCCATCACGGTGTGGGTCCTCGGGGGGCGTCACCGCCGGAGGCCGGCGACGGCGCGGGGGCCGTGCGCGCGGGCGCGGGCGTCGAGGCAGCCACGCCGTTAGCGGCGGACGCGCCACCACCGGCCGCGGCCGCCGCCTCACCGGCGGACGGCTTCTGCATGGCGTGGCGGCTGATCAGTTGGATGGCCTGCGAGTCGGCGAACCGCTGCAGATCGAACGTCTCGGTGCGGAAGCGGACCGACACCTCACCGACCAGATCGGCCTTGATCGAGATGTCGGACTGCGCGTTCACGTCGACAGTCGACACCATGGTCGTCACCGCCGTGCGCATGCCCGCCTGGCTGGCCGCGATGCCAGCCTCCTGTCCGCCTCCCTTCATCGCCATCTCGGCGGTCAGCCGCTCCTGCGCCTTGGCGTGAAACTGCAGCCGCGCGCGCAGCTGGCCGTCGTCGATGACCACGCGGTTGACGCCCATCAGGACCAGCGTCGACAGCGTGCGCAGGCGATCCTCGCCGATGTTGCGCCGGGCCGCCGACAGCAGGGGCCCTTCGATCAGCTCGGGGCTCAGCTCTTCACCGCCGAGGCCGTAGTCGGACAGCCACCCGGGCGAGCCCGCCTGGCCGCGCTGGCGCGGTCGCGGTGTCAGGCGCGGCTGCACGCCCTGCTGCCCGGGCGGCGGCAGTACCAGCATTAGATCCTGCGGGTGCTTGTCCGCCAGGTAATCGCGCGCCTGGTTGTGGCTGACGTTGTCGCGCGTGAACTCGTCGACCGACTTCGACAGGTCGGCCACCAGCTTGGCGTACTCGCGCACCTGCTGGGCGGTCGCGTCCACGATCGACTGGAACGTGCCGTGGATCAGGCCCGCGACGAAGGACGGAAAGTCGACCGCGTCAAGCACCTGGCGCGCGCGCGTGCCGATCACCTCGGTCGGCGTGGGCGGACGAGCGGGGGCGGGCGGCGGGGGCACGAAGCCGCCCGGACGCGAGGCGGCCGGCGGCCCTCCGGGCGCGCCCGCCGGCCCGCGCATGTCGAACGGCGTCTCGAGCGGCACCGCGAAGGGATCGGCCGTGGCTGACGCGGTGGTCCCGGGCGTGGGCGAGCCGATCAACGCGCGCTCGATGCGTCCGAGATCGCGCTCCAAGCTGGCGCGCTCGCCCGCGCCCAGCGCGGCAAACCCGCGCGAGCGGCGGATGCTGCGCGTGGCGGCCAGGGCGGCGGCGGTCGGCTGAGGCGTGGTCGGATCGTTCATCGGTTATCCCAGCTCGAAGGCAGTCCCACCGTCCAGCTCGGCGTGGTTCGCGGCGAGGGCCAGCACGCGCGCCTCGAAGGCCGTGCCGCGGGCCGCCTCGATCAACGCGCGCTCGACGCCGTCGCGCGCCGGCAACGGCACGGGCGAGTCGGCGCCGAGCCCGCGCAGCGCGCCCATCAGCGCCGCGTGGGTGACCGGCGTCCAGCGCCCGTCGGCGGTCAGCCCGGCCCCGGCTTGTGACCGCTGGAAGCCACGCAGATCGTCGGGACCGTGCCCGAGCGCGCGCAGCGCAGCCGCGCGATCGGCCTCGCTGTGGATGGCGCCGACGGCGTTCATGATCCAGGCGCTGCCGCGGCCAACGCCCATGTGGACGGCGCGATCGACGAGCAACGCCAGCCCGCGCGCCGTGTCGAGGCCCAGCCCGCGCGCGAGCGGCAGCATGCGATCGAAGAAGTCGACGACGCCGACCTCGTTCTGCGCCCACTGCACGTAGGGGATCTGACCGGCGGCCTGGAAGCGCCCGAGCCACGGCTCCTCCCACAGGACCTTGCCGCCCACCGGCGCCACGCGATCTTCCGGATCGGGCGTGTGGTCGGGGTCGGTGGTCGCGAGCAGCGCCGGCCAGTCGGGGCCGAACAGCGTAGCCAGGCGATGCTCGTGCGGGATGGCCTGCGGATCGGCGGCCAGCGCGGCGCGCTCGCGGACGTCGGCCTTGCGCAGCACGCGGCCGAGCGCCCCGCTGCGCTGGTTGAACATCAGCAAGCCCCACCCGAGGCCCAGGTGGTACAGGTGATAGGCGGCGTGGCGCCGGTCGTGGAACTCGGTGTCGGCGTTGACGGCCGCGTACCCGGCGGCGCCGGTGTCGGCGCGTCCGACGACGCGCAGGATGCGGACCTTCTCGGCGACGGTCAGGGGTTCGACCCCCAGCGCGGTCGCCGCTGGGCCGACCGGCAAGCTGTCCTCGGGCACGTCCTCGTCGTGATAGCTGGCTTCCTTCTCGCCTAGCACACCTGGCACGCCGAAGCCCAGCCCGGCGTCGTCGTCGAGGTGCGCGTCGGCGTCGAGGGCGCCCGGACCGCGGCCATAGCGAGGCGCTTCGCCGCTCGGATCGCCATATCCGTAGCCGTTCGTCGCGCCGTTCGCGGCCTGGCCGCCGGTGCCAGGCGCAGCGTCGGCGTGGCGCGTCCGGTGATCGGCTCCGTCCTCGGCGTCGTCGGGATCGACGCCAAGGTCGGAGGCAAGATCGTCGTCGTCGCCGGCGGCGGTCATGGCCGCGTCGTCAGCGGCACCCGCGCCGCGCCCATCGCGACGTGCGAAGTCGCCGCCGTCCTCGAATCCGAGCGGCTCGCCGTCGTCGCTGTCCTGCGCGGCGTCGGCGTCGCCCGCGGCGGCCAGGCCCTCGCCGGCGAACTGACCGTCGGTCGGAGCCCCTCCGTCTTCCTCCCGGTGGCCGTCGTCACCATAGGCGTGGTCCCAGGCGAGCGACGCCGGCGTGCTGGTCTCGTACGTGCCGCCGCCACCCCTGCGGTTCTGCTTCGCGAGGCCGTCGTCGTCGGCGACGGGCGCCGCAGGATCGGCGTCGCCGTCGACCTGACCGGTGGCGCGCCACAGGGTCGGGTCATATCCGTCGTCGTAGCCAGCGCCTTCGACCGCGGGCGGAGGCACTTCGCGCTCGGCGTCCAGCGCCGCATCGCCGCCCCAGCGCAGGGTCCCGCGTGCCGGGCTGCCGTACACCGCGCTCGCGGCCGCGCCGTCGAGGCGCCCGAGCCGCGCGCGGTCGAGGCTGCGGCCCGTGAAGTCGGCGCCCACGCCGATGCTCGGCACGCGCTCGAGCTCGTTGGGCGCGATCGAGAACCGGGCGTTCTCGCCGTTGCGCCCGCCGTAGCTGCCGAGCGCGTAATAGATCCGCCGGGAGCCCGCGAATCGGCGGAGCTGGTGCGGCGGAATGAAGAACGTGCTCTCGCCCTCACCGGCCGCCAGCAGGCCCGCCTCGCGGCTGGTGTAAAAGTTGTCGCGCGTGCGGTGTGCGGCGTACGCGGTGTGAAACAGCCGTGGATCGGTGGCGCACGCGACCTCGTACAGCCGCTCGCGCGGTAGGCGCACCATGAACGAGGCGATGGGAAACCGTTCAGAGATCGTCGAACGGCAGGGAACGATGATTTCCATGGGCGTTCCTCTCAACACCGAAGGGCACGTTGCACGCGCCGTTCCAGCGGGGAGCGCCCGTCGCGCCCGGTCCTTCCGCGGCGACCCTGCCTGATCCGCCATGCTTCCCGGCGCAGGGCTGCTGCTGCGGGCAGGGATCGTCGGCGAGCCGGCATGCGCAGCGACGGTGACGTGGACGCAGCGAACGTGGCCGGGCGGCGACAGCGCGCGCGGCGCCGCGGTGGAGCGCGGCCCCTCTCCTTATCCTCCCCGCCTGCGCAGGGGAGACGGCCGCCGCAGAATTGATTGCGGTCCCCTCGCCCATGAAGTGGGGAAAGGGCGAAGGGCGAGGGCCCGTCGCTCTCTCAGGGTGCCGAGGTCCGGACGCCAGCGACCTGGCTCAGCGAGCTGCGAAGCTCAGCGGCTCAGCTTCTTGAAGATCGTCCGGACGTGGATCCCCAGCCGCTGCGCCGCGCGCGTGCGGTTGTCGTGCTCGGCGTGCAGCGCGGCCTCGATCAGCATCCGCTCGCACCTCTCGAGCGCCTGCGCCAGCGAGAGCCCGTCGCGTTCGATCATCTGCCACAGGTCGCGGACCGATCCCGGTCCCCCCGCCACCCCGCCCGCCGCCGCCACCGTCGCCGCGATCACCGACGGCGCCCCGGAGGGAACCGCTCCGCCGGGGTGCAAGCCCAGATCCTCGGCGTCGATCTCGGGCGTGCGCGCCAGCAGCGCCGCGCGCTCGATCCGGTGCTTCAGCTCGCGCACGTTGCCCGGCCAGTCGTGCTCGTACAGCGAGGCAATGGCCCGCGCTGTGAACGACCGGCCGGGGCCGCCGGCACTGGCCAGGAAGTATCCCGCCAGGATCTCGACGTCGCCGCCGCGCAGGCGCAGCGCCGGAACCTCGAGGCGCAGGACATCCAACCGATAGAAGAGGTCTTCCCGGAACGCGCCCGACCGGACCCGCGCCTTCAGATCGCTGTTGGTGGCCGCCAGCACCCACACGTCAGCTCGCTCGTTGCGGTCGCTTCCGACCGCCCGGTACTCGCCGGTCTCGAGGAACCGCAACAGTTTCGCCTGCACCGCCGGAGACAGGGAGTCCACCTCGTCGAGAAACAGGGTCCCCGTCGCGGCCGATCGGATCAGCCCGGCGCGGGCGGAGAGCGCATTCGTGAACGCGCCGCGCGTGTGGCCGAACAGCTCGGCTTCGACCAGCTGCTCCGGCAACGCGCCACAATGGACCGCCACGTACGGCGCGCTCGACCCGGCATGAGCAGCGCCGTGCAGCGCCGAGGCGACCACTTCCTTGCCGACGCCCGTCGGACCGCTGATCAGGGTCGTTCGCCGGGCCAGCGCCACCAGGTCGAGCTGCGTGCGCAACGCGCGCATCAACGCAGAGTCGCCGAGCAGGGCGGATGCCGCGCGCGAGTGCGGCGTCCCCTCGAGCTCGCCGACCCCCGCGACGACGACGCCGTCGGGTCGCAGACTCGTCGTAGAGGCCGTCCCGGGAGCCAGTCTGTTGGATGACACCGCAACCTGTTCCATGCCGCCCGTCGCTCACACAAAGGGTCTAGGGGATGAGGAGGATCGTTGAGGGGACTTTCCGGGACCGTTGATCTTTACGTCGAGAGGAAACAAGCCGTCAAGCCACGCCTTCACGACGAACACGAACGCCGGACGCGGCATTTATTCCACACGTGCCTCACGTGCCGCACGTGTTCGGGTGCCGTGCTGGCTCCGTTTTGCGGGGAGTGCCTGTGCAACGGACGCGCCACGCGGTTGCCGTGTTGCCGCGCTGCCCGTCCGGGCTCAAGCGCGCGCGGGCCACAGGCAGATCGGGCAGGCGACCGCCTGGCCGGCCATGGCAGATGCTCGTTCGGGCATGGCCGGTGGATCATGCGCGGAGGATGCACGCGCCGCCGCCAGCCGTCCGCGGCTCGTCCTCGCCGCTCGAAAAAGCCGCCCCGTCAGAACGACCGGCCGTAGCCGTGTTGGACGAGCCAGCCCGGAAGTCGCCACACACCCTCGTCACGGCCGGAAACGACCGGCCTCGGTCCAGATCGATGCTCCGGGTGATGAGTCTCTTGCTGGACGTTGCGAAGGCGACCGCTCACGCGGTCGAGCTCGAATGCGCGGGGGACCAAGAAACGGGGCGACGCGGTCGAGATCAAATTGTCGCGGCCTCTTCTTCAGTCTGGGTGCTCTGAGACAAGCGACGCCTCAATCGCAGATCTGCCGTCCCGAGAACACCTGCGGCGTCGCCGCCTCACGGCGCGGACAGACGAGCCACGCCGGCCCGCCGTGCCGCCTGCATGCGGTGTGCACGTCGCCGTTCCCCGACCTAGAACTGCATGTGCTGCCGCACGAAGGCGCCGTGGCCGTTCAACATGGCATCGGTCCACGGGCCGGTGGTCGGGACGTTGGGCTGGAAGAAGCAGGTCTTGTCCGCGCAGTCGTCGAACTTCCAGGCCGTCCAGCTGATCTTGCGGGCGTTCATCCACGCGTGCCAGGTGGCTGCTTCTTCCAGGCACAGTTGCGGATTTTTCTCGGTTCCGCCGTCGGCGTTGGTGGCGCCCCACTCGGTCACGAAGATGGCTGCGCCCGCAACGAAGGCCGCATCGGCGCGGCTGCGGATCGGGGCGGTGTGCGTGCACGAATAGAAATGCAACGTGTACATCAGGTTGGTGCCGACGACCGGATCGCCTGCGGCGATACCGACGTCCTGTGACCAGGTGGGTGTCCCCAGGATGATGATGTTGTCCGGGTCCACCGCGCGAATCGCGGCCACCACCGCCTCGTGGTACGGCTTCACCTCGGTCGCCCAGACCAGCTTCTCGGGTTCGTTGAACGTCTCGTACAGAACGTTGGGCACGCCGCCATACTTGGTGGCCATCTCGGTGAAGAAGGCCACCGCCTGATCCAGGTGCAGGTGCGCCTTGTGATCGTGCCAGTCGATGATCACGTACAGGCCCAGCGCAATGGCGTTGTCGATGACCGCCGTCACGTCGGCCTTGGCGCGCGCGGGATCGGTCAAGTAGGCCCCGGTCGGCTCGACACCCATTGCGGCGCGGATGATCGAGCCGCCCCAGGCGTCGCGGATCTGGGTGATGCCCTTCATGTCCTTCGCGTAGCCCGAGTTTTCCCAGTTCAGCCACATGCTGCTGGGACCTTTCAGTTGAACCTCTTCTCCCTTGGCGTTGACCAGATGATTGCCGACCACCGCCAGCTGGCCGTTGCGCTCGACCGGCGTCAGGCCGTCGGCCGGAGGCACGTAAGGATCGCTGGGGACGCCGGTCCCGCCCGTGCTGCCGCTCTGTCCTCCGGTGGCAGGCGGCGTCCATTCCATGGAATCGGGGGGATCCTTGGCGCAGGCCGCGACCGTCGTTCCGATGAGGGCTGCCGTCGCCAGCAGAAGAGCGTGAACGTGGCGGGATGACGAAACGGCGTGAGGGCGAAACCTGACCATCATGGGGGACGTCTCCTACGTGTAGCGTGGGCGAGAAGGGCGCTTGATTTCGAGTCGCGCGGCGCTGCGGTCGGCGCAAGAAAGAATACGGGCGGTCCCGGGTTGGCGCTCGCGGGTTCAGGGCGGGCGATAGACTGGCGTTTCGGCTGCGGCCAGGGTATCTAACGCCGCCTTACCCATGGAAGGAATTCCTTCAGCCGGGGCGGCGAAAAAGCCCGGGGCCAGTGGCGCCATCGGTCGCCAGGCACCCGCCGGTGCGCGCTTTTCGCCGTCCGAGATCTATCGCGGCCGCAACGTCTTCATCCTGGGCAGCACCGGCTTCGTGGGCAAGGTGCTGCTGAGCATGCTGTTCCACCGCTTCCCCGACGTGGGCAAGGTCTACGTCATGGTGCGGCGCGGATCGGGGACCAGCAGCGAGGCGCGTTTCTGGGCCAGCGTGGTCACGTCCCCGGCCTTCGACGCCTTGCGGGCGGTCCACGGCGGACCCGAAGGGCTGGCCGCCTACCTGAAGTCCAAGGTCGAGGTGGTTGACGGCGACATCGCGGTCGCCAACCTGGGCCTGTCCGAAGAGGACGCCGAGCGGGTGGCCAAGGACATCGACGTCCTGATCAATTCGTCAGGACGGGTCACCTTCAACCCGCCGCTGGAATCCGCGCTGCGCACCAACGTCGAGGGCACCAAGAACGTGCTGGCCTTCGCGCGGCGGATGAAGCGGCCGGCGCTGCTGCACACCAGCACCTGCTTCGTGGCGGGGAACCGCTCGGGCGAGGTGTGGGAAGACGAAGAGCTGATCGGGTATTACCCGCGCCACGCCGAGCTGCCGGGGACCAAGTTCTCGATCGAGCAAGAGATGGCCGACAGCGATCGCATCGCGGCGGCCATTCGCCTGGAGGCTGACGACGCGCAGGTGCTGGCGCGGCTGCGGCAGAAGGCCCGTCAGCGGCTGCGGGCCGAGAGCCGCGATCCCGATGACGAGTCCAGCCTGAGGTTGGCCGTCGCGCGCGAACGCAAGGAGTGGATCCGGACCGAGGCCACCAACCGCGGCATCGAGCGGGCCCATCAGTGGGGCTGGCCCAACATCTACACCTACACCAAGAGCATGGGCGACCAGTTGGTCGCGCGCGAAGAGGGCATGTTTCGCTCGGTGGTGCGGCCGGCCATCGTCGAGAGCGCGGTGTCCTATCCGTTCCCCGGCTGGAATGAAGGCTTCACCACCTCGGCGCCGCTGGTCTACCTGGCGCTGAAGGGCCAGAACGTTCTGCCGGTGTCGGAAAAGCTGATCCTCGACATCGTGCCGGTCGATCACGTGTGCGCCGGCATGCTGATGGTGGCCGCGCAGCTGATGATCGAGCAGCCCAAGCTGGTCCACCAGCTGGCCAGCGGCGATCTGAATCCGGGCTACATCTCGCGCATCGTGACGCTGACCGGCCTCTACAAGCGCAAACGCTTCCAGAACAAGGAAACCGGCAACCGCTTCATCAACGAACTGGCGGCGCGCATGGAGTTCCGCCCCGTCACGCCCGAGGACTACGACAAGAAGTCGATCCCGCTGGTGAACCGGGTGGCCAAGCGGACCGCCAAGGCGCTGGCGCGCATCCAGCCCAGCTGGGGTGGCGGCCGCCTGACCGAGGCCATCGATCGCGGCAAGAAGGCGCTCGACGAAGTGGTGCGGATCAGCGACGAGGCCGCCGAGAACATCGAGCTGTTTCGTCCGTTCATCCTCGAGAACGCGTACATCCTGCGCGCCGACAACATCCGGGCGCTGCGCGATCGCATGCCGGAGGCCGACAAGCAGCTCTTGCGCTGGGCCCCCGAAGAGATCGATTGGTACGACTACTGGATGAACATCCACTTCCCCGGGCTGCAGAAGTGGGTGCTGCCCGAGCTGGATTCGACGTACGCGCCCAAGCCCAAGCAGGTCTACAGCTATCACGACCTGCTGGAGCTGTTCGACACCACCACCAAGCTGCATGCCACGCGCACCGCCCTGCGGATCGAACGCGGCAAGCGCGAAGAAGTTTACAAGTACGTCGAGCTGCAAGAGCTGGCCACCCGCGCCGGGGCCTTCCTGGTCGGTGAGAACGTCGCCGCCGGCGAGCGGGTGATCCTGTTCGCCAAGAACGCCCCCGAGTGGAGCATGGCCTACTTCGGCATCCTGAAGCTGGGCGCCACTGCGGTGCCGATCGCCAACGATTCGACGGTGGCCGAGGTGGTGAATGTGGCGCGGGCCTCGGGCGCGACCGGCATCCTGATCGGCGACGATCTGCATGACAAGCGCACCGGGCTGGAGAAGGCCCTGCGCGAGGCCAAACTCACCACCCGGGTGTGGCCGCTGTCGGTGGCATTCGCCATCGGCGACGAGGCGATCGAGCGGGAGCGCGCCAAGAAGCTGCTGGCCAAGGTGAACCCCGACACCATGGCGACGCTGATCTTCACGTCCGGGACCACCGGCAAGCCCAAGGGGGTGATGCTGACCCACCGGAACTTCACGTTCATGGTGGCCGAGCTTTCCAAGATCTTCGAGTTCGGCGTCAGCGACGGGATGCTGTCGGTGCTGCCGTTGCACCACACCTTCGAATTCGCCACCGGCCTCTTGGTGCCGCTGGCGCGCGGCGCGCAGATCACCTACCTGTCCGAGCTGACCGGCGAGGCGATTGGCAGCGCGCTGAAGAAGGGGAACGTGACTTCGATCGTGGGCGTCCCCGCGCTGTGGGACCTCATGCGACGGCGCGTGCTGCAGCGGTTCTCGGAGAAGTCGCCGGCGCTGGAACTGGCGATGAAGGGTTTGATGACCGCCAACTACGAGCTTCGTGCGCGGTCCGGTCTGGATCTGGGGATGCTGTTCTTCTTGCCCGTGCACGAAAACTTCGGCGGGCGCATTCGCTACCTGATCAGCGGTGGCTCGGCGCTGCCGCAGGACGTGCTGAAGAGCTTCGTCGGCATGGGCTTCAACTTCTTCGAGGGCTACGGCTTGACCGAGACGGCGCCGGTCTTGACCGTCACCTCACCCAAGGAGAAGGCCCTGTTGGGCTCGGTGGGCAAGCCTCTGCCCGGCGTCGAGGTGAAGATTCACGAGCCCGACGCGGGGGGCGTGGGCGAGGTCATCGCGCGCGGCCGCAACGTCATGGCCGGCTACTGGGAGGACAGCGAGGCCACCGCCGCCGCCATTCGCGACGGCTGGTTCCACACCGGCGATCTGGGCCGCTTCGACGACGACGGCAACCTGTACCTGGTGGGGCGGTCCAAGGACATCATCGTCGATTCCAACGGGAAGAACGTCTACCCCGACGAGATCGAAGACCTGTACCGCGGCTCGCCCTACATCAAAGAGCTGTCGGTGGTGGGCGTTCCCGACGGTGTCGCCGAGCACGTGACCGCGGCCATCGCGCCCAACTACGAGCACGAGCCCGGCCTGTCGCGGGCCGAGGTCGCCAAGAAGATCGAGGAGCACTTTCGCAAGGTCTCCACCGATCTGCCGTTCTGGAAGCGCATCAAGGCCACCCATATCTGGGATGGCGAGCTGCCGAAAACCGCCAAGCGCAGCATCAAGCGGCGCGACATCGTCGCCGAGTTGTTGCGCCACAAGAAGGACAGCGACGGCGCGCTGGTGGCGACGTCGTCCCCTGAGGAGGCGGGGATCGGTTGGCTGCTGGACATCGTCGCGCAAGTCAGCGGCAAGCCCCGCGGCGATCTGCACCCGGGCACCCGCCTCGACGCGCTGGGCTTCGATAGCCTGATGTTCACCGAGCTGGGTGCCGCGCTGGAAGGCGCGGGGGTGAACCTGCCCGAGACCACCGACTTCACCGGCGTGGTGGATGTCCGCGAGCTGCACCGGGTGGTGCGGGGCGTGGGGGCTTCGGCCGCGCTGTCCCGCACCGGTCGCGGCGACAAGGCCGATCGGTCCGACGAGGACGTCTACATTCCCAGCCTGGTCGCGCGCGCCGGCAAGCGTGGCCTGGGCGTCGCGCAGAAGCTGTTCTATCAGCGGATCCTGACGTCGGACGTGTCGGGCCAGAGCCACATCCCGCTGCACACCAACTTCATCGTGGCCGCCAACCATTCGTCCCACCTGGACATGGGCCTGCTGAAGGTGGCGTTGGGCGAGGCCGGGCGCGATATCACCTCGATGGCGGCGGCCGACTACTTCTTCCGCAACCGCTACCGGCGCGCGTACTTCGCCAACTTCACCAACCTGGTGCCGATGGAGCGCACCGGCTCCATCCGCAAGTCGATGGCCAAGGCCGAGCAGGTGCTTCGTCGGGGCAAGAGCATGGTGCTGTTCCCCGAGGGCACCCGCTCGCTGGACGGCAAGCTGGCCGAGTTCCTGCCCAGCCTGGGCTACCTGGCGCTGCGGTCGGGCGTGGGCCTGCTGCCGTCGTATCTGGGCGGCACGTTCAAGTCGCTGCCCAAGGGCGCGGCGATTCCGCGCACCCGCGCGCTGTCGGTCGCTTTCGGTCCCTTCTTGAGCATCGAGGCGCTGCAGGAATTGACGGCCGGGCTGTCGCATCAAGAAGGATGGCGGTTGATCGCGGCCCTGACCCAGCGAATCGTCGAGAACCTTCGGGATGGCATCACCATCCGGCTGGATCTGGTGTCGGCACGCGCGGGCTGGAACGGTGAGGTGCTGGCGCCGGGCGCCGAGCAGCGTGGCCCTGCCGGCGGGAAAACCAAATTGCTGTCGGCCAGCTGAACATGGCGCACACCAAAGAGAAGATGAGACCCTCCTCAGGGACGCTCGGGGGCGCGACGACGCTGATCACCGGCGCCTCCGGTTTCCTGGGTCGCCACCTGGTGCGCGAGCTGGTCGCGCGCGGGGCAGGGCCGTTGCGCGCGATGCAGTCGGGCCCGCCGCCGTCGTGGCTGGTCGACGCGGGCGTCGAGATCGTGCGCGGGTCGGTCACGTCGCCCGAGGACGTGGCGGGCGCGCTGAGGGACGTCGAGCGCATCTATCACCTGGCGGGGCAGGTCTCCTTCAGTCCGAAGGACGCACACCGCATGTACCAGGTGCACGTCGATGGGACGCGCGTGCTGTGCAAGGCGGCGGTGGAGGCGGGCGTGAAGCGCATCGTTCTGTCGTCGACCAGCGGCACCATCGCGGTATCGAAGCGCGCCGACGCGGGGCTGGACGAGGACTCGCCGGCGCCGGTTGACGTGATCGCGCGCTGGCCCTACTACGCCAGCAAGCTGTATCAGGAAGA